>Ga0118677_10000813_pt1 | contig 67739 bp, 59 predicted proteins | sample AliMusrvi5mmetaG_FD_86154 | JGI IMG/M metagenome (GOLD analysis project Ga0118677, IMG submission 86154) | reverse complement strand
GTCGAGTTGGTGAAGAGCAGATTCCCTTCCGGGGTCCCCACCATTATCATGTCGGTCATGGATTCGAAAAACGTGCGGAAATTGGTTTCGCTGGATTTGAGCTTCTGCTCAAGCCTGGCTTGAATCGACACATCTTCAAATATGTAGAACCGCCCGAAATATTCGTCATTGTCACCGCGCATCTGCGCTGAGTACCTGCGCACGGTCCTGTCTTCGATGAAGGGGATGAAGTCTTCGATCACAATGCGGTTAGCTTCACTCTGGAGAGGTTTGCATGAGGCGGCAAAGGCCGGGATATCTACCAGACTCGGCAGGCACGCAGGGATGATCTGGTTATTGGTGAGTTCGCCCCGGTGGATCTGCTCTTCCAGTTGGGTGATGCCCCATATTTCGCAGAAACGGTGATTGGAATATAGTATTTTGTCGGTGCGGTTATCCACCACCAGAAAACCCAGCGGCGACGAATCCGCCATCTGCCCCAGCAGCGAGGCGTCCCACCGCAGCTTTTCCTCCATCCTCTTCTGCTCGGTGATGTCCCAGTTGGTGCCGATCATGCGCAGGGGGTGCCCGGCAGAGTCACGTTCCACCAGGGCCATGCCGCGGATGTCGCGTATGCCCCCATCCGGCCAGACGACGCGGAATTCTATGTTAAAATCCTTTTCGCCCCGCAGTGCCTGTTGGATTGCCTGGTCACCGCGCTGTTTATCATCCGGGTGCAGCCCCTGCTGCCACGCGGCGTACGCCCCGCTGAAACTGGCCGCTGTTATCCCGTAAAGACGATACATCTGGTCATCCCAAACCAGGCGGTCAATGGCAACATCGTATTCCCATATACCCACATTTCCCGCACGCGCGGCCAAGGAAAGCCGACCGCTTAGATCCCGCAGGCTATCCTCGTTGCGTTTGTGTTCGGGATTGTCGCTTACACTCGCCCATATTTCGGGCGTTCCGTCATGGCTTTGTCCCAGATTCAGGTCCAAACGGGCCCAAAACGCTGTCCCGTCGTGTTTTACCATCTCCGCTTCAAACGATTGAGGTTTTGCTGTTTCTAAAAGCAGTTTCCGGCGCAGATAGTAAACCTCCTGGGAACCACGGCTGATAAATCTGGAGAATAAGGGCTGCCTTGCCAGTTCAGCCCTGTTACAACCCAGCAGCTCGGAAAAACTCTGGTTGGCCATCGTGAGAAGCCCTTTTTCCGTGACGGTGCAATATCCCGCTGGCGACCTTTCGTAAAGCGATTTGTACCGGGTCTGCGATTCGAGAAGTTCCGCCTGCGTGCGCTGCATCTCCTCATTCTGTATCTGGAGTTCGATCTGGTGCACCTGCAGCTCGTGTAGCAGTTTACGGTATTCTTCGGGCTGAGTCGCAACCCTGTCCGCGATATCCTCTTCCATTTTTGGGGAAGCTGCCTCGGCCTTCCGCCGAAGCTCTGCGTCTTCTTCAAATCTGCCTGGCATAGTCGTTACCATGGGTTTTATCCTTATGGGGCCGGCTTCCCTGATTTTAGCGAATCATCGGGATGGTTTTTATATAAGCTACCGCCAACCTGGCCTACAATACTACCTTGAGTACGGTCAGGCAAAAAGACCCGTTTGTTCCAATAATACAGCCCCTTCGACTCAAACGCTGTATTCCGGCGTGAATTCCCTTATGAAAAAGTTGCCCATGTCGTGCCTAACGGTCCAATAATTGCGCTCAGGCGTTTCAAATTGTGGCGTCGGGATTATTATCCGCGGCTCCGCTCCGGCTGAATAAACCTTCTGGTTCCGATTGGCTCGATTTCAAAATCCCAGCCCATGTTGATCGGCAAAGATATGCAATAAGGCACCCACCGTAAACGACAGCAAAAATACGCCAGTCATGGCCCCAGGTTCGGGCTTGCCCTTTGAAAAGGTGGTCAGCATCCGGGACAACAGCGCCACAGGCGATGCCAAGAATGCCGAGGAGAACAAGACGTGATGGTACTCGCATTTTATGATATAGCTTAGCGCAAACCCGTAAGGATTCAATCATCCAACCTCTCACCTGTATCACTCCGTGTTGGCTTCATTCCGATGCCATTTAATAAATTCGCCGATCATTCCGCGCTCAAGAACATCTCAATGTCCTTTTTCTGGAAACGCCGGTCCCCCCTGGAGCAGATGCGGTAAGCCTTGATCAAACCGTCGTTGCTCCAGCGCCGCACGGTGTCGATATGCACGTTGAGCAAAACCGAAACCTCTCTGGTAGTAAGCATTGTTTCCATATTATCAGTATATTCAAGCATTATTTTCCCCTTTCGATGTTGCCGGGCATGGATTTGACCACTCTACCTCGGTGTTCTGAATATCCTTCATAACCTTAAAAAACGCATCGACGACCGCGGAGTCAAACTGTGAACCCCGTTTGAGGTTGATCTCGTTGATAGCGAATTTTATGCTTGAGGCCTTTCGATACAGTCGTTCGGACGTCATGGCATCATAAGCATCCGCCACGGCCAGTATCCTCGATACAATTGGGATCTCTTCACCCAGCAATTGGTCGGGATAACCCGAACCGTCGTAACGCTCATGATGATGCCTGATGGCCTTCTGTACTGCATCACTGGCAACGATTGGCGCAATATAATGTTCGCCCATACCGCTATGGCGGGCGATGTCAGAATACTCTTCACTGCTGAGCTGGCCGACTTTGTGAAGGGCTGACTCCCCCACGCCCAGTTTACCGATATCGTGCAACAATCCAGCCAGCCACACGACATCTCTTTCAAAGGGGTCCATCTCGACATATTCCGAGATAGCGGCCGAGAGGGTTGAAACCCTGAGAGAGTGCAGGCAGGTGCGAGGGTCCCGGATTTTAAACGCGTTGATTATCGAAACCAGGTTTTCTGTAAAAGGCGCACCGCCCTTGTACAGTAAGGTGTTCGATATTTGTTCCAAAAACCATTGGCGCGTAAAATCTTCGATATCGAGGCTGCCTTTTGAGATATTTTCCAGAATCACCCCGATAGGATACCGCCCGTCTGCTAAACATTTGCTAAATATATGGCATGCGTCTCTGAATATCTTCTAAACAAAAGAGTCATCCGGTCAGCTGCCGCAGTGAGGTCCACCTGATCCACCCGCAACGCAGGCGTCTGAAAAGATTGCCGTGGAACCGGGATCAGATGGTAGACGATTGCCGCGCAGAGGGTACTCTGCATTCGCCCAACGTGTTCGGCAAGAGGATCAGGACGTAAAGGACCGCCATTGCCGCTTTTCGGCTCTTCAATGAAACAAGGGGAAATCTGTGGAAATTCCCTGTCTCCTGAAAGGACAGGAGAGACAAACGCAACAGTAAAAATTCATCCGGGATGAGGTTCAACCGGATATAAAAAGAACTATATCAGCCTGTATCCCACTCCCCGCTCTGAAATGATATGCTGCGGCTTTTGCGGGTCTTCCTCTATCTTTTTACGAAGACGCATGATAAATACATGGAGATATTGTTTTTCATCGGTATACTCGGGCCCCCAGATATCCTGTAGCATGGAGAGAAATGTAACAATTTTTGGCGATGCCAGGGCGAGCGTGGAAACAACCAGGTATTCCTTGACGGTCAGTTTTATCTCGTGTCCGTTGATAGTTACCTGTCTGGCTACAAAGTTGACCTCAAAATCGCCGCTCGTGAAAGCAGGATTGGACGATATTGTTGTATTTTTGGTTCGGCGAAATACAGCTTCAATCCTGGCTAACAGCTCATCAATGCCAAAGGGCTTGCAGAGATAATCGTCAGCGCCCAGGTTCAAACACAGAACCTTGTCTTTTTCGTCATCCAAAGCGCTCAGCATGATCACGGGTATCTGAGACCATTCCCTCAGCTTGCGTACAATTTCGTATCCATCAACGTCCGGCATCATGATGTCGAGAACGATTAGGTCGGGAAGTTGCTCTTCTATAACCTGGAACGCTTGTGTCCCGTCAGCAGCGCCGTAGGTCTCATATCCATTCGCCTCGAGGTTGGCTCGGGTGAATTTTATGATAGATAAATCATCGTCTACGACAAGTATTTTTTTTCTCATATCGGCACTGCACTTCCAGCTTACGTTATTCGAATAATATCACACATATCCTCGTTCCTCAACCAGTTTCCTTACTATACCTGCCAAAACCCATGCCTATCTGGGCAAATATTCCAGCGGCCCGGCCCGTCGCCTTATTTCAGTTTTGCTCCCCCACCGGTTCCTGGTGAAGAAAGGGGGCCGATTGTTTATGAAATATTCATTTTACTGCCCCATACATTCAGCAATCGTTTAGGGAAAGTATTTTAAATTGATACTGATCGTATTAAAGGAGCACAAAATGAAAAAAATGTTTATAGGTTTCGTAATCGGCCTGGCCGCCTGCCTGATAATCGTAGTTACCGTCTCCAGTCAAACAAGGGCTGCAGGCGATACTTCTTCGACTGATACCACCGGTATCGGTGATATTTCGGCACTCCTTCCGGACGTAGGGGCGATTTATAAGTCCGCACTGGGCAGTCCCTATCGCCAGGTAGAGACGGAAATAACTGACCCGGGCATCGCTGCCTTTTTCTCCAGGTACATGGCCGAAACCGGTCTGGACAAGATAGGCGCGCCCTAATTTCCGGCGCGGGCCTATTTAAAGTATTCCAACCAGCGTTACCGCAAGAGATCCCGGGCATAACGAGATATTCTGAAGCCGTTGCGTACTCAGCTTATAGTGGGATTTCTATCACCGATAGCACCTTATGGGCGTCGAGCATGGCACGTTGCCACATTATGTATCTGGTAAACAGCTGCAGGTCATCGGCTATAAGCGCTTCAGCCAGATATTGTAAATCATATCTGGCATAATCGTCGAATTTGCGTTCATTCAGACTGTATCGTTAAGCGGTATAGAAAGGCTGTGTTTGCTGTAACGTGGCTAACTCAAGTGAAAGATGACGCATTTCGTCGTAAATTGCGCCAGCGGCCTGTTTTTCAATTATGTCTATGGCGCACCCCATAAAATATTTTTATGGGAATTACGAATCGCGTGTACTATACACCACCTCACAACGGTAATCAATTGAACATTCTGTCTTGTTGTATAATGCTGACATCGCCCGATGTCCACGGTTGTAAAAAACCCGCAAAAGAGAGGAGGCGCGCCAGGATTGGAAATTTCGCACCCGTCAGATCTGTCAGGCCCTCCCCTGGGAAGCGACGAGCCCTTCAAAGAGCTGTTTGAAACCAGCGGTGTTGTCATAATGATAGTTGATCCGGAATCCGGGAGGATCGTCGATGCCAACCCCGCAGCTGTTGATTTTTACGGATATACGCGCAAGCAGTTATCGGTGATGAACATCAACCATATCAACCAGCTGCCGCCGGATATAATTAAAGCCGAGATGCAAAAAGCAAAAAACGAACAGAAGAATTATTTTGAATTCCCGCATCTCCTGGCTGACGGCACGCTTCGTACCGTGGAAGTGTTCTCGAATGCGGTTAACACACAAGGGCATAAACTGCTTTACTCGTTTATTCATGACGTCACCGACCAAAAGCTGGCCAGGGAGACTCTGCATCTGGAACGCCAGCGCCTGGCCAGTATCATCAAAGGAACGTATGCCGGGACCTGGGAATGGCATGTTCAAACGGGTCAAACTATATTCAATGAACGCTGGGCCAATATCATCGGTTACTCGCTGAAAGAATTGGCCCCCGTGTCCATCGAAACCTGGTCTAAATATACCCACCCCGATGACCTGATGGTCAGCGACGAGTTGCTTCGGCGACATCTCAAAGGCGAACTGGACTACTACGAATGTGATTGCCGCATGAAGCATAAGGACGGCCGCTGGGTCTGGGTGCTCGACAGGGGAAGCGTTACCAAATGGGACGCGGCTGGCAGGCCGGTGTTGATGTCAGGCACGCATACAGATATTTCAGAGCGCAAACAGGCTGAAATTGAACTGAACAATACCGCGCTGCAGCTCCAGCTAGCTTTGGATGCTGCCCGCATGGGCTCGTGGCATTTCAACCCGGCCACCCGCATTGTTACCCTGGATGCGCCCGGCCAGGCAATCCTGGGTCTCAAGAACGGCGAAGCCCCTGTTTCCCACATCCTGAACAGGATAGTCCGCGAAGAGGATTTATCGTATCTTCGGGAGAAGATGAAAGCCTCGGTAGGCAAGCCCGAACCAGAACCTTTCCAGGCATGGGGCCGCATCAAACTGCCTCAAGATATCGTGGGCTGGGTAGAAGTTTACGGTATTGCGGTATTTGAGGGGCAAGGCAACGGGCGCCGCTTGACCCGCTGGGACGGCACTGTCCGTGATATTACCACCCGCAAACAGGCCGAAGAAGCCTTGCGGCAAAGTGAAACCCGGCACAGGATGACATTGCAGCTGGCCATGGACGGTTTCTGGAGGATAGACCTCGATGGCAATTTGCTGGAAGTAAATGAAGCCTACTGCAATATGAGCGGATACACGAAGGAAGAGTTGCTCGGCACTAATATTTCGCGCCTGATTACCGCCGAATCGTCAGAACAGACGGCTGCACATATCCAGACCATCCTGCGCCTTGGCAGCGACCGCTTTGAAGGCCGGCAGCGCCGTAAGGACGGTAATATATTCGATGTCGAGGTCAACGCCCAGTACAGGCCTGAACTGGGGCAGTATCTCGTAATCTTCATTAAAGATATCACGGAGCGCAAGCAGTCGGAAAAGTCGCTCGCTGTACAGCGAGACCTTGCCGTTAAACTCAGTTCGGTCAACGATTTGCCTGCCGCATTACATAGCATCCTGCAGGCCATACTGGAAATCGGTGAAATCGACGCCGGCGGGATATATCTTGTCGATCCGAAGGACGGACATTTGAACCTGTTGGTTCACGCCGGGTTGTCCCCGGCGTTTGTTGTCAGTGCGGCCTATTTCGCGGGGGATTCTCCCAACGCACGCTTGGTCAAAGCCGGGGCCCCTATTTATCAGCCGTATTCGGAATTGGCGACCAGGACCCATCCAGACAGCGCCAGGCTGAAAGAGAACTTACGGACCGTGGCAGTGGTGCCTATAATGGCCGATGGGCAGGTAGTGAGTGCGCTAAACCTGGCCTCGCACACTCACGATGATATTTCCGCATCTACGCGTGCTTTGATAGAAGTGATGGCCACCCAGGTGGGCGGGGTGATATCGCGCCTGCGAGCTAACGCTGCCCTGGCCGGGGAAACCTCGCGGCGCAAAGCTTTGTTCGACCAGGCACCCACAGGTATTGTCACCATCGATATGGCAACACTTGGCATACTGGAGTTCAATGAACTTGCCTGCAAGCAACTGGGTTATTCACGGGAGGAGTTTTCCAGACTCAGAATACCGGATATTGAGGCTATAGAAACGGCCGATGATACCAAAGAGGCTGTCGCCAAAACCATCAATACAGGCGCGAATGAGTTTGACACCCGGCAGCGCACCAAACAAGGCGAAATACGTGACGTCCATGTTATCGCACATTATTATCAGCTTGATGAACGATATATATATCAGTGTATATGGCTGGACATCACCGAACTTAAATCGATACAGACACGATTGGAACGCAGTTTCCATATCGAGCATGAGTTGCGGGAAAAACTGGAAAACGAGATCCGCGGCAAAGAAGAGTTTAACCGGGCCCTGGTGCATGAGCTTAAGACTCCGCTGACACCCATAATGAACTCGAGCGAAATGTTGTTGGGCGTTGTGGGGTCGGGTATCCCGTCAAGATTGGCTAAAAATGTTTTTGACGCGGCTACCGATCTTAATCATCGGGTGGAAGAACTGCTTGATCTGGCTAAAATAGACGTAGGTACATTCAAGGTGAATTTACGGTCTTCAAATATAATTATAATCATCGAAGACATCGTACACATTATGAGACCGATGGCTTTCAAGAATAAACAGGTTATCAACGCTGATCTGCCCCCATCATTGCCGATCGTCCGAGTTGATCCGGAACGTCTGCGGCAGGTTTTGATGAATCTTGTCACCAATTCTATTAAATACTCTCCCAATGGGGCAAAGATCGACATCATCGCCAGGACTTACGACGGCAATCTGATAGTTGAAGTTGAAGACAATGGCCCCGGTATTTCGGAAGAAATGCAAAAGAAGCTTTTTAATCCCTATTTAAGGGCAAATAATCAAGAGGAAAATCGGAGCGGACTGGGTCTTGGCCTGGTGATTTCAAAAAAGATCATCGAGCTTCACGGCGGGCAGATCTGGTTTAGGAGCGAGATAGGCAAAGGGAGTGTCTGCGGGTTTTCCATCCACCTTCAGCCGTTAGAATGAACAAGGAGACAAAACCAGATGAAACCATTGAAAATACTGATCATTGAAGATGTTGCCAGCGTGGTGGAGACCGTTTCACTGGCCCTGGAAATGAGATGGCCTGACGTCAGGATAATCTCTACGCCACACGGGGTGGAAGGGGTTTTGCTGGTGGAAACCGAGTCGCCTGACGCAGCCATCATTGATCTTGGTTTGCCGGATATCAGCGGGTTTCAGGTGCTCAAGCAAATCAGGCTGTTTTCCGATATCCCCGCGCTTATCCTGACCGCCAGGTCAGACGAAGCCGATATTGTGAAAGGCCTTGAATGGGGCGCAGATGATTACATAGTCAAACCATTCAGCCAGTTGGAATTACTGGCACGCGTCCAGGCGGTGATTCGCCGCAAGGCAAGTAACCAGGAAGGCGAACTGGTTGTAGGACAGCTAAGATTTGAGCCGGTTACCTGTGAGTTGACATATTATGGGCGTCAAATAAAAATAACGGGCAGCGAGGGACTTGTGCTGGCACATTTAATGCGTAACGCCGGTACGACAGTAACCCATGCCAGCCTGTCTGAGGCCATATGGGGAACGGATTCTCTCGAATTTGAAAGCTCGATCAAAGTACATATACACCGCTTACGAGGAAAACTGGAACAAGACCCCGCTCAACCGAAAATCATCTGCACCAGGCCCGGTATAGGTTATTATTTGGTTAAAAATGATCCGCCTGCATGATTTATTCCGCGACCCTGGATTCACCGCGGTTGTAAAACAGGTTATTGAAACGCCCCAGGCTTGCCTTAACTGTTAGCCGGACTATTGCCCGGCGAGTCTCCCAATTTTATCAGGCCTCCCCGAATAGCAAGAACAACAGCATGCGCGCAGTCCTGTGAGGAGTTTTTACCAGGGCAGGCCACCGCTGAACTCTTGATAGCGTCGAAAAGGCCCTCGTCTTTGGGATTGGGGTTCAATATTATCACACGCATGTTGGGGAAATTACGCGCAAACCGACCTCCGAGTTCCAACCCTCTCTGGCTGGCCAGATCGGCGCCAGGCGATACTATGTCGGGAAGTTTGGCACCTATCATCCCCAGCACATCGTCCTTCGGGTCGGCTCGATGATGTCTAACTCTTTTTCGTGGAACAGCGCCTGGCGGACACCGGCCCTGAAAAATGGCTGCTCGCCCATTATCATCACCCTGGTATTAACCATATTTAACGTCCAGAATAAAATCAAACAAGGTTCTCATCGGGATTTACTGCAGCACCAATTGCTTCTTCTTGATTTTACAAAACCGATGTAAAAACCATATATCTATTGCAAGCAAAGCGCGCCAATCGAGTGCCAATCCCAATTCACTCGTATCATCCTCCGCCCGCACCTCGGGCGGTTCCTCAAGGGATGCATTTACGCATCTTTGCCGAGCGTAGCGAGACAATAACCAATGTTCTTCTCGTACCATACGTATTCTAGCCTTTTCGGCTTATTTCGGCTGAGAGCTGAGTGCCAAAAGCTGACGGATTGGTGTCAAACACTCAGCCCAAAAAGTTCATCAATTGAGCCCAAAAGACACTTTTATTCTAAAATTAACCAAAGTTTAACCTCTTTGTAACTTCGCTGTAACCCCCCATCACTGGCGTTAACCAACTCTTAACTAAACGCGATTATCATGGGTTCAATACTTGGTAAGGAGTCTTGTCATGAGCGCACTGGTCTATAGCTCTCAGACAACCTTCGAGAGAATCAGGGGGGCCCTTCTGGAAATAGGTTTAAGAGCGGTGCTTATCCAGGAAGGAGAGGACGCTTTTTCCAGGGTCCCGGACGCGGAAGTCGCGTTTGTCGAGATGTCGTCTCCGATGGAATACACCGCCCGTTCCATGCTCAAGAAAAACAAGATACACACCATACTCCTTCTCGATCAATTCCAGACCGGATGGATGCAAATCAATGACGAGAATGTCACCGACTACATCTTCCTTAATGTCAGTCAGCGCGAACTCGGAGCCCGCGTGAAAGCCTGTCTTCGCGTTGCAAGAAGAAACACCAGGGTGGGGAAACTGGCATGAAAATTATGAAAATCTTGACCTGGGTAATTTCATCCTTACTTGCATTGGTCATTCTCGCCGCAGGGCTCACATATTTCGTACCCGGATTTGGTCTATATACGGTCCGTTCCGACAGCATGCACCAGATTTTCAAAGCCGGTGATTCAGTTGTAACGGTGCCGGTCGGGTTCTTGGGAAAGAGTATACAGGTCGGAACAATAGTTACCTTTAAACTCGACGGGAAAACCGTTACCCACCGGATCGTTCAGGTGAATTCCGACACCGTCATCACAAAGGGCGACGAAAACGATACCCGGGACACCACTCCCGTACCTTTGTCGGATGTTACAGGCATCTACGTCCTGACCATCCCTTACGCAGGATATTTTAGTGTTTTCCTTCACACGCGTATTGGGTGGCTGGCTACTTTGATCGTTCCTTCATCTGTATTACTCGGGCTGATAATCCGTGACATCTTAAAAGAAACCTTCATGGTTTCAGAGGACGACGTTGTATGAAGAATTTTATCAATACCTTTGAAGCTCTGACAATCCAATTTAAGATACTTAACAAAATAAAACTATATGACCCTGGAGGCACATGAATAAAAGGAAAACAATCTAGTGGTCAGGGGTGGAAACAATTCAGGATTTTCTAAAAATAAAAATATAAAAAATAGGGAGAAAAGGAACAAATGAAAAAGATTCTGGGTCTAACAATCGCAGCAATTCTTGTAATCGCCATGGTGGCGGCAGGAACCTTCGCTTACTTCAACAACACTGAAGCCAGCACGGGGAACTTAATCACAGCTGGAACTTTGAACCTCGTCCCGGCAATGAACGGCGCAATAACCGGATCCAGCGGGACCTTCGCCCCTTCAGGTACGGCACTGGGTGACGGCATCGACGGTAACGTGGTTTTTGATAAAGTGTCTCCCGGCAATACCGGAACTATAGAATGGGTGCTTTACAACAGCGGGAATTTGCCGGGCACTCTTAGCCTGGCCGCTTCCACCGTTTCCTTTAATGAAAATACCAGCAATCAACCAGAACTCGCAGCCATCGCCAGCAACGCAACCGTTAACCTCGGACTCGGTGACTTGTTGGGAGTCTGGGTACAGGTTGGTGTTGGAACTTCTCAGGCAGCAGCCGAAACCGCTATGACCGATAAACTTGGCGCCACCACGGGCTATGTGCCCTTGAACGGTTTACAGACCGCCTTAACTTCCATAACCGCCCAGGCCATGGCCGCCTCGGGTGCCAGCAACTACGTGGTAATCAAGATCAACTGGAACCTCGCGACTGACCTTAAAAAAGCTGGAATCGACGGCATTTTCGGCACCGGGGATGACGCGCAAGTCGACGACAACATCATTCAGGGCGACAGCGCCACTGCAAACGTCAGCTTCGTATTCAGTCAGGTTCAACCCTAACCGATAAGGGTGACGGGGGCTGAAGGCCATAAACCTTCAGCCCCCACCGAAAGGGTTGGAACCAGAGTTCTAACTCCTTCGCTGGGGAAAGCCCCACAAATAAACGGAGTTATATTTGATCAAGAGGGTTCTGGTATTAACGTTAGCTGCCCTGGTGGTCATCGGATTGGCCGCCACGGGTACGTGGGCTTATATGTCGAATACCGAGCATTCGTCTGGTAACGCTATCACCGCCGGTACGCTGGACCTGGTGCCCCTGAGCACAGGGAACTATTCAGGCTCTGGCTCGCTTTATCATCTCACCCCTGGCGGCAATGGTGTGAATGGAAAGATTATCCTGGACAGCATCGCCCCCGGACAGAGCGGCACCTTCGAGTGGGTGTTGAGCAACTCGGGCAGCTTGCCCGGCACACTGACGATAAGCAGCAGCGCTGTATTCGCCGAGAATGGGGTGACAGGGCTGGAAGGCTTGATGGGTGCTAATAATGGCGGCGGTAACGGAGACCTGGACCAGTACCTTATGCTAACTTTGCAGAAAGGCACAGGCGCTAATCAGGGGGCGGCCGAGACGCCTATGACTTACATCCTCGGCACTTCGGGCAGCCCCGTCGCCATCTCCAACCTTGTGGCGGTCCTCAATGCCCAGAGCCAGGCGCTGGCCGCATCCGGGGGAGCAAATACCGTGGTATACAAGCTGAGTTGGTCTTTAAGCGCTACGGACGGCAACATAAATATCGTACAAAGCGACACTGCCCAGTTGAATCTTACCTTCACGCTGAACCAGTAGAGGAAACCATATGAGTAAAAAATTCATAGTGGGAATAATTGGAATCGCGGTAGTGGTCGTCATGATTGCCGCCGCAGGCACGTTCGCCCTGATGTCGGACAACGAGACCTCTACTGCCAACGGAGCCGCTGCGTGGACCTCAGCCCTTTGGACTCAGACCAGCCAGGCTGATTTTAACGCTGGCACGCTCAACAATGTCGATACATCCTCAAGTCCGGGGAATGTGACTCTCCCAGTTAACATAACCTCTTACCCGGCGTCAGGCACAAGCGGCAACTGGACCGCCGGCGCCAACGCGTACTCTAGTGATAACGCCTGGTCCACATTTACTCCGATTACTAACCTCATAACCAATAGCCCTTCAGCCAATTCGGGGACTGCCTGGACCAATCCGTCTAACGCTAATACATCAGACACTAACAATGCGACAATCACAAGCGGTTCATCCGGTAATAATGTGTACGGCAACTACGGTTTCAGCCTGACCGGGGATGCCATATCGAAGGTGAGAGTTGGGTATTCCGCCTTCAGTGCCCCAGGCATCACTTTCCAGGGTGTAGGAACGGTCGCTACGGCGGCATCCGGTAATGTGACCCCAGCTCTACCCGTTGGTTGGGACCCCAATGACATCTGGCTTTGTTTTATCGTGAGCCTCGACAATGTAACTTCGACTATGCCGGCAACGTGGACTTCTGTGATTGCCGGGACAAACAACGGTTCCGGATTGCGTACAACGTTGTTCTATCGAAGGGCTGTTGCCGGGGACGTCGCCCCTCTAGTCACGCATTCCGCGGGTTCAGGTATCTCCGCTGTAATTCTCGGGTACAGCGGTTGCATTACCACAGGCTCGCCTTTCGGCGTGAACCAGGCGGTGTTGGTCAAAACTCCCGCTTCCACGGTCAATAACTTCGGCGCGGGTGTTACAACGACAACCGCCAACGATATGATAGTCCTCCTTTCAGGTACAAGCGGTCAGACGACGTCCGCAACATATACGGGTTCTCCGACTCCTACGGAAGAACTCGATGCCCCGAATGCCGCGAACTACGGGCAAATAATCATAGCTGACTTTATTCAGGCTGCCGCGGGCGCAACCGGAGCCAGGCAATCGACACTTGGAACCAGCCGCTTGAATAACGGATACCAGATTAGTTTGGTTCCTGCGCCGTCGATTACATTTCAGGCTGGCACCGCAGTTCCTCCGACAGCAAACGGTGGCAATATTACTCCGGCACTTCCGGCAAATTGGGCGGCGAACGATATCTGGCTGTGCTTGATCGTCAGCTGGGACAATGTCAACTCGACCATGCCTTCAGGGTGGACCGCTGTCGATGCCGGGACCAATAATGGGACGCTGTTGCGAACTTCTTTGTATTGGCACAGGGCGGTTGCGGTGGATTCGGACCCGCTTATCATTCATACCGGTGGTTCAAGGATTACAGCCGCTATCGTGGGTTATAGAGGATGCGTCGCAACCGGCTCTCCGTTCGATGTGAACCAGGCTGCTGCATTGGTCAAGACCCCGGCCTCTACCACAAACAATTTTGGGAATGGTATGACGACAACCGTTAACAACGACATGATAGTTTTGCTTTCAGGTACCAACATCAGGACCACTTCAGCTACTTACACCGGGTCACCGGTGCCCGTCGAAAATTATGACCTCCCCAATACCTCAAACTACGGAGAAATCATCGTAGCCAGTTTTCTTCTCCCGACGGCCGGTCCAACAGGGGCAAGAAGCTCCATCATCACAAGCGGCCTGAATAACGGTTATCAATTAAGCCTTAAGCCCGATGAACCCCAGCTAACCGTTCATGTCAGCTGGGACAACGGCAGTACGTTCCCGGTTCAGCAGGCGACAACTCTCACATCATCCAAAACTACTTACTATTTCGACATTACCTCGGCAATAGCCTGGACCAACACACTGCTGGACAACAGCCACTTCAAGGTGATGGTCGATGCACAAACAGTCGGCTTCCCGGGGACGGTCAGCCTGGACTGGCTGCCGGTTGAGGTTACGTATTCAGATGCTTCAGTTTGGAATGAGAATTATTCGACGTATACCATCAATCTGACAGGCGCCCTTTTATCCAAAGTGGAGGTAGGGGTCGAAGCCCATGCCGCAAGTTCTGAAAGGATACAGACACAGGTGAGTTGGGACAACGGAACGACATGGAGCGCCACGCAGACCACTGGGGCTTTGACAACCGGCGATACAACCACGTGGTTTGATTTTACTTCTGCCACGGGGTGGACTCCCGCAACTCTCGACAATACCCGCTTGCAGGTCAGGGTTTGGTATCTTAACAGTGCGACCTGGTATCTGAACGGCGGTGTTTTCGGACAGGTAAGCCTTGACTATCTCCCGATAAGGGTGACGTATATCAATCCGCTCGGGACCCTTACTTCCCAGGTATTTGATACCACGTTGACTGGTACCAGGTGGGATGGTTGCGTATGGGATTCAACCATACCCGCCAATACCACTTTGACTCTGACCATGAGGGCGTCGGATAGCGCGGGCACCCTCCTCACGCTTCCGTTTACCTCCTGCGGTGCTACCCCGATTTTATCTGGTCTGCCCCCAGGGCGTTACATTCAATGGCAGGCTACGTTGACCACTACTCTCGTGACGGCGATCCCAATCTTGAGCGAAGTGAGATCATACTACTACCATGGTTAGGCTGCGAAGGAAAACGCCGATGTTGAAACTCACACGATACTTCATGTCGAAAAGGCTTGTCATCCTGCTCGCTTTAGCGGCTTTGCTTCTGTCATTCGCGGCCCCCGTCTCAGCCGCCACGACCCCTCCCGTGCAGATTACGCTAGGGGGCTCGGGCGCAACCTCTTGGAATATCGGCAATATCGCCCCGGGGCAGTCAGGGACCAAAGTGATTACGGTTCAGAACACCGGCCTTTATACGGGCAACCTGACACTCTGGATTTCAAACATCGCCAACACCGACGGCACCCCGGCCCGATTTCAAACGCAGGGCACCGGTGATCTCGGCCAATTTCTGACATTCAGCGTTACTTCCTCGCGGATATCCGGCAATATTACTATGCCCACAAGACTGGGGAATTTCCCTTCGAGTGCCGCCGACAGCCATTACCTCAAGGTATTTTCTCTTCGCTCGGCAGAACTCATAACCATGACCTGGCAATGGAACCTGCCGCCAAATGTCGGAAACGTAGTCCAGGGCGATAGTCTTACATTTGACATAAACTACGGACTTGAACAATCAGATACGCTTCCCCCTCAGGGGACTACCACCGTGCCTCCAACCTCCACCACAGGCATAACCTCAACAGCGACCGATGCGCCTCCGTCCACAACGCCGACGGGGGTGACAACAACTGCTCCGGTTACTGTCATCTCCACACCGGCGGCAACTACAGCGCCGACTACTCTCACCTCAACACCGCCAACCTCCGTACCAGGGGCTCCCACAACCGGGACCTCGATTACCAACCCCGTAATAACAACTCCGGAGACAACCACCCCGGCCATTGAGAGTTCAGCTTACCTTGATTTGGCTTTATACCTTGATAACACAGGCCGCGCCACCGAGCCTCTGACAATAGTTTCAGGAGACGGGGTAGGGACAATTTTCATTCCGGCGGGAACCTTGCTCCTGGATGCCGCAGGTAACCGCCTGATCGGGATAACGCTCTATACATATGCCGATCCGGCCAATCCGGTCAGCCTGACCATCATGGCCATGCCATCAGATGCTACCTTCAGTCCGCCGATCACGTTGATCTTCCACTACGATACTTCTCAGGTGAACGCGGACGAAGCGCAAGATTTAAAGGTATACATGCAGTTAAGCGACGGGTCGTGGCAGGCCATGCCCGGCGGAGTGATTGACGCCCAGGCTGGGACTGTAACGGTGGAGATAAGCCATTTAGGTGTTTATGCTGTGAGGCTTCCGGGCACAGAAACCGCCTCCGGTACCAGTTGGTGGCTGATTGGCGGAATAGGCTTGACGGCGGTCTTGATACTGGGGTTTTCGGCAGTGCTCATGGCAAGAAGACACTCGCACTCATCTCCTGTTTGAGTCGGATAATTCCGGAAATGATGCTTTGTCCGGGGTGTAAATGCTTAGAAGCAATTTAAAAGGAGGAGCAGCTTTCGCTCTTCCTTTTTCTTGCTCCTGCCGGGAATTAGTTGGGTCATAATTCAGGAAGGTTAAGGATGTAGTTGTCCTTTTTCACCGGGCGCCTGGGGCTTCTGGCCACGGCCAGGATAACCAGCAGCAAAGTAAACGCCCCTACCGATAATGGAAATACTATCCATGGCACTAAACCGGAAGCCTCAGGTAAACTTGTAATCCCGCTCTTCGGGCCCTCAGATGTTCCAGCCATCGGCGATACAGAAACACTCGAGGATGCAGGAGGGGTCACGGATACGGTCCCCGTGGGCTGAACGCTTGTAACGGGCATCGACGCTATCGGGACCGGCGGCTGTTCAGAGGTTGGTTTCGGCCCGGTAAAAATTGTGGGAGAAGCCTCTCCCGTGGTTGGAGCTGTCGGCACAGGCGTAGGCGCAGAAGTCGAAGTTTTCGGGGTAATTGCAGGCGTTGTCGCTGTGGGTGTCGTGGTGTCAGGGGGAGATGGCTCGACGGTGGGCGCAGTCGTAGAAGTCGAAACCGGCGCGGAACTCGGCTCAGCTGTCGGTGTAGGGGTGGGCGTGGGAGATGGCTCAGCGGTCGGCGTAGGCACTGGAACCGGAACTGGTGGGGGAGGCGCCAGCAGCGTAACGGTCCCCATCGACATTGAGGAAGGGACATATGAAGTCACGCTGAACCATAGCACGACCTGGACTTTGGCTTCGATTACCTGTCCGACGATATCGTATTGCCCCGGAGCCATGTCGCCGGGAAACGACAGACCAACGATTTGAGTATTCTGAACAGATTGGCCCTTTTTTGTTTGGAAAGCACCGATTGAAACAGCATATCCGGGGTTCAGAACAAACGTATTACTGTTTGCCCCGACCGCCACCACCCGGCCGGAGACTACGGCTCCGGAAATCGTGAACGGCAGATCTTCTTGGCAAGTTGCTATTCCTGTAAGAACAAGGCTAAGCACACCCCCGGGATTGACGGTGGTCTGGCTCAAAGATGAGTTGTAGCTGAAGCTAAAATACCCGGCAAAATCCATCGCCGAGGCATTCAAGGGAAATGACAGGCACAACGCTGTCGCCAGTCCGATAGCAGCCAAAGTGATTCTAGAAAACTTATTGCTCGCCATAAGCCTTAAGGTGTTTTTATACGGGTCTCTTCTTTAAGGCAAACTGACCGCCGCTACCGTTGTTTTGGAAATCGATCGCGATACCTCCCAGTATTTCGGCAGCTTCCGGGCTCAGGAAGAGTATGCTCGCCCCGTTATAAAGCACGACGATGTCGTTCGGTCCCCGCTTGTCCACAAACATCCTGAGTTGGACCGGTGTCCCGGGCATCCGGGTTATGCGAAGGACGCGGGGCTCCTCATCGTCGATTGACTTACTTGAACCGGATAATTTCTCCACAGCAGCAGACGTGACTGTGAAATCCCCCTTGGAGAGCTTAACCGTAATCTCGCTAAATTGAACTGGCATTTTGGGAAGTTCCGCGGGGCGGGGAATCGGAATCGCCGCATCCCTCGCTTTCGCAATTTCTGGCGATTCAGCTTTTTCCGGAGGCTTGACCGGGGTGACTTCTGCATTTTGGGGAGGTTTTACAACGGGAGGCGCAATCGATGATTGCGCGGTAGTTTGTGCAGCGGGAGGTGCACCGGACGATTGAAGTAGAGGTTTTACAGTTTGTGTCACAGGAACGACCTCGGGCTGCCGATATGTGGGCTGGACTCTCGAGACCGGTACCGTCAAAGGAAGTTTCCTCCTGCTCGCCCCGATGCCTGCACCCATGAAAAACCCGGTAGCGAATAATCCCACTCCGATAACCACCCATAGCCACCATACGTGGCTCGCACTGGAGACAGCTGTGGAACCGGTTCCTATTGACCCGATAACGGTAAACGCGGTGAAGTGGTCCACCTCAATGGTGATGGTATGGTTAACACTGTCGACAACCCCGCCCAGAGTTATCCATTTACCGTCGGATACACTGTAATAGGCTATAACCAGGCTGTTATCATCAACTCCAGATACCGGGAAATATTGAAGTGTAATCTTTATGGGAGAACTGAAATGGGCACCGGACGGACCAAACTCATACACCGATGAAATAATGTTTTGTCCCGTCGGCGGTGGTGACGGTGGTTCAGAAGGCTTGGCAATAGATATCGAGGTAATCGGCTTGCCATCGGAACCGGTTCCGGTTATTCCGGCAGCTATGGTAATTGTGGCATCCCCTCCCACGGCGGACACCGTAACAGGATTGATGAATGTGCCATTGGAGCCGATATCTGCGGTCAAGTCCTGGCTCACCGTCACAACTCCGTTGATAGTTTTGGTGACCGGCGGCGTAGTGGTTGTCGTGGGGGGTGCCGTCGTGGTCGGCGGAACCGTGATTGTCGTAGGTGGTGCCGTCGTGGTCGTCGTCGGGGGTACCGTCGAAGTGGTCGGCGGGGTCGTGCTGGTCGTTGGCGGGGCCGTCGTCGTCGGAAGGGTAGTTGATGTAGTCGGTGGGGTTGTGCTCGTCGTAGGCGGTACCGTCGAAGTGGTCGGGGGGACTGTTATCTGAATGAAATGCGCAATAACAGCTTTGTTGCTACTCATGAAGACAGTAGTTACGGCTGAATTGGGATCAACTACACCACCTGTCCAGTTCTGAAATTGCCATCCGGAATCGGGGGTTGCTGTAAGTGATATACCGTTTCCGACATTCGAGACATACGTTCCTGTATCCGGGTTGGTAGTTCCATTCCCGGTATGTTGAACCGTGAGATAATAACTTACCACAGGGGGTGGCGTGGTGGTTGTGGTAGGAGGAGTAGTCGTCGTTGTCGGGGGTGTAGTCGTTGTGGTGGGTGGGGTAGTAGTTGTAGTCGGAGGCGTGGTCGTTGTCGTGGGTGGCGTCGTAGTCGTGGTGGTTGGGGGAGTAAGAACATTAACCGTGAAAGAAGTGGTTGAAGCAGGGATACCGCCGCCATCTGGATCAGACAAATTCCCGTTCACGCCCAAAACACAACTACTACCAGGGGCACCAATAACGTTAAAGGTGGCGCTTCCACCTGAAACTGAGCCAGAGCCAATGATGCCTGAAGTAAAACCGGCAAATGTTGCCGAGCCAGGTCCTGGAGGGAAGTGGGTAAAAGCGGTCCCCCCACTGCCTCCGCTGGTGCTGGCTAGTTGTAACACGCTTGGATCCCATGACAACGACACGGAATAACTTCCGAGACCTAAATGAGGACCGGGAACAACCCCTGTTACGGATATTGCAATCGAAACACTTACACTCGCACCCACGTTGACGTTACGAGCACCAGTACCGATGGAAATACTGCCTGAACCAGCGGCCATAACCCGAGCAGGAGGCAAGTTTGCCAAAAGCAAGCCTATAGCGACTAAAAATACAACCCCGAATCTGAATATCTTCATAATTTGGTCCTACCCATTAACTTACTAGTTGGAAATTCGCATCTCTGGCTCCTGTAACCCACTGAGCGATAAACATAGCGTCATTGATGCTTATCTTGTCACCAAGAGACCCATCATGCATGACGGAAGCGGCATTTACTATATTTATGTCCGACAATGGCCGGTTCGTGGAATCTGTAATATTCTGAGCGATAAACATGGCGTCATTGATATCTACTACGCCGTTGTCAGTAGCATCCCCCCTCCGAAAAGTAAATGTCTGAGTGCTCTCAGCCGGCACATTCATCCCGGGTGCCCCCGCCGACATTATACTCTGAAAAGTGATGGTGAATGGATATGATACCAGAGCGCTTCCCTTAAGCCGCACAACCAGCTTGGCAATGACTGAATTGTTTGGATTCAAAGCAGACGTGGCAGTACCGCTCAAAATTTTGGTTGTCGGATTCCACGTGGGGACGTTGCCAAAGGGGGTTGTCCCGCTTCTTGCTTCGACAATTTCTATACCTGCCGGGTCATAAGCCAGCTGCACCTGGTATGACGTAACGCCGCCCGGCACTGGCTGGGTTGAACCGTCGGCCGAGTTTTTAGCGCGGTTGATCATGAGCTGGACAACTATGACTCCGTCCGTATCCTGTATCTGGGTAGCGCTGGTTTCAGCCACCAGGTTAAAGCCCGTCGCGTACCCTACAGTTGAAGTGGTCCCTTGAAGCATGTCCACGATATTCTGGGCAGAAAGGGTGCTTAAGCCCCGGGTGTACCACATCTTATACGTGCCGCTGTCCAGTATCACGCTGGGTGCGGCAAGGCTGTTCCACAGCGCGCTGCCGATAAAAAGGTTGGAATTTTGAACAGTCCAAGTGATGCCGTCGTCCGACGCGGCGTATGTTATCCCCGAACTGGTGTTAGCCACGTCCGCTCTGACAGCCGTCATATCGTTGTCGATTAGATTCTTGAGGGCGGTGATGAAATCGTTGAGGGTCCCGGTCTTAAGAGTGGTCATCAGGCTGCCCAGTTGCGGCGAGAGCGCAAGTAAGTCATGCAATAGGGTGCTTATGCTTATAGGCGTAAGGTCGGTCTGCGCCCGCGTATACCACATTTCGTAGCCGCTGTTTTTTTTCAATACCGTGGGCATGGCAGCACTGCCCCAGACCCCGTTCGAGCCCGTGATGACCGAAGGATTTTGGATGGTCCAGGTGGTTCCGTTGGGCGAGGTGGCGTAGCCGATAGATGACCCAACCTTGGACGATATCGTCTGGAGGAAAGTATCTACCCCGGACTTCGGGTTATTCAGGATAGTGTCAAGGTCGGTGCCTGTCAAAGTTGTCTGGGAATTGGTGTACCACATCCTGTAAGTTCCGGCATCGTTGATAACGCTGGGAGAACCGACGCTGTCCAGCAAGCTGCCGCCCGAACCCGCGAACCCCCCGGAGACAGGTGTCCACGTAGTTCCGTCCGGCGAAGTGGCATAACGAATAGAAGTTGCGCTCGCTTGAAGTAACGAAATAATGCCCTGTCTCTTTTGAGCGGCAGTGCCCTTGAGGTTATTCAGGATATTTGTTACATCGGTTTGAGTCAAAGTCGCTGTGCTTGCTGAATACCACATTTTGTAGGAAGATGTCCCCTCTTTAATTACCGTCGGATTACCGACGATATTCAAGGCGCCTCCCCCGGTACCAGCCACAACACTGTGATTCTGAATGGCCCATGTAATTCCGTCGGAGGATGTGGCATAACCTATGACCGTTGAAAAAGTATTGAGCAAATTGTAAACATCAGTCGCGCTGAGTCCGCCCAAATCGTTCAGCAGCGCGTTGAGGTTACCTGCACTGAGGTCGTTGACGATGGACTGGGTAAGCAGCGCACCGACCCTGTTTGCCAGGTCGGTCAAACTCAGGCTGGCCTGGCCGTGCGTATACCACATCTTGTAAGTCGTGCCGTCTTTGATGACACACGTATCGGTAACGTACAACTCACCGGAGAGAGAGACGTTGCCCTGGTCAGCCAAGGGGACGGCCGCATTGATATGCGTCACTGGTCCGATGGTGCAAAGGATGAGTGCAAACACAGCAGCGAGACTAAATGGGATATGTGCCCTTTTAGTTTTAGTAAGAGTACCGGGGGAAAAACTCATCTCTGACCCCTTGCCGGATTGATACGCCCCGTAAGTGTATTGCCAGGCGTATTCGAGTGGCTTGAATACCTGGGTACAATCAAATCCGGCGGCTGGCGCTGGGTGTCATTGTATACCCCGTGTCACGATGGGTCAATAGTTTTGTGTAATAAGGCATAAAAACATTAGTCATATCATATCCGGATTTAACGTTCTGCGATGCGTGTACCTTGGTACAAAAGTATGGCCCGGGAATAATCCCGGGCCATGCCTGATTCGGTTTTGGATGAAGGTGTCTTTAGGCCGCGGCCGTCTCGAACTGGCTGTTGTAAAGCGAAGCGTAGAACCCGCCCGCCGCCAGAAGCGTCTCGTGGTTGCCCTGTTCCACGATGGCGCCGTCTTTCATCACCAGTATGATATCGGCGTTGTGTATCGTGGAGAGGCGGTGCGCGATGATGAAGCTGGTGCGCCCGGTCATCAGGTGTTCCATAGCTTTCTGGATCAGCACCTCGGTGCGGGTGTCGACCGAACTGGTCGCCTCATCCAGGATGAGTATCTTCGGGTCTACAAGGATGGCCCTGGCGATAGTCATCAACTGCTTCTCGCCCTGCGAGATGTTCGAAGCTTCTTCGTTGATGACCATGTCATAGCCTTTCGGCAAAGTCCGTACGAAATGGTCGACAAACGCCATCTTGGCGGCGTCCACCACCTGCTCGTCGGTCGCGTCAAGCTTTCCGTAGCGGATGTTGTCCCTGATGGTCCCGTTGAACAGCCAGGTGTCCTGCAGCACCATGCCGAAGATGCGCCTGAGTTCGCCGCGCTTCATGTCGCGGATATCGACCCCGTCGATGGTGATGGAACCGCTGTTTACGTCGTAGAAACGCATCAGCAATTTGACCATCGTGGTTTTCCCGGCACCTGTCGGTCCGACGATGGCGACCTTCTGCCCGGGTTTGATGACGGCCGAGAAGCCCTTGATGACAGGTTCGGCAGGGTTGTATCCGAAATGGATGTCCTTGAACTCGACGTTGCCTTTGACCTCGGTCAGTGTAGCCGGTTTGGCGTTTTCGGGTATCTCTTCAGGTTCGTCCAGAAACTCGAAAACACGCTCGGCGGCAGCGGCGGTTGACTGCAGCACGTTGGCTGTCTGGGCCGACTGCACCAGGGGCTGGTTGAAAGACCTTACATACTGCATAAAGGCCTGTATATCGCCCACCTGGATGCTCCCGCGGACAGCCAGGAAGCCCCCCAGGATGGCTACAGCGACATAACTGATGTTGCCGATGAATCCCATGATGGGCATCATCAAGCCGGAAAGGAACTGTGACTTCCATGCGGCGCCGTAAAGCACGTCGTTGAAACCGGTGAACTGCTTGATGGAGCGTTCCTCACCGTTATAAGCACGGACGATATTGTGCCCGGCATACATCTCCTCGACATGCCCGTTCACGTGGCCGAGGTAGTCCTGCTGCTGTTTGAAGTATCTCTGGGAAGCCTTCACCACCACGGCGATAAGAATGAAGGCCAATGGGATGATTACCAGCGACACTCCCGTCATGAACAGGTTAATCGTGAGCATCATTACGAGGACGCCGAGGATACTGGCGATCGATGTGATTATCTGTGTAAGGCTCTGGTTGAGCGTAGTACCAACTGTATCGACGTCGTTGGTCACGCGTGACAGCACCTCGCCGTAAGTGCGCGTATCGAAGTATTTGAAGGGCAGTTTATCTATCTTTTCGGAGATATCCTTCCTGAACTTGTAAGTGACCTTCATGGCAACGCTGGTCATTATCCATCCCTGCACATAGGAGCAGATTGCGCTGATGATATACAGGATGAGCAGGATGATAATGATCCGGCCGATATAGTGGAAATCTATCCCTGTCCCCGTGTGGGCCAGTTTGCCGACTATCCCTTCGAACAGCTTGGTAGTGGCTTTGCCGAGTATCTTGGGCCCGATAACGGTGAATATCGTGCTTGCGATGGCAAAAAGGAATACCAGTATGATGGACCAGCGGTGCGGCCGCATGTAGCCGACAAGCTTGCGGAGCGTGCCCTTCATATTTTTGGCTTTCTGGCCGCCTCCCATCATCATGCCGCCGGGCCCATGTCCCCCACCCCCCGGCCCGAACGGACCGCGCGGTGCGCCTTTGTCTTTTTTCAGGGTCTCGTTATCGGGGGTCATTGGGTTAACTCCTTCTCTGAAAGCTGCGAAAGTGCCAGTTCACGGTAGACCTCGGACTTCTGCATCAGTTCTTTGTGTGTTCCGATTCCGGCGACAGTGCCGCCATCGAGGACCACGATCTGGTCGGCCTGCATGATCGTACTTATGCGCTGAGCGACTATCAATACCGTGGCGCCCGTCGTTTCTTTTTTCAGCGCTTTCCGCAGGGCCGCGTCAGTCTTGAAGTCGATGGCTGAAAAAGTGTCGTCGAAGATGTATATCTCGGGCCTCTTGGCCAGCGCCCGTGCGATGGAGAGACGCTGTTTCTGTCCGCCCGAGAAATTGGTCGCGCCTTCAGACGTTACCGTCTCGAATCCTTTTTCGGCAGCCAGTATGAAGTCGAGGCCCTGTGCTGTTTGGGCAGCTTTCTCAACTTCCTCTTTGGTCGCGTTTTCTTTGCCGTATTTGATATTACTCTCGATGGTGCCTGAAAACAGCAGGCTCTTCTGAGGCACGTAGCCTATCTTGTTGCGAAGGTCATGCTGGGTCACTTCGCGCACGTCCACTCCGTCAACCAGGACATGGCCCTCGGTAACGTCATAGAAACGCGGGATAAGATTGATAAGCGTGCTCTTGCCGCTGCCGGTGCTGCCGACGAAAGCCGTCGTTTGCCCGAGGCGCGAGGTGAAGTTGATGTCCTTGAGAACGTAATCCTCGGCGCCGGGATAGCGGAAACATACATTCTTGAATTCCACCTGGCCGCTGATGGCGCTTGCATATTCTTTCGGTTTGCCCGGGTCGTCGATGGCCGAGGGGGTTTCGACAACTTCCGCGATGCGTTCTGCGGAAACAGTGGCCCTCGGCAGCATGATGAATACCAGGGACACCATGAGGAAGGCGAAGATGATCTGCACCGCGTACTGCATGAAGGCGATCATATTGCCTATCTGCAGGTGGCCGGCGTCGATCTGGTGCGCGCCTACCCATACGACCAGCAAAGTCGTGCCGCTCATCAGGAGCATCATGAAAGGCATCATGACTACCATGACCCGGTTTATATAAAGGGTTATCTTAGTCACGTCCAGGTTGGCCTTGTCGAACTTCTTCTCTTCATAACGCTGGGTATTGAAAGAGCGGATGACCATCAGGCCGGTGAGTATCTCTCGGGTCACCAGGTTAAGGCGGTCTACCAGTTTCTGCACCAATTTGAAGCGCGGGACGGCGACCGCGAATGCTACGCCAATCATGGCAAGCAGCGCCATCACTGCGGCGGCGATTATCCATGACATCGAAGCATCTTCCCCGACGGCCCTGATGACGCCTCCGATGCCCAGCAGCGGGGCGTAAAACACGATGCGGAGCAGCATCACCAGCACCAGCTGTATCTGCTGGATGTCATTCGTGGACCTCGTGATGAGCGACGCAGTCGAGAATTTATCGAATTCGATATTTGAGAAGTTGGTCACTTTGCGGAAGAGTTTGAGGCGCACGTCGCGTGCGAACCCTGCCGCTACCCGCGACGCGAAATAACCCACGGTTATCGAGCAGGCGGCGCTTGCGAGGGCCAGCAGCAGCATCAGAACACCGATGCGCCACATGTACATAGTTTCCAGGTGCGATAGGCTTATGCCGACGGCCTTATACTGTACAGCCAGGTAGGCGATGGCCGATTGGTTGATAATCTCCTTTGGCAGGGCGGAGACAGTCGAATTAACAGTCTGGAGCATAGCGGCCTGGGCGCTCGCCGGCAGCTTCGAGATATAATCAAAAGCGTCTGTCCCGGCCGGCAGAGTTGTGCCTGCAGGCATAAAAGGCGCAAGACCTTCCTGTTCGATGGCGAAGGTCACGTCTTCGGCTTTCCCGAATATCGCGTCGAGTTCGGTCATCTCGGTTTTGCTGACGCTTCCCAGTTTGTAAACAGGCGAGGTCGCCAGGATCGGGTAGCTCTTCAGGTAGGTGGCGTAGTCGGCGTTTGAAAGCGACGCTTTGTCGAGAAGCGTGTAAACCTGGGCTACCTCCGCTTTATCGTCGGCGCTCATGAATAGCTGTATGCGGTTCATTTCGCTGGCCTGGATCGCGGTCGGTACGGAGTTCTCGATACCGTTCTGCTGCACGCCTACATTCAGGATATTGGACATGTAGCCGGGCAGCGACAGGTCGGCGGAAGCCTGAGCGAACAGGAGCACGAATATCAGGAGGATAAGCCATTTGAACGGCTTCAGGAATTTTATTAGTTTGCTCATGTTAAATCTTCCCCGTTGGTAGTTTTTTGCATGATTGGTTCCTCTCTATACTTTGGACACGACTATATAATTTTTGCCGTTGTATTTTGATATTTCAATCGGCCTTCAGTCCAGGTGTTTTTCTTTTAGCGCCTGGTCTTGGTTGGCCTTGAGAAAGGCCGCCATACCGAGGTACAGGTGATTCAATTCTTCCCCGCTCAATCCCGAAAGCATCCTGGCGGAATGTTCGGTGGCCATTTGCTCCAGGTTCGCGAGAAGTTTCTTGCCTTCGTCCGTGGTTTCCAGGAATACTACCCGCCGGTCTTCGGAGTTTTCCACCCGCCTCACGAATCCCTGTTCTATCAGTTTGTCGACTATTCCTGTGACGTTGGCAGGCGTCACGTCCAGCATGTCGGCAAGTTTCCTGGAGCTTATCCGTTCATTCTCGACGATGCAGAACAGGCTTTTTACCTGGGTGGTGCTCAGGCTCAGCGTCATCCAGTGTTTGAAAGCGTGAGCGCGCATGTTTTTAGCCAGCTCACGCTGTAATACGGTGATTTTTTTTATAGCCTCGATTTTTTCCAATTGTCCCGTGCCCTTATAGTTAACATGGAATTAATAGTTTAACTCTAGTTAACTATTCTGTCAAATCCAGCCTTGAAACCCCTTTTTCCACGCCCCGCTTTGTTGTATACTGCCACCATGTCAAAATTGATAGATTTTGCCGCCATCAAAGAGATACAAAGAAAATCCCGCCAGGGAGAAGCCGGGCGGCTGCGGAAAGAATTCAACCGCAGCTACCGGGCGCTGCTGGACAGCAGTTATGAAGAGATCCGCGGTAACGTGTCGGGTTACATCAGTTCGACAGGTGAAAGCGTCACCTGCGCCAAGGGCTGCGCTTACTGCTGTGAGCATTTTGTTTCCGTTCCCGTCTCCCATGCGATCGTTGCAACCGATTATCTTTACGCCAGCGAAAATGCCATGTCCGCCTTTCTCCGCAGCTACCCGGCATGGCTCTCCGCCATCGAGGACAATCCGGCGGCGAAGGCAGTTTTCGATAAACTTGAGGAAGACACGACACTGAGAGCAATCGTGAAACAGTCCTCTGAGAAATTGCGCTCTGCCTATCATCATTTCGCCGTTCCCTGTCCGTTTCTTGTTTCCAAACGGTGTTCGATCTACCCCGTGCGCCCCATCGCCTGCGCCGCCTTCTTCTCGCTCACGTCGCCCGAATTTTGCCTGGCGGAGAACGAGATTCCGGTGGTCCATTTCCAGGCTGTCCCTTCTCCTGCAAAATTAAAGAGAATGTCCGAACTCACTAACTATAGGCTTTGGGCCCATCAGGAGAGCCTGCCGAAACTCGTTTACAGGCTTTTAACGGTCGGGCTCCCTGAAGTGTCGCGCGAAGTCGACAAGCTTTTCAACACGCCGCAGCAACCCGGCGAGGATGATCCGCGGCCATGAAAAAGCTTCTCGACGGAAAAGTCGTGGTCGTCACCGGCTCCACTCGGGGTATCGGCAGGGCCATTGCCGAAGGCTGCGGCCGTTCAGGTGCAAAAGTTGTGGTTTCTTCGAGGAACGTTGCCGGCGTGGCTGATTGCGTGGACGAGTTGGGCCGCAAAGGCATCGCCGCAAGTGGTTTCGTTGCCGATGTTTCGCGCCCTGCTGAAGTCGCCGGGCTCTTCGATGCCGGCCTGAAGGCTTTTGGTAAGATCGACGTGTGGGTGAACAATGCAGGGGTATCCGGAGGGTACCGCATCATCCAGGCGATGACGCCGGAAGAGATAGAAGAAGTACTGGAAATCAACGTGCTCGGGACGTTTTATGCCTGCCGCGCCGTTATTCCGTATTTCATCTCCGCAGGAGGCGGTGTGATAGTCAACCTCAGCGGTCGCGGCGGGCGGCTCGCCCCCAGTCCTTACCAGGCCGCTTACGCCGCGAGCAAAGCGGCGGTGACCAGTCTCACGCGGAGCCTCGCGGCGGAGAACAAGGGCAAGCCGCTTTCGATCAATTGCCTGTTCCCGGGCATGGTTGAAACCGACCTGTATAAAGACGTGCAAACCTGTCCGGAAACCGAGAATAAGATGGGCATCATGCCGGTCTTGCTGAAGGCTTTCGGCACTCCCATGGAACGTGTGCAGCAGGTAGCAGTTAAGATGTGCGCGGTGAAACCCGGTTCGGTTACGGGTAAATCATATTCGGCGGAGCGGCCGGAACGATACTTGTGTGCCCTGAAGTGCACCCCGGATTTCATGAGGGCGATGAAAAAGCAGTAACGTTAAAAATGCCCCGGAGAAACCTCCGGGGCATTCGCATGGCAGGGCCGTTGAGTAAGATTAAACTTTGCCGGCTATACTGCTGGCGATGTCTCCTGCGATAGGCAATTTATAGTTCTCGCCCTGGTAGGCTTTATACATGAGGAAAACCCAGAGGGCCAAACCCGCGATCCAAATCACGGCGGACAACAAGCCGCCAATGATCCAGAATCGGCGAAACGCTATATTCAGAATGAAATTGAGGATGGATACCGCCCCAAAAACCACGATGGATTGGGCGGCATGAAACCTTGAGGTGGTCCCCAAAAATCAGACAGGTAGCTAAGGTAGAGTTTTGCCCCTAAAATAATATCGGAGAAAGGGAGCAAAACATGGAGAACCGCAGGAAACACAGCCCGTCTTTCAAGGCCAAGGTAGCACTAGAAGCAATCAAGGGGGAGGAAACGGTGGCTCAACTTGCCAGTCGTTTCGATGTCCATCCGAGTCAGGTCAACAAGTGGAAGAAAGAACTTACCGATGGGGCTACAAACCTCTTCACAGACCGGAGCCATAAAAAACCAGACAACCAGCAGTTAGTGGCACAACTATACCAGCAGATCGGGCAGCTAAAGGTAGAGCGCGATTTTTTAGAGAACACTCTCAGTCGCTGAGCGTAGAGCAGCGGCGAGATGCAGTCAAGCGTCACCACGAGCCGATATCAGTGGCAAGACAGTGCCAGTTGCTGGGTATCAACCGCTCCGGCTTGTACTACCAGCCCAAAGGGCATTCTGATGAGGATCTTATGCTGATGAAGCTGATAGACATCCAGTATCTGGCTACGCCTTTCTACGGGGCACGCAAGATAGCCGTGGAGTTCAAGAGACAAAAAGGGCTTGTGGTCAACCGTAAACGAGTACGGCGGCTGATGCAGCGCATGGGGATAAGGGCGGTTTACCGCCGCCCCAGGACCAGCAAACCGGCACCGGGTCACAAGATCTATCCGTATCTGTTGCGCGATCTGAAGATAACGCGGCCAAATCAGGTATGGGCGGCAGATATAACCTATATACCTATGGCACGTGGTTTTCTGTACCTCGTGAGTATTATCGACTGGTACAGCCGGTATGTCATCTCCTGGCGGCTATCCAATACGCTGGATGCCGACTTCTGCGTTGCCGCACTGGAAGAAGCGCTCAGCAAGGGGGCCCCGGAGATATTCAATACCGATCAGGGCAGCCAGTTCACGGGTGAATCATTCACAGGGTTACTGAAAGAGCACGGAGTCAAGATCAGCATGGATGGCAAGGGTAGCTATAACGACAATCTGTTTATCGAACGGCTATGGCGAACGGTAAAGTACGAGGAGGTATACCTGAAAGCCTATGAGGACGGCCGCGAGGCCAGGATCAGCCTTGGTGAGTATTTACACTTTTACAACACCACCCGCCCACACCAATCACTTGGATACCTGACACCGGCGGAAGTGTATACCGAGACCAGGGAGCATGCTTGTAGCAACGTGGTAGAATCACTGGTAACAAACACTGTAGGAATGGCAGGACTCTATCTTAGTCAGACCCCTATCCTGTCCTAATGATGGGGTACACCTCACCTGACGAATTGGCTCTTTTTCTCAAGGACAAGAAAAATAATTCCCGTCACCCACCACCCAAAATAAGCGATGAGCGCGGCAACATTGGCTTTAAGGCCCGTCGATGAGTCGCCGCTGGTGCCGGGTACCGTTGCGGGAGGCGGTGCGTATTGTTGGTATCCGCCGGGAGGCGCATTGTAAGCTGGCGGAGGTGGGGCCTGGGGTTGAACGGGTGCTGTCTGGTAAGCAGGGGGCGGCGGCGGCGCCGGTTGGGCAGTAGGAGCTCCCGGAACGCGGGTTGTGCCGCAGGCCGCACAAAATTTATCGTTTTCACCGACTTTGTTTCCGCAATTTGCACAAAAAGCCATTCTTGACCCTCCTTGCTTTATTTGCGCCCTATTATAGCACGGCAGAAAAGTGATTTGGTCTGTTTTTACAAGATTAATGTACTTTTTTGGTTTGTCGGTTTATTGGTGCTCTGTTAAGATGATTGTCTTGTATAATTTGGGGAACCGACTCAGTTGTCATTGTCGGACTGGATTCGACAACCTCGCACGTCATTCCCGGGCGGCGAGACCCGGGAACCCAGAATCTGGAGGAGAGCCGGTTCCCTAGTTGTCATTGTCGAACTGGATCCAACAATCCATTTCCATAACTTTTCCACGCGACACCTGGCAAATAATAAATAACTTCACTAAGGATTATTGAATGACAGAACCCAATTTCCCGGCCGGTGTAAACGTGCGCCGGGCTTCTCCCGGCGACGTCGCCGTGTTTTTAAACCTGGTCGTGGCCCTCGCGGACTACGAAAAACTGGAACCTCCGGATGAAGCCGCCCGGGCCAGGCTTGTCAGCGACATGTCCGGAGAGAGCCCGCGTTTCGAAGTTTACATCGCCGAATTCAAAGGTAAACCAGCAGGTTATGCCATCACGCTCGAAAGCTATTCCAGCTTCCTGGCTTTGCCCACCCTGTACGTCGAAGACCTGTTCGTCCAGCCGGAATACCGCAAAAAAAAGGTGGGGTATGCCATCTTCATCACCCTTGCGAAGGAAGCCTTACGGCGCGGATGCGGCCGCATGGAATGGACTGCACTCGATTGGAATACACTGGCGACCGATTTCTACAAACGCGCGGGCGGTAAACATGTGAAAGACCTTCAGTTTTTCCGCATGCTGCGCCCCGAGATAGAACTCCTGGCAAAAGGGAATGATCAGTCCGTCAACGGATGCGGGGAAGCGTAGAAAAGCACTGCGGCAGTGTTCGTAGTTTTCCGGGGCAAAACAGCCGACCGCTGATAGCGACCGCTTACGTCTTCAACAGGAAATTCGGGCCCGGATTGCTGTTGTTCCCGCGCGCTTTCAGCCATTCGTTCTTGATAGCATTGCTGAGTTCCTTGGCGCCGGCCTGTGAATAAGAGTTCAATTTAAGCTGTTTGAGAAGGTCGGTTATCGCCGAATCTATCTCGACCTCGCCGACGTCGGCGAGGCTCCTGGGAGGTATCGCAGGCTTCGATTTATCGCCGCAGGCCAGTTTATACTGGCACTGGTCTTCGCTGACCACCTCCACCCCGCCGCTCCCTGAAGCCAGCAGGTAGCTGCCAAGGTCCTGGCTGGCGTCCTCTGACGCACTGAGCCGCTCCATACAGCGGCGGCAGACCTTCAGGCGGTTGGACAACGCACTCTCCTCAAAATTAAATCGTGTCGGTGACCGCTTTCTGTATTCGGACAAGCGCTTCGTCGATATCGCTAGAGTTTACCATACGATGGGTCGTCGCGCGCACCCTGTGCCCTCCGGGGTAAGTGAAAAGCACGCCGTTCCCCAGCATCATCTTGATGAAAGAGGGGGCTTCCATGTGTTCCGGGGGCTCGAACATCACTATGTTGGTCTGGACCAGCGACAGGTCTACCTTCATGCCTTTTATCGAAGCTACCCCCAGGGCAAGCTGCCTGGCGCTTTCGTGGTCTTCGGCCAGCCGGCCGACCATCTTTTCTATCGCGATGATGCCTGCGGCTGCTATCACGCCTGCCTGGCGCATGCCTCCGCCCACCATTTTGCGCAGCTTGCGGGCGCGGGCGACAAATTCGGTTGAACCGCAGAGCAGTGAACCCACAGGAGCGCTCAATCCCTTGGAAAGGCAGAAACAAACCGTATCGGCGGGTTCGGCCAGCTTTGCCGCAGGCACCCCGAGGAATACTTCGGCATTGAAGATGCGCGCCCCGTCCAGATGGACTTTAAGGGAATGGGAATGGGCCATGTCGCACATCGCCCTGGTGTATTCGGCAGTCAGTACCGTTCCGCCGCAGCGGTTCTGGGTATTTTCCAGGCACAGGAGGGTGGTCGGGGGGTAATGGATGTTCTGGGAACGGATGGATTCTTCGGCTTTGCGGATATCGATGGTTCCGTCGGGGAGATTTTCAACGATGCGCATCGATACCCCGCCGAGCGCCGCCGATCCGCCCACTTCATTCCAGTAGATGTGCGCTTCGGAACCAAGGATTATCTCGTCACCGTGCCTGGTTTCTGACAGTACCGCGAGGAGATTGGACATGGTGCCGCTGGGAGTGAAAAGGGCCTCCTGTTTGCCCATCTTCTGCGCAGCCAGTTTCTCGAGGCGGTTAACGGTCGGGTCCTCGCAGAACACGTCATCCCCGACCTCGGCTTTGTACATGGCATTCCGCATCTCGTCTGTGGGATGAGTGATTGTGTCGCTGCGCAGGTCTATGGTTTTCATTACTAATCTCCGTATGTTTCGAATATCAGGGATTACTGCCTGCAGGTCTTACCCGGTCGACCAGGGTCTTCAATAAAACCCGTATCAATTCTCGTCCTGATTCGTCGGTAAATTTCCCTTGCTCGTCGAATTTCTGGGCTGCGAAAGTAACGAATACTTCCGGTTTGTTAAGGGGACGCATGTCTAAATATACAAGTGATTGCCGCAGATGGTACTGCGCCCGGGATCCTCCCAGCATGCCTGTTGAAACGCTCATGATGGCGGCATTTTTCCCCTGGAACGAATTGTTCCCGGAAGGCCTCGACGCCCAGTCGATGGCGTTCTTAAGCACGCCCGGGACGGAATAATTATATTCCGGGGTAACTATGAGCAACGCATCGGCGGCCTTGATTTTCTGCTTGAATTCAATAACAGTCTGGTGCACTACGGATTCGATGTCCTGGTTGAACAAAGGGATACCTTCAAGCTCGAAAATCTCCAGGGTGGTGTCCGGGGGTAAAAGTTCGAGACAGTTACGCAACAGAGCGCGGTTGTAGGATTTCTGGCGCAGGCTTCCGGCAAAACCCAGGAGATTTATTACTTTTGGATCCATTTCAAAGTAATTCTAAGCCATAGCGGCGCAATAGGCAATGCATCCATGGTCTTTGCGACCAAAGTGCGACTATTTCCTGCCATCTTCTACTATCCCATTATTTCTCCTTGCCATTTCGGGCTGAGACCCGGAAGCTAGAATACTATAACCGTGCGTTGTTTTCGGGGCACACTCGTTGTCATCCCGGCGCGATAGCCGGGATCCAGAGCCGATTCTGCCCTGCAGGTCCGCCTCAGAGGGATCATCTGATTGCTGATAGCTGTTCCGTGCCCGCCTGCATGTCAGGCAGCTTATCGCCGGTGTCAATCGAACGTCCAGGTTGCTGTCCCTTGCGGGAGGACAATCCACGAGATTCTTTTGAGGAAACGCATCGCTGTCCTGAGGTATCGGTCAGGCACGGTCATATCTTATCCCCACTCCTGCTCCTGTCATCCCGGAGGGGCATCCGGGCCTCGGGCGGTTCCCCGAGGTTCTTGTCCTCGAGCGTGTCCTCGAGGGATCCAGAGTCGATACAGTCTTATTGGCGCCCCTCTCCACGCCCGAACCGCCTCATCGTTTGGGTCAAACTGATAGTCTGATTGTTGTCACTTTACATAAGAACAATCAAAGCATCTTTTTAAGGAAACGAATCAGTTTATCAGGCATCAAGAGATGGCGTCACAGGCACAGCATTCGTTTTTCGTTTTAACGAACGAATCGGTTTTATTCAAACTTTTCCCGGAGCTGATAGCTGAAAGCGGACCGCTGACATCTGTATTGTTTTTCTTCAAGATATTCAGTTGTTAATTCGGCTACTAAAAAGTGCCAAGGGGTGCAATCCCAATGTAGCACATATGTTCTATTTTATCAAATAAAAAAGACCGGGAGATTGCTGCCCCCGGTCCCGGCTGATTACATTATGGATACTTTTTATCTCTGATAATAGACGGCATTTTCGTCGAACCCGGTCACCTCGGAGGCTGATTTTCCTGCGAAGAACTCCAGTTTTATCTTCCTTTTCTCGGTCATCTGTATCAGCATTGTATCCTTCGGCTTTGCCAGCAGGTCCTTTATTTCCTGGCGGATGTAATCTTTTTTCTGCTCCTCTGCGGTACCTAGCATCTGCTGCAGATTGTCTAACTGCTCCTCATAGTTGGGATCAATGAGCTCATATTTGACCAAGCCCGAACTGACGTCGATCACAACCGGGTCGGGCGTGTTCCCGGTAACCTCATAAACATGCCCGGTTCCGCCATAACCGATGCGGACGGTTGAAGGCTGTAGATTATAGTAGAAAAAACCCAGGAGATCAGCGTCTTCATAGAGGTATTTATTTCCGGGCAGTGGCGGTTTCACACGGTACCAGAGCCCCGCGAGTTTGCCGTCGATATCATATACCCATTGCCCGATACGCGGCTCGGGCCGGTCAGGCAGCATCGCTACTACCTGGCTGCGCAAAGGTTCCGCAAAATAGTCCAGGGGCGAAACGGTGTGCTGAGACCTTTCTGGATTGGCAGCAGGATCGATATAAGGCGTATTCACGTTCATGTCGATGGTCCAGAAATCGTACGCGTGCAGGGCGGAGCAACCGCCGTACCTCCCAATCTCCTGACCGGCCTTGACCGGGATCTTACAGAAGTTGTCCTCGCCCTTTTGTAGGGGCGGGAACTGGTTTTTCAGGTCCGCTGCGATATCGGTTAAATGCCCGAGCACAAGGAAGAAATTCTTGGAGTACTGAAATAACAGTCCGTAATCGTCCAGAATGACAGAACCGTCATCGCTTTTCCAGCGCTGAGGCTGATAGAAGATAGCCGCAAGGTAACCGTCAGCGGGGGCGATGGCGATGTAAGGGGAGGGATATGTGCCTGAATCAGGCAAATCGAAGGAGATATGATCGGAAGGGATTAGATGCCCGCCGTTGCCGGCTCCGCTTATAGTTACACGCGCGTAACAAAATATGAAACATTTTCCTTCATTAAAACCACGCGTAGTGGACTTCTCGTCAATAAAAGTTGTTATCTCGACACGATATTTCCGTTATCAAGAAATACATTCCCAAAAAATATCCCTGTGCAATAACCTTGAACAGTGACGGTTTGTCCTTTAATCAAACCCGAAATTGAAGAAGCCGATGCGAAATTGCATCCGACCCTTGTAGTCTCCGTTGAACCGCTAATATAATGGGTTGTCACAAATCCTATTGAGGCAGTCGTACCTGTATTAACGGATCCTATGACACCGTTGATTACAACGGTTTTATTTTTGTACTTCGCATCCGACCCACTCGTGTTGGTTGCGTAATCCAAATATAATTGTTGGGCTGTAACCTGCACAGAGCCTGGCTGAATTTGCACCGAATTGATCGTTGTAGTGATGGTCGATACAGGAAGAGTTACCGTGGTTGATACCATGTTAGTCTGAACGATTGTTGAGGTCAGAGTAATCGGGCTCTGAGGAGTCACATAAGGCTGGGCTTGGCAGCCGGTTGTTGTAACCAATATAAGCATAGCGCCGAAAAAGCGAAAATTTGGCTTTATTTTAATTGCTTTCATCTCTCACCATCAAGCCACGTTTCTTTAAAAAAATAAATCGATTTTTAACCGGGTTCTATTTGACAATGTTAGTCGTAACAATCACCGGTGGAGGCGTGACAGTGATAGTTGTTGTTCTGGTTACAATTTGAGTCGTTCTAACAGTGTTGACGAGGATCCTCACATAAATCGTATTGTCAGTTGCCTTGATATTTATCTTATCGTCTTCCTTTACCAATGTCTGAAATGCTGAAACAAACAAATCCTCCGTCTTCAAGGCACCACTATGGTCCGCACTTATTTCTACGGTTACTCGTCCGCTCGCATCACCATAATTATGCAGCGTGTATGTAACATTCGCATACCAACCTTGGTCTATGTCCAAAGAGGCACCGTAGGTTAAGTTATCAATTCTGATATCAGGTTGTGGTACACCTTCATCATACTGGAAATTTGCGGAATTGCTTGAACATGCCATGCATGCCGATAATAATACAATCATTGAGCCTAAAAAGGGCATTTTCTTAGATGCGAATACTTTCATAATATGCCAATTCAACAAGGTAAAATAGTGCCACAACTTCTTTAGTCAATCTATGTCGGTAGTACAAAACACCGGAATTCGTCTAATGCTCTAGCCCAATAATCGAATCATCTCGTTTATTGATTCTTTTACCTGATTCATCTCAATTGCCATATTTTCAGGGCTAAACTTCGCTATTTTTTCCGAAAAGGCATCCAATTCTAAGGACAATTTTTGTATCGCTGCGTTATCGTCATTTTCTGAGACTCGCGCGTATTGCAGACTACGGGTTTTGTTTCGGAGAATTTCCGCCTTATCTGTAACTTCGTTTAACAGCGCTTTATCACCGGAATTTACTTGAAGCCTCCGAAGTTCACTTGAGACTCTATTGACAGTTTTGTTCAGAGCAAGTCTTTGAGGTTGGTAAGATGCTATCTTTATTTCTTGTTCAATACCCTCACTCCCGGTTATCCCTAAAACCGCGGTGATCACAAATAAGGCTACCCATTTAATAATAACAACCCAAATAAATAATCGCTCAGAACTATAACCTAGTGTTGAATGATGCAATAAATATACGTCGATAATGGCGCTGCCAAAAAGAAAAAGCATCATCGTCCATGCGATTGAAGCATGCATCGCGAATGGGAAACGCCCAGGGCCGGTTCTTCTGGATGCTTGTACCATACTTACTGATAAATACCCGAACGCTAGAAGTTCCAGGGTAGATATGTCTAACATAGCAACCCAATATGCAACGCCCGCGGAGGCCGGGGCCCAATTGATAAACGCCGCCAGCGTCGTAATTAAAATGACTATCGCCAGAAGAGCGGCTAGGGTGATTCTTATATTGAATTTGGACATATTTTCGATCCCCCTGTCTGTGGAATAAATCCCGAAGTTAATTTATTGTTTTTCCGCACTGAGGGCAAAACTTCATGCCCGATTTAACTGTCGCACCGCAACCAGAACAGGAGGGGGATCCGCTCACCTTCGTTCCGCATTGATGACAAAATACTTCATTTCCATTTAGCTGTGCTTTACAGGAGGAACAAATGGCCACAGATTCAATCTTATTGCCGCATAGAACGCAAAACTTGCTGTCCTGGGGCAGGTTTGCGTTGCACTTCGGGCAGGTTGATTGAGTTTGATTATTCAAAGTTGAAGCGGCTGAAAGAGCCTCTTGTGCTTTTTCAGCAAAAGGCTTCACCATCGCGGAACCAGCTCCCAACCCGACACCCGCAGCCATAAAAGTGCCGGCAGAGCCTGTATTTTGAGCAGCATTGTTCATGATATCCAACGAGCGAATCATCTTGTAACGATCGTCACCAAGCTGGTCGACTTCAAGGCGCGCAAAACTTCCCTTTTGTATTTTTTCAAGCTGATTTTCCGGAATCGCAATGTTTTCAACAAAAAACCTAAGGAGTTCGATACCATATTTTGCAAATTCGTCTTTTAATCTGTCTTCAACAATTTTTGAAATTTCATCGATATTAGAGTTAACGGTAAGCAGAGACTGGCTGTTTTGTAGCAGATATTTTGCAACCGAATCTTTAACTCTTGATTTGATGGCACCCCTGAAATACTCCAATATTTTGGCGGTGTTCCAGGTAGAAATTGTTCCAACGATTTGGGTTACAAATACTCGTGAATCTTGGACCTTGAGGCCAAATTGCCCACGGCATGAAACAGAAATTAAGACTTTCAGCTTAGGGTCTTCAATCAGCATGGGGGTGTCGGTGCCCCATTTATAACTGAGGTTTGAAGTTTTGTTAACGAAGTAAATTTCCGCCGAAAATGGAGTTTTATTTCCGAACACGGGATCTACGAAAAGACTACCGAGGACCGGAAGATTTTTAGTTGACAATGTATGTGTTCCCGGTTTGAACACGTCTAAAGCCTGTCCTCCTTTAAAGAAGACGGCTTCCTGGCTCTCATTCACGATAAGTTGAGATCCCAGCATAATATTGTCGGATTCTCCGGTAGATTCCCTGAACCATCTTTGTACCAGTGTATTAGGGTCTACGAAGTTCTTTTTTATTCTATCCAACGGCATGTGACTTGCCTCCTCTTGGGTTTGTAAAGTGTCCGTCTGTGTTGCTTGAAGCAAAATTTGCCAGGATTGAGCGGCAATGTTTCATCGAAATTCACCAATAATTCTCCGCTGTCCATCTTTATATTTCCCCAAAATGATCCTGACGATGTCGGCAACCCACCAAAATACCAAAATACAAGCGAGACCAAGGATAACAATGGTCAAAGGAAGGACTGAACCCAGACCCACCAATCGGGAGAATGGTACAAATATCGCAAATGCCAAGCATCCAAATAATAAAACAGAAAAGATTCCGGCCATTATTTTTCCTGTATAAAATCGGTGTACCCCAAATATCCCCAATAATATCGCAAGAATAACTGTTGACGATTTCGACCTTGGAAGATCAGATTCTGTCTTCTGGAGAGGCATGATTTGTGTAGGATTGAAGCGATATTCAGAAGGGTTAATTTTAAAAACGGCACCGCAATACTCGCAAATAACGTTTGAATCTTGCGGGCTAACCGGTTCTGGTAAAGGTGCCATACACCCAGTGCATTTACTAGGCATCATGAATCATGAACAGCGAGTTGATGGTATCATGTGGGTTTATCTCACGCTCAACCACTGCTGTTCTGCCAATCATTTCAGTTGTACTACCAAACCACGATTTTTCGGCTTTCTTTGTCAGCGAAAGCTCCCGCTAAAATCGTGATAAAATCTATGAGCGCCCAAATTGATGTTACTAATAGTCCCCAAAAGGTAAACGATATTACCAACATCGCAACGGCTGACCCTGTTTTCCCGGCATAAAAACGATGTGCTCCGAAGATTCCCAAAAAAAATGCTAGTAAAGCAGCTCCAAGTCTAGATTTTGGGGATATCGTAGAGTTAAAAACACTAGAATTTACCGCTGCATTTGGTTGTGGATAATAAGACTGGTTTCCCGATTGCACATTTATACTAGGAATATTCGGGGGTTGACCTAGCGGATAGGAAAATTCGACGGGAACGACCCTACCACAATACTCGCACGAAATGTTGATCTGTGAAGATGATTCCGGTTGAGGAAGTGGTGCCATACATCCCGGGCAATTATTAGGCATTTTTCTCCTTGGAGGCTAACCAAGATAGTATCATCGTGTGTGCGTAGAGTCAATAGTAATCTCCCTGACCATACCTCAAAAAACGGAAGGGGGCCAATGTAAGATAACTCTCGCCTTTTCTATGTTTCTCCCCAAAAACAAGGACCGGAGGCAAAATGCCCCCGGTCCGCTGACTGCTGATAGCTGAGTGCTGACAGCTTCTCGGTTTACCCCGCCTTCTTTTCGTCCACACCCATCAGATTGCCGATGACGTTCATCAGCGAGGAACCCGAAGGCACCACGATCTTGGCATTGGTAGAAAGCGACTTTTCGACCGCCTCCAGCTTGCGCAGGACCTGTGCGTTGCCCTTGAAATACAGGTTGGCTGCTTCGTTGACCAGCTTGATGGCTTCGGCTTCGCCTTCGGCCCTGAGGATGGTGGACTGCTTGTCCGCTTCCGCGAGCTTGATGACCGCGCGGCGCCTGCCGTCTGCCTCGGTTTCGGCAGCGGTGGCGGTGTCGATGGCGGCTATCTTTTCGTTCTCCGCCTTGACCACTTTATTCATGGTGGCCTGGACGTCCGGCGGCGGGTTTATCTCTTTTAGTTCGGTGCGCACGATCTCGATGCCCCAGCGCTGGGTTTCGGTGAACAGGGTGTCATAAAGCGCGCTGTTGATGCGCCCGCGCTCGCTGTTGGCGGAACGCAGGGTCAGCGTGCCGATGATATTTCTGAGCGTCGTGCGCGCCAGGTTAACTATCTGCCTTTCGTAATTGCGCACGTTATAAAGACAGGCTTTAACGTCTTCTTCTGAATCCTTCACTTTGAAGTACACCTGGGCATCGACGGTGGCGTTGAGGTTATCGTTGGTGATGATCTCCTGGGGCTCGGCGTCCACCATCTGTTCGGTGATGTTCACCAGGTACATCTTTTCCGCGAAAGGCACCATGAAATGCATGCCGGGAGACGCGAAGCGGTTATATTTGCCGAACCGTTCGACGAGGCCCCTCTGCGTCGGGCGCACGATCTTCACGGCCGAGGCGACTACCCATATTGCCAGGATTACGATGACAGCGAGCACTACTAAAGTTGCCATATTTTTTAAACCTCCTGTTAATCAGCTTTAAATAGATATCAGACGATGCCGGGCGCCGAAGCCGCCGGTTGAACGGAGGGGGCCGCATTGAATTCGGAACGGCCCATCGCCACCAGGACCACAGCCGCGACGCCGACCGGCAGGAAGCTCAGGGTCCCCCCGATAGCGCCGGCCAGGGCCCAGCCCCAGTGCTTCCTCTGGAGGGAAAAGATGCCCCCGACGATAGACAGTACGCCGATCCCGATGTAAAAAACACCCATAACCGCGTAAGTGATCGTTAAAAAAGTCACGAATTGATCGGGAGGCGCGGTCGAAGCGGTGAAGAGGTCCTGGTTGTTGAACAAGGCCCCGAAAAATACGCCGAAGAACGCCAGGAGAAGCCCGCTCAACAGCCCCAGCGCCCCTGCCACGATGGAAAGAACGCCCCCTACCGTAGATTTGTGCATGCCTTATCCCCTTTCATGGCTCGTGGTATTTGACATAATGTGCTTGATAGATAAACCGACCAATGTTAGCACCGCCGAAGGAAGGGCGCAACAGCTGCTATTTTCAAGAAACCGGCGATGACATTTATGGATAACGCCGCGCTCCCTTTTTTATAGTGTCGGAATGATATGGGCGAATGTCGCTTTGAATTTCGGGTTCCGATACTGCTTACGCTTCGACGAAATTCAACCTCGTAAATTCGGAATTACGCTTGACCTTTTCGTAGATCATATGCGCGCACGCTATGTCTTCGATAGCCAGTCCCGTCGAGTCGAAAACGGTTATTTCCCTGTCGTTGGTCCGCCCCTTCTTTGTCCCTGCCACGACGTCGCCCAGGGAACCCCGTATGCGGTTAGGGTCGAGCAGGCCTTTATCGAGAGGAACATTTACCTCTCCCGAGGTGCTCGCCTGCCGCATGTCGTCGACAAATATGACCGCTTCGTTGAGTATTTCGGGGTCCAGTTCCTCTTTCCCGTGAGCGTCGGCGCCCACCGCGTTGATATGGACGCCGGGCTTGACCCATTCTTTCCGTACCACCGGGCTGTGCGCCGGCGTGACGGTGCAGACTATGTCCGAATCCATGACTTCGGGCAGGGTATGGGCTTCGATGCGGTATTGGGGGAAAGCCTTGATCAACCTGGAGGCCGAGGCTTCCGAAAGATCGTAGACCTTTACGAGTTTGAGGTCATAAAGGGCGGCGTGGGCCATCAACTGGGTATGCGCCTGCCGTCCCGCGCCGACCAGCCCCAGCGTGGAAGCATCCTTGCGCGCCAGGTATTTGGAGGCGATGGCGGAAGCCGCCCCCGTCCTGTAAGCCGTGATGTCGGTGCCGTCCATGACCGCCAGCGGATAACCGGTTTCCGGGTCGCTGTAGATGATGACCGCCATTACGGTCGGCAGGTTTCGGGACGGGTTTTCGGGGTGAACATTCACCCATTTCATGCCCGCGGCACCCGGGAGCGAGGCCGGCATGGCCCGGAAATCGCCTTTATCGACTGTGAGATATGATTTCGGCGGCATCTGCGCTTTTCCCAGCGCCCACTGGCGGAAAGCGTTTTCGACAGCGGGGATGACTTCTTTCATATCGAGCAGGGGCAGGATTTCGCTTTTACAAAGGAACATGGTGGGCATAAGTCCCCTCCTTTATACGCGTAACGCTCACTTTGACTCTAAGCCCGCAAGCGAAGATTGTCAAGAAAAAACGGCGCTTCCTGCCCGCTGCCCGGCATGGATTCCGTTGTTCACCCCCTGTGTTTGCCGTATACTTTATTCAGAATATCGCTTTACACCAGCAAAAATCATGAAATTACCCGGACAAGCTGAGCCAGTTTCCGCAAGATTCGAAGAAGCTGTCGGGTCCTTGGAGAAGGGGCTCGGCAGAAAAATCGTGTTCCTCCCTATCGAAGGACGCCATGCGGACCTCTTGCAGACCAACATCGGGGGGTTTCACGACAGTTTCGAAGGGACCGAACGGTTGTGGCTGGATCCCAGTCTGCCTGAAGATGCCGGGGAAGCCACGGCGGCGCATGAACTCGGGCACATCATGCAGTCGATGGAAGGATACCCCAGGGCGACGAGCACGGTACCCGCGCTTGATCACCTCGCCGCCAGGATAACGGACCTCGTGATGGACTGTTCAGCGGACCTGTGGGCCATCCGTCACGGATTCGACATGGGCCGGGCTTTCGGTGAGATCGGCATTAAAAACCTGTTAAATCACATCAATAAACAGGTCGCTGTACCAGAAGCGGCCGATTGGAGAACTTATTCGGCTTTTTTACGAAAACTGGAGTCCCGTAAACAGGCCGAAAACACCGGCCCGGTCGAACTCCCGCCTGAGGCGGGAACGCAGGTCATGGTCATTGATTATGCCGGGTTGTCCCTGCGCCTGGGGCGCTACGGGCTTTTCGACGGCCTGGACGCGGCCTGGGCGACCCAGTGGCCCGTATCCAGGAAGATGGGGAAAGAACTTGCCGGCCTGCTGGGTGAGATGAAAACCCGCGGCGAATGCCGCACAGCACTTGATAAAATCATCGTTTTTTTAAAGGTCCCGCCGCCGCTGATAAAGATCGATTCGTAAAAGCTATCCGTCTTCCCCTTCGATGCGCCCGAGCGCCGTCTCGAATTCCAACCGCAAACGTTCGGCTTCCGACGAAAGCTCCCCCCACTTCTCGGTCAGTTCTTCGGCGCGGACTTTCAATTCGCGGTGCCTGTCGATGCTGGCTACCACTTCCCTGGAATCCTTGTAATGCTCCGGCTGTGCGAAGAGGCTTTCGAGTTCTTTGATTTCGGTTTCGGCGCCGGCGAGTTCTTTCTCGATCTTGTCGATGCTTTTCTTCAGAGGGGTGCTTTTCTCGTAATATTCACTGCGCAGTTCACCCGAAAGCACGCGCTTCTGCCTGGCTCCGGGAACGGGTACGACCGGATTTTTTGCCCGGGGCAAGACTGTTTCGCCCGTCTCCGGCCCGGCCTTACTCAGCGCCTTGTGATAAAGATAGCTGTCATAATCGCCCTGGTAAACGCATATTTTCCCCGCGCTCACGTCGATGATGCTGGTAGCGATCTGGCGGATAAGCGTGCGGTCGTGGGTAACGAAACACATCGTGCCGTGGTACGATTCCAGGGCGTCGGTCAGCACTTCCCTGGACGGGATATCCAGGTGGTTGGTCGGCTCGTCCATCAACAGCAGGTTGGCGGGCTGGGTGAGCATCTTGGCCAGCGCCAAACGCGCTTTTTCGCCGCCCGACAGGACCGAGACTTCCTTGAAGGCGTCGTCCCCGCTGAAGAGAAACCCCCCGAGGATGGCCCTCAGCCGGGCGTCTTCCGTGTCGGGCGGGGCCACACTCCGCAGTTCCGCCAGGGCGGTCTTGTTCATCTCCAGGATCTCAAGCTGATGCTGTGAATAATACGCGGGAACGACCCCGTGCCCCAGCCGGCGTTCCCCCTTTTCAAACGGGAGGACCCCTGCCAGAATCTTCAGCAGGGTCGTTTTGCCGGCCCCGTTGGGGCCCACGATGGCCACTTTTTCACCCCGCCCCAGGCGCAGGTTGAGGTCCCGGTAAATGGTATTCGTGCCGTAGGATTTTGAAATGTTGACGAGGATCAGGACGTCGATATCCGAATGCGGAGGGTCGGGGAAATGAAATTTTATCTTTTTGGCCAGCCTGGGGACCTCGATGCGTTCGAGCTTTTCGAGTTTTTTGATGCGGCTCTGCACCTGCGTGGCTTTGGTGTTTTTTGAGCGGAAGCGGTTGATGAAGCGCTCTTCCTGTTGGATCTTCACGCTCTGGCGTTTCGCCGTCGATTCGAGCACTTCCAGTTCCTGCTGCCTTGTTTCGATGTACTTGTCGTAATTTCCGTGGTAGAGCACCACCTTGCCAAACTGTATGGCGAGCACTTTGGTGACTACACGGTTGAGAAATGCGCGGTCATGGGAGGTGAGCAGGACCGCTCCCTCGTAATCCTTCAGGTATTCCTCGAACCATAACTGGGTCTCCAGGTCGAGGTGGTTCGTGGGCTCGTCCAGCAGGAGCAGGTCGGGGTTTTGCAGCAGTATCTTGGCCAGTTCGGCCCGCATCCTCCAGCCTCCGCTGAAATCGGAAAGGGGGCGGTCGAAGTCCGTTTCCCTGAACCCCAGGCCGCATAAAATGACCCTGGCCTCCTGTTCGACATCGTAGCCCCCGGCTGCTTCGAAACGGTGCTGCAATTCGCCGAGTTCAGCAAGAAGGATGCCCTGTGTTTCGGTGTCGGGGGTGATCGCCAGTTCTTCCTGGATCACTTCGATGCGGTGCCCCAGCTGGTTTATCGGGCCGGCGGCAGACGTGATTTCGTGAAGCAGTCCCTTATGAGACCCTGCCCCGCTTTCCTGGCTGAGGTAGCCGACAGTCAGCCCTTTGCGGCGGGTGATCGTGCCGCTGTCCGGGACGATAACACCGGCTATTATCTCAAGCAGGGTGCTTTTCCCGCTGCCGTTGGCGCCTAACAACGCCAGGCGGTCGCGTGCCCCGATATTAAAAGTGACCTGGCTGAAAAGGAGGCGCTGGCCGTAGGATTTGGAGAGATTGTTCAGACTGAGCATTTTGCAAACGTATTATAGCTGGCAGAGAGGCCGGCAGGCAAAGTTACCAGCAAGGATGCGGCAGAAAGCTCAGTCTGGTCACCTTGATATGCAGATGACGCCGGCCGAATGCTTTTAACCGGGCTGAGACGTTTCTTCGGGAAAAGGAACGCCCTGGAACGAATCGCTCGTTCCGACATCCAGCACCACATATTTGCCGGCGTCGTTGGTCTGATAAACGCCCGGGGCGGTTATAGATTTCAAAATACCGATAAGCTTCTGCATCTGGAGCGTGATGTCCTCTTTTTCCTGTTTGTAGGAACTCGAAAAAAGGAAAACCCCGTTCACGCTCTTCGATTTGGCGCACAGGTCCACCAGATTTTGGTATTCAACGTTGGTTTTAAACCCGACGATGAATTTCCAGATCCCAGGGCGCAACTGGTCCACGGCAGCCAGGCTCTGAATGGCGTCCCCAAGGTTGTCCATGCTGACGGTCCCTTTTACCTGTATGACGCACCTGACGGCCTCGGGGCTCACGACAAAGATATCTCCTGAACTGAAAAGGGGCCCGTATTCCACCGCATTATAAACGATGATGTCGCACTCTTTGCTGGCATGGCCGTCGGGAGCCAGGATAACGCCCCGGCCTACCGAAAACGAGGCTGATACAGCTTCCCTGACGGCATCGCGTACTATGGCCTCGTAGTAGTCACCGATGATGCGGGGGTCCTTCAGCAGGGAGTTGATGACGTCCCTCTGGACCATCACCTTTTCCTGGACCTTGCGGTAGTATTGTTCCATGCTCATTTCAGGGCCTCCCGGGTTTGGACCGTTTCGCGGCGGCGATTTCATCCAGCCGCCGGTCATTTATCCCGAAGTGATGGGCCACCTCGTGCAGCACTACTTCCTGAACCTTGAGTTCGATTTCGCTGTCGGTACGGGCTATGGATTCGATGGAATCCTGGTATATGGTGATTTTGTCCGGGGCGACCATGTTATACCCGGTCCCACGGCTTACAGCGGGCACGCCCTCGTAAAGCCCCAGGAGCAGACTATTACCTGATCGAGATTTAAGCGGCAAATCCTCGACCACGATGTCCAAATTATCCAGTTTGTCGATAAATTCCTGCGGCAATCCTGCGACAGCATTTGACACCAGCTGCTCAAATCGCGTTCGTTCCATGTTCAAGTATTATAGAACAAAGCCAATCACAATATAAACCGGGGCAGCCGGAGTTGAACGAGGATGGACCAGGGGGCTTAAGGGAAACGTTTTTCGAATATCAGCCTGTGGTCCCCCGGTGCATAAAAATCGCGGATGCGGGAGACCCTTTTATAGTCCTTTTTGATGTAAAAACGTCGGGTGTTAAGATAATTCGGCTTGCTCGAAGTCTCGATCAGCGCCAGCTTGCCGCCGGCCTTCTGTATCTGTTCCTCTGTAGTTTTTAAAAGTTGGCTGCCCGCGCCCATCCCGCGGCACTCGAGCGCCACGGCCATCCAGTAGATGTCCCAGGTGCTCTGGGTGAGTGGTGTCCGGCCGAAACAAACATATCCGATTATCTTCGAGGAAGAGACTGCCACAGTGACCAGGTAATCCCTCCCGGGGCAATCGAGATAAACATCGATGACTTCCTCGGCCACGGGGACCTCTTCGGGCTCAAATTCGGGAGTGGCCCGCAGCAGGGCCATGACAGCGGGTTTATCTGCGGCCGTCATCGGCCTCAATCGAAGTTCCACGCTACTCACTATCAAATGCGAGCTGCATGATTCTGTCTACAAATTGCGGATAGGTCAGGCCGATGGCGGACGCCTGCCGCGCAGCCCCCGAGGTTATCGAGATATCAGGGTTGGGATTGACCTCGAGGACGCTGGCATGGCCGTCAGCATCGAGGCGCATATCAACCCGCGCGTAACCCCGGCATGCAAGCAGCCGATAAGCCGCGGTCGAAACTTCGGAAACATGAGCCCACAGGGCATCATCGACTTTGGCCGGGCAAACCGGGTCGGTATGATGAAAATATACATCGTCGGTCAGCCACTTGGCGCCGAACGTCAGCATATTCGGCAAACCCGGAGGCAGTGAAAACACGATCTCGGAAACTGACAAAACGATGGGCTTGCGTATCCCCATTATCGTCGAACTCAACTCGCGCCCGTCGATGAATTCTTCTACCAGGGCACGGCCCCCGAAAAGAGAGCATATTTTTTCGATTTGGACCAGAAGCGCGGCTGTGTCGTTAACGACGCTGTCCTGGTTCACGCCGTGACTCGCGTCTTCGGCTGCCGGTTTTACGATGCAGGGGAAGCGCAGGTTAAAGCTGGAGATTTGCTCGGGCCTCAGTTCCTGATATCTCGGAGTGTTGATGCCCGCTGCGATCAGGAGTTCTTTGGTTTTTACCTTATCCAGCGCCAGTGCCAGCGTCGGAGCTGATGACCCTGTAAAAGGCTTGCCAAGCACGGCCATTATGCCAGCCACCTTGGCCTCGGTGTCCGGCTGTCCAGCAAACCCTTCGAAAAGGTTAAAGAAAATATCCACATCCAACCCCGCCAGGATAGAAGGGATGCTTTCTATCGGGGGGATGAGCGGAACTTTGATAACGCTGTGGCCCATCTCAAGAAGCGCATCGTAGACGGCTTTAACTTCTTCCAATACGTCGGCGATTGCGTCGGCTTCGCCAAGCTGGCTGTATCGATCCGGAATAGGATCGTTGTAAACGAGCGCAACTCTAAGAGCCAAGGCCGCACCTTTGAATCGCCGAATTGAGGACTTCCGCTATGAGGGAGTTATAATTCCAGCCCATCGCCTCTCCCATTATCACGTAATCTCCGCTCTGGGGGTTAAGCCCGGGGAGGGGATTGACCTCGATGAAATAAGGCACGCCGTCGGCGGCTACCCGGAAATCCACGCGGGCGATGTCACGTATGCCCAGTACTGCGGAGGCTTTCAGCGCTGATTCTTTGATACGGTTCAACACCGCGGCATCAAACCTGGCCGGGCATTCGTACTGCACCATCTCCCGCCAGTTCCGCTTGACCTCCAGGGAGTAAACGAAATCCGGGCTTTTTTGCCTCGGCACTACGTGCATGATACCGGTCAGGCGCATCGGATTGTTCCCGATAAGCCCGACTGTGACCTCGTCACCCGCGATAAACTCCTCCACCATCATGGGTTGTATGTAAAGCGCCATCTGCCGGCGTATCAGTTCTTTGAGTTCCCGCGGGCTGTTCACGCGGGAAGCGTTGCGGATACCCTTGCTGGAACCCTCGTGCGCAGGCTTGGTAAAAGCTGGGAAGGGGAACCCGTTCCAGTCCGTTTTCTCAAGTTCGGCCATGTCGTTTATAACCATCCAGCGCGGTGTTGCCACCCCGCAGGCAGCGACGAGCTGTTTGGTCAGCGGTTTTTCGAGGCAGATCGAAAGGGTCAGCGGGTCTGAGCCGGAGTACGGAACATCAAGCATTTCGAGGACCGAGGGGACCTGCGCTTCGCGGCTGCGGAAGTTGCCAAGCCCTTCGGCGATATTGAAAACAAGATCCGGGACGCCTTCGGCCAATTGATTTAACAGGCCGCGGCCCCCGCCCAGCTTGATGACCGAGTGCCCCTGAGACCTGATGGCGGCAGCCAATGCCTCTACGGTTTCGGGAGAATCGTATTCCTCAAAGGCGTCTTCAGGCAGCCCTTCCGCTCCCGACGCCTGTTCTTTGATGTCATAACTCAGGCCAATTTTCATCCGCAGTCCTGGTAACTAGGCGGGAATAGCGTCGTCGCAAACCAATTCGGTTTGAGGTCTGCGAACTTTTGCCCCGCTCGGATTGGCATAGTGGAGGATTTTCCCCTGGTAGTTGCGGACTGTGAGTTCTTCTGCATTCCGTTCGAGGATATAATCAGGCTGGACAGGGATTTTCCCGCCGCCGTTGGGGAGATCGATGACGAAGGTCGGTACAGCCAGCCCGGAAGTGAACCCGCGCATGCCCTGGATGATGTTGATGCCGGTCTCGACGGGAGTCCAAAAATGTTCTGTTCCCTGGACATCATCGCACTGGAAGAGATAATACGGGCGAACTTTTATCTTGAGCAGCCCCTGGCACAATTTGAGCTGGGTTTCGACTTTGTCGTTGACTCCCTTGAGCAGGACGGACTGGTTATTGACCGGGACACCGGCGCGTACCAAGCGGTCGCAGGCTTTCGCGGCTTCGGGGGTCAATTCCCTGGGATGGTTGAAATGCGTATTGAGCCAGATAGGCCCGTATTTCGAAAGCATGTTGCAAAGCTCGTCGTCCACGCGCTGGGGGAGTACCACGGGCACCCGTGTTCCTATGCGGATGATCTCGACGTGCGGGATCGTGCGTATACCGGCCAGCACTTCTTCGAGGCGCTGGGTCGAAAGCGTCAGCGGGTCACCGCCTGAAATGATAACGTCGCGAACTTCCTTATGGCCCCGGATGTAGCCCAGCATCGCTTCAACTTCCTGAGACGTCCGCACCCAGCCGCCGTGTCGCCATTCACGCTTGCGCGTGCAATGCCGGCAAAGCATGGGGCAGATATCGGTGAGGACCATGAGTACGCGGTCAGGATAGCGGTGGACCAGGCCGGGAACAACGGAGTGTTCGCCCTCTGCGAGCGGGTCTTCCATCCCGCAAGAAGCCATCGACAGTTCTTCCGCGGCAGGCAGCGACTGCATGCGTATGGGATCGGCGGGGTCGTCCGGGTTCATAAGCGACAGATAGTACGGGGTGATCGCCAGGGGATATTTAATGCTGACCAGCCTGAGCTGGGAGCGTTCTTGCGGGGTCAGATGTACGTACTTGGACAGTCCTTCAACCGTTGTTATCCGGTTGCGGAATTGCCACCGCCAGTCATTCCAATGTTCGGATGGGGTAGTACAAAAAAGACGGCGCTGGGCCGTCGCCGTTTTACCGGGGGGTTCTTCGTCCTCAAGTTGGACTGCGGTGGCAGTGGTACTGGGAGGCTCTTCTTTAACTTCCTTGGTGAGTGTAGCTTGGGCTTTCACTATCTGATTCTCCTTTTTAAGTGTTGCCATTTTTCAATGCTCGCAATTCATGCAATATTTTTCATGAATCGCGACTAATTTATAATTCAATTTTATAGCATTGCCATATATATATGTCAAGAGAAATTACGCACGGGACTTACATTAGGAAAATATTTTCGAAAATATTTTTTAGAAACAGCGTCCGAAAGCGGGCCGCCGGGCTGAAATTATTCCGCTTGCGCCGATGCCGATATGACTGCAGGCTCTTTTACGGTCTTTGTACCAGGGGCCTGTTCGCCGAGAAGCAGAAATGCCAGAAAAACCAGCAGGGTATTGCGCAGGATCAAGGCATCGACGGAGACCTGCCGGGTGTCGACCAGGTCGTAGTAGTGAAGGGGATATATATACCAAGTCAGGCATGAAATAGTGATGTAAATGACCCATATGGCCGGACGGAACCTCCCGCTCACCAGAGGGAATACCGGATAAAGCCAGACCAGGTATTGAGGGGAAAACACCTTGTTCGTCACCATGAATACGACAATGGCCGCGAAAGAATAATTGAATAATTGAGCCAGCATCTCGTGGCTGGAACCTGCCTCGTCGCGTTTCATTCCCCGGAGGCTGCGGTAAAAAAGGCCGTAAACCAGCAGCAACCCGAGCCCGACGAACAAAATGGAATACTTTGCGAGCAGGCCGGCGGCGGGAGAAGCCAGGTCGAAAGAAATCAGGCCCTGTACCGGGACCGCTGAGGTCAAACCCAGTGAACCGAGCAGCAGGAGGACTGACGCGTATGTGCTCTCCAATTGCAGCGGCCTTCGCCCTTGAACAGTAAATGACGCGATAAACCCCTGACTGCCGTGAACGACAAAAGGCAAGACGATAACGAGGATCACTCCCGCGAAAATGGCTAATCCCGGGATAACGCTGCGCCACCCTCCCTGTTTCCACTGGTAGATAAGGAAAAGCGGGGCCAGCAGGCCCGGGATCAGTTTAGTCATCGTACCGATCGCAAGGACACACCATGCCATTTTATAATTACCGCGGGAGAAAGCGAACAAAGCCCCCAGTGTCATAACCCCTGGTATCATGTCGAACCGCTGGACCATGATGGACCCGATGGCCACCATCGCGAGAGTGTACCCGATGAGGGCAAACCATTCGGAGATCCGCGCCCTTCGGGCAGTGCCAACCAGCATCAGCATCCCGATGATATCGAAGATCAGCATTTCGAAGGTGAAGGCGGTACCGTACCCTTCAAGCGATCCGGAGGCCAGGTAGGGCAGGTAGAACACCGCCAGCGCCCCGGGGGGGTATTCAACTTTGAAGTCCCTGTAGGCGACCAGTCCCTGATTTATCTTCTCGGCGTACTGGTAATAACCCTGCACGTCGGGGCCACCGCTGTAAAAAACCCGTGTGAAGATCAGCAGATGCAGCAGGCAGAAAGCCAGCACCACGACCGCCCATTGGACTTTCGTCATCCTATTCATAAAGAACCACCCCGGGTCCCTCGGCCGGCAGTTGGCTTGAGAAGGGGTTATACGGGCTGTGCGGGGGCACGAGCGGGAAAGACAACGCCGACTGCGCGAAGAACAACACACCCCAAATTATGGACAGGGCGGTTACGGCAACCGCAAGTTTCCGCGGGACCCGCGTGAGAAGCAGTACAGCCGCCAGCGTCAGCGGTAAAACAGCAGGGAGGTAATACCGGGCCAAAATGATAAACGGCATGCCTGAAACCTGATAATTGGCGGTAAATTCGAAATTGAGATACAGGCCAAAGACGGCGGCGGCCCATCCAGTCAGCAGAAGCGCTATATCGAGGGGCAATTCAGGCAACATCTCCGGGTTTCCGGCGTCCTGACGGCCGTCGAAAAACGTCTTTGTTTTCCCATTGACCCCGGCGCAAAATGAGTATCCGGCAACAAGCAGCAGCGGGAACCCGACAAGCAATGCTGTCGAGACGAATTTAATATTGTTGGTGAAATAATGGATGCTGAATCCCAGCGGAAGCTGGTGGTACTGGAAACCGAACTTCCACGGCGACCCGAATACCGCGTTCTGGTAAACAAGCAGCAATACGAACGGGACCGCCAGGCCTAGTATCATCGCCGGGTAAACTCCGACAGGGGCTTTTTTCATCAACCCGCGCAAAAACTGAAACGCCAAGTGAACGGCAAAAACAAGCACCACCAGCGCGTTGTTGTAATTTGAAACGGCTCCCCAGGCCAGCAGAAACCCCGCGGAAAAAAGCAGGATGGCGCTTGCACGTTTCGAGAGTTCGCGTGCGCGCAGGCAATAATAGATATACAGTCCGCCTCCCATGCTCAAAAACGCCGTGGCGCCGAAACTATCGGCGTAAATACGCTGCATCATGGCCAGGGCAACCGGGGTGAAAATCAATAAAAGCGAACCAACACAGGCTGCTTTTTCGTCACGCAGTCGTTTCAACAGCAGGTAAGCCACCATGACCATGCCAGCCGCGAGCACAAGGCTCCCCAGTTCCGGGGCACGTATGTAGTAAAAGGGCAACAGGTAGAAGATATAACCCGGGGCTTCGGTCAGGGCCCACCGGTTGTCGCCTACGAACACGTATTGGCTCAAATCGCCGCCGAATCGATGGGCCTCCGATTCCTCGAGCCCGATGTTGACCCCGTCCTCTGTAAGGTGCCCCAGAGAGAAATTCCGGGTGGCGTACTGAAACGACCAGTCGGAACCCTCGCGCATGTGCTGGGGTATGAGCAGTATCAATAAAAAAGCCAGCACTACCCCCAGGGCGGTGATCGACCGGTACAATAAGAGCCGGGAGCTTTCGTTAGGCATAACTGGTCTTGTTTTGTAGTATAACCTTAAGCCCGCATTCCCGCTATCCTCTAATTCAAGAGCCTCTACATTCGTGAGCGTTAAACCGGGACCATGGGCGCGGTTTTAGAGTTCTTTTTTCTTCAAGCTTGCCCAGGTGAGGTAGATGCTGAGCCCGGTAATAAGTGCCACAGAGATTACGGCAGGCCATCCGGAGGATCCGGGGGCTTTGAGCACCAGGCGGTTGCCCCAGTTGATGAGTTGCCCCGGAAGATAACGTCCAATCCAGGGCAGGTTCGATATCGCCGACAAAAAGATGATAAGCGCCAGAGCAAGCCCGCCGGCCGCCAGCTGGTTTTTCATCAGGCTCGAGAAATAAAGTGTAACCCCGAGGCAAAAAACGATAAACAGGCCAAACAGGAGGTTCTGGTAAAGGAACCCAAGGGCGTTGGCGTCCCCGAACAGGATGAAGGTATAGCCCCAGCATGCCAGCCCTCCCAGCACCAACGCCACCAGAAAAGTGAAACTCTCGGCCTTGAGTTTCGCGAGTATAAAGGCCAGTCGGCCCACGGGTTTGGAAAGGACGATTGCCGCTGTGCCGGTTTCGATTTCCTTGGCGATAGCGCCCATGGCAACCAGGACCGCGATCAGGACCCCGAACTGGACCATATTGGAAGTGTAGCCTATCAATGAATCCGCCGATGTCGGGGCCGGCATTTCTATCGTGATGCCACCCGTACCTGCCGCCTTGATCAGTTCGGGCGTGTATTTAGTAAGGATAGGAGTCCCCAGGCCGAAAAACAGAAAGACGGCAGCTACGATTATGACTTTGCTGGTTTTGAACTGTTCTTTTAATTCTTTGCGTAAAAAAACCCAGAAGCCGCTCATGATTTTGTGTCCCCCTCCACCAGTTTGACGAAGATGTCTTCGAGACTTGGCATAGTGAGTTCATAACGTATAAGCCCGAGGCCGCTCTGCGCGATCAATTGCGGAAGGGAGTGTTTAGCCTGGGCGACATCCCCGGCCTGGACGCGCAGACCCGGGGTATGATTGATCTCCAGTTTTTCTACCTTTTTGATCCACGGCTGGGCCTCGAGCACCGGCACGAATTTCGCCGGATCGTCTTCAAACTCCATTTCGAAGGAAGACAGGGCGAACCGCGAATGGAGGCCGCTCACCGTCGAAGTGGTTACCAGCTTGCCTTTATTGATGACTGCCAGGGAGTCGCACACCCGCTCAACGTCGGAGAGTATATGGGTCGACATAAAAACGGTCGTCGTTTCCTTGAGCTTCAGGATAAGGTTGAGCACATCGCGACGACCCATCGGGTCAAGCGCCGAACAGGGCTCATCGAGGAAAAGGACCCGCGGGCGGTTCATCAGGGCCTGGGCCATCCCCAGACGCTGTTTCATACCGCGCGAGTAGCCTCCCACCTTGCGCCTGGCTGATTTTTTAAGGTCGGCCAGCTCCAGCAGTTCTTCACTGCGCTTTTTATTTTCGGCTTCCGGGAGATGGTGCAGTTCCCCGACGAAACGCAAGAACTCGGCGCCCGTCATCCAGTTGTAAAAATTGGGAACGTCTGGCAGGTAACCGATATGGGACCGGAGTTCCGGCGTATCGGCGGCAACTTCTTCGCCGTCAACCCAGGCCCGGCCGGCCGTCGGACGGCTCATACCCATGAGAAGTTTCACAGTCGTGGTTTTACCCGCTCCGTTGGGCCCGAGAAAACCGAAAATCGTGCGTCCGGGCACCTCGAGGGTCAACCCGTCGAGAGCCGTGACATTGCCATATTTTTTTGTGAGATTCTCACATTTGATAGCCGCCAATTCGCCCTCCTTGCAGGTATAGCGGTGACAGAAATCAGTTGCTTCCTGCTAAACCCCGCTTTGCCTCAGGAATTTGATTCACTATCGTCTTCTGCCGATTCTTCTCCGCGCCCGAAGAGGAAGTAAGCTATAGGGCCGATTATCTCAAACACCACGACAACTATTATCCAGACTATTTTGGGGCCTTTGACATTTTTGCGCCGGATGACATCCAGCAGGGCCCATACCAGCAATCCGAATTCGATGATTGCGACGGGGATAAGAAGTGGCAGCAATTTCGCCAAATTAATATCGCTATTCATTCAAATCTCCTTATAAATTAACGAAACGCGGTTTGAGCATGCTATACGTCTCACCTATGGCCTCGTTGATGACTTTCGTGTCCGCAAGTATCGGCATGAAATTCGTGTCGCCATTCCAGCGCGGAACTATGTGAGTGTGAATATGCTGGTCCATCCCCGCGCCCGCAACCCGCCCCAGGTTGAGGCCGACGTTGAAACCGTCGCAGTGAAAGGACTCGCGCAGGATGGCCACGCAACGGGTCACAAGCATGAAATGCTCGTCGCGTTCTACGGATTCAAGCCCCTCGAGAAGGCCGCAGTGCCTTGATGGCGCCACCATGAGGTGCCCGGCATTATAGGGATAACGATTCATCATAACGTAATTGAGTTTCCCGTGGTAGAGGACGAGGTTCTTTTCATCATCTTCGCTCCGGGGGTTGTCGCAAAGAAAACAACCCTCGGGTTTAGGCCCCGTCGCCTCTTTGATGTACTGGATTCGCCAGGGCGCCCACATATGTTCCATACTGCTCTCCTTGATTCCGAGCCATTTTAGGAGGACCCCACTCATATGTCAACGCATGGACATTTGCCGGCTCTCCAAGCCTTTCGATGACAAAGGCATCGTTCTCCGACTATAATTGACGGGAGGAGAACACGAATTGAAATATCCCGACCATTTGCTTTACCAGGTCACCAAACCCGCAAGATACACCGGCGGTGAATGGAACATCACCCAGAAAGATTGGGCCGGGACGCCCCTCAAGTTTGCATTGAGTTATCCAGATACCTACGAGATAGGCATGTCCAACATGGCCGTCGGTATTCTCTACGAGCAGATCAACACCCGCGCCGATTCCCTCGCCGAACGGGTCTTCGCGCCCTGGACCGATATGGCGCTGGTCCTGAGAAACAATAAAATCCCGCTTTTAAGCCTGGAAAGCGGGCATCCTCTCGGGGACTTCGACGTTATCGGGTTTTCACTGGGTTATGAATTCACTTTCACAAACATACTCAACATGCTCGACCTGGCAAATATCCCGGTGTGGTCGAAAGAAAGAGATGATTCATACCCTCTGGTCATAGCGGGGGGCAGCGCGGCCCTTAACCCGGAGCCGATGGCTGATTTTATCGACCTTTTTGTTATCGGTGAAGCCGAAGAAATCCTTCCGGCCCTGATCGACCTATTTTTACGCCATAAAAACCGGGCAGGCAGGTTCGACAAACGGGGACTTTTACGGGAGGCAGCGACACTTCCCGGGATTTACGTCCCCAGCCTCTACGAAGTGGATTACCTGGACGGCAAGTACCAGACCCTGACCCCGCTCGTTCCGGAAGCCCCGAAAAGCATCCGCCGACTGATGGTTTCAAAGCTTCCGCCGCCTCCAGTGAACCCTGTTGTGCCCTACATCGAGATAGTGCACGACCGCGGCGCGGTCGAAATAGCGCGCGGGTGCTCGCACGGCTGCCGCTTCTGCAACGCAGGCGTTATCTACCGCCCGGTGCGGGAGCGCCCCCGGGCCGAAATCCTGAAAGCCATCGGGGACATCATCGAGAACTGCGGGTATGACGAGATGTCGCTCGTTTCCCTTTCCACCGGGGATTATTCACAGATAGATGAACTGGTGGCAGAGATCACGGCAAAATACGGGAACCAGGTCGCCCTGTCGCTGCCGAGCCTGCATCTCGATACCCATTCCGTGAAGCTGATAGACTCTCTGCCCGGACGGCGCAAGAGCGGGTTGACCTTCGCCCCCGAAGCCGGTTCCGAACGGCTGCAGAGGGTCATCAACAAACACATCCCCGAATCTGAACTCCTTGCTACCGCCGCGCTGGCATTCGAACGCGGTTGGACGACCCTCAAGCTGTATTTCATGCTGGGACTGCCTACGGAGACCGACGCCGACGTGGAAGGCATCATCGAACTGGTGGCCAAAGTTAAAGCACAGGGGAGCAGGGCCCCCGGCCGCACCCCTCAGATACGGCTGACGCTATCCACCTTCGTCCCCAAACCCCATACCCCTTTCCAGTGGTCGGCTCAGGAAAGCGAAGCAAACCTTATGCGCCGACACGAGATACTCAAACATGCGCTGGCGAAACGCGGGGTAAAAATATCCTGGCAGGACACGCGGGTCAGCCTGCTCGAAGCGGTCGTCTCAAGGGGAGACCGGAAAATCGGGCGCCTCATCTACCGCGCCTGGAAGGCAGGGGCTGTTTTCGACGGCTGGAGCGAGTGTTTCAATTTCGAGATCTGGCACAAGGCCATGGAGGAAGAGGGCATCGACCCGGCTTTCTACGCCACCCGCGAACGGCCGCTGGATGAGCCTTTGCCCTGGGCGCATATAGATACCGGGGTATCAGACGAATTTTTGAAGAGGGAATACCGGGCAGCCGTGGCCGCCGAGCTTACACCCGACTGCCGGGTTTCCGCATGCAACGCCTGCGGGCTGGAGGGGCTGGGCCCGGGGTGCTAACCCAAGCAACCTGATTTTGACGGGCGCGGCAGGTTATGACCTGCCGTATCCGTTATTTGAGAAATTCATATGGTTGAAATAACAAAAACAGAACTGGAAGAAGCCCAAAAAGCCCTGCACTCTTTGATTTGCAAGTGCGAAAAAACGCAAGAAACCCTGTCCCGAAAACAGCCCCCATGTACCCCCCAGCTGACCCTGCTTTCTCGAAGGCTCAAAGCTTTCCGGCTGGCGCTGTCATTGATAACCCGGGAGTTGGAGGGCCTCGGCGAGCAGAAGGAGGCGTTTGATAAACACGTTTGACCGCAGCTGCGAAACCACGACGGAACAATAAAGGGGGGAGCTTTCGCTCCCCCTTTTAATATTCGAATTTTAGTGGTTTCCGCGGATTCCTAATAATAGCCAACCGATATCTGGGCCATATCCCACGCCAGGGTAGCGTCAACCTTCATCACGCCGGTGACGGTCTTAAGTTCCAAGGGCTGGATAATTACACCGGCTTGACGCTGGGTTGCGATATCGACGCAATCCGAATCCAGGAATTGAATGATCAGGTTAATTTCCAGCGAATAATTAGTGTTGTTCTGAACCTTGAAGCTGTAATCGAAGGTCCACCACGGTTCCCCAACCTCCTTTAGCTGATATGTCGATTCGGTGATCCTGAACGGGTCGGCTTCGACAGTCGGGATCACCGGGGTGGCCGGCTTAGAGCTTACTGTAACCCACCCGATCGTGGCCGAGCTCGACTTGGAAGGGGGAGCGGACGTCTTTGTCCCCGTGATGGCCGGCGTGTCGACTGTCTCACTACTGGAACAGGCTGAAAGCACGGCGGTTGAAAGGACAGAGGCGAATATGACAACCGTGGCGATCAATATTCTCATATATTCTTCTCCAACACGGAAACACTCCGGGCTAATATTATTACTTGCCGCCGTAACTCCAGGATTCAGGAGTCCTGGTCCTCGTCTCCGGCGGAAAGCCCTTCCGTTTTACGGCTGTCTGGCCAGAAGGCCACCAGCCCGCCTAGAATCATCAGACACCCTCCGACCCAGATCCACTCGGCCAGCGGGTAGATGCTGGCTTTGAACTCGGTCAGGCCAGTCTCATCCCAGCCGTTGATGGTTACGTACAGGTCGTCTATCAGCGTTGAGCGTATGGCCGCAGTATTGATGTCCCCGTTGAAGCTGCGGTCGAAATAAGCCCTGGGCACCACCGTGCCTACGAGTTTGCCGCTTCGGTACACCGACATATCGGCCAGAAAGATCATCCTCCCGGTGGCCGGGGTATAGTTCAATCTCTCATAGGTCAGCGTGTAGGCCCCCACGGTCATCGAGTCTCCCGGCAGCAAGCGCTTCTCGGCGCTGATGGAATAGGCGCTCGTCCCTATGATGCCGGCGGCAATCATAACCAGGGCGATATGCACGATATAGCCGCCGTTCCTCGGCTTGTCAGCCCATATCAGGCTGAAAAAGGCCCTGACGTAATTCTCACCGCGCGCCCGGTGGCGCGAACGGGTGAACCTGATCCACTCCGAAATCACGGCGAACGGCACCACCAGGCAAGAGCCCAGCCCGATGGCGGCATACCAATTTTTAAGGCCGAACAGATAAACCGCCACCGCGATCACAGCTCCCGCCGTAAGCGGGAGCACCAAGTCGCGCCCGAGGCTACGCAGGTTGTCGTGCTTCCATCCCACCACCGTGCATACCCCGGTCAACAACAGGGTGAACAGGAGAAGGGGAGCGCAGACTCGGGTGTAGAAAGGGACGGCCAGATTGTTCTGCAGATTACGCGCGTCGGTATTTACCAGCAGGAATACCGTTCCCAGCAGTATCACCAGCGCCGTACTCACCAGCACCAGGTTGGTGAGTAGGAACGTCCCCTCCCTGGAGACGATGTGCTCAATCTGCCGCTCGCTCTTTAGCCGGTTATGGCGCAAAGCAATCAACACCGCCGGGATGCCCATCGCCGCCGCCAGGAAATACAGGAAAGCCGGGCCGAAGGCGGAATCCGTGAAGGAGGCGATGGAGGAGATGATCTCGCTGCGGCTGACCATCGTTGCGAAGATGATGACGCCAAAGGTCAGCGTGATCAGCAGCATGGTCCATATTTTGAATATGCCGCGTTTCCGCTGGATGGATAGCGAGTGCAGCAGAGCGGTGAGCGACAGCCATGGCACCAGGCTGACGTTCTCAACCGGCTCCCAGTGCCAGAAAAGCCCCTCACCCAGCCTGACATAGCTGAACCAGCCGCCTGAGATAATGCCGGCCCCCAGCAGCAGCCAGGCGAACAACGTCCAACGCCGGGTGGTGGCTACCCAGTCGTTGTCCAGTTTGCCAGTCACCAAGGCGGCTATCGCCAGGGCGAAAGGAACGGTGATGGCAGCATACCCGGTCATAATCACCGGCGGGTGCACCAGCATGACGAAGTTTTCGAGCAGAGGGTTCAGCCCCAGCCCTTCGGAAGGCCCAAATGCCATCTGACCGAAGGGATTCTGGATGAAGACCAGAAGGCCCAGCAGGAAAGCCTCGGTGACCATGACTACCGCAGCGGCGAAGGGCATCAATTCGCGGCTGCGCCCGCGGATTGTGATCAGCACCAGCACTGCCACGATAGATATCAGCCATGCCCAGAATAGCATCGTTCCCAGGTTGCCTGCCCATAGGGCGCCGACTAAATAGACCGGGGAAAGGTCACCCGACGTGTACATGGCAACATATTCGTATGAGAAGTTGTGAGTCAGAAGCAGGAAAATCATAAAGCCGACGGCGGCTGTCACCAGCCCGCATGATATTGCGACAGCGGCTCTGGCACCGACGAGGACCGGCTTTTTTTTGGTGATTCCCCCGATGATCAATGCCGCGATGGAGACCAGCGAGAAAATAAAGGCTGCCAGCAGGATTTTATACCCCATTTTCAATCCTCTTCATCTCGAAATCACGGCCTGTTCAGCGTTATTTGGGTTCAAGTACCATGATCCTGGCTCCGACCGTCCCGTAGAGATGTTCGGTCGAAGGTCTGAATTCTGTATACTCAAAGGCATAGTTGAATACTCCGGGTGTTTCGAAAACGTAGCTCCAGCTCTCTCCCGGCTTGAGGGTGATAGTCTCAAAAGGCCATCTATCGGCGGTAGAGCTCGCCAGGAGTGTGTGGTCGCGTATATCGAGATTGGTCCAGGTTACCGTCGTTCCGACCGTGATGCTGGAGAACGTCTGGAAAATACGACGGTCGAAGATATGCACCTGGACACGCTCTTCGGTGTGCCCGTCCGCCAGCGGCACTATCATGCCCTGGGGAATAGATTCGTGTGAGATTATCCATTCGATGTGGTCTCCCAGGTACATCCGAGTCTGATAGGTTTCCGAAGGGAGAACGTTATGGCAATACCACGAGGGGCCTGGCAAGCCCGGCGCGTGGCAGTCCAGGCAGTTGTCTTGAAACTTGATGCTGTAACCGGGGTCAGGGTTGGCTTTAGCAGAAGTATAACTGGTGCCGTAGGCGAAATAAACGAGGCCGGAGGTCAAAGCGAGTGTTGCAATCGAGAGCCATAACCCGGTCCTGTGTTTCATGCGTAAACTCCTCAACCAGTCAGGTTGCTACTATGCTGCGTGGAGTCTCAGAGTCCAGATGTGATGCCAGGAAATATTAACGAATATGATAATTTATAAAAAAATTTTTCAGGTACAATTTAACGTATTCGACTTTCCTTGTCAACACAGTCCTTCTACACCAACGGCTTGTGGCAGATTAGGCACGAGGCATTTAGTCTCGGCAGGTCGTTCATCGCGTTGTTGTCGTGCGAGCCCCATGAGGGTTCGGGTACCATGGCGTGGCATTGCTCACAGGGGTGGGTAATCTCGAAAACCAGGCTCTGCGCGCTGCCGTCCACCCCGTGGCACGAAATGCAGTTCTCATAACCCTGGACGGGATGAGTCATCACCCTGGGTTTGCCGCCGGTGGTCTGGCCGCCGATATGGCCGCTACCGACGGAAGTGCTTTGCGCTGCTGCAGAGATGGTAGAAACCGGTGACAAGGCAGGAGGGCGAGTGAATTGGATGGTGGTTCCGCCTTGATCCCCCGAGGAACAGCCTTCTAAAAGGCTGAATAGCGCAAGGAAAAGGAGAAATGATGAAGCGACTTTCAATCTTTCTCCTTTGCTTTGACGAAGATTCCCGGATTTTCTCACCTATATTAAAACATCGGACTGCTTTTCGCAATAACCCCGAGAGTCCGGATAAACTTCTTGCTGCGGCGGTAAAAAGAAGAAGGGAGGAGCTCTCGCTCCCCCCTTCTTTATTCTTGGACAGGAAGATCCGATTTACCCCGCGTCCGTCGTCTCGGTCGCGGTCGGTTCTTCCTCTTTTTCCTCGATGCAGGTAAGGCCCACCAGGCTGTCGCCTTCGTCAAGCTTCATCAACCTGACTCCCTGTGTGGCGCGGCCCTGGGTGGTTATGCCCTTGCGCGGATCTTCTTCCTTCACCGGCGTGCGCGTGATGATGCCGTTGGACGATACCAGCATGACCTCGCTGTATTCGTCGACTGAAGTTGCAGCCACCACCGGCCCGGTCTTGTCGGTGACAGTGAAGGTGATGACGCCGCTGCCTGCCCTGTGCTGGACCGGATACTCTTCCAGAGCGGTGATCTTGCCGTAACCGCCGGATGTCACCACCAGCAGGTACCCTTTCGGATTAACGACGTCCAAACTCACCACCTGGTCTTTTTCGCCGAGCTTGAAGCCGTCCACGCCGCCAGACGCCCTGAGACTGTCGCGGAGTTCATTGACGGGGAACCTTATCGATTGCCCGTCTTTAGAAACCATGATGACTTCATTATCGTCCGTACCCATGGTCGCCCCGATAAGGCTGTCGTTTTTCGACAGGTCCATGGCGAGCAGGCCGCTGGAGCGTACAGAACTGAACGCGTCCACAGCGACTTTCTTGGCTTCGCCCATCGACGTGGCCATTATCAGGAATGTACCGGGTTTGAAGGTTTTTACCGGCACTACAGCCGTAACCTTTTCTGCGGGGTTGATGGGGAAAAGGTTGACTACGGCTATGCCCTTCGAGATGCGCGAAATATCAAGCGGGATTTCGTGGCACTTGATGCTGAAAACGCGCCCCTTGTTGGTGAAGAAAAGCATGGCATCATGCGTATCCGCAGTCAGCAGGAAGCGCACCGCATCTTCTTCGCGCGTGGACATCCCTATGATGCCGCGGCCTCCGCGGTGCTGCAGGGCGTAAGCCTGTGCGGGGACCCGTTTGACGAAGCCGCGATCGGACAGGGTAACTACCATGTCCTGGTGAGCGATCAGGTCTTCTTCCGAGAACCCGGTCGACTCCTGCCCGGTTATCTCGGTGGCCCGGGCGTTGCCGTATTTGGCGCCGATGCCTTTGGTTTCTTCTTTTACCAGGCCGTAGATGCGGTGCCGGTTAGCCAGCAGGTCTTCCAGGTCATCGATGGTCTTTTTGACCTGGGCAAGCTCTTCCAGTATCTGGTTGCGTTCCAGGTTAGCCAGGCGGCGCAGCTGCATGTCGAGGATCGCCTGGGCCTGTATCTTGGACAGTTTGAATCTGTCCATGAGGGCAGTGCGCGCAGCATCGGCGTTGGCCGACTGCCGGATAGTCTTGATGACCTCGTCGAGATAGTCGAGGGCGATTTTTAGCCCTTCGAGTATGTGGGCACGGTCTTTGGCGATCCTAAGTTCGTATTTCGCCCGGCGGGTGATTACTTCGCGCCGGAAATCGATAAAAAATTGAAGGGCTTCCTTGAGCGAGATAACCCGGGGCTGGTTCTCGACGAGCGCCAGCATGTTGACGAAAAATGCGCTCTGCATAGGGGTATGCTTGTAGAGGTTGTTCAACACCTGGCGCGGCTGCGTTTCGCGTTTAAGTTCCATGACGATGCGCATGCCCTGGCGGTCGGACTCGTCGCGGAGTTCACTGATACCCGTGACCTTTTTATCCTTGACCAGTTCAGCGATGCGCTCAACCAGGGATGCCTTATTCACCTGGTAGGGAAGCTCGGTGACAACTATCTGCTGATGCTGTGTACCGGGTGTATCCTCAACGAACGCTTTTGCCTGGACCAGGATGCGCCCGTGGCCTGTTGCGTAGGCTGAACGGATGCCTTCCGTCCCCAGGATGGTTCCCCCCGTGGGGAAGTCGGGGCCTTTTACAAACTTCATCAGGTCGTCGACGCCGCAGTCCGGATTATCTATGAGATATGCGATCGCCCCTGAGATTTCATTGAGGTTGTGCGGCGGGATATTGGTAGCCATGCCCACGGCGATACCCGAGGACCCGTTCACCAGGAGGTTGGGAAACCGTGTCGGCAGGACCGACGGCTCCTTGAGGCTGTCGTCGAAGTTTGGCACGAAATCGACGGTTTCCTTGTCGATATCAAGCATCATCTGCTCGGCAACGTCGGTCAGGCGGCATTCCGTATAACGCATGGCAGCCGCAGGGTCGGCGTCGACGGAACCGAAGTTGCCCTGCCCGTCCACGAGGGTGTGGCGCATGGACCAGCTTTGCGCCATGCGGACCAGGGCATCATAAACCGAGGTGTCGCCGTGCGGATGATATTTACCCAGGACGTCGCCGACAACGCGGGCGCTCTTTTTGTAAGAGCTGTTATGGGTCAGCCCCAGTTCCCGCATGCCGAAAAGGATGCGGCGATGTACAGGTTTAAGGCCGTCCCTCACGTCCGGCAGGGCCCTGGAGACGATGACGCTCATCGCGTAGTCCAGGTAGGAACTGCGCATTTCCTCTTCTATTTTTATCGGTTTGATATTACCTATGACCATTGTTTAAACCCATCCCCTCTTGTTGTTGATCCTCTTCTTCCTCTTCACCCTCGTCGATGCCTTCCGGTTCTGCGTCGTCCTCCTCGGAGAGCAGCCCGTATCCGGGTTCTTCGGACGTGCCTTCCTCGAAATCTGTGTGCCTGTGGGCTAATTTATCGCTGGCAGAAGACCTTGAACTTTCCAGCCCTTTTGACGGGAAAGAAAGCTGCCCGGCCTGTTTCGGATGCTGGTATGTCTCGCGAATGATGATAGAGAGCGTGTCCTCGGACGAACTGGTGACGCTCGCCGCGTACCTATTCCCGCCTGCCATGAGGCGTATCAGCCGCTGCCCGTGGCGGGATTCCACCGTCCCCAGCATGTCCCCGTTTTCATTTTTGACGATCAGGTTGCCGCTGACGGATTCCAGTACTACTTTATCACCTGCAACCATCTTCGCCAAAACCTCTTTACGCCCGGGCTGTTGAAGACGGACTATGCCTGACTTTCCGGTTTCTTCGATAAAATAATTCGGTTCAAGTTTAGTCGCGCCTTCCCCCTTCACTCCCTCTTCATCCCCATCGAGGTGGGCGAGCCGGCGCAGGTTCTTTTCAGCGATATTATTATAGGGGTCGAGTTCCCTGGCCCGGCTATAAGCATTCCTGGCTTCGGCGTATTCGCCTAGTTCGATATGGGCGCGTCCGAGCCTGTTAAAGGTGTCGACATCGCCCGGGAAATTCTCCAGGATACCTTTATTTGCCTCGACAGCCTCACGCCACCGGCCCTCGATGGCCAGGGCGATCGCCTGCTTGGAGGCTTGCCTGATAAGGCGGGCCTGTTCTTCTTTATCGTGTACCATTTTTCCGCCCCAAACCAGAAATTCTGGGCTAATCCAGTCCACATTTTACCTTAGAATCAGTCAATAAAACAAGCTGGGGCAATGTGTTTTTAATCCGTTTGGCGGAATAACAGAGATACCCGTAAAGCGCGCTTTAGGGTCGGCACGTCTTTCACACCCGCGCGGCAGGATTCTCAAATTGACAGCCGGAGGGTGCTATGATAATCTCACTTGATAGGGATCTGCATAACTCTTTCAACGGATAACCAAAAGTATACGTATTATCAAATGGGTATCCGGTGTTAGTATGGCGGACTGAAGCCCCGAAGGATATCATCCCGAATAAATCGAAATAAGCTCAAAAGGAGAGAACATGGAAGACCTCAAACCCAAAGTAGAAAAAGCACTGGATAAGATCCGTCCCGCACTGGTTGCCGACGGCGGCAACGTGGAACTCGTCGACGTTAAGGACGGGGTCGTCAAGGTCAAACTCGTAGGGCATTGCGCCGGCTGCCCGATGTCGCAGATGACCTTGAAGAACGGGATCGAGCGGATGCTCAAACAAGAGCTCCCCGACGTCAAGCAGGTCGTTTCGGCCTAGTCCGGATTTAGTACTGCATAATAAAAAGGCGGGAGCCCTAAAGGGCTCCCGCCTTTTTCATACCAACAGTAATGCGGGGTACTTCACCGGCCGGGTCTATTCTTTTTCCAACTCGAAGGCTTTGTGCAGGGCCCTGACGGCTTCCTTGGCTTTATCCTCGGCGATGATGACCGTTATCCGGATCTCCGAGGTAGTAATAAGCTGAATATTTACACCGGCGGCGTAAAGTGTGCTGAACATGGTGGCGGCATATCCCGGCGTGTTCTGCATGCCGCAGCCTATGATACTAACTTTAGCCAGCCTGGTATCCGCCAGGCATTCCCTAGCACCGATTTTTGCGGCTATCGGATTCACTACCCGCAGCGCTTTTTCAGCGTCGCCCTTGGCCACGGTGAACGTGAGGTCGGTGATATTCTTGATACTCGCGTTTTGAACGATCGTATCGACGCTGACACACGCTTTTGCCAGGGGTTCAAATATCGAAGCGGCGATACCCGGCTTGTCCGGCACACCCACGATAGTGATCTTTGCCACGTCCATGTCCTGGGTGATTGCTGTAACCTTGTTTCGTATCTCCATAGGCCCTCCGTGAATGAGAGTACCCGGGTGATTGTTAAAACTGGAAGCCACCAGAATCGGGATATTGTAAATCTGCCCCAACTCAACCGCCCTCGGGTGCATCACCTTGCTTCCGTAAGTGGCTAATTCCAGCATCTCGTCATAACTGATCTCTTTTAATTTAGTCGCCTCCGGGACTGCGCGCGGGTCCGCGGTATATATACCTTCGACATCCGTATAACGTTCGCACACCTTCGCCCCCAGGATAGCCGCCAGCGCAACGGCAGTGGTATCCGAGCCCCCTCGGCCAAGAGTGGTTACGTCGCTCTCTTTCGTCACTCCCTGGAAACCGGCGACTATGATTACGCAGCCCTTTTTGAGTTCGCTTACGATGCGGCTGGGTTCGATATTCAGGATTTTGGCCTTGTTATGATTTGCATCCGTCTGGATCCCGGCCTGCGCGCCGGAGAGGCTGATGGCGTCGCACCCCAGGCTTTTCAGGGACATGGCCAGGAGGGTGCTGGCCACTATTTCACCTGTGGAAAGCAGTACGTCAAGCTCGCGTTCACTGGGTTTTTCAGACACCTGGTAGGCAAGTTTTATCAGGTCGTCCGTTGTGTCGCCCATGGCAGAAACCACCACGACGACATCATTGCCTGCTTTGCGCGTAGCAATGATCCTATTAGCAACGTTGCGGATCCTGTCGGCGTCGCCGACGGAAGTACCGCCGTATTTTTGAACGATAAGAGACATTTAAAATCTCGAGTTCGGGGTGTCTATTCCCTGCCCCAGTAAATCGCTACCACAGCAGCCACTCCCGCTGTGAAGAAAAAACCCAGGGTTGCAAGGATGCCGGCGATGCCGCTGGCTCCGAATACGGAGAAATTACCCACCGGGCCGAGCCCGAGAAGAAAGATGACCAATACGGCGAGAACTACTGCCCAGGCTACCAAAGTTTTTGTTTTCAAGCTTACCAACCTTTCAATAATTGTGATGGTATATTATAGCAAAAATCAAACAATATTTAGTCTTTTCCCCTGAACCTGTCC
>Ga0118677_10000812_pt1 | contig 67815 bp, 65 predicted proteins | sample AliMusrvi5mmetaG_FD_86154 | JGI IMG/M metagenome (GOLD analysis project Ga0118677, IMG submission 86154) | reverse complement strand
CGGCAGACGCTCGACGGCACCGCCACGCCCGCTTCTCCCGCCCGCTGAACATCGTCAACTTCCGCAGCCGACCGCTCCACGTCGAAAATCTTTTTCAGGCTTGCCGGAAGGACACGACACGTCGCGGACATTGAGCCGGCCGCCCACTTTGCGGCCGTCGAGCGTCTGCTTGACGCCGTAGCGGGCCAGGACGCTTGCGTACGCCAATCCGGCCTTCCCGCGTTCCACCAAGCGGTCGTACGCCTGCCAGGCGTTGCACAGGACTTCTTGGACGGCTTCCTCGCGGGCCTCGGGTTTGAGGTGGCGGAAGCTGATCTTGGCGATTCGGGTGATGCGCGGGATCATGGCGTCGAAAGCCTGCCGATGATCGGGATCGGGAATGAGGGATGCACAAACCATATTGAGGTGACCTCTGGGATTCAGGCCACCCTTGTCCGTCGTCCAGTTTCGGGCAGCCGATCAATACTGGCCGGCCGCGCAACAGCCGGTGGTGGAAATCAGCCATTGCAAAAGGCACGCAGTCGGCCACCAAGAGCAAATCGGTGCAGCGCAGGAAAGGAGCGTGGGGTGGCACCAACCGGAGCTGGGTCGGCCAGTTCCCCAGGGCGGATAGTTCCGCAGGCGGCTCACCGCCGGCTGTGACCTCCGATGCGCTCCGTAAGGGAGCAATCATGCGAAGTGTGGGCAGGGATTGCACGGCCACGCCTGGACATCCGGCGGGCGTTGCCGGTAGGCTACGTTTTGCATCCTGACGGGCAAGACACTCGCGCACCAACTCCTCGCTGAACACGTCCGCCTCGCGCTCGATGATGCGGATCGCGTCCTGCGGGCACTCACCCAAGCAGGCCCCCAGGCCGTCGCAGTAGGTTTCGGCCACGAGCCGTGCCTTGCCGTCGCGGATTTCGATCGCGCCCTCGGCACAGGCCGTCACACACTCGCCACAGCCATCGCACTTCTCTTCGTCGATTTCGATGATCTTGCGCACTGCCATTTTGAAATACTATCCATGGGTTAGGATTACGATGGTGGCATCGGCCGCCAGGGCGATGGTTAACAGGTTCCATCTATTGAATCCTACCAGACCGACAAAGACGGGGCATTGATTTGGATCAAGCCTGCGTAAAACACCTGAAACCGGAAAAGCCTCGAATCTTCGGACCGCCGGCCACCGCTGCTTGAATGACAAGGCTACCGTCTACCGACCGCGCGACCGGTCAATTCTCTCGCACATGCTGGCCGGCTTTAGGACAGAGGCTCTTTTCAGTGGAGGCGACAGAGCGTATCGTGGTGGGAGTACCTCACCCGTGACCAGAGAAAGTGTTATGGACACCTTGCAAGCCATCCACACCCGTCGCAGTATCCGCGCGTACCTCGACCGACCCGTGCCCGAAGAGCTAATCCAGAAGCTCTTGGCCACCGCGATGCAGGCACCCAGTGCCCGCAATCAGCAACCGTGGCAATTCGTCGTGATCGACGATCGGGCAATCTTGGCGAAAATCTCGGAGTTCATGCCCAACGCTGCGATGGCCGAGAAGGCTCCGCTGGCGATCCTCGTTTGCGGCGACCTGAGCTTGGAGAAGTCGCCTGGCTACTGGGTGGTCGATTGTGCCGCAGCCGTCGAAAACATGCTTCTGGCGGCGCATGCCCTGAGCTTGGGGGCAGTGTGGTGCGGCGTCTATCCACGAGACAAGCGGATGGAAGGGTTGAAGCGGCTCATCGACCTGCCGAACAATGTCATCGCCCACAGTCTGGTCGTGCTGGGTTACGCGGCCGAGCAAGTTGTCGCCGAAGATCGGTATCGGCCGGAGCGGGTTCACCATAACCGATGGCCACAGAAAGGCGGATAGATTCATGGCGAAAAAGTCATCAAGCACACCGTGCCCCGGCCTGAGTAGAATGATAGCATGATGCCACTTCAATCAGGTGATTTGGCCCCAGACTTCACCCGTGAGACCCACGACGGCCAAATGGTATCGTTGGTGAGCTACCGGGACAAGAGCGTCGTCGTGCTCTACTTTTACCCGATGGACGGCACACCGGTCTGCACCAAGCAGACATGCCGTTTCCGGGATACCTACGAGGAGTTCACAAAGCTTGGGGCGGTCGTTATTGGCGTTAGCGCGGACTCACCGGAGCGCCACCGGATTTTTGCTACTAGCCTGGCATTGCCGTTCCTACTCGTGAGCGACCAGGACGGCTCGTTGCGGAAAGCCTACCACGTGTCCAAGACTCTGGGTATCTTGCCCAGCCGGGTAACATATGTGATCGACAAGCAGGGCGTCATCCGGCACAGCTTCAGTGCTTTGTTTTCAGCGGAACAGCATGTGACCGAGGCGATGAATACCGTGCGCGCCTTACTTTGACAGTCTCCAAATAGTAACCGATGACAAAGAACATTCCCAGAACCGGAAAGAAGGCACGCCCCAAGACCGCCGTGAAAGGCAAACGCTTCCACTGCGCCAAGTGCCGCAAACGAAGCCCAAGACCCGTAAAGACACCCGCTCCCTGGTATTGCCAGGCCTGCCTCCGAGAGAACCCATTGCCCGGAGCCAGCGCCATAGACCCCGAACCCTAAAGGAGAACCACCCATGAGACAGTATTTCCTGCGTTGTTTTGTCGCCGTGATCGCGATGACACTCGCCACCGTTTCCCCTGGTCAAGAGTCGCACATCGCCCGCGAGCCCGTCGAATGGGCCGACATCTTGGTTATCGATGGCAATGCCACAGCGCTGCCTCGCGTGCTGCTCATCGGCGATTCGATCACCAGGGCCTACTATGGAAGAGTCGCCGATCAACTCAGGGGCAAGGCGTACGTGGCGCGGCTGGCCACCTCGAAGTCGATAGGCGATCCGGCGCTGCTGGCCGAGGTGGCGGCGGTGGTAGGCCAGTATCGGTTCGAGGTGGTTCATTTCAACAACGGCCTGCACGGTTTTGGCTACAGCGAAGAGGAATACCAGAAGAGTTTCCCCGAGCTGGTGGCGACGATCCGCAAGCATGCTCCCAAGGCCAAGCTGATCTGGGCCACCACCACGCCCATGCGGCAAGCCGGCAAGCTGGAAGTGTTCGCCGATGGCAACAAACGGGTCGAGGCCCGCAACAAGATCGCCGAGGGGATCGTGGCCAAGGAGGGGATCACCACCGACGACCTTTACGGTCTGGTGAAGGACCATCCCGAATACTGGTCCAAGGATGGCGTCCACTTCAACGGCCAGGGGATTACTGCCCAGGCGGAACAAATATCGAAATGGATCTTGGAGAATCTCAAGTAGGGGCAGCATAAACGACGCGGTCTATGCGATGCCCGGCAGCCCACAAATCCATGATTCGGCTGGAATCCATGTCTCGATCCATCTCGTCGCAATGGAAGATCAACGGCCCTACCAAGGCCCCGACAACCGTTATCCTGACGCACGGCGCCGGGGCGGGCATGGACACACCGTTCATGGAGTTCTTCGCCCAGGGCTTGGCTGATGGTGGGCTGCGTGTCGTGCGATTCGAGTTCCCGTACATGGCCCAGCGACGGCTTGGTGGTCCGAAACGTCCGCCGGATCGCGAGGAGGTTCTGCGTCAGGCATGGCTGGAGGTCATCGGCCAGTATCGAGTGCCACGGTTATTGATCGGTGGGAAGTCCATGGGCGGACGGATCGCCAGCATGATCGCCGACGCGGCGGAAGTGGCGGGCCTTGTCTGCCTGGGCTATCCCTTTCATCCGGTCGGCAAACCCGCTCAGACCCGCATCGAGCACTTGCGGGCCATCAAGACGCCCACCCTGATCGTCCAAGGAACGCGGGACCCGTTCGGCACCCAGAACGACGTTGCCACCTATCCGCTCTCAGCCTCGGTCCAGGTACACTGGCTGGAGGACGGCGAGCACAGCTTCAAACCCCACAAGGCTTCCGGCCGGACCGAAGCGGAGAACTGGCAAGAGGCTTTGACGACGATCGTCGATTTCGTCGTCGGCTTGGTGCTGCCCGAATAGCGGTCGGAACCAGAAATAGGAAATCGGTGGATTTGCCGGTGGCAAGTGCGTAAAATTCACTGTGCCGCCGGGTGTTGACCTCGCGGCCTTCGTGGGTGGATAGGACGTACGCCCCAACGCTGCGGGAGGGTGCCATGAAGACTGCGTGGCAGCCACGACTGGCCATTCCCATCCTGATCTGCCTGGTCACCAGGGTGCTGGTGGCCGCAGTTATTGGCTGGAGCGTCATTGTCATGCGTCCCCGAATGGCAACTTCTCCGTCCGCTGAGCTAGCCCAGTCGCCAGCCCCGTTGACTGGCGACAAATCATCTGCTGACGCCACCGAGAATCCTCGCTATGTCGCGGAACGTCGCAGGATGGTGGACGAACAACTCCGCGGCCGGGACATCACCGATGCCGCGGTGCTGGCAGCCATGCGCCGCATCCCGCGGCACCGTTTCATGCCACAGGACGTTCAGAACCTCGCTTATGCCGACATGCCGGCACCGATCGGCCATTACCAGACGATTTCCCAGCCGTACATCGTGGCCCTGATGACACAGGTGGTTCGGCCCCGGCCGGAGAGCCGAGTCTTGGACATTGGCACCGGCTCAGGCTACCAGGCGGCCGTGCTGGCCGAATTGTGCAAGGAAGTCTACAGCATCGAGATCCTCAAGCCGCTGGCCGACAGCGCCCAAAAGCGGCTGGCCGCCATGGGCTACAAGAACATCATGGTCCGCTGCGGTGACGGCTACAAGGGCTGGCCCGAGAAGGCGCCCTTCGACATCATCATCGTGGCGGCGGCGCCGGATCATGTGCCCGAGCCGCTTGTCGAACAACTGGCGTCCGGCGGCCGGCTGGTGATCCCGGTGGGCAGCTATTACCAGGAACTCTTGATGATCGAGAAGCAGAAGGACCGCACGATCCGCCGTACGTCCATTGTCCCGGTGCGATTTGTTCCGATGCTGGGCGAGGCGGAGAAAGCTAACTCACCGAAGCCGAAGTAGGATTGAGATAGGCCTTGCGCAAAGGAGTATCAGAGATGCGAAACTGCTCGATCTGGTCTTCGTTGGCGCTGTTCTCGGCCATGGCCGACCCTTCCCTGGCGGCAGAGGACATAGCGACCGTCACTACCTGGAAAGACATACAACGCCGGGGACAAGAAGTCGTCGTCACGGCGCACTTCACAACCCCGCACGGTTGTCAGCCCGCCGAACTACTCGTGACCGCCAGAATCAAGCCTGGTTACTGGCTGTACTCGGTCACGCAGCCGAGCGGAGGCCCGCATCGGACGATCATCGAATTGGAGCAGTCACCCGCGTTTCGACTGCGGGAACCGTTTACAGCCATCCAGCAACCATTCCGAGAGAAAACCGAATGGCCGGACTGGCCTGTTCTGGAAAAGCACCTGGGTAGCGTGACCTGGCATGCCCGGATCGAGTTTGCCCCGGGCGTCTATCTGAGCAATCTGACAATCAAGGGCACCGTTCGGGGACAGGTCGATACCGAGGCGTTCTGCCTGATGCCAACTGCCTATCTGTTTGTGGCGGCTCAAGAACCACCGGGCATATGTAAGGCTAATCCGTTCATGGATCGCTTGCATGGCGCCGAGCGAAAATCTTTTTGTGGTTGGCGGGGATGGATGGTGAATCGGTACCCGCATGCAGCAAGTCATTAGTTCCACGTTTGCCAAGACTTCCAAAAGTCGTAGGAGGAATCCGAAATGCAAGTCATCACAGTAAGAATCGACAAGCCCGAGGCGGTCAACTTCATCCTCGGGCAGACGCATTTCATCAAGTCCGTTGAGGACATCCACGAAGCCCTGGTTGGAGTCGTGCCGGGCATCAAGTTCGGCTTGGCGTTCTGCGAGGCATCCGGCAAGTGCTTGGTGCGATGGTCGGGCACCGATCCCGCGATGATCGAGTTGGCGCAGAAGAACGCCAAGGCCATCGCGGCCGGGCACACCTTCATCGTCTTCCTGGGGGAAGGCTTCTACCCGGTGAACGTCCTGAACACACTCAAGATGGTGCCCGAGGTCTGCCGCATTTTTTGTGCGACGGCCAACACGACCGAAGTGATCCTGGCCGAAACCGAACAGGGGCGCGGCGTCCTGGGTGTCGTGGACGGATTCCCGCCCAAGGCCGTCGAAGCCGACGAGGACATCCAGTGGCGGAAGGGATTCCTACGGCAGATCGGATACAAGCTGTGAGAAACCCTGAGCCAGCGTTCAACATCCTTTTGCTTATAGGAGATATGCCATGAACGAACTGCCCAAGTTGTCGGAAGCAGAATTGGCACTGGTGATTGAACTTCTCCAGCGGGAGCATCACGATCTGCCAACGGAGATCCACCATTGCCGCGTAAACAGCTACCGCGATGAACTCAAGCAGCGACACGAAATGGTGAGGAGCTTGCTGGAGCGTTTGCAAGCGAAGAAGACTGCGTGAGTGCGGTTGTCCAAACGAGTGCCACGGCTGGTTGAGGACGTTGATCCTTGACGGATCATCGCCGGTTATCGGCGGCCAGCAGGTTTCGGCTCCCTGGCCGCGGCACTGCTGGAAAGCGCGTTTAAAACAAGCTATCATCACGGTCGTCAGACATCGTGGAGAAGGAACACGTACATGCGATGCTGGAATTGCGGCAAGAAAATCCCCGACACGGCCAAGGCCTGCCGCTTCTGCGAGGCGGCCATGGAAGAGGAACCTACGGAGTCGGAAAAAGACGTCGTCCGTGACATCCTGGGCCTGATGCCCCCGGAAGCCCTCGCAGAACTTGGTTCCGCGTTCGAGAATAGCGAGATGGCCGAAGACTTCGCCGATCGCATCTTCGTTGGGAACTGCCCGAAGTGTGGCAGCGAAGACACGGGCAACTGCGATGCCGATCCCGAGATCGAGGAACTTCTTGTCGGACGTTGTTACGACTGCGGCCAACTCTGGTGTACCGAGTGTCGCGGCCTGTTGGAGCGGGATTCGCTGTCGTGCGCGTGCTGGGAGGAAGAATAGAGACCGGCTACGAAACCCTACCGGAAGCCATATCCATGAGATTATTTTTCATAACATTGCTGGCCCTGCTAGCCGCCGTTACCCTCGCCCAAAGTTCGTTTGGCCACGTGCCCTATTTCGAGCCCACTGATTTCACCAAGGACAAGCCGTTCCGCGTACAGTCGATCGAGCAGTCGATTGCCGTCTACGCCTGGCTGAAGCGGGAGAAGGGGCGTACCGAGGACATTGACGTCTACACTTTCACCATCACCAAGCCGACGCGGGTCTTCGTCCAGTGCTTGGTGCCCGTCCGCAATCGCTACGAGAGGTTTCTGCCGGCCTTTGCCGTCGTCGGCCCAGGGCTGCCGGCGGCGAACGCCAAGTTGCCCTTCGAGATTTCAAAAGGCCAGGGTACAGTCGTCATGGAGGATGCCAAGCAGGGCCGGCGGCCCACGTTCCACGAGCCTTTTGGTGGGAAGAGTTACTACCGAGGGCCGACGTTCGACCAGGTACTGGAAAAGCCGGGCACTTATCATGTGTACTACTGGGATCCCGATTCCCGTGGCGGCGACTATGTGGCCGTACTGGGTTATAAGGAAACGTGGGGCCTGTTCGACGTGCTGCGGGCGCTCGTCCGCACGCCTATGATCCGCTGGAACCTGGAACTCCATGACGAGAAATGACAACGTGCAGGGCTGCACTATGGAAACACCAAGAATAGGCGTCTTTGCTTGGGAATCGGCGACATGAAGGAACTCCTGCTGCGGGTCAACGGCATCCAGGCCGCCTTCGGTTTCGAGTTCGGCCTCGACAGCCCTCGCGCCAACGAAGGCCGTGCCGGCGATCCCTACCGGCAGGCCAACGCCTCCTACTCCTTAGTCCAGCGGCAGGACGGCCAAGTCGTGCGGCACACGCTGATTGACTGCGGCATGGGCGTCGTGCCGTCGCTCTTGGAGTTCGAGCGGACCCACGGTGTGCATGTGGTCAACGAGGTCCTGCTCACCCATCCGCACTTCGACCACTTCGCCCAGCTCGACTGGCTCTCGATGTGCCTTGTGCGGAGCGGCCGGCCAGACCAACCCCGGCCGCTGCCGATCTACGCCACCCAGGAGTGCTGGGACAGCGGCCCCAACCGCGTCCATCGCTACCTGGGCGAGCGAAGTGAATTCCGACAGCTTCAGCCGAGCATACCTGTGGTGCTGGGCGACCTGACCGTAACACCATTCGCCGTGGACCACGGCCCGAAGGCCCCTGGCGCCCTGGGGTTCGTCATCCAGCATGGCCGGCGGAAGGTGGTCATCATGGGTGACTTTCTCCACGTGCCGGACGAGGACAACCCTCTTCTGTTCGACGCCGACGTAATGTTTCTGGACGCCAACACCTGGCACCCGGCGGAACAGTCCCGACATCAATCGGTGCTGGGTAATCTCCCCCTGATCAACAAGTGGCGGCCGAAGCGGGCCTACATGATCCATTACTCAGGCTACGAGGACCGCGATCATGCGGGGGACCGAATCAATGGGCCGCTGGGTGCGGAACAGTTCCGCCAAGAGCTTCAGCGGGTGGCCGGAGGGCTGGAAATTCAGCCTGCGGAGCACGGAATGATTCTGGGTGACACAGAGCCGTGGCCGGAGTAGGATGACGAGCATTGCCGGCCCTGCTTGCAAGACCCCAGGAAGGATTGCCCATGCGTTTATGGCCGGGCGACAAATAGGAGTTCTTCGATGAAAAACCTCGCGTTTTTGTTCTTCGTGGTGTCGATGGTCCTGGGCGTACCGGCCGGGCTTTCCGCGGCGCCCGTGGCCAGGCCCACGCCTGAGCAGCTTGCGTGGCAGGACATGGAACTGGAGATGTTCGTTTGCATGGACCCTTGCGAATGGCAGGGTCGCGAATACGACAACCATTCGACCCCGCTGGCGCAGATCAATCCGGTGAAGCTCGACGCCGAGCAATGGTGTCGGGCTGCCAGGAGCTTCGGGGCCGGGCAGATCCTCTTCGTCGCCAAGCACACCGGCGGATTCTGCTGGTGGCACACCGAGACCTCGAAATACGGGATCAAGGAGACGCCGTACAAGAGTGGGCGGGGCGACGTGCTAGCCGAGGTGGCCGCCGCCTGCCGCAAACACGGCCTGAAGCTGGCCGTCTACGTCTACCCTGGCGACGACCAGTGGGGAGCGAGCATGGGGCGTGGCGGCAAAACCAAGGACCCGGCCAAGCAAGATGCCTACAACCGCGTCTTCCGCCAGCAGATGACCGAGGTGCTCTCCAACTACGGGCCGATCAGCGAGGTCTGGTTCGACGGCAGTTGCGTGATTGAGGTCGGCGATATTCTCCGCAAGCATGCCCCGCAAGCGATGGTCTTTCAGGGACCGCACGCCACGTTGCGCTGGGTTGGTAACGAGGCCGGCTACGCGCCGTACCCGGCCTGGAACAGCGTCCGCAAGGCGGATGCAGGCACCGGGATAGCCACGGCCGCTCACGGTACGCCTGATGGCGACGTCTGGATGCCCTTGGAGGTCGATACGGTCCTGCACGACCACTTCTGGTTCTGGAAGGCCGACAATGCCAGGTCGCGCCGCTCGCTGGAGAAGCTGATGGATTGCTACTACCGGTCAGTCGGGCATGGGGCGGTGCTACTGCTGAACTCGGCGCCGGCCACCGATGGGCTGATCCCGGAGGGTGACATGACCCTGTACGATGTCTTCGGCAAGGAAATCCAGCGGCGGTTCGACAAAAGTATCGCCGAAAGCCGCGGCGAAGGTACGGCGGTCGAACTAGACCTGGGCCGGCCCACGCCCGTCAACCACGTGATCAGCATGGAGGACATCGCCCAGGGCGAACGAGTACGGGCCTATCGGCTGGAGGGCCTGGTGGGCACGCAGTGGAAGGTGCTCTACGGCGAGGGGATCTCCATCGGCCACAAGAAAATCGACCGCTTCCCGACCGAAACCCTCTCCCGCGTGCGACTGGTAGTGACCAGGTCGGCCGAGACGCCGATCATCCGCCGGTTGGCCGCCTATCATGTGGACATTGGCCCCAACTCTCCGATGGGAAGTGTCCAGGATGCGCCGGCCGGTCGGTGGACCAGGCTCACGGCATTGGAGGCGGGAGCATTGAGGGGCGAGTGGAAGACGTGGACCATCGACTTGACCCCCGGCATCCGAGCCCCAGGCGAGTTCGAGTTTGAGGTCTGCGGGACGGGCGGCGAAGGCCGGCTGGAGGTCCGCCAGGTGGAACTGCTCATTGCCGGGCAAGTGATCGAGGACCGCGTCAAGCCGGTGGCCGGCTCGCCGGGCCGGTTTCACATCTACCGCATGGAGCAGACGACGGCCGATTCCCCCAGCATTGCGCGAGTCACTGCCCGTTGGGTCGGTCCGAAGCCGGGGCCTGGAGAGGCTCGGATTCGCCCCCGCCCGCAGAGCCAGTGATGAACCTGGGCTACAAAGCAGATTGGCCGACATGGGCTCAAGGATGAAGATCGACACATGGAACGTCAACTCGATCGGCGCCGGGGCGGGTATGGGCGTCGACTCTGGCTTGCCCGACTTCCGCGGCCCCCGCTAGGCAGCATCGCCTTGCCAGCGGGCGCGTTGCGAGCGGCCTCAGCGGCGGCTACCACAAAGTGCACTGGCGGTGTTTTCGTCGAGCAAAAGTACCAAGGGTCTGGAGGATACTATGAAACAGCGGCATCTTGGCCGCCAGGGGCTGACCGTTTCGGCCATTGGCCTGGGTTGCATGGGAATGAGCGAGTTCTACGGCCCCGGCGACGAGACCGAGTCGATCGCCACGATCCACCGCGCGTTGGAACTGGGGATCACTTTTCTGGACACGGCCGACATGTACGGCGTAGGCAAGAACGAGATCCTCGTCGGCAAGGCCATCCGGGACCGCCGCAGCCAGGTCGTGCTGGCCACGAAGTTCGGCAACGTGCGGACGCCGGACGGCGGCTGGGCGGGGGTCGATGGGCGGCCGGAGTACGTGCGCCAGTGCTGCGATGGTTCCCTTCAGCGTCTGGGCCTGGACTACATCGACCTGTACTACCAGCACCGCGTCGATCCCAAGGTTCCGATCGAAGCCACGGTGGGGGCCATGGCCGAATTGGTCCAGCAGGGAAAGGTCCGCTACCTGGGCCTGTCGGAGGCAGCCCCGGCCACGGTTCGCCGCGCCCATGCCGTCCACCCCATCACGGCCCTTCAGACCGAATACTCGCTGTGGAGCCGTGAGCCCGAGGAGGAAATCATCGCCACGGTACGCGAGCTGGGCATCGGCTTCGTGGCCTATAGTCCCCTTGGACGAGGCTTCCTGACGGGCCGGTTCCAGCGACTGGAGGACGTGCCAGAAGATGACTGGCGACGGAGGATGCCGCGGTTCCAGGGCGAGAACTTCCAGGTGAATCTCCGGCTCGTGGAGCGGGTCAAGGAATTCGCCGCCCGGCGGAAGGTCGCGCCGAGCCAGATTGCCCTGGCTTGGGTCTTGGCCCAGGGCGACGACATCGTGCCGATCCCTGGCACCAAGCGGCGGCACTATCTGGAAGAGAACGTGGCGGCCGTCGAAGTCGAGCTGGACACGGAGGACTTGCGGTGGCTCGGCGAGGCGATACCCCGCGGTGCGACCGCCGGACAGCGCTACCCGGATATGAGCACGGTCAACCGTTGATGGGCCATCGAATACGAGCGGCGCTCCAGTAGCCCTCGGAAACCCAAACAAGGAGCTTCGGGAAGGAAACTTACATGGCTAGTTTCGGCGACCATGCGTATCGACCTTCGCGGCTACGCCGCTCGTGGTTGGTCATCGTGATTGCGATTCTCCTGGCAGGTCTCTTTGGGGCGGTTCTGGCCGTGGCGGTCTTCCGGGGTGGACCTCAATGCCCTTCCCCGAGCCATTACCCCCCGTGGCGACTTGGCTGAGGAGGAAAAGACCACGATAGCCCTTTTCCGGCAAGCCTCCCCCTCCGTGGTCCACATCACCACGCTGGCCGTGCGGCAAGATGCCTTCAGCCTGGACGTGTTTCAGATTCCGCAAGGTACTGGATCGGGATTCGTATGGGACAACCAGGGGCGCATCGTGACAAACTTCCACGTAATCCGGGACGCGGATGCGGCCCAGGTGACTTTGGCCGATCACTCCAGTTGGAAGGCCCGACTGGTAGGGGCGTACCCAGACAAAGACCTGGCGGTGCTCATGGTGGATGCCCCGAAAGACCGTCTGCACCCGATTGCCATAGGAACGTCCCATGATCTGCAAGTGGGCCAGCGGTTGTTCGCAATCGGTAATCCTTTCGGCTTGGACCAGAGCCTTACCACAGGCATCATCAGCGCCCTGGGCCGAGAGATTGAGTCGGTCAACCGCCGCGCGATCAAAGACATGATTCAGACGGATGCCGCGATCAATCCGGGTAACTCTGGTGGCCCGCTTCTGGACAGTTCTGGTCGCTTGATTGGCGTCAACACGGCCATCTACAGTCCCTCGGGGGCCTCTGCGGGAATCGGCTTCGCGATCCCTGTGGATGAGGTCATGGACCCCGCATCGCTCCACACTGCCTTGGTGGGCGTCCGCACGGCCTACTACCTGGTCCACTCCCTGGGCACGAAGCAGGACTTCGAGCGGGAGGATCGGCAGGCGGCGGCCAACTTCGCGGAGGCCGCAAGACAGGCCGGCGTCCAGCGGATCATCTACCTGGGCGGCCTGGGTAATGCCGAACAGGGTCTCTCGCCCCACCTTCGCAGCCGCCAGGAGACGGGCGAGGTGCTTCGCTCTTCCGGGGTCCCGGTGATCGAACTGCGGGCGTCGATCATCATCGGCTCCGGCAGCTTGTCCTTCGAGTTGATCCGGGCGCTGGGGGCCGCTACGAAGGCATTGAAGCCGGCCGGCGAATTGGCGTAGCCGAGACGGCTTCCGCGTATTAGGTGAATAGCAGACGTTAGGGGAAGTATCCTAAATCTGGATTTAAGGAAAGGTTGGAAAAAGGGCCGGTTCAGGCCGGCACGGCGGCTGTCGGATCGTCGCCAGTGAACGCCTCCCAGGCTGCCTTCAGTTCCTTTCGCAACTGGCTGACGCGGCCCTAGCTCACGCCGAATGTCCGGGCGGCGTCACTGGTGCGGTTGCCGCGGGCGAGGAATTGAGCAATCCTGCGATTGCGAGGCTTGAGCGTCTTCGGCCAGGCAGGGAAGTCGATGCGGCTGGTCGCCAGTTCGGCTGGAGTACAAGTCTTGTCGGGGATGAGGATTTCCTGCCAGCAGTCCTCCGTCTGGTCGTACTGGTCCAAACGCTCCAGGATGAGGCATTTCGACCGCTGACAGTATTCCGAAGAAATGTCGCAGATGTTCAACCTGTCGCCCAGCTTGCGGCTGTCCCGAACCTGACGCACGCCGAAGCGGGCCAAGACGCTCGCGTAGGCCAGATCGAGCTTGCCCAACTGGGCCAGTCGTGCAACGGCCGAGCAGGCATTGCAGACGACCGCTTGGACGCACTCCTCGCGGGCCTCGGGACCAAGGCCGCGAAACGCGATCTTCGCGTACCGGACGATGACCGGCAGCATGGATATGAACTTCTTATGCCAGGCGGGGACCGGGCGATGGGAACGATTTCGATTTGCGGCGCTAACCATGAAACAATCTCCTCAAGAAGCTGGTCGTCCCCTGCGCGGGGACGACGTGGGGTGAAGCACACCGCCCCCGCGACCATCGCGGGAGCGAACGAAACAACACCGCATCTCGCCGAATGGTCGGACGAGAGGGGGCTTTGAAGGCAAATTGGGACCGGGCTGTCGGCGGGGTGACTGGAATGTGTCGCAACCCCTTGCTACCGCAAGGTCAAGGACTGCCGCGGGCCGAGCTGCGAGCCTTGAGCCATCGCAATGTCTTTCTCATCGACTCGTCTGCGGAGGCCGCGCTTAAGCCCATCCGATCGCCGCATCTGCCGGCCGCCGAACAGGGTGTGCGCGAGGGCGTTGCGTGGCTGACGCAGCGGATTCCGGGCGACCCCGACTGGCCAGGCATGACCTTCGCCGTCGCCCTGGCTTCCGTCCGCGACCGCAAGGCAGTGGCAGTGGTGACCTCGCGGGAGTCGAAGGACCCGCTGGGCGATGCTGTGGCCCTGGCCCGCGGGACCGCCACGACCAACGCGGCGCTGGTCCAGAAACACGAAGACGACTGGCGAGATTTCTGGGCGGCGAGCGGAGTCAAGCTGGACGACGCGGCACTGACCGCCCTCTGGTATCGCAACCTGTACTTCCTGCGTTGCGTGAGCAAGCCGGGCGTGGTGGCCGTTGGGCTATTCGCCGGGCTGGTGAATGACGAGCCGGCTTGGCACGGCGGCCATACGATCAACTACAATACCCAGCAGACCTTCCAGGGAGCGTTCACCAGTAACCATGTTGATTTGGCCCAACCCGTCGAGCAGCTTGTGGCCGACTACCTGCCGCGGGCGCGGTGGCTGGCGCGGAAAACGTACAACTGCGGCGGAGCCTTCTTTCCGCACAGCCGACCCGGCGGGCGGCACCGTCGAGATCAGGACGGCAGCAATCGCTACAAACCCTGCAATTTTCATGTTGGTTCTCCGTTGTTGGTGGCGGTCAGGGGCTATCGCAGCGGCGAGTAATCCGTCGCCTTCATGTTCGTGCTATCCACCTTATTGACGAGTACGCCCTCTTTTTCCGAATCCGCTTTGACCTTGATCCACTCGGGATCTGCTCGGAAGTCCTGCCACGACTTCTTCTGTGCCTCGGCATCGGGGAAGGCGATGATGTAGTAGAGCGTGTTCTTGGCTTCTTCCCCTTGGGTCGGCGTCCAGAAACCGATCAGCTCGATCCCGTGCTTCTGGAACAGTTTGCAGGTATGGTCGCGGAACCGTGCGTGCAGGGCTTCTAGCTTGCCTGGGTTTGCGTGGTAAACCCGAAGTTCATAGACCTTGCCGGCCGGCGGCGCATCCGCGGCGGTGGCACGGGTGCCAAGTAGCAGCATGCCCGCAAATAACATGCCCAGGGCGAACGAAACGGAAAACAGCGTTCTCATGGAAGACTCCTCTGCAATGAAATCGTAGGACCACTTGATCGGACTCCGTCAGCGTACTTCAGGCTCGGCCGCTTGTCCAGGATCTCGGGCTGTCCGGAAGACTGAACGCCTCGAAGGCCATTTTACGCAACCATGTTCAACATCATACAGCGGCGGTAGAATCATGGTTTTGGCCGCCAATCGTGCAGTAGGGGGTGTCCATCACGACACCGTATTCTCAGCATTGCCTGGAATCGAGGAGACATTGACGATGAAGACTATTGCCGGGTTCGTTGTGGTGCTTGCGGCGGTCTTGTCACCCCGTGACGCGATCGGAAAGACAGGGAGCAATCTCTACGACGTCGTGGTCTACGGTGGCACCTCCGCCGGCGTGGCCGCCGCGGTGCAGGTCCGACGCATGGGCAAGACGGTGGTACTGATCGAGCCCACCCAGCGGCTGGGCGGGCTGACCACGGGCGGCCTCGGGCAGACCGACATTGGCAACAAGGCGGCCATCGGCGGCATCGCCCGCGAGTTCTACCAACGGGTCCGCAAGTATTACGACCAGCCCGCCGCCTGGAAGTGGCAGAAGTCCTCGCAGCATTTCTCTGCCGGTCAGAGCCGCACGGCCCCGGGCGAGCCCGCGATGTGGACGTTCGAGCCAAGCGCCGCGCTGGCCATCGTCAACGACCTGCTGCATGAGGCCGGCGTCGAAGTGGTCTACGGCGAGCGGCTCGATCGTGGCAAGGGCGTGGTGAAGGAGGGCGCGAATATCGCGACCCTAACTATGGAATCCGGCCGTACGTTCCGCAGCCGGGTGTTCATCGACACCACCTACGAAGGCGACTTGATGGCGGCGGCGAGTGTCTCCTACACGGTCGGGCGCGAGCCCAACAGCAAGTACGGCGAAACGCTCAACGGCGTCGAGACGAAGCACGCCCGCAACCATCAGTTCATGTCCGGCGTCGATCCCTACCGGGTCAAGGGGGATGCTAAGAGCGGCCTCCTTTCCTTCCTTGACGCTAGCGGGCCGGGCAAGGAGGGCGAGGGCGACCGTCGCGTTCAAGCGTACTGTTTCCGCATGTGCCTGACTGACCACCCCGAAAACCGGATTCCCTTCCGCAAACCCGAAGGATACGACGAGCTTTGGTACGAGTTGCTCTTGCGGAACTTCGAGGCGGGGGAGCGGGGGCAGCCGTGGATCAACTCGCCGATGCCCAACCGCAAGACCGACACCAACAACCGCACGGGATTCTCGACCGACTTCATCGGCCAGAATTACGAGTACTCCGAGGCGTCCTATGCGGAGCGGCAGCGGATTGCCGACCGGCACCGCCAGTACCAGCAGGGCTTGATGTGGACGCTGGCGAACCATCCCCGTGTGCCGAAGCAGATCCGCGAGGAGGTCGCGCGGTGGGGTACGTGCAAAGACGAGTTCGTTGAAGGGCAGGGATGGCAGGGGCAGCTCTACATCCGTGAGGCCCGGCGGATGATCGGCCAGTACGTGATGACGCAGCACAACTGCCAAGGGCACGAGGTGGCGGAGGATGCCGTGGGCCTGGCGGCCTATACCATGGATTCGCATCATGTGCAGCGCTACGTGGACGCAAAGGGGCAGGTCCGCAACGAGGGTGACGTGGAGGTTGGCGGTTTCCCGCCCTATCCGATCAGCTACTGGGCGATCGTGCCCAAGGCCCGTGAGTGCGAGAACCTATTGGTCCCCGTCTGCCTGTCAGCCTCGCACATCGCCTTTGGCTCGATCCGTATGGAGCCGGTCTTCCTGGTGCTCGGTCAGTCCGCGGCGACGGCGGGCTGCTTGGCGATCGACGACGGGGTGTCCGTTCAGGCCGTCAACTACCCGAAGCTCCGACAACGCCTGCTCCATGACAAGCAGGTGCTGGTGTGGCCCCAAGGAAGCGGTAAGAGCAAGAAGTGATCGGCGATCGGTTCTTCCACAGCAGTCCCTGAGGTAATCCATGAAACTGGCCTGGGCAACCGACATCCATCTCGATCATGCCACTGAATCCGCGTGCCGGCAGTTCTGCCAGGCCGCCAACGAGCAAGCCGACGCGCTGGTCTTCACCGGCGACATTGCCGAGAGCAACATTCTGGGCACGGCCCTGACGGCACTGGCTGAGCAGACGGGTCATCGTCGCCACACACATACGGCCGATCCGCGAGGCAACCTGGTATCATGGCCAGCCATCGACGACTTCCTGTCCTTCTTCTGCAAGGCCGTGGGCGACGTGCTGCTGGAGACGGCTAGGTCGCACCCTGGGTGCGAGATACCCGTCCTCTGCCGCCACACCCATGGCGGCGAACTTCAGGTGCTAGAAAACCTGCGGGTCGTGACTGGTCCGGCCGAGTACGGGAGGCCGCAGATTCAACAGGTTCTACGATCGGTAGCAGGAATCTCCTTCAAGGAAGCCAACCAATCGACCGCATCCCTTGTGTAGAACAACGATCGGATGAGGTGCATGTTGCGGAAACTTCCGTCGCAAAGCAAATACTCCCCGGAAATCTTCTTCAGCCAGCCGCGAGAACATGCCATCCTCAAAGCCTCAGAGTAGTAACTCTCCAGGCAACGGTCGAAGGCCAACTCAAATCGTTGCGGGTTGATCATACCGAAACTTAGAGACAGCAGTAGGTACTTTGCCATTCGCTCACGTTCAGGCATGCGGTAACGGAAGCGTCTGGTTGTCATTGCTTAACGGCACCCTCCTTGCCCACATTCTTCTCCTCGGTTAGGAAGACGACTTCCCATATTCTGATTATGGCACATCTTCGTGCGGCTCGCCTCCTCCGGTGCGACAATATGGCTGAGTCTACACCACCAAGTTACGGTCCAAGAGTCCCTGAGTATCAGTCCTGTTATGCCAATGCCCCGAAATACGAGAGTTCATAGGCTGGGCAATTCCCCAACATCTGAATCGCAAATCGCGCAGAGTTCTGTCTTGCCATGCAGGACCAGAGCCGGTAATGGCGATCGGGGCCAGCGCGTGAGCCAACATCTCGGAGACTGCGGCAAGAGAGATTTGGCGGTAAACGGGATCGGCACGTTCCAGCAACATAGTGAGCTTCTCCTGCGCAGCCAGCCAAGGTGCGGGCGAAACCGCCAGTTGTTCGATCTCCGTCTCTGGCGGGTAACGGTAGCCCACGCAGATTTGCGGCGATACATCGGCCAAGTGATCCATGCAGTTGATCACCAGGCCATCAAGCGGCCCGCCAGCCATCTCGGCGGCGTAGCGCAAGAGCACCAGGTCCAACCAGCCGCGGCGTATCGTCCCTTGCCAGGCGTTTGTCGGGTTTCCCGGGTCGGAAAGCTGCGAGTCTAGTTCACGGCTCCACGTTGGCAACGGCCCGGCGCCGTGACGTGTCATGTACGCCCGGGTGACGCCCAACGTGCAAACCTCCTCCGCTTCGCTTTCCTCGACCATAGTAAGAGCGTGGTGCAATGTCACCGTGCTCCATGTAGTGTGCGGGTGGAATCCCCGCCACTCGTCCAAGAGAACACCCTGCGCCCCCTCGAAAACTGCCGTGGTGTAATCCGGTACGACAGACTGAAAGCTCAGCGGATCTGCCATCTGCCGTAGTTCGCCAGCAACTTGACGGGCCGGCTCCATGAAAACTTCCAGACGCCAATGCTCCTCGGTGGGAATACGGTCAACAAGCTCCTGGGCTTCCAGCAAAACTCGCTGCCGAAACAATTCCAGCTTGCCGCCAAGCGTCTCACGGTCCTTCAGGTCGGCGGCGAAGACCGCGTCCTGCCCGTACTTGAGCCAGTAATTCCGCGTCTCGCCGATTCCATGGCCGCAGGAGCCGTGGCGATTCGCGCCCCTCGCCAGCTCGCGAAGGCGATTGAGCTGCTGGTGATAGATGGTCGATACTAGGACGCGCGGGTGGACAAGCAGTTTGACGAATGGGTCTGTGCTGGTCATCTCCAGCAAGTGCTGGGCCTCCTTGTGCATCGCCGGCAGGTTGATAATCATCTGCTCACCGAGGTAGGTCGTCGCGCCGGCCAAGGTTCCGGCACCGAACTGGGCAAAGGCGTGACGACGGCCATCGGGCAGCACCACGTTGTGCCCGGCCTGCGAACCGCCGCAGTACCGCACGACAAGGTCGGCTGCGAGTTCCCGAGTGAGGAAGTCTACGGTCGCACCCTTTCCTTCATCGCCAAACCCCAGTCCTTGAACAATCACTGCTCGCTTCATAGGTATTGCCTTTCGACCCAGGGACCGTCATCGAGACGGCCTTGCCAAGGCGCGGATGATCCGCATCACGAAGTGCCAACGCCTCGATTTGTACGTGAATCCAAAATCCCAGTGCGGCTTCTTGACGCCCGATCCCAGGGAGAAGTCCGGCCGATCCAATCCAGAAGCCGCAGGATAAACTTGCCTGGGGGTGGCCTCACCACGCCCCATCGACGCCAGTGCCCGAGAAACAACTTGGGCCATGCCGTCTCGTCCTGCCTCGCGGAGGTTGGCGACGACACCGCTGATGTCCACCGCTCCCTCCGCAATGCCGATCACGGCGGCGATCAGGTCCGAAATGCCCTGCGGATCGCCCAGCCGGATGACCTTTTCGCCCAACAACTCGATCCAGCAGTGGAGGATCTTCGGATCATCATAGTAGCTGGTCAAGTTCGGAAGGATGAAATAGGTGTCGTACTTCGCCTCCAGTTCGTGGATTACTTGTTCCACCGGAATGTCTGCCTCAAGGCGGTCGCCCAGCAGGCTGGCTACCTCGTTTCGCCGAACATAGCGGTACGGCATCTCATCGCCGATAATGAACAGGTATCCCCGCTGGCGCCGCTTCTCCAGACAGTCCATCGCCGTCTTTCGGGCCATGAAGTACATGGCCAGTTCATACGATTCGGTCATCTGCCCGCCGCCGCCACCCTCCAGCCAGAGCTTGGCCAGGTCCTCGTCGATCTCAATGCCCGACTCGAACTGGCCGACTTGCAAGGGTCCGCGGTCACAGGTCGCATCGCCGATGCCTCCGATGAGGATCTGCGGGTGGGCCAAGTAGCTTTTGTCGAGCAGCAGGTTCATCAGTTGACAAAGATTCTGCTGAAGCAGCCGCGGCACGCGGCCCATCGAGCCGGTCACGTCGAAAAGCACCGCAACTGCTCTCGACTTGGGGTGCGAATCGCTATCGCGGCTTTCCCGCCACTTGACGCCGTAGGGGTCCATCTTCTCATGCACCTGCCGCTGACTCTGCGGCAGCCGCGAGAGAGCGTCGTGATACTCGAACGCGCCGCGCCCCAGTCGCCGCAGATGCGCTGCTCGTTGTCGATAGTCTTCATTACTCCAATAGGTTCCGCCCATGGCTGGCTCCTTTCGTCAGTTTCGACTGTGTTACATCTATTCGTCCCTGTTCGTGTCACATATACACTAATAATAGTGTGGCTAGAACACTATGTCAATAGGGTGCATCAGATTTCTTGATTCTTTTTGTGCTGGCACGGCTTGGGCCTAATACGGCGGAGCAAGACGACGAAAGCCGTGGAAGAGAGCGACCAGCAGGAAAAAGAGGTTTCGCGGCACCACAGCCAGCCAGGGATAGGACACTTCGCCGAGCGGGTTTCCCGAACGAAGTTGGTCCCCAAGTCGATCGGCGACGGTGCGGAGCAATCGCACGGAGCGGGGCCAGTCGATGATGCCCTGGAGCCACGGTTTGGGGATTTTTGCTGCGCCCACCGTTGCGCCGGCAAGGGCCCCGGCGATCGCTGCGACCGTGTCTGTGTCGCCCCCACAGTCCAATACCGCCTCCACCGTGGCGCGGAAATCACCGTAGTGCCGAAGCCATGCGTAAACGGCAACGGGGACGGTATGGTAGATGTAGCCGGTCACGCCTCTGGTCAGCCCGAGGGAGCAGGCGAAGTCCACCACGGAAGTATTGGTGACGAAGTCCGCTTCCATTTGTTCGATCCACCGGCACCATACGCGATCTTGGGGAGCCAACTCGACCAGCAGTAGGGCGATCATCTCCGTGCCGGGCGACGAGGCCGGATCATGCTCGACGGCCAAAGCCGCCACTCGGGCAACCGCCTCGGCGCCGATCGCCGCCTTGGGGTCGGTATGGGTAAGTTGCGTTGAAGCCAGGGCAAAACGCCGCAGCAATTCCGGCTTGTCATGGAAGTAGCCTCCGATGACGGCGCTCCGCATTGCAGGGCCGTTAGAGAGTTTGTAGCTGCGTCATTTCAGGATCTCTCATTCGTCGTTCAGAAAGGGCCACAGTGGCAATGGCTACCTTTGCGTCTGGTTCGCTTCACGAACGCCTGGACGCTGCAAGAAGTTCGCAGGTACGCTTTCAGTAAGCCAAACGCCATTTTCAGACCGGAAGAACCGATGGCCGTCGCGCTGCATGCGTCCGGCCTCGATCACCAGCACCACGGGTCGGCCGCGGCGCTGGCCGACGCGAGCGGCTGTTTCACGGTCGGCTGACAAGTGGACGTGATGCCGGTTGCCGCGAATCAGGCCTTTTTCACGGATCGAGTCGAGAAATCGCTCGACAGTGCCGTGGTACAACAGCTCGGGCGGTTCGACGGGCACCAGGCCCAAATCCACCTCGACGCTGTGGCCCTGGTTCGCCCGGATGAGCCGGCCATCTGGCGAAAAAGAGAACTGCTTTTTGTCGTTCGTAGCGACAACTTCGTCCAACTGCTCCCGGCTGATCGACTGCCCATGGCGGGCCGCCGCGGCCACGAGTTCGTCAACCGAAACCCAGCCCTCGGCATCCAGCGTGATGCCAATCGCCTGGGGATTGTGACGAAGTACGAAACTGAGGAACTTGCTGATTTCGACGAGTTGCTTGTTCATATTAGGTCCATCTCCCGGACTATGACCACTCCCTGCCGGCGCATCTCTTCGATGGCTCGCTGAACATCACCTTCGCGAAGCTCCACACCGCGGCAGCCGTCTTCCAAGAGGTACGTCTTGAATCCTAACGCCACGGCATCCAGTGCGGTCGCGTTGACGCAATAGTCGGTCGCCAGGCCGCACACGTAGACATCGGTCACACCTTGATCCTTCAGGTATTCGCCCAGGCCGGTCGATGTGCGACGACCGTTGTCAAAGAAACCGCTGTAGCTGTCAACGCTCGGGTCGGTGCCCTTGTGGAACACGCGGGCGATTCGGGAGCAGTCGAGCCGGGGATGCAGTTCGGCCCCTGGCGTATCCTGGACACAGTGGACCGGCCATAGGATCTGCGGCAGACCAGCCAGTTCGATCCGCTCACCTGGACTGCGACCGGGGTGATTGGCGGCAAAGCTGCCGTGCTCGGCTGGGTGCCAATCCTGCGTGGCCACCACCAGGTCGAACTTGGGTTGTATGCGGTTGATGACCTCGACCACCCGATCGCCCTCCGGTACCGGCAGCGCCCCACCCGGGCAAAAGTCGTTCTGCATGTCAACAATAATCAGCGATTTCATCCGATCCTCCCATCAAAGCTCGAAGAGGAACCCTTGCTTGACCAGTTTCCGGTACTTCGTTTCGTTGAAGCGATAAAGCCGCGCGGCCCGGTGGGCCACGTCCTGCTCGATTTCGTCGGTCTCCTCCAGAAAGCCCATCAACAACACCTTGCGGCGAAAATTCCGCTTGTCCAACGGCCGTTCCAGTATCGTCTCGTAGAGATGCTGAAGTTGCGAGAGCGTGAACTTCGTCGGCAACAACTCGAAGCCGATCGGCTGGTAACGGACCTTTCCCTTGAGCCTTTCCAGGGCCGCGTGGAGGATCTTCTGGTGGTCGAAGGCCAACAACGGAGTGTCGGACACGGCGAACCAGGCCGCGTTCCGTGCGTCGGTGGCCGCCTGTACGCGGTGGTCACGGATGTTGACCAAGGCATAGTAGGCCACGGTGACGATCCGCTCGCGGGGGTCACGTTTCACGTCGCCGAAGGTGTAAAGCTGCTCAAGAAAGACCTTCGATAGGCCGGCTTCCTCTTGCAGCTCCCGCCGTGCGGCATCTTCCAGGGACTCGTCCACATGGACAAATCCCCCAGGCAGGGCCCATTTCCCCGCGAAGGGGTCCAAGTCGCGTTGGATCAGAACCACCTTCAAGTCTTCTTCGTCAAGTCCGAAGACGACACAATCGACGGTCAGGGCAGGACGAGGATATTCGTAAGTGTACGGCATGGAGTGTCTCCGGGTGTTGTGACTACACGAAGTATAGTGTGTATCGAACACTATGTCAATGGCTGTTTAGCACAAATTCGCTTTTTCTCTGGATGAGGCACGGAACCGTGCCGGCGAGGCCGGGCGGTTGCGGAGAACGCGACTACTTTCGGCAATCGACAGCCCAGTTCCTGATCTGTTCCACAAGAGCGGGAATCGAATGAACAATTTCTAGGTCGGGGCATTGGTAGCGAAGCTGGATTTCGATGTCCAATTTCCGAGAATACTCCTCGTGGACACCAACGAACACCCTCTTGCGGCATCTCTGGCGATCATCGGCATTTTCCGTCGCCCTTGCGCCCGAAGGCAAGGCTTCGGCGGTCCATCTGCCTAACTCGAAAAGCGTGATTGGCTGCACCGTCTCGGCTGCAAACCAGAAACTAATGGCGTGTGCATCCCTGAGATGCTGCCACTCCCACAGTATCTGCCCCGCTACGTTGCCCGCATAGTCTTCTCTGCGAGGGTTGAACACAACGAGCCCGGCGATGTCACGCAACTGCCCACAGATGTCGTGTTGCCAGTCCTCCCACGCTGTGATGCCTCCCGCCAGGAACAAGCTGACTTCCTGTGTCGAAACGGCGGATACCGCGGGAGCAACAATGATTCGCGCCATCAGCATCTTACTCACTTCAAGCCGGCTATGTAATCGCTCAGTTCTTGCAATTCCCGCTCGAAACCGCCGGAGAGGATCGGAAAGCGGCACCACGTCTTGGGATCGAGGTTCTCGTCGTCCAGGTGAAAACTGGGGGCGTAGCGCTCCCGCTTCCACTGATTACGGCACCAGAGGCGGAAGAATCGCTCGACCCAGAGCTGTAACTGAGCCACAGTGTACTGCGGGAACTGCGGCCGGATCGTGCGAAAAACCTCCACTGGCGGCTGCTTGTCGCGGATGCCGGCGCGCTCGATGGCGTCGAGCACCCGGTACGGCATGAGGTCATCCTCGTCGGTCTGGCCGGAGGCCGGCGGCCGCAGTTCGGCCGTTGGCTGCATCTGGTTGACGGCCGCCAGCGCGGGGATGGAGTGCAAACCCCACGGTCCCCTGGTTTCGAGCCAGTGAAGCCAGTCCAACAGAAAAGCCTTGTCGATGCCGGCGATCGGGCTGAGACTGCCACAGGTATCGCCGTCCATCGTGGCGTAGCCCACGGCTGCCTCGCTGCGGTTGCTGGTCGAGAGAAGCAGGGCGTTCTTCACATTGGCCAGAAGCCACACGCTTGGCGCACGGACCCGGGCCTGGATGTTCTGGAGGGCAATGTCGTCGGTCTGCCAGGTGAGCGATCGGCCAAGTACCTGCTCAATACCCGAAACGTAGCCCTCGACGAACCGGTCGATCTCCAAGCAAGACATTTCGGCCCCGAGGGCCCTGGCCAGCGTCGCGGCCGATTGGCGTGTGGCGGCGCTGCTATTGCCAGTTGCCTGGTAAACACAGTGCAGCAGGCAACGCACCCGGTCTGTATTGCTTTTCGTGTCGGTCAGGCCGGTAATGTGCCGGAGTATGCTGCGGAAGGCTTCATCCCCCAATTCCCCGTGGGCCAACTCGACCATCATGGCCACCAGGCAGGAGACGGCCGACGAATCGGCCCCGCCGCTCAAGCTGACGACGAAGCCCTGCGAGCGGCTTTTTCGCAAGTAGTCGAAAAGCCCGAGCGCCACCGCCCGGGTGAACTCTTCTTCCTTGAGGTTTGGGCTGGTTTCCCAAGCGGCCGCCTGCGGCTTCGCCACCTCCGGTTCGACCTCGGGCCAGACGAAGGGGCAGGCAACCTCCAACGGATTGGGCCTGCCCAGTTCCGGCTCGAAACTCGTCAACCGTGCAGTACTCATGCGGGTCGCCGCGACATCGACGACCGCGCTAGTGACGTGCCACGGCGCGAACGACAGCCGCGGCCCGGCGGCCAACAGTGTACCGCCTGAGGCGATCAGGGCGCCGCCATCATAGATGACTCGGCCCGCCTCGTTGCCCAGCAGGTTGGCGTAGATATAACTGACGTGGAACGCCCGAGAGCCCTCGATCACCAACCGCTTGCGGACGTCGATCTTACCGAAGGCGAAGTGGCTTGCGCTGGGGTTGAGAATGATGTCTACCCCTTGCGGCGCCATGCCTCCGCCGGGCCGGCCCGCTACCCAGGCGTCCTCGCAAATCTCGACGCCGATCTTAACGCCACCGCAGTCGAACACCAGGTCGCCGATTGGATACTCCAGGCCGTCAAGCTGGATCGTATCGCGGACCTCCTGGGGCCAGGGCTTGAACCAGCGAGGCTCGTAGTGTAGACCATCGCCGCAGAGGAACCGCTTGGCCACAAAGCCCGCGATCCGCCCATCGACCGCCACACAGGCACAGTTGAACAAGGCATTGCGATGCAAGAGCGGCAGGCCCAGGCACACGACCATGCCTCGCGTGGCAGGAATGACTGTTTCGAGCGTTTTCCAGACCATCGCCTGGAGTCCCGTCCCGTGGAAAGCATCCTCGCAGCCGTAGCCGGTGATGCACAGTTCCGGCAGGCAAAGGATCCTGACTCCCTCAGCCCGAGCAGTGTGGATCGCCGCCAGGATGTTTTGCCCATTGCCGGGCCAATCTAGGGGAGTCTGATTCAGCACGGCTGCCGCCACTCGGATACGTGTCATGGCTCGAACCCTCGCGCCTTGAGGATCAGGTTGGTTTTCCGCTCGTGCAGCCCCAACTCCAGGCCGACAGGATAGAGATGAGGATTTGCGAACCGTTTGATGCCGGTGTGGAACAGACCCAGTTGCTGCTGCACGCGGCTGCGAGATTCCTCCAGACTGGGCAGGTCGCCCGCCCGCTGCCCTCGGCGAATGACTGGCACCAGCAGGTCTTCGCTCGCCATGCAGGCTGGAATCTTTTTGCGGTGGGTCATGTCCATCGGATCGACCATCGTGCAGTCGCCTTGGATCGGGAACTGCTCGTCGAAGATCACGTCGCCGATGGCTTCACCGCGCTGGAAGTACCGGCGTACTTGCAGAATACCGGGATTGGAGACCTTGATGGTCTGTTCCGAGAGCTTCACTTTATACTGCCAGGCGCCCTGTCCGTTACGTACGGCCGCGAGTTTATAGACTCCACCCAGGGCCGGTTGGTCGTAGGCGGTGATCAACCGGGTGCCAACACCCCAGATGCCAATGGCGGCGCCTTGGTCCTTCAGGCTGGAGATGATCTGTTCGTCGAGATCGTTGGAGGCCACGATGGTCGCTTCAGGGAAGCCGCCCTCGTCAAGCATCCGCCTGGCCTCGATGCTCAACCAGGCCAGGTCGCCTGAGTCCAGCCGTATGCCGATCATCTCGTGCCCCTGCTGGCGCATTTCCTTCCCAACCTCGATTGCGTGCCGCACACCATCGAGCGTGTTGTACGTATCCACGAGGAATACGCAGTTGTTGGGCATCGCCCGGGCGTAGGCTCGGAACGCTTCCAACTCGTCGTCAAAGCACATGACCCAGCTATGGGCGTGCGTACCTCGCACGGGGATGCCGAACAACCGGCCAGCCAGGACATTCGACGTGGCGTAGCAACCGCCCAGGTAGGCCGCTCGGCTGGCAGCCAAGGCCCCGTCGATTCCCTGGGCACGACGCAGGCCGAACTCCAGGACCGGCTCGCCGCGAGTCGCCAGATTGACCCGGGCCGCCTTGGTCGCCACGAGCGTCTGGAAATTGACGATGTTCAGAAGCGCCGTCTCCAGCAGTTGGGCCTGGAGCAGCGGCCCCGTGACCCGCAGCAGCGGTTCGTGGGGGAAGACGATCGTTCCCTCGGGGATGCCATGCACGTCGCACCCCAGACGCATCTGTGCTAGGTAGTCGAGAAACGCCGGCTCGAAGAGCGGTTGCTCGTCGTTCCCGCGCAGGCCGGCCAGATACGTGAGATCCTCTGGGTCGAACCGCAGTCCCTCTAGGTACTCCACAACTGTGGCAAGGCCGGCCGCTACGGTGAAACCGCCGCCGAAGGGGTGCTTACGGAAGAACAGGTGAAATACGGATTCCTGGTTGTGGCAGCCCGTCTTCCAATAGCCGTAGGCCATCGTGAGCTGGTAGAGATCCGTCAACAGGCCCAGGGACGATCGGTATAAGGTGCCCAATGTGTTCATGCCCACTTCCCTTTCGTTAGTGTGAACACTACACTATTGTGAGATGTGTGTCAAGACGATCTCAAGTAAGTGCTGCCTCGCCTCTGGAAAGACCGCGGGGAGACAGGGTATCATTCGGTATGCGATCGGTTCAATCTCTACGATTCATCGTCATCGGCAATCCAGAGAACCGCAGGATCACGTTCCTCCAGGCGGCCTTGCAGCGTTTTGGCCTGACGCGGGCGCGTGTTGTGTCCTATCTCGACCTATTGGCCAACCGGAGCGATCTGTCGCGCGAGATCGCGGAGCCGGCGGTGGTGCGAATCGAGTCGCCGGGCGAGGACTTTGAGGTCGAGAAGGCATTTCTCCTACTGGGGCAAGAGGCCGCTGCCGCCGAGGGCTCGCCGGCTCTTGAGGCAAACGAGATTCGTCGTCTGGATTTCGATAAAGGAGTCGTTCTGCATCCGCGGCAATGGTATCTGGGCTTTCGGAAGTTGCTTGAGCGACTGGAAGCTGCGTTTACCGCCGCGCCCGAGGTCTTGGTGCTCAACCCGCCGAGCGACATTGCTGTCATGTTTGATAAAGAGGCCTGTCATGCTCGACTCATGGACGCAGACGTACCAGTTCCGTTGGGACTGGGGCCGGTGCGATGTTACGAGGAGCTGACGGCGAGGATGAGACAAGCCGCGATACGGCGGGCATTTGTCAAACTGTGTCATGGGTCGTCAGCATCCGGCGTCGTGGCGTTTTCGTTTGTGGGCGGAAGGCCGCTGGCAATCACCTCGGCCGAAGTTGTTCATAGCGGCGGACAAACACGGCTTTACAACTCGCTCAGGCTACGCTCCTACCGCGACCCGGCGACGATTGGTCAGTTGCTTGACTTGCTGTGCCGTGAACGGGTACATGTCGAAGAGTGGCTACCGAAAGCATCGCTAGGCCACGGTGAATCTGACCTGCGAGTCGTCACGATTGACGGAGAACCATGTCACGCAGTCCTCCGTGTGGGGCGAAGTCCGATAACCAACCTACACTTGGGCAATCGGCGCGGTGACATCGCCGTCTTCCGCGAGCGATTGGGGCCAGATCGTTGGCGCGAGATCGAAGAGACCTGCCGGCGGACAGCTGCATTGTTTCCCCGCGCCCTCCATACGGGGTTGGATGTCTGTGTTACGCCGGACTGGCGCCGGCACGCTGTTCTGGAAGTCAATGCGTTTGGTGACCTGCTGCCTGGGGTGTTCTGGCAAGGATCGGACACGTATAGGGCTGAAGTGGCCGCGATCCTGAAGCGATGGGGTTGTTGCCAGGCGACTGAGAAGGCCCTATAATGCGTCTGACATTTCCAGTCCTCTGGAAGGGGTGAGGACCAAACTTCAGCAACCCTTTGCTCGGAAAGGTTGTATGGCATGTGGCGACACGGCGACGTACTGATAGCCGCGGTGGAGGAAATCCCCGGTGGCGCAAGAAGACTCCCGCACCGGACCTTGGCCAAGGGCGAGATCACTGGCCATGCACATCGCATCGCTGACTCCGACGACGTGGCCTTATTCGAGGCCGATGGCCAGTTCTTCCTCTCGGTCCAAAGCGAGACGGCAACCATCCTTCACGAAGAGCACCACCCGATCCGCTTTCCACGAGGATCGTATCGGTTCTGGATTCAACGCGAATACACGCCGGCTGAGATTGTCCGGGTCCGCGATTGAAGGACTCGCCGGCATTGGTCTGCGGTTGAAGGAGTTCTATCTTGTTCCACCTTTTCGGCAAAGCCCAGGACTCATCGCCGCCGGTGTTAGTGCCAGCCAAAGAGGGCCGGGGATTGATCCTGGCGGCACGTGCCCCAAGGGGCTTGCGAGTGGAAGGCCGGCTCAACCTCAAGGGCTGCGACAAGTTGACTCATCTGCCGGAGGATTTGTCGGCGGATGTCATCGACGTGCATGGCTGTGAACGACTACAATCGCTGCCGGCGGGGCTTCGGGCCATTCGCGTGGACGCGGCGGGATGCCATGCTTTGGCGGAATTGCCGACCGGGCTGACACTGAATGAGTTGATCTTGGACGGCACGGCAATCGCCTCGCTGCCGGGGGACCTTCGTGTTGATTACCGACTTGACCTCAGTAACTGCCGCCGGCTGACGGCGCTTCCCGCAGGCCTGAAGGTCGGCTCGTTGCTTCTCCGTAACTGCACAAGCCTGACGGCGTTGCCTTCGGGGTTGGATGTGTGTTTCCTTGATCTGAGCGGATGTACGGCCCTGGAGCACTGGCCGAGGGATGCCTGCGTCAGGATCGGCGGACTATTCATCCGTGGCTGCACGCAGCTGAAATCCCTGCCTGCCAACCTCGGGCGATTGGCGCAACTCGACCTGCGAGACTGTCCGAACATCACCCAACTGCCGCCAGGACTTGAAATCACTTCGTGGATCGACGTAGCCAACACCGGACTGTCGGAACTGCCGGATTCGTTGGCCCACGTAGCGATTCGCTGGGGTCGGGTCCTGATCGACCGGCGGATCGCCTTCCACCCCGAGACGCTCAGCCCGGCGGAGATCCTTGCCGAGCGGAATGTAGAACGAAGACGCGTGATGCTGCTGCGATTCGGCATGGAGAAGTTTCTGGACGCCGTGTCTGCCGAGGTGCTCGACGAAGACCGTGACCCAGGCGGCCCGAGACGGCTGTTGCGAGTTCCTCTCCAGGACGACGAGCCCTTGGTGTGCCTGTCTGTTCACTGCCCCTCGACGGGACGCCACTATCTCATCCGCGTCCCACCGGATACCAAGAGATGCCGACATGCGGCGGCATGGGTGGCGGGATTCGACAATCCCGACGATTACAGGCCGCTCGTGGAAACGTAGGCCGGAATACGTTCGAGCAGCCCCTCGCCGAATACTGTGTCAAATCGCAGATGAGCTAGGTGGGCGTACCCGATGTGGCAATGGCAATCGTCCCGAGGGCAGGGGCGCGGGCGGAGTTCCTGCTCCCATCCGGGCTGATAAAGGTTCCCCAAAGGTTCGGCAACGAAATGACAGCGGCGGATCGTACCGTCGCCCTCCACGGCGATGACCTTGTGCCCCGTGTGGCATGCGCGACCTCGGCTGGCATGTGGATGAAGGCTGAACGGGAACAGCGGGTCAATCGCGGTGACTTGCTCGGCCAATTCCGGCGAGTAGTAATCGGTTTCGTGCCGAAAAGCATTGATCCACAGATAGACGTGCGGCGGCAGGATGTCGCGGAGTTGTTTCGCTTCGTCGAGGTGCTCACGCAGCCCGACCATCCCTATGCTGTACCGCACTCCTCGCGCATCAAGTAGGCGACACTGATTCAGGAACGACTCCCGCTGGGCTCGCTGTGGATGGTAGGTGCACCAGAGCGCCAGTTTGTCGGTCTGGCACGTTCCGATCCAGTCGAGCGGGCTCGACAGATTGGTTTGAGCAATGACCTTAACGATCCCCGGGAACTGAGTCATCCGGGCGATGGCCTGTTGATACCAGGCATAGATCAGGGCCTCGCCTGCCGGAGTGAAGAAGACGGAGATGCGATCATCGCCGCGCCCGGCGGCCCAGGCCACAAGTCGAGCCAGGAAAGCCTCGTCTTCGGCATGGTCGGCCGCTGTTGAACCTCGGGCCAAGGTACAGTATCCGCAGCCGTAGTTGCAGCTTTTCAGAGGACCGCGGTAAAGGATGGACAGGTTCAACACGGCGAATAATTCTCCATCAGATCCCGCACCTTCCGCGAATAGAGCCAAGGCCCGATGGTGTCTGACTGTGCCAAGCCACGAGGTGTCAATCGCAAGCAACCCGAGGTCTGCTCCATCAGCCCATCTTGTGCCAGTGCTTCGAGTTCCGGAAGATCAACGACGGGATCGAAGCCGAAACGAGCGGCATATTCACCCCTGGCCAGTCCTTGGCACTCCAGAAGACCCAGCAGGACGTAGCGGCGACGTTGATCCTCGGCATCAAGCTCAAAGCCGAAGTCGGCCCAATCGAAGGAATCGGCTGTCCGGGCGGCAAACCTCTCGATCAACTCCCGGATATGACCGCGGCCAATCGCATACGGTGTGGAGTAGTGCAGAGTACGGGTGTATGAACGTGCTCCACAGCCTAACCCGACCATACCGTCTTCCTGGCAGCGATACGGAGGGCTATCTTGCGCCGGCGCATGAGGTGCCCGGAACATCCGCATGGAGAGTTGCTTGTAACCTTCCCGGAGAAGCATGTCTTGCCCGATTTGGTAGGCGTCCATGCGCCAAGTCTCGCTTTGGCCAGTGTGTGAAGCGAGGGCCGTCACCGGCCGGAAATAGAGCGGATAAAGGAAAATCTCTTCCGGGCGCCACGCCAGAGCTGCACGAAGCGACTGCCGCCAGCTCTCCACCGTCTGGCCGGGAATGTCGTACATCAAATCGACGTTGAGTACGGGGAAACCGACCGCGCGGATTTCCTGGAGGGCCTGCTCCACGAGTTCCCGCGATTGGGACCGGCCAAGTCGGGCTGCTTCGTGCGGATCGAACGTCTGCACGCCGATGCTCACCCGACCGATCCCGAACTGTCGCAAGCGGATCAGCCTGTCGGGGATCGCCGTAGCGGGCGAGACTTCGACCGAAGCAGGGACGGCGAAGGTCGACGCTCCCAGAGTTCTTGCGACAACGGCCAAGAGTCGCTCCAACTCTGGCGGGGTCAAGAGCGTGGGCGTTCCACCGCCAATGGCCAATCGGGCGAAATGTGAATCGCTCAACGCCTCGCGGACCCGCTCGGCCTGTCTTGCAGTAGCGTCAATATACCTTGAAATCAGCTCGGACTCGGCCCCGCTGAAGCTGAATAGATTGCAGTAACCGCAGCGGTTCTCGCAGAAGGGCACATGCAAGTACAGGAACAACGATCCCCGATCCTCGGTTGCCCAAAGGTCTCGCAGTCGTACGGGTCGTTCCAACGGTCGATGTGCCGTCTTGTGGGGATACGAGTAGGTGTACGTCGCCAACCCAGGCCCGCCAAGCACTTCCCCAAGTCGAATCATGCTTGCGGCCCTCCCTGTTGCGGCAACAGGAACTCGGCGTAGGGCACATCCCAGACCACCGGATGGGATAGCCGGTGTCCGTGATAGCCATCCTCGCCGTAGGCTGTGCCATGATCCGAGCAGATGATGCACAGGACAGGCGAGCGTCGGCACATCGCATCCATCAGCATCCGCAAGTGCCGATCGACGTAGGCCAATGCAGCGGCCTGGGTTGCAGGGGAATCGTGACTTGCACCAGGTAGGAAAATGCAGTTGGGCTGGTGCAAGGCAGAGACGTTCAGGAAGAGAAACACCCGTTGGTCGTCAGGTATGCCCGCCAGCGCGGCAAGCGCCGTGGCAACCTGATTCTCGGTGGAATGGGGGCTGGTTACGCCCAAGTCCTCGCTCCAGTAGCTCTCGGCAAACCAACTCGGCAACACGTTGCCCAACGGCGACTGCTTGTTGAAGAAACCTACGCCTCCGATACAAACCGTATGGTACCCCCTGCCGGTTAGGCCGGCGACGATGTTCGGCGCGTCGAAGACGCACGTCTCAGGAGCTATGGTCTCGCTACCGGGAAAGAGCAGGGCAAACAACCGCGGATGTGGGCCGGGACCCGTGGGCGTCGGCAGGAACCCGGCGAAGAAGGCCTGATGGGCTGCGTAGGTGAAATTTCCCGGCGTATGGCACCGTTGCCAGCCAGCCGGCGGCAACCATTGCGCCAGGTTGGGCGTCATCCCCTGGCAAAATGCTTGCTGGGCGACATCGTAGCGCAACGTATCCAGCGTGATCAGCAAGAGATCGCACTGGCCAATCAGTCGATTGGCGTCGAGCATGGATTGGGCCCCTATTCGGCTACGGATACATAGCGATAGATCTGGCCGTTATACTCATCGGGCTCCTTACGGTCATCCGCGTTCAATTTGACACCGGTCTTCCGCAACTGCTCGATGATGGATTCCGACACGTAATGGTGGTGCAAATCGAGCAGCGTCAGTCGAGTAAGATAAGGTGAGGCCAAGAGAGCCTTGGCTCCCTCATCGGTCAACGTGCCCAGCGACAAGTCGAGCGTGGCGATCTGCTGCATGACGGGAGCGCGCGCCACGGCTGCCGCGACCGAGTCGGTGATGCAGCTATCGCGCAACCCAAGGTAACGGAGGTTGGGGAATTTGCGGCCTGAGAGAACGGGGGTTAGGTCCTCAGGGCTGGTCGTGGCCCCGTACCCGTCGTCCCCGAGCCACAACTCCAGGTGTTCCAACTCCGGTAACTCCGCTGCGCCCACCTCCCGAACCACCTCCGCCGCTAATCCGCCCGACTCGATTACCAGCAACTTCAAGTGCGGCAGCTTCATCATCCCCAAGCTCAAGCCTTCGCCGCCGCGCACCCGAAAATACTCCAGCCGGGGATAGGCCGTCCAAAGCGGAGACAGATCCGACAAGTGAATCCACGAAATCTCGCTCTCTTCCGAGGTCATTTCGCCGATGAACAGAGCGTTCAGTCGAGGAAGTTTGTCACGTGCTGCTACGAGGGCTTCAACGACGGGCTCGGAGCCATTGCCCATCCCCGTTCCGCCCCAGTCACCTACCACCACCGCCGTTACTTGCGGTGCAAGCGGATCAGCCATGAATCGGGCAAACAAGTCAGGAAACGTCTGGCCGTCCTCGTGTGCATCATAGTCAATGGAGAAACGATAGGCGATGTCGGCGGGGTCTTCGAGATAGCTCTGCTTGTCGTAGGACTCAATCCGCTTGCCTGCAAATACCGTTTCGTGTTCTGCGATCATATTCCTGGTTCCTTTCCATTTGGCTAGATTGTCCACTTTAATTATGCAGGACCAAGGTGCAGGCCACAAGAGTGGCAAAGGCATCTTGATTGTTGCGTGTTTACCGCTTCTCGGCGATCAAAACCATGTTGGTGACTGGGTAAGCCATCGGTTCCAAGGCGCCATCGGCCTTCTGGAATAGCTGAACCTTGCCCTGGTAGCGGTTCTCCACAATCCAGGGGTTCGTGAAGGCGTGTGAGTCGGGATGGACGATGAAGCCAACATGTTCCACAGCCTGCCGCCAGTCGGAGAAGTCCCAATAGCAGAAGGTCTCGTGCATCTCGCTCTGCCAGTTGTCCACATAGTCCTTCTTGCTCATAAACTCGCAGGCATCCTGCAAACGTAACCGGATATATGTTTCGCCGCCGCTCGTTTCCGTCTCACTCTCCAAGCAGTATCCTGCCTCATGCCGGAAATCTCGTTGGAATCGAAGAAACCGCCCGAGGGTCGAGAGGCCCTGGAGATACTCCCGGCATTTGTCTCGTTCGTGTTTGTCAAAGACTGCTGCGAAATCATCGTTGCGGCCGTCGTCCCGGTTGAGCAACATGTAAACCAATACGTCCTTGTTCTCGGGCCCCACCACATCCACATTGATCCATCGCCCTCCCAGGGCGAGTTGATCGTACAGCAGACTAATGAAGCGGTCGAGCGTTGCCCGGCCTTGATAGGACTCCAACTCGTGCGTCAGCGCGAACGTCGTGAACGTCTGGATTGAGTTGGGCGCGAAGATCGGGTATTCCGCCGCGTTGCGGTGATAGAAGAAGACATTGTCGTTGGCGAAGGCCCCTTGCTCCTTGCGATGCAGACATTCCTGGAAGAGCCGCCGCGCGACCTCAACGCCATAGAAATCCGATTCGCGGAAGCGGTCGTCCTGGGCAAGCTGCCTGATGAGCGAGCCTGTACAACAACCGATGTCCACGATCCGCCCTGGGACCACGAAGTCCTTGATGAGGGCGTATTTTCTTTCCGCTCCCTCATCAAACGAGCGCACGTAGGTGCTGTAGTCTCGGGTTTCTGTCAGATCACCGTCTTCGGACAAAAAGGGATGATGGAACAGGTCTGTGATGAGATCGCCGTAGTTATATTTGAGGTAAAGCCGCCGAGTCGCCCGGGCAACCTTGGTCAGAAAGACCTCGTTGGTTCGCCAGTCACGGCCTGCGTGATCGCCTGCAAAGATCGCCTGAACGAGATGCCAGGGCGTTTCGGCCGTGAAAGAAAGGCTCCTGCGGTCCGCCAATTCCATGGGCAGGATGCGGAAGCCAAGCTGCTCGTACATTGCAATGACTTCGGGAGTCGAGCAACCCACGACGGTATTCTCCGGCGTCAGCCGCAAGCAACTCTGGCTGTCCACCTCGATCTTCTTTAGTACGTACTCGGCGAATCGCTCACTGGAGCCAATGTCGTCGATCAGGTAAACGTGACTGGCGACGTCCAACTGGGAAGCGAAGTCCTCGATAGCAACCTCACGGCGGTTGGCCGGGAGCGGGTTGCGCCGCGTATTGGCGTGGTTGGCAGAGGTAATCGCCCAGACAACGGTGTCGATCGGGTTCTTCAGTCCCAGCGGTTGGCCGTTGACGTCCGACAGGGCTGTCCCGTCGCCACTGGTGGCCATGGTCAGGTACTGGAGCTGAAAAACCGTGAGCAGGTGGTGCCGACCGGGCAGCAATAGGTAGGTCATTTTCTTCTGATCTCCGTAGATTCGTCCATGGCCAACCTAAGCCGTACCAGCAACTCGTTGACCGGCCTACGATCCCGGTCCTCAGGCAGCTTCGATTCCTGAAAGGCATGGTCGAGCTGGGCTTCCAATTCGCCCAGTCGGGCCTCGTGGAACGGCCAGTCCAACCCGCCGACCGCGATGTTCTCGCCGCCGACCTTCCGAGCAATCAACTCGTCCAAGAATCCGAAACCAAAATGCTCATTGAGCCGCAGCAGGTTGGCTTCCACCTCCCCGGTCCTCAGAAGGTGGATACCGGTCATCAGCACGCGATAGGCGTAGAGCAGCGGCTTGGCCCGCTTCGGCTCTTCCTTGGCGATCAGTTTTTGTTGCGTGGCGTAGAAGCCCCGGTAATGGTGATAATGATGTCGGGTGATGCAACGCTGGGCCAGCGGGCGCAGTTCGTCAAGAAACTTCTGGCCAGTGACCACGATGGGCGAAAATATCTGTTCCAGGACATAGCCGTTATTACGCACCAGGAGGTTCAGGTATTTGCCTGCGTCATGGCTGACCAGTTCCACCTCGATACCGTCGTCGATGGTCTTGTGTTCCAGCGTCTGATTCGGCAAATCCAGACCCACCACGTCGCGCAGCGGCAACAAATGACAGCCCCGCAGATCCACGTCGCTGTCCGACGACGGAAAGCCGTAGAGGTGTGCCCCGCTAACGGTGACAAATAGAGGCTTGCATTCCAGCCCCTCGACAAGCCGCCGCATGGCAGCCAGATCCACGTTAAGCATCGACCATTCTCCTTCTGGCTCGAATCAGGAAATCGTCTACACGCCGGTAATCTGGCTGCTCGGGCAGCACTGTCTGCTTGAAAGCCTGCTGGAACCGCTCGTCCAATTCCAGTGCCCGTCGCTTCACCTCGTCGAACGGCAATCCATCGTTGCGGATGTGCAACAGTTCGCCGCGGTGTTCGGCTACGTCGATGCGGATCTCGCCGGTCTGGAGGGCCGCGATGCCCGAGTGGAGCAGTCGGACCAGGTGCATCGCGTGTTTGGGCTTATAGGTGCCCTTCTCCTTGAAGGCGTTGGCCATGCGGCGGAATTGGCTCAGCACGTAACCCGAGTAGGTCTTGTAGACGTGCTTCGACAGGAACGACTGACGGATCGTTCGTAGCTCCTGGGCCGTCTCGTCCGCTAGAAGGACCATAGGCGTCCAGAGCGTCTCCAGTACGTTGGGGTTGGCCTTCAGTGCCAACCGCAGGAACTTCTCCAACTCCCAATAGACCTCATCCCGCCCCTCCTCCTTGAACTCCAGTTGTTCCGGCAGCCGCCGTAGGGACCAATGCAGCCGATCCGGAGGCAGGTAGATTCCCCGTAGGTCGTCGTCTGAGTCCTCGGAGGCAAGCCCGAACGCCTTGGAGCCGACCTGACAGCGGTAGATGATCCAGGGCCGCATGTTCTCGGTAACCTCACCCAGTTCGTCTTCGACCTCCCGTCGCCGCAGGGCCAACTCGTGGAAGTATGCCGTTACGGTCTCGTCATCGGCAAAACGGACGAGGTAAGGATCATGGTTGTTAGAAGGACTTTCCAGGACCACACCCACGCTGCCCGGCGGCTTGAACTGCGGCCCGCTCAGTAGTCCCTTGGTGACCTTCAGCACGACCTGAGTGCCGGCCGAGATGACAAAGCCGGGCAGCAGCTTGCGAAAGGAGTGGTCGTCGGGTTGGGACATGGTCGTTACCTTGGCGATCCTGTGACGTTTACCAGGAAACCAGTCTACCGTACCGGGTTCGGCTGGGAAACGGTCGCGTCCGATTTCTTCAGACGGCACCTTTAGGGCATCGCACAGGAACCTCCCAAACTTCATCAAGGGTGCGTATTTCGTTAGCCAAAGTGTACCAGGCAGTTGCCGTTGTCCTCGCGTTCCAACTGGATGCTGATCTCCAGGAACCGGCGCAGAATGTCCAGGTGCGTGGTGCTGTGCAATGAAAGGTCCATGGTGCGGAACACACCACCGCCGGAGCCCAGATGGGCACCGATCCCCAACGGCAGCATGAGCTGGTCGGCCAGGTATTTGCCGACCGGCACGCCGGCCACCAGGTATTCCTCGGTCTGACGCAATGCCTCTTTGGCCACGTCCTCGGCCCGGACGCCCAACTGGCCGAAAGCGGTGAAGACCTCGGTGACGTGATCCGCCTCCAGCTCGATTATCACCGCGTTTCCCGGCCCGCGAGAGCCCTTCACCTCGTCGATGGTGAAAGACGCCTTGCCCCAGCCGGTCTCCTGGGCAATCGTCTGGCTCTCCCGTTCGGCGATGTGCCGTGGCAAGTTGGCAACTACGGCATGGACCCGACGAGCGATGATCTCGCCGCGATCCAGAAGCTCCATGCGGCCGAGATGCTTCGCCGGCTGGATACGGACCGTGAACTTCCCGCCACCGGCGGGATAGAACCCTGGGCGGACAAGCTGCACTTCGACCCGCGGCCCCAGCCTATTCACCAACGGTAAGTATGTCTTTTCCAGAAAATCCACGGGCGGGGCCATGGGGTTGTGCGTGCCGCCTTCCAGGACGAGGTTCGACTCGCCTTCGGCCAGCAGTAGCGCAGGCAGCACGGTCTGGAGCACCAGGGTCGCGCTGCCGGCCGTGCCGACGCGGAAGGCATAGTCTCCCGACCGGACCGGGTCAGGACGGAACTCCAGTCGCCGGGAGCCCAATTCCGCTCCTTCCACTTCGGCGCTGCCGACTTCGGCTGCGGCCAACACCGCCGTCAGGTGTTGCTGCAACAGGCCCGGCTTCTTCCGACCGGCACGGATCTTCTCAATGACGAACGGCCGGCCCGTGACCAAGGAAAGCGCCAGCGATGAGCGGAGTACCTGCCCGCCGCCCTCGCCCTGGGAGCCGTCGATCGTCAAGAGCCGTTCAATCATCAGCCTTGCTCGCGTCCTTGATTACAAACTTTGCTTGCAGCCGTGCCACCTCACTGGCCAGCCCAGCGCCGGTGACAGAACGTAACACTTCGTCGAAATCCTTGTATGCTGCCGGGGCCTCGTCCTTGGGATACTGTCGGCAGTTGGTCAGGATGTCGTCCGCGTCGAACTGGCGGTCGATGGCTTGTTGATCGAGTTGGCGGATTGCCGCTTTGCGGCCCAGTTGCCGACCCGCGCCATGATTGACGCTGTAGCAACTCTTTACCGCACCCACCTCAGCTACCATGACCACCGATCCCGCCTGCGGGTTGCCTGGGAGCAGGATCGGGTGGCCGGTGTCGGCAAACGGCGTTCCCTTCAGGGCGTAATGCCTGGCGGGAAACGTCCGGGTGGCTCCCTTGCGGTGGACCCACACCACTTTCTCGTCCACGACTTCCTTGCGAGCGATGTTGTGGCTGATGAAATAGACCAACTGCCCCGTCGTACCCGGGACAACCTCCTGGAATGCCTCCAGCACCAGCGCATTGATCAAAAGGTGATTGACCGTGGCGAAGTTCGCACCCAGGGCCATATCGTCCAAATAGTCATCGGCCTCCGGTGTCCCAAGCGGAGCGTAGACCAGTTCCCGATCGCCGCCGGGTAGTGGGATACCCCAGGTCTCGAATTTCTGCTGAAGCGCGCGGAACTGGCCCGAGGCCAGGTTATATCCCAGGCCCCGAGAACCGCAGTGTGAAAGGAACGCCACGTGGCCGTCGATGAGGCCGAAGACTTGAGCGACTTCGCGAACCCGCGGGTTATCGGCAATCTGGACAACTTCACACTCACCAAAATGATTTCCGCCGCCATAGGAGCCCAACTGTGTGATCTTCTCGGCGAATTTCGGCGGTGAGCCTGCGGCCAAGAGTCTGTCGATTCGCTCGGCCAAGGCATCGCGGGTTTCATCGTGCCCGGTATGGGCAGAGTCCTCGCACCGTGCGGCCCACTCCGGCGGAATACCCAACGCACTACACACCGCAGATGAGGCTCCTTCGACAATGACCTGCCGACCCAGGGTGGGTTCGACCCGGCGGGATTTTGGCACATTTCGCTGCCCCATCCCAGGGCCAGTTGGGGTCCGCTCGCAGATCGCTTTGATCAGTGCCCGGCGAGTTGACCGCTCTTGGATGGCATTGGCCGGCAGATTCAGTTGCAGCAGACTCATCGAACACTTGATGTCCACGCCGACTGGGCCGGGATAGATGTGCGAGGGCGAGACCATGACACAGCCGATCGGCGCGCCGTAGCCAACGTGGGCGTCGGGGTTGAGCACCACGTCGGTCACGCCGGGAGCCAGTCGTGAATTAACGGCTTGCTGAAGGGTCTGGTCGTCGAACGTGGCACGGATAGCCTCCGTACCGATGACGGTGATCGGTGTGCCCTGGCCGGTGGGCAGCACGGCGGTGGCTTCCCCGGTGGGAATCAGTGCGCGTTGGTTCTCAGTGGTCATCATCAACTTTCGGAACGATCTTGTCGAACGATATTGGCCGGTCGCTTCGGCCCATCGGCCGTTCATTGTAGCAAGGCGTGGCCGTGGAGAAAGCCTCTGTGACCCCGCTCCGGGATACACTCGGTTCGGGGGCGGGTTCGAGATGCAAGAGCGCACCTGTACCTGTCGGGTCGCGACGACCGATTGGTACGTGCGACTCCCATCCTGGCAATGGGTAGCCAATTGGCGAGGACTGTTGGACAGTGCGATTCGGGAAGAAGAGTTGCGGGATTTTCGAGAACACGTTCGCACCGGCTGTCCGTTGGGAAATGCGACGTTTGTGGATCGGCTGGACCGAGTCGTAGGTCGTATCCTGCGCCCACAGAAGGCAGGTCGTCCGTCGAAGTTACTCAAACACCCATAAACGGTTCGGAACCAACCTCACCGGTTCCCACTTGTTCCGCAATCGTAATGGGGGCCGTTGGCAAACCAACGCATGGACGGCAGCTTTGCCAAGGTTCAAAAGGCTTCCAAGATTCGGGAATGCCTTAGCTTGGATGCCGCGCGTCATGCCTTCATTTCCCGCAAGCTGGCCGAGGGTTGGGCTATTGCCAAGGTTGCCCGTGCTTGCGGAACTTCAACCAAGGAAATTGAACGGGTTTACGACAAGAACTTCGGCAACTTCAATTTGATTGCCGAGGTAATGGCCTAGTTCGATCAATCCAGAATCGGCCCTACAAGCCCCCGCCAAAGCGTTTTGGCGGGGGCTTTTCGTTCCACCGTTCCCGGCCCCCGGCCTTCCCAAGCGATTCTAGGGGCAGACGTCGCCTCTGATTTTTTTCGCATATTTTCACATGAAACTACATTGTACTTGGAAGGTTATGAACCTAAACCGGAAAACTCAACGAAACAATGCAGAATCTTGGCTAGGGCAACGGCAGCCAGTTCGGTCGTTCCTTGGACGGCAGCACAGCCATGCGGTTGGTCCAATAGGAATTTAGCTCGACAAGAACTTCCTCTCGAAGTTGTGTAGCGTCCTTTGGAGCACCGGCGGCTGTAGCCACAACCCACGGAATATCGATATTCTCGATCCACATCGACCAGTCAAGGAAAGTCTTGCTGCCTAACCAAACGCGCTCCGTCTCCGACCAAAGGGCCTTGACTTGAACTGCCCGACCACTGAATCGGAAACAGACATCAACCGCGAATCGAACCGCCTTCTTCAAGGAATACCGCTGTGCGCGGCGGCGGATCGATCGCTGCCGGCAGGTTGAGACGCGAGGAAGCCGTGGGGCAGATTGGAACGCTATCATAGAATGCTCTCGGGTTTTCATGATTTATTCGGATGAATGGCATCCGGCCGCAGTGTCGCTGCACCGCAGCCGTGAGTGCCCAGGGTTGTTTTCCGCTAGCCGTTCACGTTCGCTGTCGTAATTGCGTCGTGGGGTGGATGATCGATGTCAATGTCGACGCCAATGTCGACGGCAACGCCAGGGGGACTTTCCGTTACGTCTAGACCATCCTTGCGCTTTTGGCGGCGATCTCGCTTCGCTTCTGCCTTTAGTCTCTTTAATGTCTCGCGCTGACGTTTGGCGTAAGTGTTACCATCTTTGGCCATACCGGGTTCTCCACTTGGTTCTAAAAGACAACCATGGCCGAGGCTTCGCTACGGCCCGCGATCTCGAAAGTGCATACACTCCCGCAACCGGAGCACCTAGTGTGGCAACTCGGTCTATATGAGTAAGATCAAGCGGATCAGCCACGATCCAGAGACATCCGCGGCAGGTCGCCGAAATGCGACTCGGAGGGAAGAATTTGGAGGGAAGCTGAGGGGCCGTCAATTCTCTGCCCCGCATTATTAGCATTATACCACGATCGTGCCTCAAGGGGAACCCCAGCAAAACTCTACTTCACCGGGGAAGCCCAATCGTGGGTGTCGGGACCGTCACCGATCGCGGGGAACATGCCAATTCGCAAGCGGGCCGCCCCCATCGGAATAAGTCGGATCTCTTCCAGCGGCTCAGCGGAACGGATTGGGCTTTGCTGAAGTTTTGCAACCATCTGGTTGCGATCGACGTGCCAGTTCGGGATTTTTCTCGCCTTGACCTTCAAGGCAAGCTGCGAGGCGTCGGAAGTAAACGGCTCCAGCGGCACCTCGCCTGACTGCCGGACGATCTCAAACGACTTGGCCGGATTTTGATCGTTGAGCACCAAGCCATAGTTCCACGCCGACGCAGGAAACACCTCCCACTCCGGCCACTTTCCTTTTGTGTCGCCATACTTTTCCCACCGTTCCTGGATGGCCAGCGAGAAACCCAACGGTCCGTAGCTCACGGAAACAGCGTCCTGGTTCTTGGGCCAGCGACGCACGGTAACCTGCATCGGGAGTTGCAGGGATATGCGGTCGCCGTCTTTCCAGGTTTGATCCAAGACGATGTAGGTGAGCGGCCGGGCCTTCACGTCAATCGCCTCGCCGTTGACCTTCACGCGCGCTGTAGCGCACCATTGCGGCACGCGCAGATAGAGCGGAAACCGCACGGCTTGCGGCGCCGACAAGATCAGTTCAATGCAATCGCGGAACGGATAGCCCGTCTCCTCGCGAATCGATATCTCGGTGCCCTGGGCCACCTTGGCGGTCACTTCGCTGGGGGCGTAAAGCGAGGCGCAAAGGCCATTGTCGGCCGTGGCCAGCCACATCTCTTCCGCATAATAAGGCCAACCGTGCGAGACGTTATGCTGGCAGCAGCGGTAAACCGCACCGGGACTGTAGGAAAACATCGTCCCGCCATTCTGGATGCCCGGCGACTTGTTGTGCCGGTCGAGTTGGACCTGATTAACCGCGGTTATATAATGCAGGCCCTTCTGGTCGGGTGTCATGGCGGCTGGAAAACTATTGATCGCGATCTCTTCGCAGCGATCGGCCCACAGTGGCAGGCCGCTGATCCGCGTCAGCATTTCAAAACTGTGCATGAATTCCACGATCCCGCAGGTCTCGATGCCACCCTGCGGATCGATGTGTCCGGGCCGACAGTTCTCGTCGCCCACAAACCCGCCGCCGGGCTGCTGCCCGTAGCGCATCATCACCGTCTCGTAGTTCCGCTCGGCCGACTGAAGATCCAGGGCATTCTTGGAGAGCATCCCGAACACCGTGCCAGCACGAAACCCCTGCGCGACGTTGACGTTGTGCCAGTCGATTACGTCTCGGTCCCAGCGGGCCATGCCGCGATGGATCTTGCGGGCCAGGTCCAGCAACCATGGTTCGCCGCTGCGGTTATACAGCCACAGTGCGCTTTCGATGTTGTCGCCGGCGCGTAGTTTGGGCCAATAGCCTTCGCCAAACGCGGTTTCGGGCAGGGTGTTCTCCCACTTCATGTAGCGGGTCATGACATCGATGGCCTGCGGGTTGCCCGATGCTTCATGGTAGCTTTGCAAGATGTCCAGCATCAGCATGTGCGGCCAAAGATCGGGCTTGCCGCCCAGGCTGGTGAGCAACTCGCGGGGGCCAAACCAGCCATCCGCACGCTGCGAGTTCATGGCCGCATGGATCCACTTGTGGGCCTGGGCAATGATGGCATCGTCTTTGAGCACGTAGCCCAGATCACCGTAGCCCTTGAGCCAGTAGGGCAACTCCTCCCAGCCAAAGTGGCCGCGGCCTTGCTTGTCGGCCCAGGAGCTTTTATCATACTTCAGCCAGGGCGAGATCTCGGTTAGGCGGCCGACCATGCCCTCCTTCTCTAGTTCCAATTGACGGCGCAACCATCCGCGTGGAACAATGTTGCCGATGGGCAGTTTCACCAGTGGGTTGGGTGCCAGCGGCTCACGGTTGCTGACGTAGTGGCTGTTGCGAGTCGCGGTTGCAGGAGTATCGACAACTCGGATATCGGCCAAGGCCGTACCGGTCATGAGGAGAACGATGGCGGGAAAGGACCATGTAGGGTGGCAAGACATGCTGGACTTTCGGGGGTGTAGAGGTTCGACTGTCAACATACGGTAATACGGTAATGCAGCATAGCCTCTGAGTCAAATGGGCATGGCATATTTGGCGTGTCACGGTATATCAGGATCCCGATGAAGGGATTCCTGGGAATTCTTCCAGAATATTCCCTGGGGGCCCCTTGCAGGCATTTGAAATGCTGACATAATTAGCTCATCGACGCTGCGGTTGACACTTGAAATTCAAGTTTTGCACTGCGGCAGACCGATCTTTGAAATCTCGCGAATGGGTGGCCGGTTTGGAGGAAAAATAATTTCTCCGGGCCTATTGACACCGATTCGAGATCTGATAGAATGACTCGTCTCGACTGAAACGACAAGTTTTTGCCGAGACGAGAAGTTGGTTTGCTCTTTGACAATTTGGTAGTGATAACCTCAATTCTGATTTTCAGCCAGTTTAGAACTGGATTGAGATGGTATTCGGCTTCTGATGAAAATCAGAGGTTGATGCCAAGAAGAAGAAGTTAGTTTGCCAGTTAGGCTTTTCAATAAGTGCTAATTAAACCGTTGGGAGAAATCCTGACGGATAGCGTAAAAAAAATTGAAGGGTTTGATCCTGGCTCAGAATGAACGTTGGCGGCGTGGATTAGGCATGCAAGTCGAGCGAGAATTCCCCGCAAGGGGGAGGACAGCGGCGAAAGGGAGAGCAATACGTAGTTACCTACCCTCAGGACTGGGATAGCTCCGGGAAACCGGAAGTAATACCAGATGACGTCTTTGGACCAAAGGTGTGATTCCGCCTGAGGAGGGGACTGCGTCCTATTAGCTAGTTGGTGAGGTAACGGCTCACCAAGGCATTGATGGGTACGGGGTGTGAGAGCATGCCCCCGCTCACTGGGACTGAGACACTGCCCAGACACCTACGGGTGGCTGCAGTCGAGAATCTTCGGCAATGGGCGCAAGCCTGACCGAGCGACGCCGCGTGCGGGATGAAGGCCTTCGGGTTGTAAACCGCCGTCGGAGTGGAGGAAATTCCAAGGGGAACTCCCTTTGGATTGACTAATACTCAGAGGAAGGACGGGCTAAGTTCGTGCCAGCAGCCGCGGTAAGACGAACCGTCCAAACGTTATTCGGAATTACTGGGCTTAAAGGGTGCGTAGGCGGCCCGGTAAGTTGGGCGTGAAAGCCCTCGGCTCAACCGAGGAATTGCGTTCAAAACTACCGGGCTTGAGGAAGACAGAGGTAAGCGGAACTTAGGGTGGAGCGGTGAAATGCGTTGATATCCTAAGGAACACCAGGAGCGAAAGCGGCTTACTGGGTCTTTTCTGACGCTGAGGCACGAAAGCTAGGGGAGCGAACGGGATTAGATACCCCGGTAGTCCTAGCCGTAAACGATGAGCACTGGGTTAGAGGGTCCCCCATAACCTTCTAGCCGTAGCGAAAGTGTTAAGTGCTCCGCCTGGGGAGTATGGTCGCAAGGCTGAAACTCAAAGGAATTGACGGGGGCTCACACAAGCGGTGGATGATGTGGCTTAATTCGAGGCTACGCGAAGAACCTTATCCTAGTCTTGACATGCTTGGATTAACCCTGTGAAAGCAGGGCCACACCCGCAAGGGTGGAACAAGCACAGGTGCTGCATGGCTGTCGTCAGCTCGTGTCGTGAGATGTCGGGTTAAGTCCCTTAACGAGCGAAACCCTTGTCGCTAGTTGCCAGCGAGTAATGTCGGGGACTCTAGCGAGACCGCCGGTGTTAAACCGGAGGAAGGCGGGGATGACGTCAAGTCCTCATGGCCTTTATGACTAGGGCTGCACACGTCATACAATGGCGCGCACAAAGGGAAGCAAACTCGCGAGAGCAAGCAAATCCCAAAAATCGCGCCTCAGTTCGGATTGCAGGCTGCAACTCGCCTGCATGAAGCTGGAATCGCTAGTAATCGCGGGTCAGCATACCGCGGTGAATGTGTTCCTGAGCCTTGTACACACCGCCCGTCAAGCCACGAAAGTGGGGGGCATCCGAAGTCGCCGTGGTAACCGCAAGGAGCTAAGCGCCGAAGATGAACTCTGCGATTGGGACTAAGTCGTAACAAGGTAGCCGTAGGGGAACCTGCGGCTGGATCACCTCCTTTCTAAGGATAAGTTTTGCCCGTTGGTCACGACCGACATTAGGGCAAGATTGGGCAGTTTTGAGCTGGACAGAAGAGAGAATCACTACCAAGTCAAAAGTAAATCGAGACCCGGTCGGGAGTAATCCCGGCCGGGTCTTATTTTTCGACTCGGGGATTCCGCCCGCAGCATTTCCGCGATATGATGTGTATTGTGGACATTAGGATCAATGGGGCCGGCCACGATGAATAAAACCGAAAATGCTCCGACGACTCCCGAAAGGGAATCCAAGGTGATGACCGTCTGGCCGGGAATCGGCTCCATGGCAATTGGCCGCGGGGTTGGGCAACTGGCCGGAAATCGCCTGGGTTACGGTTTTTTCACTTTGGGCAAGATACTGGCGCTGGTGACGATTCCGGTCAGTCTGGCCGTCTATTTTTGGCGTCTCATGCCTTGGATCTGCCGTCGTTATACCCTCACGAACCGGCGGCTGATCATCCAACTGGGATTGACGGCAAAAGACGGTCCATCGATCGGACTCGATGAATTTGATGCCATTGAGGTTGCCATTCTGGCCGGTCAGGACTGGCTGCACGCGGGCGACCTGGTTTTCAAGCGAAATGGCAAAGAAGTTTTCTGCCTCAGCGGTGTTTCTCGCCCAGCGGCCTTTCGTCAGGTTTGCCTGAAAGCCCGCAATGCGTTGATCGGCGGGCGGCAAGTTTGCGAACAGCAAGCGGCCGTAGCCGCACCCTCGGCATGATCTGGTTAGGGCGTGGAAGTGGCGAGATAAGGCTGGGGATCGCCAGAACCCGCAGCTTGAGATTCATCGACAGCGAAAACAGATGGCTCCACGGGAGGAAGTCGCCGCACCTCGTCAGAACTGCCAGGTGGTTCTGACTCGCCCGCCGCGCGCAGGCTGGCAACGGGAACCATCGGCCGCACATCCAGAATCGGCACGTTTGATCCTGACGGTGAGTGGGGATTGCCGGCTGCCGGCTGCGGAGCAGAAAATTCCTCGACGCGTGCGGGTTCCAGCGGTGCGACTGCGGCAACCTGTGGAGATTTTGCCGGCTCGATTTCGATTTTGTTCGCCGCCAAGGAATCTTGATTAGCCGTTTCGACGCGACTTGACTCTTCCGCCGCAGGCGCAGACTTTATCGGCTCGGCCACATCGGTTCGCTGTCCTGCGTTGATGGTCCGCCCAACCTGTGGATAGCGGGCGATATTGACCCCGATCGAACTGACAATGAGCAGTAACGATGCCAGGGTAGCAGCAAACTTGGGCAAAATCCGCACCTCAGGGGCGAATGGGAAAACATCTTAACGCCGCGAGGAAACCATACACCACGGCAAACCATAGGCAAGCGAAGAATAGCCCAGGACGTGGGCGAGTGGCCTATCGCAAGAGGAACCGTGCCGACTGCGCAAACTCTGCGCAACAGAAACCCAAAACCTTGGTTATTCGCACTGCTTATTTGTTTCGGATTTCGGATTTCGTGATTCGGATTTCGCCACTTGGCAGCACCCTTCCCTACATTCCAGCGGGGATGGCCCATCGGGTGGCGGCCCATCCGGCCCTAATGCCAACCGCGGACTGCCCGGACTCGTCCGTTCGATGATCAACTCGCGAATCATCCGCACAAACCGTGGATGCAGCCCAGGAGTCTCCGCGCGAACCATCGTGAGATTCAACGCTTCGCAAAGCTCATGGACCTCGACGTCGAGGTCAAAAATAACCTCCATGTGCTCGTGGAGGAATCCGATCGGCACGATCGCGACTTCACGGGCCTCGCCCTTTGCAGCGACCGCCCGCACTACCGATTCAACGTCCGGCTCCAGCCAGGGTTGCGAGGGGGGGCCGCTACGACTCTGAAAAGCCAGTTGCCAGTTCGGGTGTGGAACCGCATCGGCGACAAGTCGGCAAGACTCCCGAAGTTGTGCTTCGTAGGGGCCTGAATTGGCCATGGCAACCGGGATGCTATGGGCCGTGAAGATCAAGGCAGCCTTCTCTCGGCGGTTATCGGGTAACTCACCTAGCGCGGCACGAACCCGATCAACCACGGACTCGATGAAACCCGGGTGGTTGTAGAAACGGCGAATCACGTCGATTTGCGGGGCTTTGTCGCCGACTTCCTGTCGTGTACGTGCGATGTCCTCGCGATACTGCCGGCAGCCCGAATAGGAACCGAACGCCGAAGTCACGAAGGCCAAAGCGTGCTTGATGCCGTCGTCGGCCATCTGTTGCACAACGTCGGTCAGCAGGGGGTGCCAGTTGCGGTTTCCCCAATAGACCGGCAGATGCGAACCCTGGGCATTCAACTCTTGCACCAGTTTGGCCAGCAGGGCACGGATCTCCGCATTCAACGGGCTGACTCCGCCGAACTGCTCGTAGTGCTTGGCAACCTCCAGCAATCGCCCGCGGGGGATATTCCGCCCGCGAGTCACGTTCTCAAGAAATGGTAGAACGTCATCAGGGCCTTCCGGACCACCGAACGAGACGATGAGGAGGGCATCGTAGGCCAAGGAGAGGCTATTGACGGTTGAGGAGGAAGGTGTGGGTTGAAAAGGGGGAGCAGCCATGAACCTCTATCTTCCACCTTAAAAAGTGACCCCGACGGGATTTGAATCAGATTTCGCAAGCGATTGCAAGGACGTGAGTTACGGCAATCCGGCGGGGGCCGGTGTTGCAGATTTGTATGCAAACAAACATGATTCTACCCCGATGGACCCCGAGTTGGCAAGGGTCGTCAAGGCATAGTTGAAGCTCACCGACGGCGCGCGGCGGGCGGTTCTGTCGGTTATCAGTGAGGCCCTGGGCGGCGGTTGATACCGACCGGACATGTCCGCCGCCGTTTGATCGGGCATCAAACGAAAGTTTTGCTGGTTTTTGCAAGTTATCGGCGTTGGCGCAAGAATGGCAACCTACGGCTACTTCCAAACTGACACAACGGCCGGTGACAAGGCACATGGCTCCCTGGTCGCTGCCCTGGCCGCAAAGGCACAGGCCGTGGACTATCCGCCGGTGGGCAAGCGGGTTGTGCGGCACCAGGGCGCGGCCTACCTGGAATGGGACAAGACCGAGTTGCGGCACATCGCCGAGATTGCCCGGTGGGTGCCCGTGGAAGGGGTGGTGGGTGGTGCGGGATTTCTGGGCGCGAGGAATCAAGGACCGCGCGGCCGACCGTGGGGCCGACAGAAGCTCCGTCCGTTCAGCCGATACCGCGCGCCCTATGCCAAGCTTCCACCGCGCGATTCGGGCGTTCTGGCGGTGGCATCGGGCCGGCGAACTGATCGAGCCATACCGCAGCATGGCTGCGGCCCTACCCTCGCCAAAACGGTTCGGGGTGATCCCGCAACCGAAGGACTGGACGCGCGGCGGCAGGCCCGACGGGAGCAAGGGCGCGCGGAGCGGAAGGCACAGCGGAGATCTGCGGAAATGTGAGCTGCGACAGAGCTGTGGAAATGCTTGACGGGGGGGTAAGCCGGGGACTACAATAAGTTTCGATCTACACTTCTACCCACGCGAGGCAGGCGCGCGGGTTCCATTTCTTGATCGGAGGCAGCCGAAAGACAAGGCCGACGTTCTGGCCGAGTATTTTGCGGCGAAAGGCGGCCGGACCATGAACTTCACAGACAAGGGCAAATACGACAAGGAGTTTGCCGACAACACCGAGGCCATCCGCCTAGACCCGAAAAACGCCGTGGCATACTCCAACTGCACCTTGGCCTAGCGGACAAGGGTGACCTGGACAAGGCAATTGCAGACTTCAGTGACGCGATTCGACTCGACCCGAAACTTGCCCGCGCCTATTGGTGTCGAGGCGACGCCTACAGGCGGAAGGGCGAGTTCGACAAGACGCATGATGACTTCGCCAAAGTCAAAGAACTCAACTACTGACCTCACAGGTAACAAACTCATGGCCGTCCTACTCGAACAAATTGGGGCTGAACTCAGCATCATCAAGGCCGAAAGATGGAAATGCGATTGGAACCGCTCCCTTCACTATTGTCGCACAGAGATTATCTCGAATGATGCCCCCTACGACCCGACACCGAATGATCATTTACTCCATGATGTTCTGCTGAAAGGCTTGCTTCGTGGTGTGCGGCCGTTCGCCTCTCATTTTGCCGAACAGCGGATTGTAGCCTTGTACGGCGGATGTTTTGGGCTGCGCGAAAACGAACGAACTGGCCGCGGAAGCATTACATACTCGCACGACGGGACGTTGCCGCATCTGTATGCCGGCTTTGCAGATGTACTCGCTTCCTGGGACGGAACACCCGAGGATGTCGCGTTTGATCCTGAACATCCCGAAAACGAACGCGAGCTTTTCAGGCGTCTGGTCAATCGGATTGGACCGCGGATAGCGCACTGTGCGACGCCGCAGGCAGAGATATCCGCCATTCTGCCGCCCAAAGCCGCAGCAGCGTTCGTGGGCCAGCGGGTTGACTTCCTGCTTTCTTTTCCGAACGGTCGGTGCCTCGTAATCGAGCCTGGAGACCACGACACCGGGGCGCAGATTGCGCTGGACCATCAGAGAGACGAGGCATTTCAAACGATCGGGATCGAGACTCTTCGGCCCAGGAATGCAGACATCCGCACGACGGCGATTTATGACCAGCTTGCGCAGCGATGCAATCACCTCGGTGTGATGCGATTTCTTGAGAACGCCGGTGCGACGGTAACAGAGGAGCAACATGCGGCGGCTCATCTATTCCTGCTGCCATCCCTGCTTGTGCGATTGGAGCGGTTGCTCGCCCATTTCCTTCTGGGTAAAGGGCTGATTCATCGGCCAGAGCTGCGCATCGGCATTATCGAACGGGACTTGGAATGCGCGGAGATCGGCCTGGAGAGTTTCCGTGATCGTGTGTCTCGCCTCTCTCGCTTGTACGGGATCGACTTGGCAATGCCACGAATGCAGGTGTACGTGCAGCGGAATGCGGCAGCGCAGCACGGGCCACTGGAGCAACTGGAGAGGCCGGTGGAAGTCCGAGAATCGCTGGCGGGTCTTCCTCTGGACCTCCTCCTGGATGTCGGCATCAAGTGCAATTCGTTGAAACGACCTGTGGCCACGGGCGCGCCACACATCGGGGCCGTGCGGCAATCCTTCCCGCACAATCGGCCTGTGACGTTTGGTTACCTGGCTCAGGTTCGGCCTATCGTGCCTGGGGAGGACACCGATGAGTTGTTGACATCCTTCGTGCAGGACTTCTTCCGAAAGTATGCGCTTCGCTCAGGGCAGGCACCAATTCTGCGGAATGTGCTGGCTCAGAAGGCGACGATTGGCCTTTTGCCGACGAGCGCGGGAAAGTCGCTGTGCTATCAACTCGCTGCTCTTCTGACACCTGGCACAACGATCGTGGTTGACCCGATTGTCGCACTGATGCAGGACCAAAAGCAGAGCCTTGTCGAGCAGTTCGGCATTAGCCGGGTTCTCGTGTGGCATGCTGGCGCGGGTCTGCAAGACAAAGATGTCGGTATCCAGCTTGGCGAAAACATCATGGTGTTCATATCACCGGAGCGGCTCCAGCGACCAGGGTTCCGTGCCGCTATGCGTGCGCTGCCAGCGGAGGACATTTTCATCAATTACGCGGTGATAGATGAAGCGCACTGCGTCTCGATGTGGGGGCATGACTTCCGGCCGTCCTATCTGACGCTGAAACGGAACTTCCGTGAGTACTGCACCCTTTGCGGGCGGGTGCCGGTGATTGTGGCGTTGACCGGTACGGCTTCGCATTTGGTGCTGATCGACCTCAGACGCCAACTGGAGATTGAGGATTTAGAGGCTGTTATTCAACCGAAAACTTTCGACCGGCCGGAGTTGGAATTCAATCTGGTGCAATGTAACAGCGCAGAAAAACAGACGAAATTGGGGCAGGTCATGACCGGCATTGCGCATAGGCTCAACGTGCAGGAACTGGCCACGGAAGCCAATGGGATTATCTTTGCCTACACCCCGCGTAAACTGTGGGAGTTGTTCGGATGGCAGGTAGGTAATGCTGCGGAGCGCAATCCCACTGTGCTCCACGGGAATGATCAGCAGGTGCGCTACGGCATGTATACGGGAAGTCCACCGAGAGAGAATGGGCATAATCTGTTCTCGACAGACGAGTGGAACAATTACAAAGAGCGGACGCTCGCGGCATTCAAACGCGGCGAAATCAACATGCTGTTCGGGAATACGGCCGTCAGTGTGGGGATCGACAACGAGAAGCTGAACTACATCATCAACTACGAGATGCCTCAGTCCATGGAGGCGTACTATCAGCAGTGCGGAAGAGCGGGGCGGTTAGGGCAGCGGTCGCAGTGCTTTCTGATTTTCTCAGATGACGCGCCAGCGGAGACGCAGGAGTGGCTGAATGGCTTGATTCCCGACCGGCCTCCGCATTTTGATGACCTGGGGATCGTGGTGTATTTCCACATGGGGAACTTTCCTGGGCGGGCGGCTGATGTGCAGGGTGCCTCGGAGGTCTTCCGGCGACTCTTTGACGCGGCCGATAGACATGGGCTGGTGGAGGTTCCGGAGTACTTGACGCACAACATGCCCAGGGACCAAGCCGAGAGGACAGAACGTTACATTTCATACTGGCTGATCCTTGGGGTACTGGTGGACTATGAGGTTACGGGCATTGGGACGAACACCGTCTATCACGTGCGGCGGCACGCGTTGGTTGAGCAATTCCTGCGAGATCATAATGAGGCGCCGCTGAAGGCACATATAATCGACAGTCTGCATCAGTACTTGGAGCGGTATGACCCGACCAAGCGAGAGGAAGTGGAGAGAGGCTGCGCGGAGCGCCCGGAAATTCACCTGAGTGCCAAAAGTATCGCCTATCTAATTGATTTCATCTATCGTCGAATCGAGTACCAGCGGCGCGAAGCGATCCGCACGATGGTGGGTTACTGCAACGAACGAGATACTTCGCCCGCGCAGCTACGGGCGAGAGTTAAGTTTTACTTCGATAGTTCCGAGAAGTTTTCCAAGGGGTTGGAGAGGATGGCCGATATCGCGCTCGATTTCGTTGCCGTCTCGGATTTGCTAGAACGTGTGGAGGGTTTCGACGACGCGGATCGTTTGTACTGGGAAACGCGCCGACTTCTAGATGAGCGATTCCGGCCGGGCTGGGCGACGGCCAACCTGTTCGCGAGCGTGTTTCGGGAGCGTGGAACCTTCTCCGACAGCTTCAAAGGCCGCTGGGACGACATGGTGACTAGGTTGACCGTGGCCAGGCAGTCGCCGGATGACACGGCGGCGGACTTCCTCCGAAGTTTCCTGAACTATCTATGGCACCGACTCCATAATGTCTTTGGAGATGATGTGATCGGCCGTCTTTTGGCGGATTGCATGGGCCGGTTGTATGAGATGCACGGCCTGACCTATCTCGGACTGATTGACCAGATAAACGTGCCTGACGGCGCATTCGATCACATGCGATTGCAGGTAGTCAACCTTCAACTTAGAAAGATGAGAAATGCCCACGATTCATGAGTTATTGGATGATGCACAGAAACAGTGTCAATCTTTGGTCAAGGAGATGGAGGCGTTCAAGAAGGCTCGCACACTCAATCAAAAAGCGGCGGAAGCACTAGATGCAACATGCCTGGCCCTCCGAGAAACATTGAAGGCCATAAAGCCATTTACCGAAGTTCGGATGCGCTGGATGATAATAATCCTCATAAGCGCCACGGGCATCAACTTTGTCATGTTCTTGACACTGCTACTGGTGGTTTTTCTGAAGAGGTAAAATAGGATTCACCACATCAATCCGGGCACTCCTCTTGCAAGAGGTGACTTGACATGGTACGGGAAACATCCGATAATGTACGTAGAGAACACAACGTACATTTATTGGAGAAAACCGCGATGGAAATGAGCATGGTAGAAGTGCGGGACAACCTGGCTGAGGTTATCAACCGCGTGGCATATTCCGGTGAGCGGGTGGTGTTGAAGCGTCATAGCAAGGGCGTGGTCGCGATGGTGTCGATGGAAGATTTGAAGTTGTTGGAGGAGTTGGAGGATCGGGCGGACGTGAAGGCGGCCCAAAAAGCCCGCAAGGAAAAGGGGGGCGTTACCCTGGCTCAGTACCGCAAGAAACGCGGTCTATAATCTGTCATGCTGTATGAAATCATTCTGAAGCCATCGGCAGAAAAAGGTCTGGACAACGTTCCCCGGCCTACCCGTCAGCGGATTGCCGACGCTTTGGAAGAGCTACAGGGAAATCCCCGACCTCCAGGAGTCGTGAAGCTGGCTGGCGACGAAAATCTCTGGCGGATCAGGGTCGGCGACTATCGCGTAGTCTACGAAATCTATGATGACCGATTGATCGTGCTGGTGTTGCGGGTAGCACACCGTAAAGACGTATACCGAGGATGACGGACTGCTTCTCGATAATCGTTGCAACTTCTTATTTTACAACACTTTGAGTAACAGTGACCCCGACGGGATTTGAACCCGTGTTCCGGCCTTGAAAGGGCCGTGTCCTAACCTGGTTAGACGACGGGGCCGCATTAAACTTAATTCTAGGCGGCCGAAAGATGACACGATCAATCGCAGTATAGATTGTATACCGTGTGGGGGGAGGTTTCGTCAAGGGGGTCTCTGGAGAACTGCAAAGTTGTGCTCTCCGCCAAGTTTGTGGCGCGGGCGTCTCGCCTGCCTGGTTCAACCACAAGATCTTGGGCAGGCGGGACGCCCGCACCACAATTATCCGCAAACCGGGCGGAGAGCCAGAAGTCGTTCTAGCCCCGCTTTCCATATACCGGCAAGAACCGGTAGTAAACCTCCAGACACATTGCCCCCAGGGCCGTGCTGTAAATTCGGCCGCCGTAGCCCCCCCAGACGGAATCGGGATCCCAGGAGCCGGCCTGTGGGCCTTCTCTATTTTGCAGGCCCACCAACTGCGTGGCGACCGCCGTGTTCCACCGTTGCCAACCATCGCCCTGGAAGTTGTGCATGACGAATGTGCCATAGTACCAGTAGTAGAAATTGGTCCGCCCAACGCCGGGCGGGGCACTGTGCAGGTAATTGACCGCCTCGTCACAGGCTGGATGTTCACGGGGAAGGCCGAGGAACTGCCAACAGAGCATCGCCTCGGCAGTCATTGTGCGGCTGGGCGGTTCCTGCGGCCGATAGGATGCCAGTCCGCCGTTTCCGTGGGATGCTACCGATTGCAAGTATCGGATGATGCCCTGCCGCGTTGTCTCCGGCATGGGGATTCCCGCCGTCTCGGCGCTCTTCAAGGCCATGAACTGCCAGCCGAGTTGGCTGGTGTCGCCGGCGTCGTGGGGCTTGTAACGCCAGCCGCCTCCATAAGGATCCTGGGCGGCGATCGTGTAACTAATGGCCCGGCGAAGTGGCTGCTCCAGCCGTCGTTCACCTGTCATGCCATAAGCCTCGCCCAGGGCGAAGGTGGCAATCGCATGGCAGTACATGGCGGCATAGCGATCGGCCGAGCCAGATAGACAGCCTGCGGCATCCTGGGATTGCATGAGAAAATTCAGGCCCCGGCGGACGTTTTCCTGATAAGCGCCACGGAGGTGTGTATTGCCGGCGCCGAGCATTGCCAGCAGGGCCAGGCCGGTCATGCCGGTATCGGCGTCGGCTCCGGCGTTGGGGCGGCTACGCCCATCCGGCGTGGTCTCTCGGCCGGCCTCGTTCCGCCGAGCTTCCCAGCGGCCATCTTCGCTTTGATGCGAGGCAAGCCATTGGAGAGCGGCCTGAACAGCGGCCTCGGTTTCTTTGCTGCCACCACCGGCCAGTACGGCGCCGACGTGATCTCCCGTGACGCGGAGCTTATAGGTCTCCGGCATCGCTATTGCCCCAACAGCCGTGGCCACTTCAGCGGTTATAACGGTGTCGCTGGAGACATTAGCGGGCACGGTCGATGCAGTAGTCTTTGACTCGCTGGTCGGGGTCGGCATCGAAGTTGGGGCAGGCGGCGCGGAAGTTAGCGTTGCAGCAACATTCCTCAGTTCGTCTGCATGGGCCGTGCTGAAGTCCTGCAAATACTTTCCTGCTGCTTCGGCCAACTGCCATCCGGAAGCTGCGGAAGCCGTGATCGCCAACTGCTTCAGCATCTGTTGCGTCGCTGCCGGTGCCGCCGGTCGTGCCGCTTGCGATTTTGCAGCCGTTTCCACAACCGGCGGCCTTTTGGGTGTGGATATATTTGCAACCTGCTTCACTGCGGCACGATCTTTGTCCGCTGGAATCGCTGCCAGCGGAGGGGGGGGCGCAGTTGCGGGGCTGGCCGTGGGATCGGATCCGGAGGTCTGGCCATGCTCTGCGCCCGGCGGGCCGTCAACCAACGCAATGCGGACGAACTCTTCCCGCGGGGCCGGATGGAAGCTGGCAATCTGTACGGTCGCCGCGTAACCGGTCAACAAAGCGTGGGCGAGAAACGAAAGCAGCACGCATTTTTCCAGCGAACGAATGTGTCCCCAACGAGTCCAAAGGAGCACGACCAGCGTAATCGAAAAAGCGATAGCGCCAACCAGCAGGAAGAACATGAACCGGTCGAGACTGCATAGGAGGGGCCACAAGCGGTCGATTCCCAAAGCTCCCATGATAATTCCGCAGTTATTTCCGCATCGGGGTGAGTCGTACGGAGACCGCCAGATCGCTGATGCCAGCCTGTTTGCAGGCGTTCAGCACGTCGGCCACTTGCTGGAGTTCGCCATGTCCGTCGCCCCGCACTAGTACACCCAGAGTTTTCGATTGACTTCGTGCAGAAGCCAGCCGGGCGGTCAATTCCGGCAGCGTTACGGAGGTCTGATCGAGCGTGATCGAGCCGTCGCGATAGACATTGATGGTTTTTTGCTGTGCGGCTCCCGCCAGTTTGCCCTGATCGGCCACCTGCGGCACCTGCAAATTGATCTGCCGCTCATCGTCCAAAAACTTGGTATTCAAGACGAAGAAGATGATCAAAAGGAACATCACGTCCAGCATGGCCGTCAGGTTCAGCACGGGCTGTTCGTCGGGATGGGTTTTTAATGGCATGGCTGTTCGGCTAAGCGGCTTCTCGCGTGGGCGGTCGCCGCGTCTTGTTCTGCCGCGCGGAACGGTTCTGCAACTCCTCTGCCGAAATCAGGTTCACGATTTCCTGTGACGCTGCGTCGATATCCATGATCAGCCGATCGACGCGACTGAGGAAGACGACATAGAAAATCGAGGCGGGAATGGCCACGGCCAGCCCGCCGGCCGTATTCAATAGAGCCTTGGCGATGCCGCCGGCCAACAGTTCGGCCCTGCCCAGGGCCTCGTGCGAGGCGATGGCGTTGAAGGTTTCGATCATTCCCAGCACGGTTCCCATCAAGCCCAGGAGGGGCCCGACATTGGCCACGCCGTAGAACACGCGGAGATAACGTCGCAGATGGTTGGCCGCGCGTTCGCCGTTGTCGATGGCTGCCTGTTCGACCTCGACGCTCGGCCGGCCCCACTTGCGAACCGCTCCGGCAAAGACCTGGGCGATCGGGCTGCCGTTCTTTTCGCATAGTTCCAGGGCCTGGGAACGGTCGATCTCGCCGCTGCCGATTTGTTCCAGTAGTCGCGTGACGAAGGGCTTGGGAATTACACGGCTGCGGCGGAGGTTAATTGCGCGCTCCAGGACGAAGGTGATCACCAACAGCGAACATCCGGCCAGGGCAATCATCAGCGGGCCGCCGTCGACGAGCACCTTGGCCAGGTTGCGAGTGGAAATAGGAGCTGGAGCAGGCGGCAGCGCGTCGTTGCTCGCGGAAATCGGTTCAGGCGACGCTGGACTGGGACTTTCCACGGCGGCAGCGATACTCGTCCCGAGGAGAACCAGCGCCATCGCAATGTACTTGCCCACTTTGTGCCCAGCCCCGACAGAGTTCATCCGGATTGCCGATCTTAACCGAGTTGTAACGAATTTCCCTCTATCATTTTCGTACCATGGACCAGTCGATGGTGAGGGAAAAACTGCGGCAATAAAGCGACAAACCCCAGTTATCGCGATCCATGCGGTTCACGACACCTGGGGTTGTCTCCCTTTAAGTCTGGCGGCAGTCGGTTACCGCGGCGGAGGATTCGGGTAGCTCGTGCCTGGTCCGGGATTCACGTTCCCTACCATGTGCAGGTGGTCGTGATCGATATAGATCACTTCCTGGCAATCCTCATCGGTGGTGGTGTAAGGAACCGGCCAGCCGACATGGATGATCTCGGTGAAGTAAACGACACATTTGAAGTGGGCGTGGTGGACCTGCACGGGGCCCACCAAAGGCATCACGCGGGGTGCATCGATGCTGTTTTGAATCAACTCCTTAACGATGCGAACATGGTTCCGTTGCACTTCATGCAGCAAGGGAATTCCTCCCTGCACCGGGCGGGCCTTTTCGAGCCGCCGCATGACTTCGTCATCCGAAGGATCGTCAATGATGTCCGGCGCCCCGGCCTGCAACGGACCCAGGACCGGCACCCGATCATAGCGCTTGTGATTCCAGAACGCGTCTTCTTCCTTCTTTTGGAAGTAGGGCGAAATGGGAATCGGATAGCCCAAGGCCCCCAGGTTCGGGCCGAAGATAACAGGCCCGCAACCGGTTGACGATAAAATCGCGGCTGCCAACAGGAATCCGACCAAAATATATGCAGATTTTTTGCCCATCGGTGGGTCCTCGCCAATAAGTGAACGGTGACATCTTTAATATCGTGTCAAAGTCTACGGAACTTGCAGATTTTTCCGATCGTAGCGAAAGTAGTGAGAATTTACTGCATTAACCGCTAGCGGGTGTGGCGAAAAGTGCTGCGGTCGGGGGGGTGGCGAATGGCCACTGGCCAGTGGAAACTTGGCAACTGGGTGCGCGATTTGCGGTGCATCACCCACCGTCGCACTAAACGCGAATCGTTTTTTTCGAGTTCTCTTTCCCATTCGCAGGAATGGATCCCTGGCTTGCTAACGAACAGGCAGTTTGAGTCCGCACGGTTTGCCGAGATAAGACAATCAGAAGCTATCCGGCCTGCCGCTAGGTTTCGCGAACATTCTAGAGGGGCTCTGCGCCGACCCAAAAGGCCAAACGAACAGCATAACTAAGTGAGCGCAGGAGTTGCACATAGTCTCCCGAACCGGCGATTCGGAAGAAAGGTCTGTCCGCTACTCCGTCAGATCCGTAGCGGCGATCACCACCGAAAGATCGCAGGGCAAGGGGCCGGTTACGGTTTCCATGGCGGTCTTGGCGTCGTGGTTCAGGCCGGCCCACTGAGAGTCGACGACGGTCGTCTCCATCCATTGTCCAAGACCTGATGCAGTACTTTCCACCAGGGTAGCGGTGGCGTCGAGATCATCGGCTGGCGGTCTGGCGGGTTCGATGGGATTGGTTTGCACGATCATTTCGCCGGGATGTTGCCCCGGCGTGTGCCAGAGGAGGGCCGATCCGATCAATAAGGCAATCGCCGCCGCAGTCGCGATTGCCCAGTTCGAGAGATTGCCGTGGAACTTTCGGCGCGAGATTCGTTTGGCTTGCGGCCCGATCGGCGTAACGATGGGGACTGCCGCCCGAAGCCGTGCATGCAGCGTCTCGGAGAATTCCGGACGCGTGAGGTGCGCCTCACGCCACATCGGCTCGGCCAAGGGGTCGAAAGCATCAATAGGTTTTTGATTATCCATGATAGAGGTCTTCTTCGATTGATTTTTGATTATCCATGAAAGGCAGCCGCCGGTCGTGCCGGCCGCGCACTTCGCCCTTCCGGCTCCAAATCGCCGACCAAGGGCAGGAGCTTCTTGCGGGCGCGAAACATCATCGTTTTTACTGCGACGCTAGAGCGGTCCAAGACCGCGGCAATCTCTGCGACAGGCATCGCTTCAACGTAATGCAGCCAAAGGGCCGTTAGTTCTTCCTCGCGGAGGATCCGCGCGGCGGCGGACCATAGGTATTGACGGCTCTCGGCGTCAACGAGGTATTGCTCCGGTCCGGCCGTGGGCGATACGACACGTCGCATCAAGTCGTCGTCGGCTGCCGGCTGTGGCCGCCTATGATAGTTGATGCTGGTTCGCCGGGCGATTGTGAACAACCATGTCGAAAACCGCCACTGCGGCCGGTAGCGATTCAACCGCGAGTACGCCCGCAGGAATGTCTCTTGCAAGACGTCCTCCGCGTCGTATTCCGGGCCAGCACGCCGCAGAAAATGCAGCAGCGGAACCTGGAACCGACGCAACAGTTCTTCAAAACTCGGCATGCAACCATGCTGCGCTCGCGCGGCGAGATCTTCGTTGCTCGGCGAAGAGTGAGGCAGGGTTTGCATAATCAAAACTTCTCCATGGCCTTTATCGCATGTCGGGCCACGTCCGCGGCGGGTGCATGAAAATCGAGTTCGATCGTACGGTCGTCGGAGCGGAGTTGAATTCGGTCCAGCAGTTTGAGCGAATCGGCGTCGCCAGCCTGCCGCAGACGCGCCATGGCCAGCAAGCCCTCGGCAACCTGCTTGACCTGTTGTGCGGCCTCGGGCGTTTTGGCCTGTAGTTTGGCGTCGAGAAACCACTCGCCGGCATTCTCACCGCAGACGAAGTCGATCTGCTCGGTCTGCTTCAACAGTGGCGATTCGACCGGCAAGCAGCCGCCTACCTGGATCATTCGTGCAACCAGAATCGTGCCGACCGGCACTTCCGCGGCGAGCAAAGGGCTGCGCCCGGAAAGGCTTGGCCTTTTGCCGTCGAGCACCTCCATGCTGAATTTTACCTCGCCGGCGGCTTGGCCGAAGACGAAGATCCCCGGCTTCCAGCACGCCGCGGCGACGGGCCGAACCTGGCCACGGTCCTTTTGTGTGAAACAATGAATCTCGTAGGGATCATCGGCAGCGACCGAGTGGTCCGGGGCAAGGGCCAATTTCTGGCGAAAAGTTTCCGAAGCCCAATCGGCCCGCATGAGAAGTAGTGCCTTCTGCCGCGATAACCGCGAACCGAAGACCGTCATGCCGTGCAGATCCTTGGCCAGGTCCACGCCGTATTGCTGGCTGACTTTGTCCAAAGGGATGGCGAGAGACTTCCATCGCGCAACGGCCTTCTTAGAGACTTGCTGGAAGACAGTCGAACCATGCAATGCGTCAACATCGACATGGACGAGCCAATTGACCTCTGCCGGCACCTGCGCAAAATCGGGCGGTGCCGCAAATCCCCCTCGCATGGCAAATAAGAATAAGCTTGCTGCCAGCAGAGGTATGAACCATTGAAACCGGTTAAAATCGTGCAGATTGTCTTTGCGCATCGCTTAACGTGCTCCTGACAATCCTTTATACACTTTCCGAGGCGACCCGGTTACTGCCCAGGTGAACTGCAACGTTAGGGGTCTGGTCTATTTCTCGTCGAGAACGGATGAAATTCACCCGAGATCCTTGCCCGAAAACATGGACCTGACCATTCGCGTTGGACTTTGCATCTGATGGACATCGAATGGCTGATAGCGGCCTTCCACCAGACCCGCGAGGACGGGCCCCGGGTGGCCTGATGAAACGCCTAACCTGGTGCCGGTTCTTTTGTTGCGCCCATGTAGCCGTTAGAGAAAGTTGGAGGCCAACCTCCAATCACGTCACAGTAGATGCCACCGAGAACGGTGCAAATAGCCATGACCTTGGGCCACCATCGTCGGTTATGGCTACGAGTCTCAGACTCACTTAGGTAGTGGTAGAATTCTCGATTGGCTAATTGATTCGTCGGTTCTTATCGGTCGATTCCGCGTGATTGGGTTGCGGTTTCGGTGGGATCCTGATGGGGCATCACAGGTCGCCAACCGCCGAGATCTTTGCTGGGCTGCTCCGCCTTCTGCTGCGACTTGCCCTCGGCTGCCTCGGGTTTTGAATTCCCCTGGTGTTCATCCAATCGCCGATCGGTGACCGACAAGATACGTGTCTCGCCTTCCTTGGTTCCAAGCGGTGCGGCAACAGTCCCCAGCGGCAGGTCGTTCGGCGAAGGAGTCTCGAGCATGACCGTACCTTTTGTCGGCGGCTGGGTAGTTTGGCGTTCGGTCGATGTGCGTTTTGGAGTCTGCCGCTGTTGGGCAACGGTCGTCGCACGAACTTGAGACTCGGATCCATCGGGTCGGTGCGTCGTGAACCGGGCCGAAGGTGCGGCACGTGGCACGGGTTCGGTGTCTCGCGGAGCGGGTTTGGTAGCTCTCGGGATGCCTTCCGCTACCAGACCGCCTGGTCCGCCACGATTGAGAACCGATCCTGCCCGATAATCGGGGTTGCAATTCAGACAAGCACCTCGGGACCAGACAGGCCCACAATAGTAGTATGGATGCTGGCACATACCGCAACCGGTAGCCACGATCAAGCAGGACGAGATGCACGCGACAATTTTCCAAGCCTTCATCGCGGGTTCCTTCCGCTTTTGGTGGGTGCTAAAGGCAGCCCTGCATAGGCAACAAACGAGCTACTGTTGGTTATCTTCGGCCGGATAGTTTGCCTAATCCATACTTTTTCCCCAGAAGGAACAGGTCGAATGAATGAAAAAACCCTCGGACTTGCTTCCGAGGGCTTTTCGTTAACGATGGAATTGGTAGGAACTGCGATTAGAAAACACCGCCGCCAACGCCACCATTGTTAACGCCGCCGCCGTTGTTGTTGTTGTTGTTACCTAGGTTGCCGCCATTACCCGGGTTATTTCCTATGAGACCACCACCACCATTATTGCCGCCGCCGCCAGCACCACCGCCAGCGCCACCGCCAGCCATCGTGAACGTAGTGACCTTGGAGACCGCCGAAAACAAGGGCACGGTAGTTATACGAACATAACGCCGGTCGGCCGAGACAACGCCAGTCGCCATTAGGTTCGTGCCTTCAGGCAGGGTGATGATAACCGGTTGATAGCCAACTGCGCTGTGCGCTCCGTTAGGCCACGCCGTGGGAAAAGCATAGGGACTGATCTGCTGCGACTGCCCGGCCGATGCAGCCGCAGCGGCCTGCTGCACGGCACCCAGGGCTGCCGCCGCGCGCGGATCGTTCAACGCGGCGAGTTGGTTGGCCAGAATCTCAGGATGGCGGGTCAAGTTCGCCTGAGCCACTGCCGCTACCGCGGCGTTGATCACCTGTTGTTCTTGGACCGATTCCACGCGACGTCCATCGGCCACATCGAACTTGACCAAGGCCTCACCACTGTCGAGAGGAATCTTCTGTTCCAATGTCTTGACCAGCGAGGTATTGAAGTGTGTGCTCACCTCGACCGAAACTTTGCCGGTCGTCAACTTGCCAAACACCCGGCGAACCAAGAGTTGGTAGTTGCCACTAAATGCCTTCGGGCAGGAGTAGACTGCCATATGACCCGCGATGCTGGCCTTGTTGTCCGACGCCAGATCACCGACTAACATGCCGCCACTGGTTGTCCGCTGATTGCGGAGCGAGCAAACGGTGCCGGCTGGCTCTTTCACCATGACGTCGATGTCGGCATCACCCGTCCACTGCACCTTGACGACGCAGTCGCGAGCCAGGGCCTGATTGAGGGTAGCTTCAAAATGGTCGGCTTCCTCGTTCCGCTTATGGTCGCGGAGATCGGTCAGTGTGGCTTGGGCAACGCGCAAAGCGCCGTCCCAAAGGTGTGCCTGGGCCGGCGGCCATGCTTGGCCGAGGATGCCCGCAGTCGACCACTCCAGACCGGGCAGGTCATGGAGCTTGCGCGCCACCATCATGCCGTGAAAATAGGGTTCCGGCCAAAGCGGTTCGGTCCGGGCAACCTGCCGGAAGATCTGCAATGCCCGCTGATCCATGTTGGCTTGCACCAAGTACGCACCAAGGTACATCAGGTCGGCCGAATTTTGAGTAAACTCGGCGGCCGACATGATCGCCCGATCGATTTCCTCTTGCGGCTGGCCCGCGGCCTTCATGCTCATCGCGAGGATTTCATACATCCAGGGTTGGGCCTGGTCGTGACGCAAAGCGGCCTCGATCAGCGCGATGATCTCCTCGTGCTTTTTCGCTGCCTCGTCCTTCTTGCCACGATTGATCGCCTCAGCAGCAGCTTCCTTCAACTCTTGGACCGTTTCCAGCACGGCCTGATGCTGTTTGACCAGCCTTGCCCGATAGGCACTGAGCGCTTCGGGGACCATCTGCTTCAGCTTGGCTGGGTCTTTTTCCGGTTCGTGCTGGGCAAAGAAGTTTTCCCAGGCTTGGCGAACGTCGGCGCCGGGGGCAAGGTTCAACTTAATGGCGGGAACCCTGGGAGCCGGTTCCGGCTTGGCCGCGAGCCCCTTAACCGTTTCCGGCTGGATGGCAAAGAGCTTCACTCCTTGCTTGCCGCGGGGGAGGATTTCGCGTGGGACGTTGAAGAATCCGCCGCCGCCACCCATTCCGCCCATTCCGCCACCCATGCCACCACCCATGCCACCCATGCCACCACCCATGCCACCCATTCCGCCACCCATGCCACCCATTCCGCCACCCCTGCCACCCATTCCGCCACCCATGCCACCACCCATACCCATGCCCATACCGCCACCCATGCCGCCCATGCCGCCGCCCATGCCGCCCAGGCCGCCAAATCCGCCTTGGAAACCGGATTCTTTGATTGGCAACACGAGATCGGCCACCGGGTAGACCTTGGTGGTCATGTACTCATCGCTCTCGGCCTTGGTAGGCGAAGTGATAAGGAGCACCTCATTATGGACCACATACTTCAGTTGCAATTCATCCAACATCAGCTTCAGGGCCGAGCGAAGCGAAATACCCTTGAGATTCTTCGTAACCTGCGTGTCTGGTTCGACACCCGCTTCCTTCAAGGCCGCGGCATCGAGTTGGATCTCGATGTGGTGCAGATCCTTGAGATATTCGACGACGTCCTTGAGTGGCGTTTCGACAAATTCGATCGTGGTAGGCTGCTTGAGGGCATCTTGGATCTTTTTCTCGGCCGGACTGGGGCGCGAGAGTTCCATTGATTTATACTTTTCCGTGCGACGCGCCGTGATTTCTTTCCAGAATTCCGCATCCGGATAGACGATCGGCGGGTCGTCGGCCACGGGGACATGCGACTTCTCAGTCTGATACATGCAATCGACAAAGCCCTTCTGTGCCGCGACGCGGACTGCCATGATGTTGTCGTAGTCGCCCCGGAAGCGAGAAAAGTGCGCGGCTGCGACCATGGTCGGTTTCGCCGACGGCATGGAGCGTTCAACGATCTTCGTGGCCTCGAACGCCGACAATTGAGCATCCTTTATGGCCTGTTCCGACAAGTTTTGCCGGGCTTCGTCCATCAACGAATCGTAACGAACCATCAACTGCTTGACCTTGTCCTGGTCCTGTTTGAGTGCTGCATTGGTCATTTCCATTTCGCGGCGATCCGCCTCTTCGCGACTGTGCCGCTGATCGCGGTAATCTTTCTCCTCCCCACGATGCTTGATATCCTTGCGCGCGACAGCAAGCATTCCCATCAAACGTTCGCGCATTTCCGGGCGGAGCTCCGGCTCGGCTTTGAGATCGTTCGTCTTATTCTGAATGAGGGTTCCGGCCGCGCCCGGATCGACCATAACCTGGCTACGAGCCTTGTTGATGGTGTTCTGCACATCCTTCTGCCACCGTTGTTCCAAAGCATTGCTTTCGGCGATTACATTCCCTGCGGCAGTGCCATCAGCCGGAGGAGCTTCCGCATTGCCGCCCTGAAGGTTCAGATCGTCTGGATTGCCGCCGGCGGGTACATTCGCGTCCACCTTGGCGGCCGCACCGCCCGCTGGAGCAGGAACGGGAGCGGGAGCAATATTCGCCTTCTTGGCGATGGAGTCCTTGATTGCGAGGGCGGCAAGGTCGTTGGGATTCCGCTGTAAAGCTTCGCCCGCCAGAAGACTGGCTTTTTCCAAGTTGCCGCCATTGAGAGCCTCACGTGCCAAGTCGCTCAAACCGCGGCCGCCAGCTTCAATCTGTCGTTTTGCCGTGGATAAACTTGCACTATCGATCAAAGGCAGCGTCCGGCCGCCGTCGACCTTCGCCTGATCGATCAATTTGACCAGATAACCATTGTTGGCGTCTGACTTCAGTTCGGGAATGTCCCACGACAGCTTTTGCGCGCCGGCGGAACCGTCCACGTCGATTTCCACCTGCTTGGCCGCGGTCGACTTCGCGGTGCCGACCAGGACCGTGTCGCGGTCGCTGCGCAAGGGCGGAAGAGCCTTGGGAAAAACCTCCATGCCGTCCGGCCACTTCACGTTGCCGCCAACCTTAGGCCAGAGAACCGAACCGTGAACGGCCTTGGCCAGACCGGTCCCGTAGTCGCTGGCATCCACACGGGCAAGTTCAGGCGCAACAATGCCGCCAGTGCGCGACGCCAAGGTTCCGAGCAACTGCTCCTGGATTTGAGGACCAACCCCGAAAGCGATCACCGGAGCTCGCTGGGCAATGAGATCGTTGACAACACGGTCAAGTTGATCGGGCATAAGAGGGTTGGCCCGGCTGCTGCCGTCGCCAATATAAAGGATGGCACGCGGCGATTTGCTATCGCCCGCAAAACTCTTGGCGGCGGTGTCCAGGGCCTTTTCCAGGTCACAGGAGCCAAGCGGGGTGCGCTGGTTGAGCGCGTTGATCGCCGCAGACATCTCCGGACTGCCGGGAGCCACAAAGCCTTGGGTGAGTGGTGTCGCATTCAGGTCAAAGGCCACGAGCTTGACGCGATCGTTTGGATCGAGCTTCGAGAGCGTCGCCTGTAGCGTGGCCAGCGACTTGGTGCGATAATCGCCCGTTTGACTGGCGGCCGTGCTGACAAGAATGACGACGTCGCGCGGTCCATTGGCTGCGGGCACCGATGGCTTGAGAGTCAACGCGAAAACATTGCCTCCATCGGCCTGAGTAAATCCATCGAGCTGAGCTGTTTCACGGCCCAACAGTTGGATTGGTGCGGTCGTGGTCAAAGCCACTCCCAACATGGTTGCTAATGGCAACGACATCCAACGCAAGATTAACGGATGCTTCGACATGCCTATTCTCCCGGCAAATGTCTAGGTGGTTCCGTAAACCGTGTTCCGCGGCGGTAACGGACACCACTGGGATTCCATGGAAAAAGATGGTGCTTCCCAACGGCACGACTTGCCCATTGGGCTAATCGCTATTGTACTCCAACAATACGTTAATTACCACATAAAAGTTCAAATTCCGAGACAGACTCGCCAAATTGCGTGCGGAAGAGAGAAATGGACACCTAACGAAAACGGCTCGTCCAGTTGCCACTGGACGAGCCGCAAGTTATTTGTTAGCAATAAGTTATGGCCGTTGTACAAGTTGGAAATAAGGGCTATCTCATCTGTCCAAGCAGGCCCACGACTTGCGACGTTTTTAGCCCATAGCCGGAGACAAAGTCATCGGCCCACAGAGAGGCCAGCGTCAGCATGGCCTCAGCCATCGGAGAGCTTTCGCTCGATTTCACGTCGCTGGTGGTCTCATCGTCAGAATCTTCAGCGTCCATGGTCGGACTGTCGTCGCTGTTTTGGCTGTCGGCCGAACCACTATTTCTGGTTGGTATACTATCACCGGCAGCGGCATTTTTGTTGTCGCCGTACTGGGTGTCTAGCGGCTCGTAGCGATACCGGTAACGATCCTGGGTACCCGACGAAGAGGGTGAATCGGAAGCCTGCGAGGCTTCGGTCTTCAATTCCTCCGGAGTCGCGACACTGGAACTCGCGTCGGACTTGGGCAAGTCGGCCGGCTTGGTCGCTTCCTCGGTCTTGGTTGCTTCCTCGGTCTTGGTTGCTTCCTCGGTCTTGGTTGCTTCCTCGGTCTTGGTTGCTTCCTCGGTCTTGGTTGCTTCCTCGGTCTTGGTTGCTTCCTCGGTCT
>Ga0118677_10000811_pt1 | contig 67837 bp, 56 predicted proteins | sample AliMusrvi5mmetaG_FD_86154 | JGI IMG/M metagenome (GOLD analysis project Ga0118677, IMG submission 86154) | reverse complement strand
CACCGACTTCAGCATGCTGCCGCTCGGCTTCATAAAGGGCTTGCTGTGGCGCTTAAAAGACACGGCGCACCATCTCTTTCGCGAGGGCGGTGCCTCAAGTCCGGTTGGACAGTTTCTCGACTGGTGCATCGGCTACATCTTCCACGAATCCATGAAGCTCAAGGAAGACGCCTACCAGCAGCAAAACTACGCCCCCTGGTTTCGTTCCATGCAGGAGCGTGAGCTGCCGGAACAGGATCTCATCATCAGCCGGGAACTGTTCCAGTTGCTTATGCAGACCACCGAGAGCATGCAGGCCGATTATTCGATGCTGATGCCGTTCATCGTGAAGGCGCTGCTTGATAACCGCGCACGTTATGAAGAGATGGCGCGCAGCATGGGCGAAGAGGAACTGTTCACGCAGGAGCCGAAGGCCCGCGGTTACTTGCGGCCTCGCGATGGCTACCGGCTGTACGAAAAACGGGGCGAACTGTGCGGGAAGTTGACGCAGGACGTCCGCGACAACAAAGAGTGGTTGTTGGAGACGCTGCAGTATCCGCTGGCGGCGCGCTAGCTTTTGGAATCCTTGTGGCGCCAGCTGATCAGTTGATGCAGCGCGACAGGGATTTCATCGGGGTAGTTGGCGCTCCAGGCGATGATGCGCTCGAACCGGATGGTATCGTCTGCGATGGCGCTGATTTCCATCAATTCCGCTTCGATGATCTGTGGGTCTCTCATGGCAACTCAAGCATGACACAAGTATCGACGCGTTGAGGGGACGCAGCAAGCTACGTCCCCAGTGTGAGTGGTTATTCTAAGCCGCTTTTGCCTTGGTGTTGCCCATCGGCACGACCTTCGGTTCCATGCCCATCTTTGCCAACACGGTGTATACGATCAAGCCGGTGACAAAGCTGTAGATGGCCGCCGGTTGCGAATACAACTTCACGGTATCGGACACAGGCAGCGTCGGCAGGATTCCCACGATGAAGCCCGCAGCCCAGGCGCCGTAGCCAGGGATGCTGATGCCTTCACGCGGACCGGCCCACTTCTTGCCTGACAGATAGTAGTCTGCCACCATCGCGCCCACGATCGGGCCGAACGATGCGCCAACCAGGCCGAAGAAGCCGCCCAGATCACCTGCAACGCCAGTGCCTGCCAGCACGATCGCCAGCGTTACGCCGGCCATGGTGGAGGACATGCGAGGTACGCCAGGGATCATCGTGGTAAAGCTGTTGCCTGCGATGAATGCGCAGAAGCAGGCAGGCACGATCGATGCGATGGCGAAGATCAGGAACATGGCCGAAGCCAGCGGTCCGCCGATCGCGCTAATAACGCCGTCATAGCTGAAGCCGGAAATGGACGGATTCAACGCACGCGCACCGGCCACCGAAAGCAGCGGCAGGCCGCCCGCGATCATCACTGCGCCGGCGATGCCGACCAGTCCGCCCATCTTCACGTCGCCCTCATCGCGCGAGTTCATGCCGAAGTCGACGCCCGCGGCGCCGGCCGTGGCGAAGAAGCCGATCACAGACTGAATGATGATGGTCACGGCGAGGAACGTATCCGGATTCTTAACCACGTGCTGGCTGACGCCGCCGCCGGTCTGGAAGAGAACGATCGCCAGCACCAGCAGCGGAATGAAGTTCAGGAACGTGGAGACGCGCGCCACATACTGAATGCCCTTCACGCCGATGTATGCCATCACATAACCCCACACGACACAGACCGCCCAGAATGCGGGCGAGCCGATCTTCGCATCAGAGCCAACTGCCTGTAAGATGAACTGCGCGGAAATAAATGTTCCGACCGCGAACCATCCCAATTGCAACAGGCCCATGAGCAGGCCCGGCATCAGATAGCCGCCGGCGGTACCGAAAGTGGAACTGCCAACCACGTACAGCGGATAGCCCGTTTTCATGCCGAGCATGCCGGGTACGTAGTAATAAAGTGCGTAGCAAAGTAAGCCGGCCGCTGCGAGCGCGAGCAGGCAGATCGAAAGCGGTGCGCGATCGATGGTGCCTTCCGCGAGGCCCTTATAGAAGACGATCCACAGGAAAATGCCGGCGTATGTCGGCGCTGTGTTCGCATACCAGGGGGCGCGATTCGTAGTCGGGTTCGGTGTCGATTTAGATATGTAGTCTGGCAACATGGCTGCCATAAATACTACTCGCGTGGGAGGTAAAAGTCCACTGCATCCAGTACCAGTGCCTGCACCTGAGCGGCAAGTACGGAATAGGCCAGCAGACTGGCTGCGTCTTTGATGCGCTTTGCGGACTGTATTTGCAGGGGCGCGCGATAGAGGTCGGCTTTCTCTTTGTAGGAATAGTCGATGTACTTCGGTGAGGCTGCCGCGTCTATGAGGACGTCCCAGAAGCAATCGGATTTGAGCAGCCTCTTTTTCGTCATCGTTTCACGGGCGATTTCGATCCTGGAAGGTCCGCCTCGGAGGACGGCCTTTACGCAGCGCGCGGTTACAAACGGGCGTGACGGATCGGAGTTGGGAAAGGCCGTGAGCAGTTCGCTGACGTCCATTTCGATTCCCGCCCAGCGGAAGCGCGAGGCTCCGCTGACGAATGTCCCGCGCTTCAGCAATTCAGCGATGCGCTGCGCGTCTTTGCCGGTGAGGCCGAGCATCAATTCTACTAAGTCGCGGACGGGCATCTCTTGCACGACCACCGGCGTCAGTGCGATGGAACCGGCGTCTTCGGAACTGATTTTCACTTGCATGTGGCGCGGGCCTCCTGGCCCGCCCTTGGCAATAATGAACACACGCCGAGACGAATCTCGGCGCGGCAGACAGGAATGTCTGCGCTACAGTATCGACTTCGCATACGCCAGGCTCCGTTCCAGGTCCGTCATCTGCTGTTCCTTCAGCGCCGCATCGAACGGAGCCGGCTGCTTGCCCGTGCCTCCGATCATCATCGGCCCCAGGTACGGTTTGCCTTGCTTTGCCAACGCTACAAAGCGAGCAAACTCACCCGCATCGGCCTTGGGGAACGCTTTCCAGAACTCCGGCTCATAGCACTTAATCAGCGCAGGAGGACGGCCGGTAATCACTTCCAGCTGCATTGAAGCGCTGGGACAGAGTTCTTTGTATCGTTTGACGTATTTCTTGAAGTCGATGGAGCCATCCCCCATCGCCACCCACTGCCACCAGATTCCCTGCGGCGTGTCCCAAACCGCCGAATCGCGAATGTGCGTGGTTACGGTGTAGGGCGCTAGCACTTCCAGCGTCACCATCGGGTCTTCCACAACTTGCATCGGATTGCCCGTATCGAGACATGCGCCGACGTACTCCGGCCCTGCCTGTTCGATCAAGGTCCTCAACTCGCGCGCCTGCATATCGCCGGAGTGATTCTCCACCGCGATCTTTACGCCGGTGTCCATCGATAGCGACCGCACGCTCTTCAACGCCTTCACCGTGGCTTCGATCAACTGCTCCATCGAATACTTGCCGCGGCGATCGTTGGAGGCGCCCAGGTAGCAGCGCATGGAACGCGCCCCGACTGCCTTCGCTACCTTTAAGCCTTTTGACAGATACTCCGTGGGCGTGCCTTCGCGCGTGCTCCAGCTTGCCGAGATGGGGCAGATGCAGCCGATGCCGCCATCGATCGCCACGCCCAATTCCGCCGCGCGGCGCTTCACCTTTTCGAGATAGGCCGGTTCGAGCGACTCAAAGTCTCCCAGGCTCGACATCTGAATCGTATCGAGCTTCCACTTTGCGCAGAGATCGAGATGTTCAAGCGCCTTGAGTCTGTAGGCGCGGATGGAATACGTATCGTAGCCAAGCCGGATATGCGGCGAACTTTGCGCTGCCAGAGCGGGAGCGGCGAGGGTCTGAAGAAATGTACGGCGGTGCATAGTTTAAAATAACCTGTATTGACGGACCTTGAGAAAGTGCGCGCGGAACTCCAGCGTTATGACCATGCGCTGGCCGAGTTTTCAGCGCGCGAGAAGAAGGACGGAACCATCGAACTGGCGATCGGGCTCAAGTCCAATCCCGGCGGCCTGCATACCTACTATGCCCCCATCCATGCGCGCGATATCGCCACCGCTCAGTTTGCCTGGAACTTTCAGCGGTATCTCTACGATTGCCTGCACGACTATCTGGTGGAGATGTTCCTGCGCACGCCACAGAGCAGGGATTAACGCATGACACCCGTTGGCGAAATCCTCGTGCGCGAGATTCAGGCGAGTGGTCCCATCACGTTCCATCGCTTCATGAGCGCAGCGCTTTATCATCCTGAGTTCGGTTATTACCGCAAGGCGCGCGATCCGTTCGGCCGCGATGGCGATTTCTTCACCGCCGAGCAGGTGCAGCCTGTGTTCGGTATCCTGATTGCCCAGTACATCCGCCGTCTGCGCGAAGAAACATTGGCCGATCTGCCTGATTTTCAGGTAGTGGAACTAGGGGCGGGCCGCGGCGAGATGGCCGAAGCACTGGCCGAGTTCGGCTATACAGGCGTGGATGTGGATCGCGGCGCGATGCCGGAAGCGTTCAACGGCGTCGTATTTGCGAACGAGTTCTTCGATGCGCTGCCGGTCGACGTGGTGAAGCGCGTGGATGGCGGCTTCATCGAGCGCAGAGTAGATTTCTCCGGCGATCGCTTTCTTTGGGTCGATGGTCCCGCTCTAAGCGGGGAGTTACTTGCTTATGCTGAACAGCACGCGCCCGCGGCGGAGATCTTCGAAGTAAATCTCGACGCCCTTCGCTGGATGCGCAAGATCGAGCGGAGTCTGCGGCGCGGCGTGCTCATCGCGATCGACTACGGTTATACGCAGCGCGAAGCGATCCGGTTTCCACAGGGAACGCTGATGGGCTATCGTCGTCACACTGCCGATGAAGATGTACTCGCCGAACCGGGCGAGCGCGACATCACCGCGCATGTCGCGTTTACTCCTCTAATGCATTGCGGACTCGATTCCATGGGGTTTGAAACGATGATGCAGTTCCTGATGCGCGCCGGAGAAAAGGATCAGTTCGCCACTGCAATGGCCGCGAATCCACAACAGTTGAAGACGCTGCTGTTCGGCATGGGAGAGACCTTCCGGGTGCTGACGCTGCGGGCAGGCAAATAAAAAGGGCTCCGGAAACCGGAGCCCCTTTTCTTGGAGTGATATTAGAAACTCCCTGCCGGGAGCGCCGCGTTACTTCTTTTTCTTCGCGGCGGCCTTCTTTGCGGGGGCCTTCTTTGCTGCTGCTTTTTTGGTTGCGTTCATCATTGGATTGATTCTCCCTAACATCAAAATTTGCGTCTCATAGTGAGAACGCATTGTGATTCATATATAAGATTCTTTGAGAAGAAAGTCAAGAAAAAAATGCATGCAAAGAAAGGAAGAGTTTGCACTCGGAACAAAAAAACGTAAACTAGAGAAAATGTTCGGGAGTGAAGACGCTCATCATCGTGCTTGCATGATGCGCCGGAGCCCCGTAGAATCGAGTCGAAATGCATATTGTCCTTCGCGGTGCGATGAGTGCTTGTTGTGTTGCGTGGATCTTCACGCTGGCATCGTGCGGCGCAAAAAAAATTCCGCGCGCGAGTGTTCCGGCGGCTGTGATTGGCCACACCGAGAGTGGCATCGCAAGTTGGTATGGCGATCCTTATCATGGACGACGCGCTGCGAACGGCGAGATCTACGATATGGAGAAGATGACTGCCGCTCACAAGACCCTGCCGTTCGAAACTTGGGTGCGCGTTCAGAACCTTACGAATAAGAAATCGTGCGAGGTGCGGATTACCGATCGTGGTCCGTTCGTGGATGGACGCATCATCGATCTCTCCCGGGCCGCCGCCCGTTCTGTTGACATGATCGGACCTGGGACTGCGCGCGTGAAGTTGAAGGTGATCAAGCCACCTAAGGGATATATGACTCCTCAACTCTTTTATGTGCAGGCTGGAGTCTTCCGCGATCGCTCACGCGCCGAGAGTGTGAGCCGCGACCTCGGGAGGAAGTATGGCTACGCCAAAGCATACCCGATGGGTGACGGAAGCAGGTGGCGGGTACTGGTGGGGAAAGAGGTATCCATGGATGCGGCCGGGGCGCTTGCACGGAAAGTTGCGATGGATGTTCCTGGAGCGGTCGCGGTCAAGTTCGATGCGAACTGATCCGGCTTCGCCTCTATCTTGATCCGGCTTCGCCTTTGTCTAATGAAGATAGCCGGTGGTTGGAGGCCTCGTGCGCATGTGGGGGGATTGACCCTGTTCTGCAGTTCCGCACCGTGTCGATTTTCAAAACTATGATAAAAAAGGACTTGTTTTATCTCCTTGGCGCTCGATTGCCTGTAACTTCCGTTCCGCGTGTGTAATGCATGTGGAAATCGTGTTGAAAATGAGCCCATCTCTGTGGAATAGCCCCACTCAGGGTTTTCCTAGGGGTATTGGACGAACAAAAGAGGGTAGCGGCAGTCCCAGCAAATAACTTAGAAAAAACCACCTAGGCGGTCTTGCTCCGGCTCAAAACAAAATGTAGATTTTAGTAAGGCTCAACGCACTACTAGATATACAGTATTGCGGCGGTTTTGTATTAACGGTTACATTGTAGAACACCGTAGTACTACTAGAGCCTGTAGCAGTCAAAGAACTGCATGAGGGGGGAGAGAGATGGCGATTGATCGTCCAATGGAATACGTGACGATGATCGGGCAGTCAGCCCGCATCAAGCACGTGCAGCGACTGGTGGAGAAACTGGGCAAAGGCCGCTGGCCGGCGCTCATTTTGGGCGAAACCGGCACTGGTAAAGAAGTTGTTGCGAAAGCGATCCACCAGACAAACCCGGTCGGTGCGTTTGTGACGATCGATTGCTCCTCATTCGTCGGGCCACTGATGGAAAGCGAGCTGTTCGGACACGCCAAGGGTTCGTTCACCGGAGCGGTTACGCAAAAGATCGGATTGATCGAGCACGCTAATGGCGGCACTGCTTTCTTCGACGAAATCGGCGAACTTCCGCTCGACCTCCAGGCGAAACTTCTTCGCGTGTTGCAGGAAAAGGAGTTTCGACCGGTTGGCTCGCTCCATCAGAAGAAGTCCGATTTCCGGCTTATCGCCGCCACCAATCGCGACCTGCTGGCCGAAGTGGAAAAAGGCACCTTCCGCCGCGACCTTTATTATAGGTTGAACGTGGTTAACGTCAGGCTTGCGCCACTGCGCGAGCGCCGCGAGGATATCCCCAGCCTGGTTAGCCACTTCATGAACAAGTACGGAGGAACCCATACGCTGACCCAGGAATCTCTGGAGGCGGTGCTCTCCTACGAATGGCCCGGCAATGTCCGCGAACTGGAAAACTGCATCCAACAGATGGTGGCGGTCAACACGGGGCCGGTGCTTCACGTCACCAACCTGCCGTCTCCACTACAGAACCATCTGGCGCAGCGCAAGCCGATGACCATGGCCGCGGCTGCCGGCGCCGGAGGCTCCTATTCCCGGCCGGTGACGATGCCTGCCGCAATTCCGCACCCGCCCGCTACCACCGTTCCCTCTGCCTCTCCCATCATTCCTCTGACGGAACTGGAAAAGCGGGAGATCTTCCGCGCCTTGGAATTTACCAAGGGTGATCGCGTAATGGCAGCCTCGCTGCTTGGAATTGGCCGGACCACTTTGTATCGAAAACTAAAAGAATACGAAATCGCCTGTTAGGGTGAGACAAACCGGGGGTCTGGCGCACTATTCATTAAGGCCTCCGATGAAGAAGAATACCATCCTGTTAGTAGAAGAGAACCTGTGGGACGCAGGACTCGTGGAAGAAGCGCTTGCCGAAATGGAAGAGACGCAGCATCTGCGCGTGGCGAGCCGGAGCTTCCAACTGGTTCACGTCCAGGCGATGCAGGATGCGCTCGATGTCCTCTCTGAGATCCCGGTGGATCTGGTGCTGCTTGATCTCAACCTGCCCGACTCCAAAGCGCTGCATAGCTTGTTTCGACTGCAGTCGCACGCGCCCCACATTCCTGTCGTCGTTCTATGCGACCGGCCGGACGAGCCGCTGGCTGTCTCCTCAGTGCGCGAAGGCGCGCTGGACTACCTCATCAAAGACGAAGTGGATTGCGTGCCGCTGGCGCGCTGCCTGCATACGGCGATTGAACGCCACCAATCGCAAACTGTCTTGCTCCGCCACTCGTCCTCCGATGCCTTGACCGGCGTCTTCACCTCCGGCGCATTTGGCTTGCTTGCGAATCAATCGTTGCGGTTCGCTGCCCGCCTGAACCTGGCGGTGATGGTGGCGGTGGCGGAACTGGACCAGAGATCCGGCGAAGGCGACGCGTTCTCACGCCAGGCGCGCGACTCCAGTCTGCTGCATACGGCCGACGTGCTGCGCGCAAGCTTCGATTCAAGCGCCGTCATCGCCCGGCTTTCGGATTTCCGCTTCGGCGTCGTGGCCCTGTTTGCGAATCGCGCGGAGGCCGCCGTGATGTCCGAGCACGTCTCTGCCGCGGTCGATGATTACAACCGCAATCCCAGACGGCTATCGCCCGCCCTCATCAAACTGGGCCTGTACGTGGCCGATCCGGGATTCGAAGTGTCTGAGGAGACCGATATCGCGGCATTGCTTGTTACCGCCGCAAACTCCATGGTGGGGGGCGAGCAAAGCGCACTGGCAACAGCGTAGAATTGAAGGTTCCATGCCGTTTGCCCAGAGTCAGGTTGCCGCTTGAAGATCGCCATCGATGCCACCTATAGTGTTGGCGATAATCTCTCCGGTGTCGGCGTCTATTCGCGCGAAATCCTGTGGGGCCTGCCCGCCGCGCATCGCGACGCCCGTTTCCTGTTCTCCTACCGTCCACACCGTTTCCTGCGCTCTTTTGAAGCGTTTCTGCCGCGCGGCGCCCGCCGGTCATTGTTGCTGGAGAACTGGAATATCGAGCGGCCAGCTCTTTTTCATGGCTTGAATCAGAGACTGCCGCAGGCGAAGTATCCGCGCACGGTTTCGACGTTCCACGACCTGTTCGTTCTCACCGGCGACTACTCCACGCCCGACTTCCGTGCACGGTTTGCGGCGCAGGCGCGCGATGCCGCCAGTCGCAGCGATCTGATCATCGCCGTCTCTGAATTCACCGCGACGCAGGTGGAAGATCTGCTGCGCGTCCCCCCGGAGCGGTTGCGGGTCATTCCGCACGGCGTGCGGTTCACTCCGAGCGATAAACCGAAGCCCAAGAAGGAGAAGATCATACTCAACGTGGGTGCGATCCAGAAGCGCAAGAACATCGTCCGCCTGGTCCGTGCCTTTGAGGCGATGGAGCCCGGTTGGAAGTTAGTGCTGGCGGGTTCGCAGGGGTTTGGCGCGGCGGAGATCATGGACTGCATTGAGAAGAGTCCGCGCCGCCAGAGCATCCATGCGCCGGGTTATGTGAAGGATGATCAGCTGCGTTCCCTTTACGAGCGCGCGTCGATGTTCGTCTTTCCGTCGCTGGATGAAGGTTTCGGCATCCCGATTCTGGAGGCGATGGCAAACGGGGTTCCGGTGATCACCTCCAACAGGTCATCGCTGCCTGAGGTTGCGGGCGACGCCGCGGTGCTGGTGGACCCGGAAAATGAGGAGGAACTACTGTTCGCCATGAAGACGCTGGCAGCATCCGATGGCCTCTGCCGCGAACTGGCGGTTCGCGGACAAAAACGGGCACAGGAATTCACCTGGCAACGGGCCGTTGAATCAACCTGGAAAGTCTACCAGGAACTGTTGGTCTGAGTTACGATTTGGCTTCTTCGTCGACCGAGATTTTTAAGGCCTTCAAGAACTTTTGGTCCTGATTGGTCCATCGGAACTTGCCCGTGGATTCAGCCCTACGGGTTGGTTCAGGAGCTTCGCTTTCGATCTCCGGCGTTTCCTCGCCGTGATCGCCCTCTTCGCGTTTGTTGAAGCCGATGGTCGCTTCCAGAACAAGGAATACATCATAGCCGGAGCGTTTGATTTCACCAATCGCTTCGGCGATACGGTCGGAGTCGGAAAGCGATTCGTTAATCGCGTTGCCGAGATCCTGCATTAGTTCCTTGAGTCTTTCTTCCAAGAGTCTGCCCCCTTATTCCTACCGCAACACGCGCGAATGATACCTCAACCTTAGTTCTCAGGTATTCGCGCTCCTGATTGGGCCACCTTCAGGATAACACCCCGAAAACTGCTCCCGCACTATTGTGGATGCCGGACTCCGGCTTTTCGTTCCAGGCAATTCCGCCTGCGGTCCACACCCAATCTATCGGAGGAAGCCCGTCAAATCATCACAGCAGTATAATGGAATTTGCATGTTGAGCTTAGGCCGTAAATTCTTGGGACATGTCCTGCCCGGCGTGGTGCGCCCCCTCCATATCCTTTGGAATGAGGTTATCGGGTTTATTTTCATTTGCTTTGCACTGGTGGCGGTTCCCAAGCTGTGGAAGTTCTACCGGGAGTTCGATGGCCAGATGGATAGCCTGATGCACATGGGCACCACGCTGTTCTTCTTCCTGATTATGCTGATGTTCGGGATCGGATCGTTCCGGCGGGCTAAGAAGATTTCCAAGTCATAAGCGAAACCGCTCCGCTGACGACGCGTCGCTTTTGGGGACGCAGCAAGCTACGTCCCCGGAGAGGTTTCCCGACTAGTTCGACCTACAACGGCAGGATCTCTTCGCGATCCGGGTCGAACTTCAGCGCACGTTTCTGCACATACGCGATGTTACCCAGGTGCGAAGCCTGCGCCGAGCGGTGCCCGATATAGACGTCGCCATTCGGCAACTTGCGCGACCGGCAGCAATCGAGGAAGTTCTCCACGTGATCGATGGTCTGATCGTGCGGCGACTTCACAACAACGGGCGTTACGTTGCGGCCCTTCGGATAGAATTCAAACTTCGAGCGGTCGATCCACAGGCGGCCTTCGGTGCCCACCATCTCAACTGCTGCTCCGGTCAAGCCCGGGGCCAGGGTCGCTTCGAACGTCGCTGTCCATTCCTTGGGATACTGCAACAGCACGTTGATGGTGTCCGGAGCAGTACGGCCGTCTTTGTAGTGATAGACGCCGCCCGCGGCCGATGCCATGATCGGGTTGTCCTGGTTCATGAACATGTGGACTACGTCGATCCAGTGCGTGAAAAGATCGGTCACCTGGCCTCCGCCGAAATCGAGATAAGCGCGGAAGTTCCAATACTGCTGTGGATCGTAATCGCGCCACTTCACCGGACCGAGGAAATGCGCCCAGTCGAGGTTGGCCGGCTGCTTCTGCAAATAATCAGGAGCCTTGCGCAGGTGGTAGCCGTTGCCGTGCCACCAGGTGCGGGCCATGGTGATCTTTCCGAGCTTGTTGGTATCGAAATACTCGGCCTTCGCCTGCAGATAGTGTTTGCCCGAACGCTGCTGCATGCCCACCTGGCAGATGCGCTTGTTCACGCGCGCGGCCTTAACGATCGGCGGACCCTCTTCCGGCTTCAGCGTCAGCGGCTTTTCGACGTAGACATCCTTGCCCGCGTTCAGCGCGTCAATGGCGATGTTGGCGTGCCAGTGATCGGGCGTGGCGATGTGGACGGCATCGACATTCTTCAGCTCCAGCACCTTGCGGTGGTCGCTAAAGCTCTTGGCGCCCGGAGCCTTCGCCTGCGCCTTGTCGATATGCTGTGCGTACACGTCGCACACGGCGTTGTAGCTGGTCTGGTTGGTTGCGAGGAAGGTCCCCATCACGCCAATACCACGCTCGCCACAGCCGACCAGGGCCATATTGATCTTGTCGTTCGCGCCTAGAATACGCGAATAAGAGAGAGCCGTGAAGGCCGCGGCCCCACGAAACAGGTCTCTGCGGAGTAATTTATTTTCCGGCATACCGGGATTATATCAGTGCCGGGCCACGGTATACTGGCTTCGATAATCATGTCTGACCAGACAGCGGCGCAGGGCGTCGCGCTAATCACCAGGCATTTGAAGGAATGGCGCGAGGGTGACGAAACAGCGCTTACCCGCTTGACCTCCAGCGTCTATGCCGAATTGCGCCGCCTCGCTGCCATCATGATGTCCAGGCACGCGGCCACTCCCACGATTCAACCGACCGCGCTGGTGCACGAGCTTTACCTGAGTCTTCCCGACGTGCAGTCGGTCGACTGGCAAAGCCGCGCCCACTTCCTCAACGTCGCCGCGAAGATGATGCGTAACATCCTGGTCGATCACGCCCGCAAGCGGAATGCGCTGAAGCGCGGCGGAGGCATCGCGCCGCTCGATGCCGATGTGGAGGTCCCTGATCCGGCGATCAGCCTGGACGTTATCCTGATCGACCAGGCACTGGAGAAATTCGCCGCGTCCTATCCGCGCCAGTCGCGCGTGGTGGAGTTGCGCTTCTTCGGCGGCCTCACCACGGAGGAGACCACCGAAGTTTTGCGCGAGACAGGCATCGAATGCTCGTCGCGAACGGTGGAGCGCGACTGGACCTTCGCCCGGGCCTGGCTGAAGAACGAGATCGCGCCGGAGTAGGCCGCTACCGCACCCGCTGGCAGAAGCTTACTTCAGAGCCGCCTGCATTGCGGAAGCTCACCGTTGGCCGGCCCTGCGGTTCGTAGTAGATCGAATAGAAGCCCTGCGGCATCACTCCATCGAGCAGGCCGCCGCGGAACGAGATCCTGCCTGTGCCTGCGTCGAATTGATAGCTCCCCGCTTTGCCGCCGGAATCGGTATAGCGTCCGCCACCGCTGATGGTGAAGTTCAGCATCATGCGTGCCTGTCCATTGCTCCAGCACTCATACGACCCAGCCACCACCCCGCCTTGGCCGCGCGGCGCAGCAGGCGCTGCGGCGATCTGTCCTGTGGGGGCAGGCGTGCCTTGCAGGCTTGCCAGCGGAAAACTGGACGCCCCTTCACTTGGATTATTCTTGCATTGTTTGTCCGGGCCGGACTCCACGGTGAAGCGCCCTGTAATGTCCCAGCCGCCTCTGCCATCGGGGGCGAACGTGAACGGCCACTGGTTCATGCGGCTTACGCAGGTCATGCCGTAGAAACGGTTCCGCGGATAGCCTGCACCGTAGTCGTGAATCAAGGCCGTCACTTCGAACTGATAGGTGCCGGCGTTGCCGGATACCATCCGGACGTTCTGAAACAACACGTGCCGCTCCGGATAGCCGTCAATCCTCATCGCCTGTAGCCTTTGATTGAAGGCCTTCTTGAAATTTTCTGTTACCGCCGTGTTCTGTGCCTGCGAGCAACATGCTGCCAGCGCGATCCAAATGGCGCCTCGGAATAGAATCATGACTTGTCTCCTCATTCCTCCAATACGGATTCGCCTGCTGAAGTCCGCCACTGTCATGGCGGCATTTTGTTCGGGATTGCGCAATGATAGATGGAAACCAAGTGTCCCAGAGAATCGCACAAATCTTCGAACAAGCGTGGGAGGCCTCAGGAGACGTCCGCATTCAACTGCTGGACGAGCTCTGCGCCGGAGATCTGCAACTGCGCTCCGAGGTTGAAAAGCTGCTGGCAGCGGCCGAGCAGACCGAGCAGAGTCCGGCCTGGAACCAACCGGCGATCCTGTTGGAGGCCGGTTCCATCGCCAGGCAGGAGCAGGCTGCCGAACTCGATCGCTACAAACTGCTCGAACCCATCGGTAGCGGAGGCATGGGCGTCGTCTATAAAGCGGTTCGCGCCGATGACACCTTCTCGAAGTTCGTAGCTGTGAAGATCGTGCAGTCGGGTGTGGCCGATGAGCGGGTCCTGCGCCGCTTCGTGCAGGAGCGCCAGATACTCGCGGCGATGGAGCATCCGAATATCGCCCGCCTGCTCGATGGGGGCGTTACCGCGCAGGGCCTGCCGTTTCTGGTGATGGAGTACGTGGATGGCGTCCCGATCGATAAGTTCGTCGCCAGTAAGAATCTTCCCGTCGATGCGCGGCTACAGCTGTTCCAGAAGATCTGCGCGGCGGTCTCGTATGCGCATCGAAATCTGATTGTGCACCGTGACCTGAAGCCTGGCAACATCCTCGTCACTGCCGAGGGCGATCCCAAACTGCTCGACTTCGGTATCGCCAAGCTTCTTTCTGATCCGGCGCCAATGACCCGCACAGAGCACTCCTCAATGACCCCGGAATACGCCAGTCCTGAGCAGATTGAAGGTGGGCACATCACCACATCGAGCGACATTTACACGCTCGGCGTCCTGCTGTATGAGATGCTCGCCGGACATCGCCCGTATCGCCACGCGACTGGTGCGATGGAGATCTTCCGCGCCATTGTGGAAGAGAGTCCAGAGCGGCTTGGCGGAGGTTTCGATCAGGATCTGGACAACATCGTCCAGATGGCTTTGCGCAAGGAACCGGCGCGCCGGTATGCTTCGGTCGATCTAATGGCCGAAGATATCCGCCGTTACCGTGACGGCTACCCCATCACGGCCCGCCCCGATACGCGCGGCTACCGCGTGAAGAAGTTCGTCGGCCGCAATCGCGGCGCGGTGACCGCGGTGGTGATTGTCCTGCTGGCGCTGTTATTGGGCAGCTTCGCGATCTGGCGGGAAGCCCAGATCGCCGAGCGGCGTTTCAATGACGTGCGACGGCTTGCTAACTCCTATCTCTTCGAGTTTCACGACTCCATCAAAGATGTTCCAGGAACGGTTGCTGCGCAAAAGCTTGTCTTGAAGCGCGGGCTGGAGTTTCTCGATAAACTCGCTGCCGAGCGCGGCTCGGATGTTGAGCTCGGGCGCGAGTTGGGCTCGGCTTACGAAAAATTGTCTGTGGTACAAGGCGGCGTGAACTCTCCCGGTTTGGGCGATCTGCGCGGCGGACTGGCGACACTCCGCAAGGCGCTGGCGATCAGACGGGAACTGGCCGCCGCGGCTCCGTCCAACCTGGATATAGCCAGGGAACTCGCCTTCAACCACGCGATGGTGGGCTGGTACGAAGCGTATCTGGGCGACCCTTCCTCAGGCGCCGAAGACCTGCGCAAGGCAGTGGAGTTGGGTGAGAAAGTCCTGGCTGCTCAACCTGCGGACCCCAAGACCCGCCGTGCGCTCGCCACCAGCTACGTGAGTCTTGCCGATGTGATGGGCAATTCCAATTATGAAAATCTGGGCGATGCGAAGGGTGCGCTCCCCTTCTACCGGAAGGGATTGGATCTGCGTGAAAAACTCGTGGCCGAATTCCCGGAGAACTCTGGCTATCAGGTCGAACTGGCGGCGTCGTTCAGCCGGTTGGGCCAGTTGCTGCAAGGCTTGAACGATCAGACCGGCGCCGTCGCTGCGCTCCGCAGGGCGGCCGAACTGTCCGATGCCCAAAATTTGAAATCTCCAGGCAGCGCGCAGTTCCGGCGAGACGCAGCAGCCTCCAGCCGCAACCTCGCCATGTCATTGATGAAGGCCGGGCTGTTGGATGAAGCCCGCCAACGCTCTGATCGCGCGACGGCTCTCTTTGAACAGATCGCAAACAGCGATCCGGCAAACATGCAGGCCCGGCTCGATCTCGCCGCGGCCTACTATGCGCAAGGCCAGGTCGCGATGAACTTCAAAGATTATCCGGCGGCGCGCAAATACTACGAGTCGTCGATCGCGCGCTATCAGGCAGTCGCAAAGGAACGCCCCGCCGATCCGCCGCACCCGGGCTTGCGCTCGGCCTACAGGTTGCTGGCGGAATTGAATCTCGCTACCGGTGACAGCGCGGCCGCTATCGCCAGCGTGAATCACGAGCTGGCGATCAACGAAGTGCTGTTGAAGGCAGATCCGAAGAATGCCGGAGCCAATAACTACCAGGGACTCATCTTCCGCCAGATGGGCCAGGCGTATCTACTCGCAGGCAGGCAGTCCGGCGCGGGCTCGTTGCGCGAGGCAAAACGCTGGTTCGAGCGAAGTGCAGCCGTTTTCCAGGAGCAGAAGGACAAAGGCACGCTGCTGCCGGTGATGAATCTGGAATGGGAGCGCGCCAGGACCGGCATCACCCAATGCGACGCCGCTCTTGGCGCACACTAATGAAATGGGCCAGCCACACTCTAATCGCCCAAGTGCTCCAGGTCGGCTAAATCCTGGGCCCGGCCACTGGCTGCTTTGTTCTGCTTCAATCGTCCGAGGCTGATGACGGGAACCGACATGTCTTCCAGTTGAATCATTTCCCTCTCTGCATAACAGGGACCAAACTCGACACCTGAAATGGAAGTTAGGATTTCGATTCGAATAGGAGGCATGCCCATTCTGACGACGTTATCCGGAACAAGGAAGAGTCCGGAATTGGCGCCCTCCATCGAGAATCCAAACTCGCTAAGCGCGGCTTCGATTCGGTCAGAATTAGTCGCACTTATGTCGACCCAGATATCCAGATCGTTCGTTGCCCGGACGTGGCCGTAAATGCCAACGGCGTAGCCGCCGATGAGAAGAAACTCAACGCGGTGCGATATGAGCAACTTCAAGAACTCTTTGAAGTCCCTCGCCAGTACTGGCATGGCCATAGAAGGTCCTCCGCAGATTCTCCAACGCTCGCAACCGCTCCTCTACGGGGCGGGTCCTCCAATACGCGACAGAATCGTCCGGATCGCCCAATTTCGTCACTGAAAACCGAGATCGGTCAAGCCGGAACTCTTCGTGTGAATCGTTGGGTACTGCGTCCATAACTTTAGTTTAACCCGGCAGAATCTCTTCCCGGTCCGGATCGAACCGCAACCGCCGCTTCTGCACATACGAAATATTTCCCAGATGCGAAGCCTGTGCCGACCGGTGCCCGATATACACATCGCCGTTCGGCAGCTTCCGCGACCGGCAGCAATCCAGGTAGTTCTCCACGTGGTCGATCGTCTGGTCGCGCTCTGATTTCACCACCACCGGCGTCACATTCCGTCCCAGCGGATAATACTCGTACCGCGCCCGGGTAATATTGAGCCGCCCTTCGGTGCCCACCATCTCCACGGCCTCGCCGGTGAGTCCTGGGGCCAGCGTCGCCTCGAACGTGGCCAGCCACTCCTTGGGATATTCGAGCAGCACGTTGATCGTATCCGGCGCCGTGCGGCCATCCTTGTAGTGATAGATGCCACCCGTGGCAGAGGCCGCGATGGGATTGTCCTGGTTCATGAACATATGGACCACGTCGATCCAGTGCGTGAACAGATCCGTCACCTGGCCGCCGCCGAAATCGAGGAACGCCCGGAAATTCCAATACTGCTGCGGATCGTAATCGCGCCACTTCACCGGACCCAGAAATCGCGCCCAATCCAGATTCGAGGGCAGAGTTTGCAACCGCTCCGGTGCTTTGCGTAGATGCGCGCCGTTGCCGTGCCACCACGTGCGGGCCATCGTGATCTTGCCCAGTTTGCCGGTATCGAAATATTCCTGCTTGGCCTGCAGATAAATCTTGCCCGACCGCTGCTGCATGCCCACCTGGCAGATGCGGTTGTTCACACGCGCGGCCTTCACGATCGGCGGACCCTCCTCCGGCTTCAAGGTCAGCGGCTTCTCCACATAGACGTCCTTGCCTGCATTCAATGCATCGATTGCGATCGCCGCGTGCCAGTGATCGGGCGTGGCGATCTGGACCGAATCGATATCTTTCATCTCCAGCAGCTTCCGGTGGTCCTTAAACCCCTTGGCGCCCGGCGCGCGTTTCTGGCCCGCATCCACATGCTCGGCGAACACATCGCAAACCGCTGTGACGTTCACCTGGCCGGTGTTGATGAAGTTCCCCAACACCCCGATGCCGCGCCCTCCGCAGCCGATCAGCGCGTGATTGATCTTGTCGTTCGCGCCGAGAATTCGCGAGTAGGATGCCGCGGTAATAGCCACGGCCGCGGATTTCGCCAGAGAAGAATTTTGCATGTGCGAATTATATCAACCCAGGGTATGCTAATTTGACTCAAGACGCTTAAATGGATTGGTATTACGCAAACGGAGGAGAAAAGCAGGGGCCTGTGGATCAGGCTGCCTTTGATCGCCTCGCCGCCGAAGGCGTCATTCTCGAAACCACGCTCGTCTGGCACGAAGGTCTAACCGAGTGGCAGCGCTACTCCGACACCGAACCGGCCATGTACTGCACCGAATGCGGCAAGCCGCATCCCATCGGCTTTATGATGCCGTTCGGGCGGTCGTGGATCTGCGTGAACTGCAAGCCTCGCTTTGCGCAAAAGATTCGCGAGGGCGTTCTCCACACGCTGGCCCTGCCGTACGCGGGTTTCTGGATCCGCTTCGCCGCGAAGTCCCTCGATGGCATTGTCCTTTGGATTGTGAACATGTTGCCCAACTTCTTTCTCGCCGGAATGATCGGCTTCCGCGCGCAGAAGTTCGACCCAACGCACCTGTTCGCCTACTTCGGCACGCTCTCTCTATTCCAGCTTGCCTTCTCTGTCGCCTATGAAACACTGTTCGTCTGGAAATACGGCGGCACACCGGGAAAGCTGGTGCTCGGATTGAAAATCGTCCGCCCTGACGGCACTGCGCTTTCGCTGCCGCTTGCCCTAGGCCGCTACGCCGCGAATTTCGTCACCGGCTTCACCATGGGGATCGGCCATGTGATGGCCGCGTTTGACGATGAGAAGCGCGCCCTGCATGACCGCCTGGCTGGCACAAGGGTGATCAAGCCAGAATGACGCCGCCGGTCTTTGCGACACAAATCCAGTGCCCCAAATGCGGCCTCCAGTTGGACCGGACCTACTGGAACCAGTCGCAGTTGCAGCCGTGCCAGCATTGCCAGACCAACCTGCGCCTGCTGGTGTTCCCGGCGGCGATGGAGCCTCCGCCCTTAGCGCCCGCGAATCCCAACGCCATGCCGGGCGAAGCTACCTGTTTCAACCACGCCAATCGCCAGGCCCACGTACCTTGCGCCGCATGCGGACGCTTTCTATGCGCCGTCTGCGATCTGGAATTCCGCGGCGAACACTGGTGCCCGTCGTGCCTCAAGCAGCAGTCCGACGCGCAAACTTCGCCCCTGTTCCAGCGCAGTCGCATGCGTTGGGACTCGCTGGCTCTGCTGCTGGCGACTCTTCCAGCCTTCCTTGTTTACCCCACCGTTCTGACCGCGCCGGTCGCACTGTTTCTCTCCATCCGTCATTGGAAAGAGGACCCGGGCTTTCTGCCCCGTACTCGAATCCGCAGATACCTGGCGCTGATCTTCTCCGCCACGCAGATCTTGTGCTGGATCGCGCTCTTCGGCTTTCTCATCTTCAGCTTTTCGAAGATTTTTCCCAGGAGGCTGAGATGAACCCTACCTACACCCGCCTGCCTGGGGTGCGCAGAACTCCCGTCAGTAAAGACACGCTGTGGATGGCTGACGATCATCTGCTCATCGCACATTCCAATCGCATCTCCGAAAAGTTCCAGCGCGTCTATTTCAAAGACGTGCAGGCCATCATCTTTGAAGAGCCCGATTTTACGCAGCGCAAAATGGTCTGGGGCGGCATCAGCGCTCTGCTCCTGATCACTACCGTGACGCTGGCCTTCAGCGGCTACCGTCTGAGCGCGATCTTCCCCATGGTCCTGCTTACTCTGCCGCTGGCCATGTTTCTTACGATCGCAGAATGCCGCTGCTATGCAGTCACCGCGATTGGCCGCTATCGAATCGGTGCGCTACGATATCGCGAGTCGGCCGAGCGCGCACTCGCTATTCTGACGCCGATCCTGATGGAAGCGCAAAAGAAGGAGGCTCCGGTTGCCGGCCCTGGCCCAACAGAAGTGCTTTGAGCACGCTGCCCGCGAAGCCTCTTCGCAGTGCCTCCAATGCAAACGCTACTTCTGCCGCGAATGCGTGGTGGAGCATGAAGGCCGCATCCAATGCACGGCCTGCCTCAAGGCGCTCGCCGCAAAGCCGGCGCGCAAACCCGTGCCCACGGCCATGCTGTACGCCACGCTCGGCTTTCTGCTCACCTGGGGCCTGTTCTACGGGCTCGGACGCCTGTTGCTGCTCCTGCCTTCCGCCTTTCATGGAGGGATCCAGTAGATGCGCCGCTCTGCGCTCGATTGGATCGAAGAGGCGGCCCATCTGCTCTACCAGACCTCTGCCGCCTCCCTAGCCCTCTATTACATCGGCGCCCTGCCGTTCGTCCTCGCCGTCATTTGGTACTGGCTCGATATGAGCCATGACGCCTTCGCCAATCAGCGTCTCGAAACCAGTTCTTTCCTGCTCGCCGTGGTGTTCCTGTGGATGAAATGCTGGCAGGCGGTGTTTGCGCAGAGCCTGCTGCGCGAATTGAATGGCTCCGCCGCGCCTGCCTGGACCCTTGCCCGGATCTTCCGCCTGGCCATCCAGCAGTGTGCCCTGCAGCCCTCCGCGTTCCTGCTGCTGCCGGCCTCCTCTCTCGCGCTGCTTCCCTTTGCCCGCGTGCTCGGCTTCTATCAGAACGTCACGCTGCTCGGTTCCGGCGAGGAACTCAGCCTGCGCGAACTCATCCGCCGCGCCCGTTCGCTGACCGGTCACTGGACCTCCGAAGCCTGGAGCATGCTGGCCATTCAACTTGGCTTCAAGCTCTTCGTCCTTCTCAACCTCGGGCTATTGTTGTACATGCTGCCTCAATTGGCCAAGATGTTTCTCGGCATCGAATCAGTCTTCACGCTGAGCAATACGGCCATGCTGAACTCCACGTTTTTCCTGGCCTGCCTGTTGATCACCTACATCCTGGTCGACCCGCTGCTCAAAGCCTGCTACGCACTGCGCTGCTTCTACGGCGAGTCATTGACCACGGGCGCGGATCTCCGCGCGGAGTTGCGCCATGCGGACTAAACTGCTGCTCGCCTCTCTGTTTGCATTACTGTCTTCCTTGGCCCTTGCAGGCGAGCCGCGCGAAAAGCTCAAGCCCGAAGTGCTCGATCAAAAAATCGAAGAGGTCATCCACGAACCCCGCTTCGCGTGGCGCATGCCGCGCCAAGTAGAGGTCGACGAGCAGGCCGCTGAATTCTTCTTAGTCCGCGCTCTGCGGCAATTCTTCAAGAGCTTCGGCCGCTTATTCGATGCCATCGCCCGCTGGATCGAGGAGTTCTTCCGCAACAAAGATCTCGACCCCGAATCCGCGGCGCGCACCGCCCGCCAGGCGATCCAAGCCTCACTCTACGGACTGCTGTTCCTGATCGCCGCCGCGGCTGCCTGGCTCTTCTGGAAATCACGCAAGACGCAACTCACCACGGCCACCGAGCTTCCCGTCACGCCGGCGATCGACCTCACCTCTCCCGACATTTCGCCCGCCCTGCTCGCCGAAGACGAGTGGCTCGCCCTCGCTCGCGAATACCTCGAAAAGAACGAACCGCTCCTGGCCCTGCGTGCCTACTATCTGGCCGGCCTCGCCTTGCTCGCCCGTAAGGAACTGGTTCGCGCCGATGCGTCGAAATCGAATCGCGAATACCAGGCGGAACTCGGCCGCCGCGCGCGCGCCGTGCCGGATCTGGTGCCCATCTTCGCGCAAAACGTAACGCTCTTCGAGCGCTGCTGGTACGGCGGCCACGCCGTGGAACGAGCTTCCATCAACGAATTTCTGGTCAACCTCGAAAGGATGCGCACCCTTGCCCCGTAAGTCCCTCATCCTCGCCATCCTCATCGCGGTGCTCTTCTGCGTGGGACTCACGGAACTGTTCCTGCTTCGCTACGATAGCGGCGAAGTTTACGCGGAATACTCCTCGCTCCGTTCCGACCCGCGCGGAGCGCGTGCGCTTTACGAGAGCCTCGAACGCATGCCCGGTGTCGAGGTCAGCCGCAACCTGCTGCCCGCCGCAAAGCTCGAAACCTTCCAGGGCACGGTCTTCTATCTCGGCCTCCATTCTAAAGCAAGCCTCACGGAAGCCTCCAGGATCGCCAGCGGCGGAGCCCGCGTGATCGTGGGCTTCCTGCCCAATAGCAAGGCCAGCGACAAACCGCAGCGTCTCTTTGAAGAGAAAGAAAAAGGCAAAGGCAAGCTGGTGATCCTGCACGACAGCTACTGGGTCAGCAACGAAGCGCTGCTCAATGAGCGCGATCCTGACCTGCTCTCCGAACTCATCGGCCCCACGCGCCAGATCGTATTCGACGAATCGCACCTCGGCATTGTGGAGCAGGGCAGCCTGATGGGTCTTGCGCGCAAGTACGGACTCGGAGGCCTGGTGCTCGCCGTGCTCGCATTGTTCGCCCTCTTCATCTGGCGGAACTCCTCCAGCCTCCTGCCGCAACTCGCCGAAACGGGCGTCAGGGGCAGTGTGGTGCAGGGGCGCGACTCGCACACCGGCTTCGTGAATCTGCTGCGCCGCAGCGTCCCGCGCGAAAAGCTGTTGCAGACCGCCCACGATCAATGGCGCGCCACTCTGGCCATGGGCCGCCAGTATTCGGATTCGAAATTACAGTTGGCCGCGCAAGCGGCGTTGGAACGCGACGCAGTCGCTGCCTACAAGAAGATCGCCGGAATCCTCCGGCAGCGGGAGACATCATGACGGAAAAGCTCGACGAATTGAAACAGGTGCTCACCAGGGCTCGCGCGGAAGTGGAGAAGGTCATCATCGGCCAGCGCGACGCGGTGGAGAAGTGCCTGATGGTGATCCTCACCCGCAATCACGCATTGATCGAAGGCGTGCCCGGCGTGGCCAAAACGCTAATGGTCCGCACCTTCTCCCAGGTGCTGGGCGGAGCCTTCGCCCGCATCCAGTTCACGCCTGACCTGATGCCAGCCGATATCACCGGCACCAACGTCTTCAACCTGCAGCGCAACGAGTTCACGCTCATCCCCGGTCCCATCTTCTGCACCTTCCTGCTGGCGGACGAAATCAATCGCGCCCCCGCCAAGACGCAGTCCGCGCTGCTCCAGGCGATGCAGGAGCACGCCGTCACCATCGATCGCGAAACCCACACGCTGCCCTCCGGCTTCACCGTCTTCGCCACGCAGAATCCCATCGAATTCGAGGGCACCTACCCGCTTCCCGAAGCCCAGAAGGATCGTTTCATGCTCAAGATCGGCATGTCGTTTCCAGCCCGTGACGAAGAACTGGCCCTAGCCTCGCGCATGCTCGGCCGCAACGCGCCTGAAGCAACGCTGGCGAGCGGCGCCGTGCAGTGCGTGCTCGCCGAATCCAACCTGGATCAACTGCGCGATTCGTTGACTGACCTGATCGTGAAGGACGAACTGATCGCCTACATCGTCGACGTCGTCCGCAAAGCCCGCTCGCATGAAGCCGTGCTTGTCGGTTGCGGTCCGCGCGCCACGCAGGCTCTGCTCGCCGCCAGTCGCGCCTCCGCCGCGCTCGATGGCCGCGACTACGTTACGCCCGATGACGTCAAGTCCCTTGCCGGCGCGGTCCTCGAACACCGCCTCATCCTGCGCCCCGAATACGAAGTGGAAGGCATGGGGCCGGCCGAAGTCGTGGCTTCCGTGCTCAAGGACGTGCCGGTTCCACGATGATCGTCCCTACCAACAGACTGCTGTTGTTTGTGGCCGCGCTGGTGCTGCCCGCGGCGGCGATCGGCGGACTCGTGCCCAACCTCGCCCTGGCGTGCATGTTGCTCATCGCCGTTGCCGTGGTCACTTTTGTCACCGATGCCGTCCTCGCTCCGGCCCGCTTGAATGGCGTCACTGTCCAGCCGCCGGAACTGGTCCGCATGTCGCTCCATCGCCAGGCTGCCATCGCGCTCAAGATCGAAAACGGTCCGACGCGCCTGAAACTCGGTCTCGCCATGCCCGCTGAATTCGTTGCGAAAGAGGAGTCGCTTGAGGTCGAAGTCCGTTCGACGCTTGCTCAGGTGGAGTGGTTCGCCACGCCGCAAAAACGCGGCTCTTTCCAACTGGAAGGTTGCTACTTTGAAACCCCGTCCGCCCTCGGCTTCTGGTCCGTACGCGGACGCACGGCGGTGAAATGCGAAGTCCGCGTCTACCCCAATCTCGCGCAGGATATCCGCCAGTCCGCCGCCGCGTTCCTCAATCGCGGTAGCGCCGGCGCGCACGCCCAGCGCCTGATCGGCAAAGGCCGCGAATTCGAAAAACTCCGCGAATACGAACACGGCGACACCTTTGACGACATCCATTGGAAGACCACCGCCAAGCGTGGCCGCCCTATCACCAAGGTCTTCCAGATGGACCGCACGCAGGAGGTCTATGCCGTCATTGACGGCTCACGCCTCACCGCCCGCGAAGATATCCTGGAGCGCTACATTAACTCCGCGCTGATGCTCGGCGCGGTCGCGGAAAAGCAGGGCGACCTGTTCGGCCTCGTCACCTTCTCCGACCGCGTCAACGGCTTCGTCCGCGCCCGCAATGGCAAGGCTCACTTCACCGCCTGCCGCGAAGCGCTCTATACGCTGCAGCCGAAGCTGGTGTCGCCTGATTTCGACGAGCTCGGCGCGTTTCTGCGCACCAAGCTCCGCCGCCGCGCGCTGATCATCGTCCTTACCGCTCTCGATGATCCGTCGCTCGCCGAATCCTTTCTGCGCAACCTGTCGCTCGTCAAACGCAAGCACGTCGTGCTTGCCGGTATGGTCGCGCCTGCCGGCTCCGTGCCGCTCTTCAGCGGCCAGGACGTCGAAACCGAAGACGGCATCTACGCCGCATTGGGAGGCCATCTCGCCTGGCGCAAAATCAAAGAGCTCGATCGCTCGCTGAGTCATCACGGCATCCGCCTGCTGCTGCTTGATCCGCTACGCATCGCCTCGCAGGTTACCGCGGCCTATCAAAGCGTGAAAGCGAGGCAGTTGCTATGATCGTCAACCTGCGCCGCTTTCTTGCCGTGGAGGAGCGTTATTGGAAAGAGCTCGATGCCATGGTGCTGCGCCTGGAGCAGCAGCCCGGCTCCACCCTCGCGCTCGACGAAGCGCAGCGCTACCACTATCTCTACGAACGCGCCCTCTCCGCGCTGGCGAAGATCTCCACCTTCAGCGCCGAGCCCGAAACACGCGGCTATCTGGAATCCCTGGTCTCTCGCGCCTATGCTGAAATGCAGGAGACCCGCGAAACCCGCAACCGCCTGCGTCCGCTGCGCTGGTTCTTCCACACGTTTCCGAACGTGTTCCGCAGCCATCTGCGGGCCTTCTGGCTCTCTACCGCCATCACGCTGGTGGGCGCTGCTTTCGGCTGCCTGGCCATGGCGATCGACACCGATGCCAAACGCGTCCTCATGCCCTTTTCGCACCTGAACGAGGACCCGCGCAAGCGCGTCTTCCAGGAAGAAGAGATGGACCGCTCAAAGAACCTCACCGGCCACAAGTCCAGCTTCTCCGCGCAACTGATGACCAACAACACGCGCGTCGCACTCACCACGCTCGCCTTCGGCATCACCTTCGGCGTGGGCACAACGGTGGTGCTCTTCTACAATGGAGTCTCGCTCGGCGCGGTCTGTTGGGATTACGTCATGGCTGGCCAGGGCCGCTTTCTCGCAGGCTGGCTGCTACCACACGGCTCCATTGAAATCCCCGCCATCGTGCTCGCCGGGCAGGCCGGACTGATCCTCGCCGGTGCGATGATCGGCTGGAGCAGCCGCAAGAGCCGCGCTCAGCGCCTGCGCGAAGTCTCTGGTGATCTGATGACGCTCAGCGGAGGCATCGCCTGCCTGCTGGTGTGGGCCGGCATCATTGAGGCATTTCTATCGCAGTATCACGCGCCTGTTCTGCCCTACGAATGGAAGATCGCGTTCGGAGTTGTCGAACTCCTGCTGCTCATGCTTTTCCTCGCCCGTTCCGGAGCTTCGAATCGTGCGTAGATCCCGCACCGCCACGCTCGAAATCCTCACCCCGGAGGGCGTGAAGTTTGCACTCCCGCTGGCCGGACCCGTCGCACGCTTTCTCGCCTGGGTCGTCGATTTCTGTGTCTTCGTCGTCGCCGTGAGTCTGGTGACGCAGGCCGCCGGCTTGTTGGGCACAATCGACCGCGACCTCGCCGGAACCATCTCCATCATTGCGCTTTTCGCGCTCTATATCGGCGGCTCCATGCTGCAGGAATGGTACTGGCGCGGCCAGACGCTCGGCAAACGCGTCTTCCATCTACGCGTCACCGACGCCCAGGGACTGCGCCTGCAATCGAGCCAGATCTTCATGCGCAACGTGCTGCGACTCTTTGACATGCTGCCGGTCTTCTACCTGGTGGGCGGGGTCACCTGCGCACTCTCCGCTAAAAGGCAGCGACTCGGCGACATCGCCGCCAACACGGTTGTCATCCGCACGCCGCAGATCAGTGAACCGGATCTTCAGTCGCTCCTGCGCAGCAAATACAACTCCCTCGCCGCCCATCCGCATCTGGCCGCTCGCCTGCGTCAGCTTACTTCGCCCGCGCTTTCGAACGTCGCGCTGGAAGCGATCCTGCGCCGCGATCAGTTCACCGCGGAAGCCCGCCTGGCCGTCTTTGCCGACATCGCCGAAGCGCTAAAGAAGTTGGTCGCATTTCCCGAAGAGGCCGTCGAAGCACTTCCAGACGAACAGTACGTTCGCAATGCAGTAGAGATCCTGCGCATCTCCTGACCGCTCCGGGGATTGCCCGCGCTGTCCCCGTCATCAGTGCACCACGACCCGCGTCCCGCCCGTCACTTTCCCCAACTCCTTGGACGCCAGTTTCACCGCCAGTTTGTGCTTCCGCGGCTTGTCCTCGCCCGCCTGCGGCTGAAACCCGATCACATACTCGAACCGCACTGCTCCCGCCATCGCGCCGAGAATCGTCCGGATCATCATCAGGTTCATCATCGGAGGATCGAAGCTGCGCCCGCCGGTTAACTCACCCAGGCTCGCGTATTCCAGAATCTCGTTTTGCTGTTGTTCCAGCTGAAAGAGACGGGTCTTCGCGCCATCGTTCATGATGCCCTGTTTGTTGTAGCCGGTCTCCATCACATGCTTGATGCGTTCCAAAATCTTCTGGTGTCCCAAGGCCACCGGATAGATGGTGACGCCCAGGTCGCTGATTTCGCCGGTCACATCTTTGGGTTTGGCGTCGGTCGTGGCAAAGCCATCGGAAAACATCAGGATGATCCGCGTTGCATCTCCCGGAGTGGATGCCGCGTCCTTCGCTGCGGCCAGCGCCGATTCGTAAATCCACGTCCCGCCATTGCGAGATTTCCGTTTCGGCGGCAGACTCAGCTTGATAACCTCAGGCCGCGGCTTGGCACCGGTCTTGTAGTTCTGAATTCGGCGGAACGCCTCCGTCAGCACAGCCGGATCGCGGGTCGGGCGGCAGAAGCGTTTCAAGCTGGCATCGAAGCCGTACACGGCAAGGGTCACACCCGGCAGTCCGTCGAGCAGGGCCGTTTTGTAGGTGACGAAATCCAGCAGGCCTTCTTCGGTCACACTGCCGCTGATGTCGAACAACAGCGTCAGTTCGATGGGCACAGAACGCTGCTTGCTCATCCGTCCACCCTCGAAGAACGAGATCTTGCGTTGCTCGCCGTCTTCGGTCAGGAGGATGTCTTTCGGCGTGATCGTATCCACGTAACGGTTCGACTTGAGGACGTGAAACCGCACCGTAGCGAGCGAGCTCTCGGCGCGGAAGACAGGCAAGTCGCCGGGCTCCTGCGCGAGCCCAATTCCAGAAATCCCAATCCATACAAGCGCGGCAAACATTCTTTAAATCATACCGTTTTGTCTCATGTCTTGCGCATTGCCTCCCAATAGCGTACGCTGGCAAAGAAAAGGCGAAAGTGATCAATGAACCTCTCCCTCGGATTTCCCGAACCGCCCGCGCCGGAAGAACCTGGCCAGGAACTGCGCAAACCCTCCGGCCTGGAGGGCGCGCTAACCCGCTTCCAGGAGTGGGCGTCACATGAAAACTCGCCCATCCGCGCCATCAAACGCATCCCCGCGCGCAATGGCGAATACGCCGCGGTCCCTGAAGGTGTCAGCGAAGCCGTGCAGCGCGGCCTGGAACGCCGCGGCATCAAGCAACTCTACATCCACCAGGCCGAAGCCTTTGACAAAATCAGCCAGTCGAAAAACGTTGTTGTCGTCACCCCCACCGCCAGCGGCAAGACGCTCTGCTATAACCTGCCGGTGCTCAACAAACTAACCGCCGACCCGGGCGCGCGCGCCATGTACCTGTTCCCCACCAAGGCCCTCGCCGAAGATCAGCTGCAGGAGTTCAATGCTACGGTCAACGAAATGGGCTCCAGCATTCGCGCCTTCACCTATGATGGAGACACTCCGCAGGACGCCCGCCGCGCCATCCGCGAACGCGCCAATGTTGTCTTCACGAACCCGGACATGCTCCACTGCGGCATCCTCCCGCATCACACGAAATGGGCGAAATGTTTTGAGAACCTGCAGTATTTCGTCATCGACGAACTGCACTACTATCGCGGTGTCTACGGCAGCCACCTCGCCAACCTTCTGCGCCGCGTGCGCCGCATCTGTGAATTCTATGGCTCCAAGCCGCAGTTCATCTGCTGCTCGGCCACCATCGCCAACCCTAAGGAACTGGCCGAGGCTCTCACCTCCGAGCCCTTTGAACTGGTCGATTCCAACGGCAGCCCGAGCGGCGAAAAGTACGTCGTCTTCTACAATCCTCCGGTGGTGAACAAGCAACTCGGCATCCGCCGCAGCTACCTCCACGAGACGCGCCGCATCGCCATGGAGTTTGTCGACCGCGGCCAGCAGACGCTCGTTTTTGCCAACAATCGTCTCGCCACCGAGGTCCTCACCACCTACCTCAAAGACGCCATCGAGCGCGCGCCGATGCGTGCCGGCGCGGTCCGCGGCTATCGCGGCGGCTTCCTGCCGAAGGAGCGCCGTGAGATCGAGGCCAAGTTGCGCAGCGGCGAAATCCGCTGCGTCATCGCCACCAACGCGCTCGAACTCGGCGTGGATATCGGCTCGCTCGATGCAGTGGTCATGGCCGGTTATCCCGGTACCATCGCTTCGTCGTGGCAGCGCGCGGGCCGTGCGGGCCGCCGCCAGAAGACGTCGCTCGCCGTGCTGGTCGCCTCCAGCGCGCCGCTCGATCAGTTCATCGTCGAGCATCCCGATTACTTCTTCGGCCAGTCGCCCGAGCACGCCCACATCAATCCTGACAACCTCGAAATCCTGCTCAGTCACCTGAAGTGCGCCGCCTTCGAACTCCCCATCCGCGACGGCGAAAAGTTCGGCGGACACGATTCCACCAACCTCTGCCAGTTCCTGCAGGAGATGGGCTTCCTGCATCCTTCGAACGGTGCCTGGCACTGGACTTCGGACACTTACCCTGCCGACGCCGTCAGCCTGCGCGCTGTCACCAGCGACAACTTCATCGTCATTGACGAGACGCATGAATCGAAGGTCATCGCCGAGGTCTCCTTTCCCGTCGCCCTCACCACGCTCCACGAAAAAGCCATCTACCTCCACGACGCCCGCCAGTATCAGGTGGAGAAGTTCGATTACGTCGGGCGCAAAGCGTATGTCCGCAGTGTAGAGTGCGACTACTTCACGGATGCCATCGACTACACGCAGGTTAAGATCCTCACCGACTTCGACCGCGCCCCGGTCACCACTGCCGAAGCTCTGCATGGCGAGGTCCGCGTCAACACGCAGGTGGTCGGCTTCAAGAAAGTGAAGTTCTACACGCTCGAAAACATCGGGGCAGGGAACCTCTCCATGCCCGAACAGGAGATGCACACCACCGCCTTCTGGCTGCACTTCCCCGAAACGTTTCTCGCCCAATTTAGTGATCTGACTCCCACCGAAAAACAGAACGGCATGGTCGGACTCGGCTCTGCGTTGCGCGCGGTCGCCGCGCTGCTGCTGATGTGCGACCCGCGCGACCTCTCCATCGCCCTCACCGAAAACTCGCCCGGCGATCTCACTGCCTTCGAACCGAATCTCTACCTCTATGACAACTACCCGGGCGGCATCGGCGGCAGCGCGCCGCTGTTTAAGATGACGGCGAAGTTGTTGAAGGGCGCGCAATCCCTGATCTGCGAGTGCCCATGCGAAAGCGGTTGCCCGGGCTGTGTCGGTCCCGTGGGTGAGATTGGCGAAAAGGGCAAAGAGGTTGCCCGCAGGATTCTTGCCGCCTTGCTTCAGTAGTGCTTAGTGCAATGCGCCCGGTCTCCCCCCTCCCGCCTTTGATGGAAGTATCGCTCCCTCACGGTCACGGCTCGGCTTGAAGGTCAACATTGCTAGCCGAGCCGCGACCGTGATGGCGCGATATGCTTACTTGAATCTGCTGTGGCGGATATCAGGCGGCTTCAGTGTGTGCGCAAATCCCGGAGAAGTTGTGGCACTTCGTCAGGCGTGATCGCCTCGCCGAAGAAGTGTCCTTGTGCCTTATCGCAACCAGCCATGCGGATCAGATCCAGTTGTGCTGAAGTCTCCACACCCTCGGCCACAACGGTCAGGCCAAGGTTGTGAGCCAGCGACACAATCGTCTGGATCACGGCCAGCGAGCCGGTGTCGGCCTTACTCTCGCGCAGGAACGATTGATCGATCTTCAGCGTATCGGCGGGCAGTCGCCGCAGGTAACTGAGTGACGAATATCCGGTGCCGAAATCGTCGATCGAGATGCTCACCCCAACCTCCCGCAACGTCGACATACGTGCTGCCGACTCGTGGATGTTTTCCACCAGGATGCTCTCGGTCAACTCCAGATCCAGGTAGCGCGGTTCCAGGCCCGCAGCCAGTAGAGCCTGCTCCACTGTCTCTACAAAGTCAGTCTTCGCGAATTGCATTGCCGACACGTTCACCGAAACCCGGATGGGCCGCAAGCCCGCCGCCTGCCATGCGGCGTTCTGCTTGCAGGCTTGCCGCAGCACCCACGCGCCGATCTGGACGATCATGCCGCTCTCTTCCGCGATCGGAATAAACTGCGAGGGAGATATCCGTCCCAGTTTCGGATGGTCCCACTTCACCAGCGCTTCCAGACTCTCTACCCGGCCGTCCAGATCAACCTGCGGTTGATAAAGCAGGCGCAGTTCATTGTTGTCGATGGCCCTGCGCAGATACGTCTCCATCTCCAGGTTGCGCAGCGCAATGGCGCCCAGGCCTGGCTTGAAAAACTCCAGGCTGTCGTTCCCTTTATGTTTGGCCATGTACATGGCGCTGTCGGCGTTGCGCAGCAGCGACGCCACATCGCGCCCGTCGCGTGGAAACATGCTGATGCCCATGCTGCCCGTGATGAACAGTTCATGCCCGTCCACGTCGAACGGGGCGCGCAGGCACCCCAACAGATCTTCTGCCTGCAAGCGTGCCTCGTCCAGTCCGTTCAGGCCGCTCAGCACAATCGTGAATTCGTCCCCGCCCATCCGCGCCAGCAAGCCACCCGGCCGGGAACAATGCTTTAGCCGACGGCTCACCTGCTCCAGCAGCCGGTCGCCGGTAGTGTGGCCCAGTGTGTCGTTGATCTGCTTGAAGCGGTCGAGGTCGATGAAGCAGACGGCCAGCAGTTTGCCCTGGCTTCTGGCATCTTCAATCGCAAGTGGCAGACGGTCCTGCAACTGCAGCCGGTTGGGCAGGCCGGTCAGTGCATCATGCTGCGACTGGTAGGAGAGCTGATCGGTCAACAGGTTGTGCTCCATGGAAATCGCCGCGATGGAAACCGCCGTCTGCATCAAAGTCCGGTGCCGTTCCTCGATACGGAAGCCTGCTTCAAAATGCGCGGCAAACACGCCCAGCACCTGCCCGAATGCAGAAAGAATCGGCATTGCCATGCAGGTTCCTATACCCAGTTCTTTGGCCAGTTTCTTGCGTGCGCGCCAAAAAGGGTCTGTCCTCGTGTCGGAGGCGATCACCAGCTCCCGGGCATGGGCCGCCAGCGCATAGCTGCCCGCATCAGGGCTGACCGCAATGCGGGGAAACGCGGCGACGTGCTCGCCCGGGAACCCCGGTGCGCACTCCCAGAACAGCTGTCCGCGGCGCAGCAGCAAGATGGCCGCCCTCGCTCCCGGCTGCTGCCGCTCGAACATTCCCGCAATGCGGCGGAACACGTCGTGAGCCGGTTCGCTGCGGGCCACCATCTCCAGCACCCTGTTCCGGTCACGCTCTAATAGTTGAGCCATTTTGCGTTCGGAGATATCCCGCCCGCTCACGACGATGCCTCTGATCTCCGGATCGGACAACAGATTGGTCGCGATGCATTCGACGCAGATGCGTGTGCCGTCTCTCTTCTTGAACGTCGTCTCGAAGGGTGGATGTGGCCCTTCACTGGAAAGCCAGACCTTCTCCTGGCGAACCAGATCTCTAATACTTCCCTGCGCCACAAAGTCCGGTACCGATACCTCGTAGGCCCTCTCATCCGGGAGTTCAAACGCCCGGATGATGGATGGACTGATGTAGGTTAACTTCCGCTGCCGGTCAAAGATGCAAACGAAATCGGAGGTTGTTTCGATAATCGAGCGGAACAGATGCTCGCTGCGGCGCAAATGCTCCTCGGCCTTCGTGATGCCGGCCCGGCTCTGCTCCTCAATCAAGACCCGCCCCAGGCTGCGCGACATCAATTCCAGAATCTCCTGCCGTTGCGCATTGTAGTGGCCGGCCGGTTTGGGCTCGCAGCCGAAGAAACCGATCACGCCCCGGACATTATCGGCCAGCGTGACCGACGTGCCGAAGTAGGACCGGACCGCGAACTGGTGAAAAAGTGGAGGCATCCGAAAACGCTTCTCCAATTCGGTATCTTCCACCGCCACCGTGAGGCCTTCCTCCATGACTTCGCGGCAGAAGCTGTCGTCGTAGGGGATCCGCAACCCGGCCTCAAAGCCATGCAGTTCGCTCACGGTGCTGATGAGCGAGATCGTCTCCCCGTCGCTGCGCGAGAGATACCCATGCGGCAGACCGAACATTTCACAGCCCGTACGGATAAAATCGCGATAAAGGTCCTCTTTGTGCGAGTAGCTGGTGCTGGTGAGCCGGTGCAGCTGCTTCAAGCCCGCATGGAACTCACGCTGCTGTGTGATATCGGAAAAAGAGGTGATGACGGCATAAGGCTTCGTTTCGCCATGCCGGACCAGCGGCACTGCGGAAATGGACAGCCAGACTCGAACCCCGTCGGGGCGATCCACCCCAAGCACAACATCCTTTTGTGAGTCGGAACCCAGCATTGCCAGTGATGACGGATGCTCTGCCAGCTCCAATGCCCGGCCATCTTCGCGGAACCACTTCCACTGTTTGAAATGAAGGTGCTCAAGCTCCGTATCTGCGGCAACTCCCAGAATGCGCCGCCCACTATGGTTGCAGACGGCGACTCTCCCCTCGGCCAGCCGCAGGATCATGCCTTCGGCCGTATTGGAGATCGTCGCCAGGTATTGCCGTTCTGCTTCCAATAGCGACTGATGCGCGGCGATCTGCCGCTGCATGTGATCCCGCTCGGTATTGCGCCGTTCCAGTTCGGCGGCCGCCCTCATTGCGAACAATCGCAACGCCGCCTCCGCGCGAGACGTCGGTGCCCACTCCACGGTGTCCATGATCGCCAGCACCCCAATCACGGCCCCGCCGGAAGCCCGCAATGGCAATCCCATGTAGCTTTCGATGCCCATTTCCGCCAGGACTGGATCGTCACTGAACAAGGCGCTCGTGCCAGCCGGGTAGCAGCGCGCGTTCCCTTCCGCTACGCAAGCGCACGGAGTGCCTTCCAGGTCGTACTCGAAGTTCCGCATCGATTCGCCATAGTTATAGGCGGCCAGCGTGCGGATGCGGGCAGGCGGGGTGGTAATCTTCTCCCCGATGATTGCGTATTTCACGCCCAACGCCCGCGTCAGATTGCCCGCCAGCGTCATGAAAAACTCATCTCCCGTCACCGAAGAGATCGCTTCCGCAATCTCCTGCAAGCCCGCCTCCGTGCGGATGTTTTCCGTCAGGCTGCGCGCCACGCACAACAGGCTCGCCGGTTTCCCCATGCCGAAATGCAATCGCAGCCGGGCTTCCAGCGTGACCGGTTGCCCCTGCTTATGCAGGAACGTAAGCCGGATGGGCTGTGCCGCTTCGCCCCCCAGGATGGAAACGAACAGCTGTTGCATCGCCTCTGCGGATTCCGGCAGCAACAGGTCCTTACACTTCATGCCGATCAGCGACGATCTTGGATAGCCGGTGGCCATTTCGAAATGAGTATTGGCCTCGACAATCTTTCCCTCCAGATCCTGTGCGTAGTAGACTTCCCCGGCATTGAACTTGCTCTTTTCCACCGCCGCGCCCAGGCTGATGCTGCTCAAGCATTCGAGCTGCGACGAAACCAGCTTTGCGAAGTGCTGCAAGTCTTTTTTCTGCGAGGAGGTAAAGCTGCGCGGTGCGAAATCGTAGATCGTCAGTGTGCCCAATCTGCTGCCGTCGTGCTTCCAGAGCGGAGCAGCCGCCACGAAACCCGCCCGTTGTTTCGGGAAGCGGCTGTCTTTGGAGGTGTCGTTCACCAGCAGGAAATTTCGCTCGGTAAGCGCAGCCTCGCGAAAGGCCAGCTCTATCTTCCTGCCGCTCCGCGTTGACTGACTCAGATAGCAGCTGCCGTGCTGTTCGCCGGCAAGATAGATCGATGCCAGCGGAACTCCCATCAATTGGGCAGCCATCTCCGCGGAACTGGCGAGCGTGGGTTGTGACCTGGAATCTGGTGTCTTCCTGACTCTGGCTTTAAGGCCGCGCGCGATCACCCCGGGTTGCGGTGCTGATGAGATGGCTGGCTCCTTCCTGCTATTTGCCTCGCTGCAAATAGAGTAAGCTCAGGAACAGGCAAGTTCCAAGGGCTATGGTAATTCCGTGTGGCAATGTTACTGCCGACTGGCTTCTGACGTCAAGTGACGGATCAGCGCCGTGCGGGGCTCTCCCCTGTGCCAATTCTGTCATGATTACGTAAACGTTGACGAGCGCTCGTTTCAATCCGCCCCGGAACAGCAGCAAGAACACGGCAAGAACTCCGCCAATGATGGACGTGAGAATGAAAATGGAGAACCAGTTGATGGGCCCCACAATCGCTCCGATTGCGCCCATCAGCTTCACGTCGCCGGCGCCCATCGCCCGCAGCGCATAGAAGATCAGGTACACTACGAATCCGAACGCGAAGCCGCCCGCCGATTCCAGGAATCCCTGCCATCCACCGAGACCAATACGCAGCGCGACCCCACCTGCAAGGCCAGCCGCAACCAGCCAGTTCGGTATCTTGCGGAAGCGGAAGTCGAACACCGCGGCAATCAAGATCAGCACCAGCAAGAGTGCCTGCAGGGGGGCGTCAATGGGCTTCATTGGTTCTCAAAGCTTCGGATGCCGGCGATGCCAGTCGGTCCGTTTCTGAAACTCCACGCCCAGCGCCAGGATCAGGTTTTCGTTGAACGGCCGGCTCACCAACGATAATCCGATCGGCATTCCGCCCGCGAAGCCGCACGGCAATGACAAGGCAGGCAATCCGGCCAGGTTTCCGGCGGCGCCCAGATCGCGCAAGCCCTTGCCGATCGAATCGGGACGGTTAATGCCCGATCCCGGGACCGGTGACGGATTGTCGAGTGGTTCGCTGATCTTCGGCGCTACTTTGAAGGCGCTCGGCGAAAGCAGCACGTCGACATCGACGAACACCTTGCCCATCGCCTCCTGCACCAGTCGGCGGATGCGCATCGCTTTCAGATAGTCTTTCGCCGCGATCTCCAGCCCGGCCTTCAGGCCCGCGATCTGCTTCTGATCGGCCAGTTGATTCACCCGGCCGTCCTGAATGATCGGTTCGAAGATCGAGGCCGCCTCCGCCGCAATGATCGTACTCGCGGTTGCCCCGTAAGGCATCGCAGGAAGTTTGGTCTCAACCAGCTTTGCGCCCATCGCCCGGAATACTTCGAGCGCCGCCAGGAAATCCGCACGCATGCCGGACTCCACGGTTTCGTTGAAGTCCACTGGAGAGTAGCCGATCTTGAGATCGCTGATTTTCCGCGTGTACTGCGGCGTGTAGTAAAAACTCTTGCCCGCCGATCCAGGGTCCGCATCGTCGCTGCCTGCGATCGCCTGCAGCACGATGCCGCAATCCTCTGCCGACCGGCACAGCGCGCCGATCTTATCCATCGTCCACGACAGTGCCATCGCCCCGTGCCTGCTCACCAGGCCGTAGGTTGGCCGCAAGCCGGTGACGCCGCAATAAGCGGAGGGATTCATGATCGAGCCCCACGTCTCCGAGCCCAACGCAAACGCTGCCAGTCCCGCCGCGACCGCCGCGCCCGAGCCACTGGAAGATCCGCCCGACCAGCGCGTGCGGTCCCACGGATTCAGCCCCGGACCCTGCAGCGAAGCCGCCGGAAACCGGTATCCTCCGCCGCCCGCCAGCTCCACCATGGAGAGTTTGCCGATCAGAATGGCGCCTGCCTTTTCGAGCTTCTTCAGTGCCGTCGCATCGAAATCGAACACCTGTCCTGCAAAGGGACGCGCTCCCCACGTGGTCGGTTCGCCATCGGTCGCCAGCAGATCTTTTGCACCGAACGGAATGCCCTGCAGTGGGCCATGCAGCCGGCCGCGCTTCAGTTCGTCATCGGCCCTCTTTGCCTTCTTGATCGCCTGTTCGCGGGCAGGCAATGCCAGCGCGTTGTAGCGAGGTCCGAACTTTTCCAGGCGGTCGCACCAGGCCTTCGCCAACTCCTGCGCGGAGAACTCTTTGTCGCGCCACTTCCTGTTGAGTTCGGCGATGGTGAGGAAGCAATAGTCGTCTGGAATCGCGGCTGGCATCAGATGCTCCTCAGGGTTTGAAGGTGAACGCCGGTTCCGTCGACATCGGCAGCTTGTATTCGCCGAGCGCCTTGGAATTATTTCGCAGCTGCTCCATCGCCTTGTCCGATTCGCCGGAAGTTGGCGCCTGCTGCGCCTGCTGTGCCTGCGCCGCGGCAGGCAGCACAGCGGCTAGTGCCGCGCCCAACTGCCTTCGCGAGATGCTTGGCTTCATGCTGTCATTGTAGCTAATGCCCGAGCGCTTCCATGGCGGCCTTCTCCATCACGGTGCGCGGAGCATTCTCGCCGGTCCAGATTTCGAACTGTGCCGCGGCCTGTTCCAGAAACATCTGGATGCCGGGAACGATGGTCTTGTTCTGCTCCAGGGCCCGTTTCACCAGCACCGTTTCCAGCGGATTGTAAACCATGTCGAAGACCACTTCAGCCGGAATCTCTCCATCGAAGAAGCATTCGTTGACATGCGGAAACATGCCCAGCGGAGTCGCATGCACCAATGCGTCGAACTTGCGTGTAGCCAGCTGATCCTTGATCAGCGGTTCGGCCCCGCAGATCTTGGCCAGTGCCCGTACGCGGTCCGGGTTGCGTCCTACAATGGAAAGCTTCGCCCCCGCGTCAGTCAGGGCAAACGCCGCCCCGCGTGCTGCGCCGCCGTTGCCAGCCAGCAGCACGGTCGATTTGGCCAGCTTGATCTTCTTGCCGAGCGGCACGGTCACGCCGGCGGCGTCGGTGTTGGTCCCTCTCCACCGGCCTGCCTTCTTCCACACCGTGTTCACCGCGCCAATGCGGCGGGAGAGCGGATCTACCGAATCCAGGTAGCGCAGCAGACGCTGCTTGTGCGGAATCGTGACACTGAAGCCGGAGAGCGGCAGTTTGTCGGCCAACGTCAGGAAATCCTTCAGCTGCGGTGGGTGTACCAGAAACGGGAGATATACCGAATCGATGCGCTTCGATTGAAACGCCCGGTTGTGCACCGCCGGTGAAATCGAGTGGCGCACCGGGTCCGCAATCACACCGTAAATCTTCGCCGCTTTGGAAAACTTGTCGATGCGGTACATATTGCGCAATTGCTTCGCGCTGACCTGTCCCGCGGCCGTGCCTTCCGCGGAGTTGGGAGCGGCGTAGGTGTAGACACCTCCGAATGCCGGCGACAGCACGCGCGTCGCAAACCCGGTTTCGCCCATCGCCAGTAACACCAGCGGATCCCGGCTGTGTGTCTTCGCCAGTGACAGCACGCGCTGGTTGTCGCTCGGTTTGCGGGCGGTGGTGACTATCTTGTAAATCGCCGCCGCGATCTTCGACATCCTGCGGTGGATGTGTTCCACTGATGGCGTGCCGTCGTAGTTGTGATAGGAGATGACTAAGATAGATCTGCTGCGCAGCTTGTCGAGGCGGGCGCTGGCGTTTTCGGCGCTTTCGATCTCCACGTCGACGGCCTTGGCTCCGGCATCGACGGCCAGTTCCAGAATGCGTATCTGCTCCTCGATACTGCCGTTGTATTTACCCTGGTTCTGGTGGCGCCTGCAGGTGGCAAGAATCGTACAGTCCGGGTACTCTTTGAGAAACTCGCGGATCACATTTGCGCCATTGGCGGGCTGCGGAAGATAGTCGAGCCGGAACTCCAGAAAGCGCTCTCCGCTCTCTGCCTCGCGGCGTGCGTGCTCCATCAACTGGTCAGCTTCAGCAAAGCCGAGGGCGATGCAGATTTTGGGTAAACTTGTTCTCGCAGGCATACGCAGGTTGCGGAGTCCAGAATAACACTGTCGGTGGGTTCTCTGCTGTGGCCGGTGTAATTCAGAGTCAAGCTTCCATAGCGCCCGATTCGACATTTCTTAAAGAATTTGTTATCTTAGTATTAGAGGTACTTTATGGCGGCTAAACCGGCATTTGCCCAAGGCGCGCAGGTAGAACATCCCAAATTCGGATTGGGTAGCGTGCTCAATTGCAATGAAGAACATATTTCGATCAAGTTCGACGATCACGGTGAAAAGAAATTCGTTATCTCCATCGTTCTAGCGAACCTCAAAAAGAGTGACCGTCAGCCTCCGGTTGAAAAGCGTCGTTCCCCTCGTAAATCGAAGACTGCCGCAGCTGCGGTTGCCGTAGCGGCAGAGTAGTTTTCATCAGAATCGCATCGCTGCCGCCCGGCAGCGATGCACCAACTCCCCACTTACTAAGCCAAATACCTGAAAGCCACCAGTGCGTCTGCACTCGCCTCTCAGCCCTCGGCACGCCGGACCCCTCCCTAACGCTACAATAAGAAGTTCCCATGCGGATTGCCCTTGGCCAAATCAATACAACCGTAGGCGACCTGCCTGGAAACGCCAGCAAAATGGTGCGTTTCTCCAGGCTGGCCGCTGAAAGCGGCGCCCGGATCGTCGTCTTTCCGGAGCTCTCCCTCACCGGCTATCCGCCGCGTGACCTCGTCGAAAAACCGATCTTTCTGGAACGTGCCGGGCAGGAGCTGAAGCGTTTCGCCTCAGAGATCGCTGACCTGCCCATCACCGCCATCTGCGGCACGGTGGAGCGCGCCCCGAAGTTGACCGGCAAGCACGTGCTCAACAGCGCGGCGGTCCTCTCTGGCGGTTCGGTCGTCTTCCGGCAGCACAAGATGCTGCTGCCTACCTACGACGTCTTCGACGAAGCCCGCTACTTCCTGCCTGCCGACGAACAGTCCTTGCTCGAACTCCAAGGCGGCCCCATCGCCCTGACCATCTGCGAGGACGCCTGGAACGACAAGCAGTTCTGGGAGCGCCGCCTCTACCAGCGCGACCCGGTGGAAGAGCTGGTGCATGCCGGCGCTCGCATGCTGATCAGCATCAACGCCTCGCCCTACCACATGGGCAAGCGTGAACTGCGCCGCGAAGTCTTCGCCGCAGCCGCCGTCCGCCACGGCGTGCCGGTGATTTATGTCAACTCGGTCGGCGGGAACGATCAACTGGTATTCGATGGCTCCAGCTTCGCCATGAACGCCCGCGGCGAAATCATCGCCTCGGCCAACAGCTTCGGTGAGGACCTCATCTTCTTCGATCCCGATACCGGCGAAGGTGACCACAACGATTCCCATGCCGCTGAAGTCGATGCAGTATACGAGGCTCTGGTGCTCGGCACCCGCGACTACATTCAGAAGTGCGGCTTCAAGCGCGTGCTAATCGGCCTGAGCGGCGGCATCGATTCTTCGCTTACCGCCGCCGTCGCGGTCGAGGCCGTCGGCCGCGAAAATGTGGTCGGCGTGGCGATGCCCGGTCCCTATTCGAGCGACCACAGCGTGAACGATGCCCGCGAAATGGCCCAGAAAATGGGAATCCGGTTTGAGATCGTCTCTATCAGCGGAGTCTACGATGCGTTCCTCGGCGTGCTCGATCCGGTCTTCAACGGCGCCAAGCGCGACGTCACCGAAGAGAACCTGCAGGCCCGCCTGCGCGGCGCTACGCTGATGGCCCTTTCGAACAAGTGGAACGCCATCGTGCTCACCACCGGCAACAAGAGCGAATTGGCGGTCGGCTACTGCACCCTCTATGGCGACATGTGCGGCGGACTCGCGGTGATCAGCGACGTGCCGAAGACCATGGTCTACGAACTGTCGCGAGCAGCCAACCGGCGGCTGGGTGACGTGATTCCGGAGAACGTCTTCATCAAGCCGCCATCGGCCGAACTGCGCGCCGACCAGAAAGATTCCGACTCCCTGCCTGAATACGACGTGCTGGACCGCATCCTGAAAGGCTACGTCGAAGACTATCAGACCTCGCATCAGATCGCGGCGGACCTGGCCCTGCCGCTCGAACTGGTGCGCGACATCATCAACAAAGTGGATCGTAACGAGTACAAGCGCCAGCAGGCCGCGCCCGGGCTCAAGGTCACGACAAAAGCATTCGGCATCGGCCGCCGCTTCCCCATTGCACAAAGGTTCTCCGAATAAATGAAACTTACTATTGCCATCGTTGTATTGATGCTGGCCGCGATTCTTGTTTCGCAGCCCAAGCCCCGCGAACAGGTCGGTCCCTTGATGAACGGCGGCGCGATGGTGCCGAACGGATCGGTGATCAAGCCCGTGGGGACGCAGGTCGCCTTGGACACTCTGCCCATGGCCAGCGCCCTTTCGCCGGATGGGAAATACCTGCTGGTGCTGAATGGCGGCTACAAACCGCCCACCATCATCGTGCTGGAAGCCGCGTCCATGAAGGAGATCGGCCGTACGCCGGTGCCCGATGGCTGGCTCGGCCTCACCATCGCCCCGAACGGCAAGTCGGTCTACGTCGGCGGCGGTTCGAAGGATTCGGTCTACGAATTCACGCTCGCTTCGTCCGGTAAACTGGAGCCCGCGCGCGTGATCGCGTTTGCCTCCGAGCGCGCGGCCAGCCCACGCAATTTCATCGGCGATGTGAAGGTCTCACCCGATGGCGCCCGCCTCTATGCAGCCGATCTGTTCCATGACCAGATCCTGGTCGTCAATCTCCAGACCGGCAAAGTCGCCGGCAAGTTCAAGACCGGACGCCGCCCGTATCGCATCCTGTTTCACCCCGATGGCAAATCGTTCTTCGTCTCCAGTTGGGCCGATGGCGCCGTTGCGCACCTGGCTGCCGATACCGGTCAGCGCCTCGATTCGATCCGCCTCGGACCGCACACCACCGACATCGTCTGGCGCGCCAAGAAGAGCCGCGAAGAGGTCGGCACCGGCGATGGTTGGGCCGGCCGTCTGTTTGTCACCTCCGGCAATACTAATAACGTCTACGTCGTCGCCGTCTCTGACAACAAGCAGATGCGCTCGGTGGAGACCATCAACGTCTCGCTGTTCCCGAATCAGCCCGCGGGCATGACTCCGAGTGCGGTTGCCTTGAGCGGCGATGAGAGCAAGCTGAATGTGGTCTGCTCCGATGCCAATGCGGTCGCCGTCGTCGATGTGACCGAAGAGCGCAGCCAGGTGCTGGGCTTCATCCCGGCAGGCTGGTATCCCACCACCGCGCGTGGTATGGCCGACGGCCGTCTGCTGATCTTCAACGGACGCGGCACGCGCAGCTTCCCGAATTCGAAGGGTCCGGACCCGACGAAGAAAGTCGCACTGTCGCACCTCGGCTTCCGCTCCGATGAGTACGTGGGTGTGCTCCAGACCGGGGGCAGTTTCAACTCGCAACAGTTTGAGGGTTCGCTGGTGAAGCTGCCGCCGCCGACGGCCGCGCAGATCGAGGCCGGCACGCGCGAAGTACAGGCGGCCAACAGTCCGCAATTCGAGCCCGGCGGTGGCGTGCAGAACCTTTCCGCGCTGGGCATTCAGCATGTGTTCTTCATCATCAAGGAAAACCGCACCTACGATCAGGTGCTGGGCGATATCGGCAAGGGCAACTCCGATCCGTCGCTGACGCTCTTCGGCGAAAAAATTTCGCCCAACCATCACAAGCTGGCGCGCGAGTTCGTGCTTCTCGATAACTTCTACGTCAGTGCCGATGTCAGTGCCGACGGTCACAACTGGTCGATGGCCGCCATCGCGCCTGATTACGTGCAGCGCATGTGGCCCAACAGCTATGGCGGACGCCGCAAAACCTACGACTACGAAGGCGGCGAACCGGCCGCCGTGCCTCCGGCCGGCTACATCTGGAACAACGTGCTGGCCAAGGGCATGAGCGTGCGCAACTACGGCTACTTCGTCAACATCAAAAAAGAGCCGGGTCCCGATGGCCGCCAGAACGACACGGTGCGCGATCCTTCGCTCGCTCCCCACACCAACATGAACTACCGCGGCTTCGACCTGAACTATCAGGACGTCGACCGCGCCAGGGTGTTCCTCCAGGATCTGGCGCAGATGAGCGCAAGCGGCCAGATGCCGCGCTTCATGATTGTGCGCCTCGGCAACGATCACACCTCCGGCACCGCCGCGGGGAAGTACACGCCGCTCGCCGCCGTTGCCGATAACGACTTCGCGCTGGGCCAGATCGTTGAGGCCGTTTCGAAGTCGAAGTTCTGGACGAAGACCGCGATTTTCGTCCTCGAAGACGACGCCCAGAACGGGCCCGATCACGTCGATTCACACCGCTCTCCCGCGTTCGTTATCTCTCCCTATGTGAAACGCGGTACCATCGATAGCACTGTCTATAACACCACGTCCATGTTGCGGACAATGGAACTGATCCTGGGTCTTCAACCGATGACCATGTGGGATGCCGGTTCCACTCCCATGACGTCTCTGTTCCAATCGCAAGCCAACGCCGCCACGTATGAAGCGGCAAAGCCGCAAATCTCCATTGATGAGCGCAACCCCGCCCAGTCTGCGACCGCCGCCCGCTCGAATCGGATGAACTTCGAGGAAGCGGATGATGTTGACGAAGATGAGTTGAACGATATCCTGTGGCGTTCAATTCGCAAGGATGCGCCTCCGGCCCCTGTGCGGAGTTACTTTTCCGGAATCAGGACCGCGCAAGTGGGTACCGCGCGGCAGCCTGCGAGATAGCGAATGGCCAAGATCAATATCTGTTTTGTGTGGCACATGCACCAGCCTTTCTACAAGGATCTGGTGACTGGAGAATATAAGCTGCCGTGGACGCGCATGCATGCGCTGAAGGACTACTACGGCATGGTGAAGGTGCTGGAGGATTTCCCGGATATCCACCAGACGTTCAATCTGGTGCCGTCAATGATGGTCCAGATCGACGAATACGCCAGCGGCAAAGCGGTGGACCCGTTCCTGCGCTGTGCCCTGAAACCGGCCGAGGAGTTGACAGACGCCGAGCAGGAGTTCATCCTTCAGTATTTCTTCCAGGCCAATGTCGATCGAGTGATCGGGCGCTATCCGCGCTACCGCCAGTTGAAAGAGCTGAAGGACCGCGCCCGCCGCTCGTTCGGTACCCGCGACTTTCGCGACCTGCAGGTGCTGAGCCAGCTTTCGTGGTTCGACGAGGAGTTCCTCACCCACGATGCGGAAGTGCGCGACCTGGTGGCCAAGAAGCGCGACTACTCGCTCTCAGACCAGCAGTTGATGGGACGCAAGCAGATTGAGATTGTGAACGCCGTGGCGCCGGTGTACAAGGAGTTCGCCGCCAAAGGGCAGATCGAGATCTCCACCACTCCGTTCTATCATCCGATTCTGCCGCTGCTCTGTGACACCGCCATCGCCGGGGTTTCGCATCCGCACGTCCCGCTGCCGCGAAGGTTCCAGTATCCGCAGGATGCCATCTATCAGCTGGCGAGTGCGCGCCGCTACATGGACAAACGCTTCGACGTGGCTCCCGTGGGATTGTGGCCTTCTGAAGGCTCAGTCTCTGACGATGCCCTCACGCTGGCGGCCGATACCGGGTTCAAGTGGTTCGCCACCGATAACGGTGTGTTGTCCCGCACGCTGGGTCGAGGCGCCGGCCCCTACGAAAGTTACCGTCCGTATGTGTGGCGGCGCAATGGCCGCGAGATGGGCGCCATCTTCCGCGATCACCATCTGAGCGACCTGATCGGCTTCGTCTATTCGCGCATGGGAGCGGCCGAGGCGGCATCGCATTTTATCGACCGCATTCACGAGAACTGCGGCGGGCGCGATTCGCTGGTGCCGATCATCCTCGACGGCGAAAATGCCTGGGAGTATTACCACGAGAGCGGCCGCGAGTTCCTGCGTGAGCTGTACCGCCGCATCAGTAACGACCATAATATGGCCGCCCTGACCGTGACCGAGGCGCTATCGAGCATGCAGCCGACCCAGTTGGAGTCGGTCTTCCCGGGTTCGTGGATCAACGCCAACTTCGATATCTGGATCGGCGCGGAAGAGGACAACCGGGCGTGGGACCTGCTGCTGCGCGCGCGCGAAGCGTTCGACCGCAGCGCGGCGCTGGTCAGCGATGAGCAGTCGAAACTTGCTTATGAAGAGCTGTTGATCGCCGAGGGCAGCGACTGGTGCTGGTGGTACGGGCCGGAGCACGATTCCGACAATCGCCCGGAGTTTGACCGCTTGTTCCGCGATCACCTGGCGAACGTCTATCGCGCGCTGGGCCTGACGCCGCCCGAAGAGCTGTCGCGCCCGATCCTGAGGATCGAGTCGTCTGAGTTTCACGAAGTGCCGTCTGCGTGGATCTATCCCACCCTGGACGGCGAAGTGACATCATACTTCGAGTGGATGGGCGCGGGCCGCTATCACCTCGACGGCCGCTCCGGCGCCATGCACGGCGAGCGGTTCCCGTTGCGGGAGCTGTTGTACGGCACGAATGAAAAGACGTTTTCTATCAGGTTGGATTTCGATACCGGGGCGGAACTGGGCGGCCTGCAGTTGCGCTTGCGCACTCCCGGCGGCGACATGGTTATTCCGCATGTGGCGGGGAATCTGCTGGAGGCGTCGGTCCCATTGGCGGATCTCGGCGTGGAGCCGGGGGCGCAGTTGCAGTTTCAGCTGTCGGTGTGGCTGAAGGGCCTGCCAATGGCCTCGCTGCCGCACGAGGGTTGGCTCGAGTTCTCTACCGGGGAACCGCTGTAGAGCGTTGTTCTTCAAACGAGCTGCTGCAAACCGAGGGACTGACACCAATTTCCGGCGCTTTTTGCCGGAATTTGGATGTCTGTACCCGGTTTGCCCCACGCGACGCCACCCCGGCCAATTGCTCGCCCAATGGGTGGATGCATTTCCTCCAACAACTGCTATTCTCTGTTGTTTGAAATAGCTCCGGGCACGAAGCTTGGCATGCGTCCCCACAACGAGGCGTCTTCAACGCTGAGGATGCTTACTTCAAAAGTAGCAAAGTGGAAACCGCGGTCAACAGGATCACCAAAAACTCAAACACCTTCGGCTCAATGTGCTGCAGGACCCATTTGCCCGTCAATGCCCCCACCAGTACCGCCGGTGCCATGAGCGCATCGAAGAACAGCGACCGTCCGCTGATGAGCCCGTGCCACAGGTAGATGGGAATCTTCGCCAGGTTGATGATGAAAAAGAACCACGCGCCTGTAGCAACAAACTCCTCCTTCGGTAGGTTCTTGCTCAACAAATAAAGGTTCATCACCGGACCCGCCGCGTTGGCCACCGTCGTAGCAAAGCCCGCGGTAATTCCATACGGCGCGGCATGTCCGCCCGCGCCCGAAACATCGGGCCTATACCGCCGCCACAGATAAGCCGCGAGCATAAGCAGCACAATGCCGCCGACCACGGGCCGAAGCACCTTCTCATCTAACGACAGCGCCGCCGCGCCAGCCGCCATGCCTCCCAGCACCCACGGCGCAAGCGCGAATAACCGTCCCGCCGCTGCATGCCGCCGCCAATAAAACACCGCGAACAAATCGGCCGTGCAAAGAATCGGCAACAGCCATCCAGCCGAGTGCTTCGCATCGCCCACCGCCAGCACCATCAAAGGAATAACTAAAATGCCCAGACCGGGCACGCCTGTTTTTGCGACTCCTACCATGAAGGCGCAGAAGGCGCCCAGCGCCCACTGCCAGATTTCGAGTTGTGGCATTCGGTTGAGGATAGCATGCCATACTATTCTTCATGTCAGTCACACGTCGCAGCCTGCTCGGCTCGCTCTCTGCCGCCGCTCTTGTCACCACCTCGAAGGCCCAAACCAAGCTGCCCGTGATGGGCAGCGGCGCCCACACCTATGAGGTGAACCACGACTGGCCTCGCCTGCCCGCGAACATCCGCTTCGGCAACACGCACGGCATCGTGGCCGATTCGCAGGGCCGCCTGATCGTCTGCCACACCGTCCACAAGTCGAGCGAAAGCGGCGACGCAATCGCGATCTTAGACGCCGATGGCAAGTTTGTAAAGTCGTGGGGCGCCGACATGCGTGGAGGCGCGCACGGCCTCACCATCCGCAAAGAGGGCAGCGAAGAGTTCCTCTATCACTGCGACAACGTCAAAGGCTACGTCCGCAAAACCACGCTCGATGGAGAAGTGATCTGGGTGCTGCACTGCCCGTTCATGAGCGGCCTGTACAAGACCGCGAAAGAGTACAAGCCCTCGAACCTCGCAATCGCACCCAACGGTGACATATACGTCGCCGATGGCTACGGCAAATTCTACATTCATCACTACGACGCGAAGACGCGCTACGTGCGCAGCTTCGGTGGCTCGCGCGAATTGATGGACAAGGACCCCAAGAAGGAAACCGAGCCCGGCACCACCATCTGGCCGCACGCCATCGCCATCGATACGCGCGGACCGCAGCCGCTGCTCATGGTGGGCGAGCGCGGAGCCAATAGCCGCATCCAATACTTCACGCTCGATGGCAAACCGCTGCACATGGTGCGTGAGGGCGTCCGCTGGCCGAGCATCTTCGAATTCCGAAATGGCGTGGTGCTGATGCCCGATCTCAAAGCAGTGGTGACGCTCTTCGACGCAAACAACAAGCCCATCGTGCAGTTGGGCGACGGCCGCCAGTCCGATGGCAAGACCTACGAAGGCATCCGCGACAAAGCTCCCTCCGCCTTCACGCCCGGACAGTTCATTGCACCGCATGGCGCCTGCTTCGATGCAAGCGGCAACATCTTTGTCACCGAATGGGTGGAGTACGGCCGTGTCACTAAACTGCGGCGCGTCAGCTAGTCTTGCGGATGAAGTAGCTGCCGGCCAGCGCTTCGAAGTGCAGCACGCCCGACTGCGCGTCCACCACCGATTTCGTGTCTTCGAGCCAGCCGTTGCGCCACACGTCCCAGCCGCCCGGCGCCAGTCCGCCGATCAGAAATTGCAGCTTCGCCTCGCCCGGAACCGCAAACGACGAGGTGGAGCGCAACGCGCGCGATTCGTTGTAAAAGAAGACCGCCCAGCCGCCCGTCACTGCTCCCGCGAAATCAATCTCAGTGATCTTCTGCGCGCCGCTTTCGGGCTCCGCTCGCAGCGTCTTCAGGTCATAGGTAAGCACTACCTCTTTGACGGCGGCACGATACAGCATCTTGCCGTCCTTCTCCGCCGTCAAGGTGTAGCTGACATCCGGACCGGCCTTGAACTCGCCGATGACTCCCATTACTCAGGAGCCTGCCACGGCACCGCGCCGCCGCGCTGAATGTGCCGCCGCAACGCCGCGGCCATTTCGTTGAACACCCGCGGATTCTTCTTCGCCAGATCCACCTTTTCGTAAGGATCGTCCTTCAGGTTGTACAACTCCATCGCCTGAAACGGCGTGTTGTGGATCAGCTTCCAATCGCCGCGGCGCATGGCGTGAATCGTCTTCGCCATATACGGATTGCCGCCTTCGCGCCGTGTCCAGAACAGATCGCGCGCAGGCAGTGCGGTCGCTTTTCCGGTGAGGATCGGCAGCAGGCTGGAACCGTCCAGCTTGTCTGGAAACGTCGCGCCACCCGCCTCGGCGATCGTCGGCGAAAGGTCCATCGAAAGCGCGATCTGCTCCGTGCGCGAATCGGGCGCGATGCGTCCGGGCCAAACGGCACAGGCCGGCACGCGCAGGCCGCCCTCGTACATCTCCTGCTTGCAGCCGCGCCACGGCCCGTTGTCCGCGGCCACCGGACAATCGCCGCCGTTATCAGAGGTGAAGATGATCAGCGTGTTCTCATACTGCCCGCTCTTCTTCAGCGCGGCGATCACCTTGCCGATCGAATCATCCAGATGCTCAATCAGAGCGATCAGCTTGCGCCGCTTCTCATCGGGATGCTTCACCTTGTCGAGCCACTCCTGCGGCGGCTCGATCGGTGCATGCGGTGCATTGAATGCCAAATACAGGAAGAACGGCTTCGCGCCGCGCGACCAGCCTTCGATCAACTCCATGGTCCATGTGGTGAACAGATCCGTCGCGTGGCCCTTGGGATCGATGTGTTCCCGATTGCGCCACATATCGACTTCCGTATCGCCGTTGCCCACGTGCGTCGTGTAGCTGCGCAGCATGTCGCCGCGCATGCCGCGGAACTCATCGAAGCCGCGTTCATTGGGTGTGTTGGCGCCGTTGTAGCCGAGGTGCCACTTGCCGACGATGCCGGTCGTGTAGCCCGCCCGCTTCATCACCGCAGGCACCAGCGTCGCCTTGGGCGACAGATAACCCCAGTTCTGATCGGGCTGCTTGCGGATCACTCCAGGCACACCCACCAACTCCGGATAGCGGCCCGACAGCAGCGCCGCGCGAGTCGGCGAACAGACCGGACAGTTCGCATAGAAATTATCGAAGCGCATGCCGGCCTTCGACAGCGCATCGATGTTCGGCGTCCGGATATCCTTCGACCCCTGCGAACCAAGATCGCCGTAGCCCAGGTCATCGGCGAGGATCACCAACACGTTCGGCTTGCTGCGTCCGGCCTGGGCAAACAGCGCGGAGCCGAGGAACTCCCTGCGATTGAGCGCCATCTTAGACCTTGTTCGCTTCGGGGTGAATCCACGGTCCGCGATACGGCCGCCGCAGCAGCCGGTTGGCCTCATCGTCGCCCACGATGCGCTGCTTCACCGGGTCCCATGTCAGCGACCGCCCCAGCTTCATCGACATGTTCGCCATGATGCAGCTGGCCGACGAGATGTAGCCCTGTTCGATATCGGCCACCGGCTTCGAACGCTTCTCGATCGCCGTGAGGAAGTCCTTCATGTGCCCGCGAATCGCCGGCGCCACGTGCTTTTCGAGCTCCGGCTCCACCTTGTCGATCGGGTACTGTTCCAGTTCGTAGGTGACGTCCTTATGAATCGCTTCGCCCCTGCCCGCCGGGATGAAATCGTAGCTCATCACGCTGGCCTTGAGCGTTCCCTTCTCGCCATAGATGGTCGCGCCCCATGGATACTTCGGATCGGGCGCCGTGCCCCACGTGCGATGCTGCCAGATCACCTGCAAATCATCGAACTCAAACGTCGCCGTCTGCGTGTCCGCGATGTTGGCCTTGCTCCCCTTGTCGATGAGGATGCCTCCCTCGGACGAAATGCGTTTCGGCCAGCCCAGGTCGAGCATCCACCGCACCATGTCCAGCATGTGGACGCACATGTCGCCCATGATCCCATTTCCATACTCCATGAACGCCCGCCAGCTGCGCGGATGCATCAGCTTGTTGTAAGGTCGCATCGGCGCGGGCCCGGTCCAGAAGTTGTAGTCGAACGTGTCCGGCGGCGCGGAGTCCGGCGGATTCGCCGTGGTCCGCATGTGGTAATAGCAGTACGTTTCCACCAGCGCCACCTTGCCCAGCTTGCCGGCCTTGACGATGTTTTCCCGTGCCTCAATCAAGTGCGGCGTGCTGCGTCGCTGCGTACCGATCTGCACCACGCGGTTGTACTTGCGCGCGGCTGCGAGCATGGCCTGGCCTTCGATCACATCGACGCTGATCGGCTTCTGGCAATAGATGTCAGCGCCGGATTTCGCCGCCTCGATCATTGCCAGTGCATGCCAGTGATCGGGAGTGGCGATCAGGACGATGTCCAGGTCCTTCTCCTTGAGCATCTGGCGATAGTCGCTATAGAGGCGGGGCCGCTTCTTCGACGTCTGGCGTTCGGCAGTCGTATCGGCCGCCTTCTCCAGCATCACCTTGTCTACGTCGCACAGGGAGACCACTTCCACCGGTGCAACTTGAATCAATCGGAAGAGATCTGACTTACCATACCATCCCGTGCCGATGAGTCCTACTCGCTTCGGCTTCTGGTCTGCAAACGCTGGCGCCATGGCAGCGGCGCCGCTCAGGAGAAATTGTCGGCGGTTCATACAACTAAAGTATATGCTCGTTTGTTACGGTAGAGAGTATAGGATTCAGCATGTGGGGCAGGTTGTCAACCTGCAGCCGATTGGCAATCGGCCCCACCGTATTTAAGGAAGGTCTCATTCAGCGTGAAAAGTTTATCGATTCTCTTTTTAGCATCTCTGCAACTCTCCCAGGCCGCGGATTCATTGTCGCTCTGGTACAAACAGCCGGCGCAGCAATGGACCGAAGCCCTGCCGGTGGGCAACGGCCGCATGGGCGCCATGGTCTTCGGCGGCGCGAGCCAGGAACGGATTCAATTCAACGAGTCGACCGTATGGAATGGAGAGCCGCACGAGTATCAGCATCCGGCTGCCTTCAAAGTGCTCGGCCCCATCCGCAACCTCCTCTTCGCAGGAAAACAGAAGGAGGCTGAAACGCTCGCCATGCAGGAGTTCATGAGCATCCCGCTGGCGCAGAAAGAGTATCAGGCGTTCGGGGACATTCTGCTCGATTTCGGCAAGGCCGAGGCCTCGGACTATCGCCGCGGTCTGAATCTCGATACCGCAACGGCCACCGTGGAGTACACCGCCGCCGGCGTAAAGTACACGCGTGAAGTGATCGCCAGTTATCCGTCAAACGTCATCGCCATTCGTCTCACCGCGAGCAAGCCTGGCTCGCTCACCTTCACCGCAGCCCTGAAAAGCGCGCACTCCGAAGCGACCGTCACCTCCGCTGGAAACCAAATCACAATGGCCGGTCACGTCGCCGAATCCGCCATCCGCCTTGAAGCGCGATTGATCGTGGAGCAGGTGGGCGGCCGTCACGAAGCGGCCAATGGCGTAATCAACGTGGCCAATGCGAATTCGGTAACGCTGCTGCTGGTTGGCGCCACCAACTTCAAGAGCTTTCAGGATGTCTCGGCACAGCCCTCGCAGCGCAACACAGCTACGCTGGCCGCGCTGCACGGCAAGAGCTATCAGGCGCTGCGCGTTGCCCATGTCGCCGACCACCAAAATCTGTTCCACCGCGTGGTGCTCGATCTTGGCGCCAGTCCCGCAGCCTCGCTCCCGACCGATGAACGCATCAAGGCCTTCGCAGCCGGCGGCGACCCGCAACTGGTCACGCTGCTTTTCCAGTACGGCCGCTACTTGATGATCGGGTCCAGTCGCCCGGGCGGCCAGCCCGCCAACCTGCAGGGCATCTGGAACGACTCCAACCGTCCTCCATGGGGCAGCAAGTATACCGATAACATCAACACCGAAATGAACTACTGGCCGGTGGAAGTTACCAATCTGGCCGAATGCCACGAACCGCTCTTCGATGCCCTCAAAGACCTTTCGTTATCCGGTGAAAAGACCGCCGCCGAACAGTACAACGCGCGCGGTTGGGTAGTCCACCACAACTTCGACCTATGGCGCGGCACCGCACCTATCAATCACGCCAATCACGGTATCTGGCAGACCGGCGGCGCATGGATGGCTCACCATCTTTGGGAGCACTATCTGTTCACGCAGGATCGCGACTTCCTGGAGACCAAGGCATATCCGCTGATGAAAGGCGCCGCCATGTTCTTCGTGGACGCGCTGGTGGAAGACCCGCGCACCGGCAAGCTCATCTCCGGTCCCAGCAACTCGCCGGAGCAGGGCGGCCTGGTGATGGGCCCCACCATGGATCATCAGATCATCCGCAGCCTGTTCGGTATCGTCACGGCCGCGGCGAAGACTCTCAACAAAGATTCGGACCTGCAAAACAGGCTCACCGCAATGCGTGCCAGAATCGCGCCCAATAAAATCGGACGCCTCGGACAGTTGCAGGAGTGGCTGGAAGATGTGGACGATCCGAAGAACACCCACCGCCACGTCTCCCACTTGTGGGGCGTCTATCCCGGCAGTGATATCACGTCCCTCGGCTCGCCAGACGTGTTCGCCGCCGCACGTAAGTCGCTCGAGTTCCGCGGCGACGCGGCCACCGGTTGGTCGATGGGGTGGAAGGTGAACCTGTGGGCACGGTTCCTTGATGGCGCCCATTCCTATCTGATCCTGCAGAATCTCGTGCGGCCCGTCACCGGCGCACGTCAGCAGGGTGGCCTCTACGCCAACCTGTTTGACGCACATCCGCCCTTCCAGATCGATGGCAATTTCGGCGTAACCGCCGGCATCGCCGAGATGCTGCTGCAAAGTCACGATCCGCACGCCAAGCCTCTCGATATGACAGGCGTGCAGGCTGGAGATACTGCCTTCGTCCACTTACTGCCCGCGTTGCCTCCGGCACTTGGTACTGGTAAGGTTAGCGGTCTGCGTGCACGCGGCGGACTGGACGTGGATATCGAATGGGCAAATGGAAAGTTAGTTCGAGCCATCCTTCGCCCGCGAGTCTCCAAGACAGTGAAGCTTCGCTATGCAGGCAAAGAGGTCGAACTGCAGGCCCAGGCAGGGAAGAAATACCAACTCGGCCCTGACCTCGCAGTTCGCTAATACTGGTATGCCAGTTGACGAGTCCCCCGCAGCCTTGATTTAATGCTTCGGGGGTTTTGTCCATGAAGACTATCATCGCGCTCGCCGCCATAACCTTGGCGGCGCCAGCGTTTGCTCAGGATCTTCGCACCGCAACGCTTGTCGGTACGATTTCCGATTCCAGTGGCGCAGCCGTTGCAGGCGCCAATATCTCCGTAACCAACATTGATACCAACGTAGTAACTAAAGGTAAATCCAACGCGGAAGGCGCATACTATGTGCCCTTCCTGATCGCAGGCAACTATCGCGTACTCGTTGAGATGCCAGGCTTCAAGAAGTTCCAGCAGTCCGGCCTCACGTTGAATGCAGGCGAAACGCCGCGCATCAATGTGGAGATGGTGGTCGGCGGCGTCAACGAAGAGATCAAAGTCACCGCCGAAGCTTCGTTGCTCGCAACCGACAATGCCGTCGTCGGCGGCATCACCAGCGCCAAGGAAATCCACGACACGCCAATTCCGCAATCGAAGCCCCAGCACTTCATGTACTACCAGATGGGCGCGCAGGCCAACAACGACGGCAGCTATCACGTTTTGGGACAGCCCGAACAACAGATGTCGTATACCATCGACGGTGTCACCGCCAAACAGGCCATGGGCAAAGCCCTCGGCGATACCAACACCCTGATCACCCCACCCGTCGACTCGCTTCAGGAGGCCCAGGTCTTCACCACCGGCATCCCCGCCGAGATCGGACACGCCGCCGGCGGTGCCTACAACCTCACCACCAAGAGCGGCACCAACGATCTTCACTTCTCCGCCGAAGAGCGCTACATCAACAAGGACTGGCTCCACCGCCAGATCTTCAATCAGTTCGCTACCAACACTCCGTTCGAATATCACAACTTCAACGCGACCATCAGCGGGCCCATCGTTTTGCCCAAGATCTACAACGGCCGCAACAAGACCTTCTTCTTCCTCGGCTACCGGCTCGACTACGATCACGAAACCAACTTCGCCACCGTCTCCGCGCCAACCAAAGAAGAGATGGGTGGAGACTTCAGCTTCGGCGGCGTGGGCCTTCCCATCTATGATCCGAAGACCATCACCTGCGCTGCCGCCGCGGGCTGCGCCAATGGCCAGGGTTACACGGCCACGCCATTTCCGAATAAGATCATCCCGGCCAACCGCATCGATCCGGTGACCCAGAAGTTCTTCTCCTTGAATCCCTACAACCTGCCGAACCTGCCTTCGACCTTCACTAATACGGGTCCGGTGAACAACTTCTATTCCGGCAATAAGTTCATCTCCGACCGCCAGGGCTACCTCGGCAAGATCGATCAGCAACTGGGCGACAAGCAGAAGGTCTTCGTGCGCTACATCTGGAACAAGTTCCGCGTCATCGGCAGCCGCAACAACGTGCTGTTCAACTGGACCGCGATCGACAACACCGCCCTCGGCTTCGGCCTGCCCGAACCGATCGACGAACGCAACATCGCGCTGAGCCACATCTATACCATCAGCCCCACGCTGATCAATGAAGTCCGCCTGGGCTATCAGCGCCGCAATGACATCATCACGCCCACCACGGCCAACCAGGGCTGGGCCGCCACGCTCGGCATCCCCGGCGTTGGCCCGCAGACCTTCCCCGGCCTGGTCAGCGGCGGCGGTAGCAGCTTCACCTGGACCGCCAACCCCGGCGGTGGTTCCCGCACGCTCAACGAAGGCATCAACTTCTCTGACAACATGACCAAGGTCATGGGACTCCACACCGTGAAGTGGGGCTATCAGGGACTCTTGCAGCGCGAAAACGACATCGCCGCATCGCAGCCCTCCGGTGTCTTCAACTTCACCACCAGCGGCAGCGGCCTGCCGCTCACGCCTAACACAGGCAACTCTTTTGCCTCGCTCGAACTCGGTGCGGTCTCCTCCGCCAGCTTCACCAAACTACTGCAGAACTACCTGCCGCGCTGGTGGATGCATCAGTTCTATGTGCAGGACGATTGGCGTGCTCTGCGCAACCTGACCATCTCCGTCGGCGTTCGCTTCAGCTATGAAACGCCCGCCGGCACGCAGTATGGACAGAAGTCGCAGTTCAGCCCGACGACAACGGATCCGCTCACCGGACAGATGGGCGCGATCATCCATCCCACCGGCAGCCTGTATGGTTCCGGCAAGCACTTCACGCCGCGTCTCGGCTTCAGTTGGAATGCACGTCCCAAGCTGGTATTCCGCGGTTCGTTCGGCATGTTCACGCAGGACATCGTCCAGCAGCTCGGCCAGGAAGAGTACACCGCCCAATCCGTGGTGCAGCAGCCTTCCACAAATCCGTTCCCTGCGTTCTACCTGTCGCAGGGCCCCGGTCCTATCGTCTATAACCAGAACACTTCCACCAATACGGCGCAGTTCGTCGGCACCAATTTCAGCCAGCGCAACATCACCTACGTGGATCCCGCACTGCGCAACCCGTATTCCATGACCTGGTCGGCCAGCCTGCAGTATGAGTTCAAGCCTAACTATCTGGCTGAGATCGTCTATCAGGGAGCGGCCGGAGTTGGCTTGATCAACACCAGCGGCATCAACATCAATGTGCTTCCCGCCTCCATCTACAACTCGACGGACTCCACGCTGCTCAACAACGTCTTCGCCAATACGCAGGCGTCGTTCAAGTATCCACAGTTTGGCGCGATCAACCAGTTCAGTAACTTCGGCCACAGCACTTACAACTCCGGCATCGCCCGCGTGCAGCGCCGGTTCAGTTCGGGCCTGGGTTTCAACTCCATGTTCACTTACAGCAAGGCGATAGCAGGCACCGCGGCATCGGGCTGGGAGTATTACGCATGGCGCCTCACCAAGTCCGTTGCCAGCTTCGATCAGAAGTTCCAGATGGTGAATCAGGCCAGCTACGATCTGCCCTTCGGCAAAGGCAAGAAGTTCGCGGATAAGGGCGGGGTTGTCGATCAGGTCATCGGTGGCTGGACGTTCGTTACCATCCAGAGCTTCCGCAGCGGACTGCCTGTGACCTTCGGTCTCGCCGGAAGTCCGAACCGTTACTTGCCAGGCCAGGGCAATGCCCCGAATGTGAATCCTGGGGTGGCAATCAATACGCCGAACTACTCCATCGGTCCCAACCTCTGGCCGCAGCAGTCGCAGAATCCGTTCTATAACATCAACGCCTTCGCCAACCCCGCAGCCTTCACCGCGGGCAACGCCGGCGCCGGCATCGCCAGAACGGGCGGCATCTGGTGGCCACAGTACTCCATCACCAAGACCTGGAGCCTGAAGGAGAAGTACAAGCTGACTGCCCGCATGGATGCGAACAATCTGTTCCCGCAGACCCGCTTCCTGAACACGGCCAACAACACCGTGAACTTCGCCAGCCCCACGCTGTTCGGAAAATTCCCGGCCACCACCGGCTATTCGTTCAGCAACTTCTACGGCTATAACGGGACGCTGCAGGGTTCCCTGCGGATTTCGTTCTAATCGCAAAGGGGGCAGGCGAGCCCTGCCCCCTTTGCCTTACATGCCGTAGAAAAACTCTTCGCGGATGATCTTGCCGTCCTTCACCTGATAAACGGCGAGTTCGTCCATCATCATGCGGCGGCCGGAAGGTTTGTTGGTGACGTCATACTTGAAGCGCACGCAGAAATGCTGCGGCGATACCAGCGGACCTTCCACCCCTGCACTGTGAACTTCGTGTTCCGACATCCACCAGTTGGCCTTGCCCTTTACCGCCTCGATTCCCGACATTTCGCGCGAGCCGCCAGGCATGCTCATCGCTTCCACACTGACGATGTCAGCGGAATAAAGTGTTTCGATCGCCTCCAGCGCCTTGCCCTCGCTGCACAAGGCAACCAGTTTCTCTGCTACTTCCTGTGTCGTCATCTTTGCGTCCTCCTCCGGACAGATTTTGTTACCCAAGGATGGTAGCACGTGGACGTTACGGGATTATGTCAGCGATTCGCCGCCAGCAGGCCAGTGTCGCGAATCACTGCCTGGTTCATCGATAGAATGCTCGCATTCTTCAGTTGCTTCCAAACACTGAGGGCCTTTTGGGCCGCCCGGCTCGACAACTCCTGATCGCCGAAATGAGCGTGAGTGCTGGCCAGTACCGAGTATGACCGCGCCAGGTGTGCCGATCGCTGATCTGACTTTTGCGAACTTGCGTATACCTCGGATTCCGCCACCGCCGAATTCGCATGCGCCAGAGCCTTAGGTTTGTCTCCCTTCGCAGCATAGAACGCCGCCAGTGCCTGCTCGCAGGCGATCTGCTGGACCTTCGCTCCGGAGTTGCCGGAATCGACAAACGGCGTTACCAGTGCCATCGATGCGAGGTAAGCCGCCTCTGCCTGCTCTGCCTTGCCCAGGGCTGCCAGTCGATGCCCCGCATATTCCTGAGCCGTCGCCAGGTTCAGCGCAAATGCCGCCGATCTCTGACTGGCCTTAGCTACCGGCTGCAGGATTCCGATCGACTCGCGCAGGATGGCCAGAGATTTTTCCATCCCCCCGGGCTCCGGATCGATCGTACCCAGCCGGATCAGGCTCATCGCCAGATTTACCCTCGCCGTCATGTCATTGGGGTCTGCCGCCGCCATTGACCTCGCCATCGCAACGGCTTTTCCCGCCGCAATACGGGCATCGGCCGGGCGGCCCAGGTTGGGAGACCACGGGATGCCGAGCACCCCCGCATAGTTTCCGTACGCGACGATCAAATTACGTTGCGTTGTCTGATTCTTCGGGTCGCTCTTCAGCAGGTCCTCCCGCAACTGAATCGATTGCCGGTAGAACTCCTCCCCCCGATTGAGCTCACCGGCTACCACCAGCGAGGCCGCTGCCACCGCCAGGCCCACCCCGAACTCCTGCTTCAGCGACTTCTCGTTGGGAAACCGCACCATCAAATCCCGCACTAGTGCGATCTCCCGATTGGCGTGTTCCAGTCCGCGAGCCGCGTCGAAATAGTGCAACGTTACCGCCAGTCGCCAATGCAGCAGTGCCTCCTGCTTGGCCGCGCTCACAGCCTCCGGCCGCGCCTTGCCCAGCTTGCGAGCGATCGGAAGCAGCTTTTCGTAATCGGCCGCCGCCTTTTCACGCTCTCCGGCGCGGTATACCAGATCGGCCTGGGAATCCTTGACCTCGATCCAGGCCAGCATCACCTCAGGATTGTCCGCGTGATCGCGGAACACCGGCGCCACCAATGCTTCTGCCTTCAAGAAACTTGCCCGGGCGCCGTCGAAGTCCTGCAGACTGGCCGAGTACATGTCGCCCTGGATCATCCCGATCTTGTAATAGGCGGTAGCCAGCGCCAGCCGGATACGATCGTCGCTGACGCCGTCCTTTTCCAGCTTCACGAGGTACTCCAAGGTTGTCCTGACGATCGTGCGACGTGCTTCAATGGCTCCCGGCAGACCCTCCACCGCGTTGTGCACATCGAACAGCATCTTGTTGGCAACCTCAATCAGGTCGGTCACCCGATGCTCGGCCCGCGCCCGCTGCTTCTGCGCTTCGTCGCGTTGCTGATCGGCCAGTTGCCGCTGCTTTGCCTCTTCCAGCCGGGCCTCTTTTGCCTGGTGGGATTCGGCCTCCGCGTGGGCCCGCTCTTTCACCGCAATCCAGCGCTGCGATTCCGCCCGGCGATACTCCGCCGTCGAAACCACCGTCGCCGCAATCAGGCTCGCCATCACAACGCACGCCGCCGCTACCTGCCAGCCGTTGCGGCGAACAAACTTGGATGCCCGGTACCACAATGAATTCTGGCGTGCCGCTACTGCTTCGCCATTCAAATAGCGCTCAATATCCTCCGCGAACTGGTCTACCGATTGATAACGCCGGTCCGGCTCTTTGCGCATCGCCATCAGCACGATGTTGTCCAGGTCGGAATCGACGTCAGGCGCAGTCAGGCTCGGCTTCTTCACCGGTTCCTGGCAGATCGCACGATCGATCTCCGCGAAGCTCGATCCCGAAACCGTGTGTGCCGCTTTGCCCGTCAGCAGTTCGTACAGAACCGCTCCGAGCGAATAGATGTCCGTTGCCGTTGTCACAGCCAGCCCCATCACCTGTTCCGGGCTCGCATATTCCGGGGTGAACGCGCGCGAGACGGCAATTGTCGTATCGCCGCTCGGGTTGCCGCTCAGCAGCTTCGCGACTCCGAAATCAAGCAGTTTCGGTGTCTCCGCGTCTATCACCAGGATGTTGGCCGGCTTCAGATCGCGGTGTACTACCAGATTCCTGTGTGCGTATGCCACCGCATGGCAAATGCGGACAAAAAGCTGCAGCCGTGCGCGAACATCCAGGTTGTTTTCGTTGCAGTAGTCATCCAGTGGCTGCCCGTCCACGTACTCCATCACGAAGAATGGCCGGCCATCGCGGGTTGAGCCGCCATCGAGCAGTCGGGCGATAAAGGGATGGTCCAGATTCGCCAGTATCTGCCGTTCGTGGCGGAACCGCTCCAGGACCTCCATTGTGTCCATACCGCGCTTCACCACTTTGATCGCGACCTGCTTGTGGTAATGGTCGTCATCGCGCGTGGCAAGGAATACGGCACCCATCCCGCCGCGCCCGATCTCCTTCACGATCCGGTAGGCGCCCACTCGCTCGCCGGGTGCCGGGGAATCCATCAGCACCGTGGCTTCGGTCTCTACCAGCGACGTGATGTAGGTGTCGCTTCCGCTGTCTGCCGCCAGCAGCGACGCCACTTCCGTTCGCAGTTCAGCGTCGTTTGCGCATAACGCGTTGAGTTGAATGGCCTGCTCGGCTGGTGAAAGGTCTGCGATCGCCAGAAAAATCTGCTGGGCCTGGTCCCACTTGTCCTGCAACATCGGGTGCTTCGGATTCTCCTATTAAGACAGGCGGAATCCGGAATCCGATTTGCAAACTATTTTCTCGGTTGCAGGCTGTCCAGTTCACGTTTTAGCCAGGCCTGGGCGATACGCAGTTCAGCGCGAACTTTTTCCACTGGCAGGCCCAGCACTTCGGCCGACTCCTCGGCGGTCATGCCGCCGAAAAAACGCATCTCGATCAGCTTCGCCTTGCGCGCGTCGGTCTTCTCCAACGCCTGCATCGCATCGTCCACGGCGATCACCGATGCCGGCCGCTCCACCGATGGATCCATCCACTCTTCGAACGAGCAGGCAAACTGCCCGCCGCCGCGCTTGTCGGCCTTGCGCACTCGCGCATGATCGATCAGGATCTGCCGCATCACCCGCGCCGCCACTCCCAGGAAATGAGCCCGGCTGTGGTAGTCCGGCTGCTCGTTCCCCATCATCTTGCCGTAGGCCTCGTGCACCAGCGCTGTCGGCTGCAGCGTGTGCCCGGAGCGTTCGTTCTTGAGATGGCGCCCGGCCAGTTTCCGCAGTTCGGTGTAAAGCAGCGGCATGATGCGGTCCAGCGCGGACCTGTCGCCCGACGAAAACTCCTGCAGTAATAAGGTGATCGGACGCTCAGCCATTGAAGACCAGTTTATCGCAATGAGGCATTCCTCCGCCTGGAATCGGGGCCGCGATAAACATGCAAGCCAACTGTGAGGCAGTAGTATACCTGCAGCCGATTGGAAATCGGCCCGCCTGCGGTGCATCCAGAACTTGCTAAACTGTCGACAGTCGGCTATTGTGGCTGAATAAGAGATCAGCCGCGGCTGAGGAGGCCTCATGAAATTCATCGTCTTGTTCTCGATCTTTACCCTGGCCGCGTGGCCGCAAAATACCAACCAGGGAACCGTGGTCGGCTCCGTGCTCGACCCCTCCGGCGCCGTGGTTCCCAACGCCGCGGTCGCCATTCGAAATCTCGATACGGGCCTGTCGCGCTCCACGCAGGCAACCGCCGCCAACTACCGCCTCGATGCCCTGCCGCCCGGCAACTATGAGGCTTCGGCCGAGGCCGCCGGCTTCAAGCGGACCGTCATTAAGCCCATCAAAGTGGAGGTCGGCCAGATCCAGCGCGTCGATTTCCGGCTCGATGTCGGTCAGGTCTCGGATTCGGTCACCGTCTCCGCCACCACCGCTCCAGTGAACACCGAGAGCCCCGCGTTGGGTGAGGTGATCGAGAACACCGTCGTCCAGCAACTGCCCCTGAATGGCCGAGAATTCCTCGAACTCGGCGCACTACTCCCCGGCGTCGAAGCCGGCAACGTCAAACGCGGAGTCGTCTCCAGTTATGGCGTCGCCGTCGGCTTCGGAGGCGCGCGCGCCCAGTATAACTCCTACTACGTCGATGGCGCCGATAGCACGGACGCCAACCAGAACCAGCTGATCTCATCTCCGTCGCTCGATGCCATCCGCGAATTCCGTATCGAGACAAACATGTACTCCGCGCAATACGGCCGCTCCGGCGGCGCCGTGGTCAGCGTCGTCACCAAGAGCGGCACCAATAAACTGCACGGCTCGCTCTTTGAATACCACCGCAACCGCGCGCTCGATGCACTGCCGCACTTCTACACCGGGCCGCGCGCCTCCTCGCCACGCTACCTGTTCAACCAGTTCGGCGCCACCGCCGGCGGACCCGTGCGGCACAACAAGACCTTCTTCCTCGCGAGCTACGAAGGCTACCGCGCTGTGGAACCCGGCCAGCAGACCGTCTCGTTCGCCCCCACCGCCAAAGAGCGAGTAGGCGACCTCACCCAAACCATCAATCCCTACACCAACAAGCCTGCGGTGTTGCGCAATCCTTTTGACGGCACGCTGATCCCGGGCAACATCCTGCCAGCCAGCTTGTTCAATAAAGTGGGCAAAACGCTAATGGACCTGTGGCCTTCTCCCAACGCTTCCGGCGATCCCTTCCTGAATTACAAAGTCTTCCGCGGAGCAACCGGCAATCGCACCAAGTACCTCGGCAAGATCGACCATCTCCTCACCGCCAAAGACACCCTCACCGGAACCTTCAATTTCGGCGACTACAACGACATCACGCCGGGCATGAATGTCTACGGCGATACCAACAACCTCTCGCACGACCGCACGGCCTCCGCCGGTTGGACCCGGCTCATCTCCAACCGCATCGTCAATGACCTCAAGTTCAGCTACACGCGCTTCAATGCCGGCTCCAACCTCTCGCTCATCGATAAAAACTATGCCACCGAATGGGGCATCTGGAATGAGTCCAAGGACAACGGCTCGCCGCGTGTCCTGATCTACACCGCTGGCAGCCGCACGTTTTTTTTCGGCGGCCCGGAAGCCAATATCCGTTACAACAACAACACGTATCTGAAAGACCTGCTCACCATCACCGCCGGCAAGCACGCGCTCTCACTCGGCGCCGACTTCAAGTTCCAGAAATACGATTGGAACTATGCAGCAGCGGGCAATGGTGGCAGCTTCTGGCTGGGGCTCAACGATGGAGGCTCGGTACCTATCAGCGGCTCCACGTTCAGCGATGTCCTGATGGCAGTACCTACCCAGATAGCCATCAATCAGAACGACGGCGTGCCTTCGTACCTGCGCCGCTACATGTTCGGCGCCTTCGCCCAGGATGACTGGAAAGTCTCGCGCAACCTGACCCTGAACCTCGGTCTCCGCTACGACTATGAGGCCCCGTGGTGGGAGGCACTCGGCCGCCTGGCAACCTTTGACTTCAGCACCGCCAAGATCCAGTACGCTGCCGGTGCGCCCTCCGCCCTTCTCGATAAGTTGACCTTCCCGTTTGAACGCAACGGGCCCAATCACGCCTATAACTCCAATCCGTTGAGCTTCGCCCCGCGCGCCGGTTTCGCCTGGAGGCCGTTCGGCAACAACAAGACCGCCATCCGCGGAGGCTACGGCATGTTCTACACCAGTGAAAGCGCCTACTCTACGGCCTATGCGAGCTGGATCGGACCCTTCTCCGGCACCTACACCTACGCCGGCCGCGCCGCGTCCATCAAGGAGTCCAAGGACCACTACGTGACCATGGATCAGAAGCCCTACAACCTCGACGTCCTGCGCTTTACTTCGCCAGGCTCCTTCTTCACCAACGATCCTTACTATCCGCAGGCCTATATGCAGCAGTGGAACTTCACCCTCTCCCGACAGCTTGCGTTCGGCCTGGCGCTCGAAACCAGCTATGTCGGCTCGAAAGGAACCAATCTGAGTGGTGTCGGTTCCTTGCCTGTGGCCAACACTCCGGCCTATTTGAAGGTGTCCAGCGGCAGTGGACTCTCCCCCACGGTCCGCCTCAAGGGCTTCAACTCCAAATACAACTCCTGGCAGACCAAGCTGGTGAAGCGCTACTCCAACGGCATGCACCTCATCGCGGCCTACACGCTGGCTCATTCGCTGGCGGAATCGTCCAATGAACAGTCAGTCGAAAACATCTTCACTGATACCGATGCCATCGGCAACTTCACCTCCCGCCGCTATGCCAACGCCGATACCGACGTCCGCCAGCGCCTCAGCGTGACGGCCGGCTACCAGCTTCCCTTCGGCAACGGACGCAAGTACGGCGCCGGAGCGCCAATGCTGGCGAAGGCGTTGTTGGCCGACTGGGATATTCAGGGGATCTTCACTGCACAGGGAGGCTATCCGTTCACGGTCTACGATTCGTCGCTCCGCTTTACCGACAGGACCTGCGATGGCAACCTGCCCGCCGATCAGCGGACCGCCGAGCGCTGGTATAACCCGTCCTGCTTCCCCACCCACACTGGCACTGTTGTGGTTCGTGCAGATGGCAGCAAAGCAACCACCGGAGTCAATGGGAATGCGGGTCCTGACGTGATTCGCGGACCCGGGACGATGAACCTCAACATCGCCCTCCACAAGGAAGTACGCTTCCATGAGGGCAAGGCGCTGCAACTACGCTTTGAGAGCTTCAACGTAGCCAACCGCACGAACCTGCAGGCGCCCGCCGCCAACTACTTCATCAACACGCCCACCGGCGGCGCAATCACGCGCGCCGGCGACATGCGCCAGATCCAGATGGCGGCCAAGATCGTATTCTGACAACCTCACCGGCGACAGCCCACCGGGGACGTCGCGGCGTCCCCCAAACGACACGACAACCGCGCTGGGGACGTAGCTTGCTGCGTCCCCAAAAACGACGCCGCCTCTCTCTGTCTACGGCACAAACAACTCAACCTCAACCTTATACGACACGCTCTCGCCCGGCTTCAGCACCTTCATCCCGGTCTTGCGATCCTTCCATGCCGGATTATAAGGATCGGCATAGTTTGTCTGCGGTTCGAACACCACAAACGACTTGTCTGGCGGCGCATAAACCTGCACTGCGCTGACCTCAGGCGAAATCGCCTTAATCCGCAGCCCATACTTTGCCGCCGGATCGATAATCTCCGAAATCAGCCGTCCCTGCTCGTCCTTCTGCGGATCCAGGAAGCAATCGTCCATGAACAGCTTGCCCAGCGCCACCCCGCCCGCCGCCGAAAAGTCGTACGGCGTACCGGCCAGCGGAACCACCTTCCCGGTCGGGAACACATCGTCGTAGTTGTTCACAATCGCCCGCGACTTTGCCGGAATGTGCAGCCGCGCCTGCGTGCGGTCGCCGCTCGGCAGATTGAAATACGGGTGCCACGCGAAGCCGATCGGCAAATCATCTGCGCCGGCGTTAGTCGCCGTCACCGTGAACGTGAACGAATCCTTGGTGAGCGATGACTTGAAGCTGACGTCGGTCTTCGACGGCCAGTGACCGTTGAAATCTCCCGCGCTCAGCTTCGCCGTGACCGTCGCCTCGTCGGCATTGGCCGAAGTGGCGAACGAATCCACCGCGCGGCCCAGAATCAGGCCGTGCATCGCATGTTCAATGGCCTTCGGCTCCTTGCCCTTCCAGTTCGCTTCGAGCGTTATATCCTTGCCATTGATCTTGGTCACCAGGGTCTTCTTATCCGCGGAAAGTTTGCCCGTGATGCGATTGGCGAACGGGAATAGAATGCCGCCGCCGATCTTGAAGCCCTGGTTGCCATACTCGTCGCCAACCCCGCCGTTCATCAGCTTCGCCGCCTCTTCCAGCGCCGGAGTGGAGATTACGTTCACAATCCCCTTGCCGGGGATGAACGCCTTGATCTGATATGTATTCATGCCGCGCCCAGGCAGGATCTCCGCACTGACCAGCATCGGCTTCTCAATATTCGCCGATTGATTCCGCGAAAGGATCACGGCCTTCTTGCCGCCGATCGAGATGGGGCTCTCCGTGGCTTCAAACTCAGCCTTGGGCGCCGGCGTTGGCGTAGGTGTCGGACTGCAGGCAGCCAGCAACAGACTGGCCGCGACGGGAAGAACTACGTGGTTGTATTTCATCGGATTCCTTCAATAGCAAATGGATGTAAGCGATTACAAAATTCGAGCATAGGGCAGCCGGAGATGGGTGTCAATCTGTCACTGCTAATATTATCAACGCCAGGGACGATGAGCCATCTGTGGAACGAAGAAAACAGCCTCGCGTCGAACTCGCTCATCAGGTTCAGGTAACCGTACTGGACGAGCCTCCCTTGAAGTTGGAAGGGCAACTGGTCAATCTCTCGGGCGGAGGCTTCCGGCTCCTGGCCAATGGCCGAATCCGCTTGAACGCCGCCGTCAGGATCGATATGCCGGATGCGGTGCTCCTCGGTGAAGTCTGCTACTGCCACGCTGCCGGCGACGGCACCTTCGCCATCGGCCTGGAGTCGCAACAGATCCTCTCGCATACACGCGACCTTGCCCGGCTCATGCAAAGCCTCGCCGGGACTGCACCGCGCCAAGCCCCGCACGATGCTGATGTCAATCAACATTCTCATCATGGTATTCTTGCGGATGAATGACCAAGAAAGTTGCTATATTCGGCTGCGCCGGTCAACTTGGCGTTGAACTGTCGCGCGTTTTCACGGAACGTGGATATGAGGTGACAGGCTTCAGCCGGGGCGGGGTCGACATCACAGACCCGGCCAGCGTGGAGCAGTGCCTCACCGCGCTTGACCCGGCCATTGTCATCAATTCCGCCGCCTACAATCAGGTGGACCTCGCGGAAAAAGAGCCCGTCGCTGCCTTCCAGTCGAACGCGCTCGCCGTGCGGAACATGGCCATCGCCTGCCGCCAGATTGACGCCTACTTTGTCCATTTCTCTACTGACTACGTCTTCGATGGCACCGCCGGCCGGGCTTATGTCGAGACCGACCAGACCCATCCATTAGGTGCCTATGCCGTATCGAAATTGGCCGGCGAGCTGTATGCCCAGGCCTATATGGAAGCGCCGCTGATTCTGCGAACCTCTGGAGTCTTCGGTCCCGGCGGCCTCAAGACCGCTCGCGGCAACTTTGTCGAGATGATGCTGCGCCTCGCCGCCGCCGGGCAGCCTATCCGCGTCGTGGAAGATCACGTCGCCTCGCCGACTTTCGCCCCCGCGCTCGCCGAACGCACGGCTCAGTTTGTCGAGCACAATCTGCGCGGCGTTTTCCACGTTGGTGGCGGACAGCCCATCAGCTGGTTTGACTATGCCAAGATCATCTTTGATGCCGCAGGCGTAAATCCGGAACTGCGTCCGGCCGATGCCCGCGAATATCGCACCGCCGCCCGCCGGCCCAAGTTTTCCGCACTCTCGAATGCCAAGATGGATGCGAGCGGAGTCGCGCCCATGCCATCGCTCGCCGAAGCCGTCGCCACTTATATGGAGGCCCGCAAGGCCTATTTGACCGCGTAGTAACCCTTGCGCGCCTGGACCTTATAGTCCTTGTTCAGCATCTTGATTTCGATCTTGCGGAACGAGCCGTCCCTGCGCGAATTCGTTGGCGAATAGCCGATCGTGTACTGGCTGCGCATCTCGTTCTGGATCTGATCGAAGATGCTGTCCAGCGGATGCTTGTTATCCACCCGGAACAACTTCCCGCCGGTCTCTTCCGACATCTTGCGCAGCGCTGAATCGTTCAGGTGGTAGAATCCGCCGCCAAACCGCGGATCCGCGTACAGGATGCTGTAGATGATCGCGTCCGATTTCTGCGCCATCTCAATCGCCTGTTCCAGCTTGTAGCTGCTGCCCTGGTCCATGCCATCGGTGATCAGCACCAGCGCCTTGCGCCCCACCTCTGATTTCAGCTTGTCATTCGCCGCCAGATACACCGTATCGTATAGGATCGTCCCCTTTGGTGTCGCATTGGGAATCGTCGATGGGTGAATCCCACTGACCCCCGAATTCAACTTCATGCTGTCCAGCCCCGACCGCAGCAGACGAGTCGAGTTCGTGAAGTCCTGAAGCAGTTCCGCCTCGGCGCCGAAGCTGATCAGAAACGCCATGTCCTTCTGCCGCAGCACGCGCGGGAAAAACTGAGCCGCGGCCCTCCGCTCGTCCTCGATCAACCGCGCCTGGCTGCCGCTTACGTCCACCAGCAGCCCCAGCGTCAGCGGCAGGTTCGTCTCTTTGGTGAAGAACTTGATGTCCTGCTGCTTGCCGTCCTCGAAGATCGAAAACTCCGGCTTCTCCGCATTCGGGATCAGTCCGCCCTTCTTATCGCGGACCGAAAAGTAGATGCTGACCAGATCGACATCGACTTTGATCGTCGCTTCCTGTTCCGCGGGTTGCTGGCCCAGCAGCATGAGAGGGGTTAACGCCAGACAAAGGAGTCGCATAGGGGGTACCATTCCAATAGATGTAAGGTTATCATCAACCGTTACCATGAAAAAAGCCATCACTCACCTCAAGGCCGCCGACCCGGTCCTCTGCCAGATCATCGAGGCCGTCGGCCCCTATCGCATCACCTATAAGGAACCGGACTTTACCGCACTGGTCCGTTCCATCGTCTATCAGCAGCTACACGGCAAAGCCGCCCTGACAATTTACACGCGTCTCGAAAAGGCCGTAGCCAGGGCGGGGAAGTTGTCGCCCCGCGCCATCCTGAAAATGGAGGTGGACGAACTCCGCACCTTCGGCCTCTCGCAAGGCAAAGCCAAATACATCCTCGACCTGGCCGCCAAAACCGCCTCGAAGGAAGTGAACTTCGCCAAACTGCCGGACCTCACCGACGCCGAAGTCGTGGAACACCTCACCAAGGTCAAAGGCGTCGGAGTCTGGACCGTCCACATGTTCCTCATGTTCGCCCTACAGCGCCCCAACGTCCTGCCCACCGGCGACCTCGGCATCCGCTCCGCCATGAAAAAGGCCTACGGCCTCCCCGAACTCCCCAAGCCCGCCGAAATGGAAGCCCTCGCCACCAACTGGCACCCCTACCGCTCAGTCGCCTGCTGGTACCTCTGGCGCTCCCTGGATGGCGCCGCCACACTCTAACAGCCACTAATCTCCCGAGCCGCATTATGCCCCGGCGCCCACAGGCCTCACCTCAGCCGTGTAGCGCACGCATTCGTGTCGACATTCGTGTCGACATGTCTTCACCCCCGCAAAATCTCCCGAGCCGCATTATGCCCCGGCGCACCCATCACGCCCCCTCCCGGATGCGCCCCCGACCCACACAAATACAACCCTTCCACCCGAGTCCGGTAGCCAGCCCACCACGCCACAGGCCGCATAAAGAACATCTGATGCAGACTCATCTCCCCCTGGAAGCTATTCCCACCCGTAATCCTAACCCGCGGTTC
>Ga0118677_10000809_pt1 | contig 67892 bp, 46 predicted proteins | sample AliMusrvi5mmetaG_FD_86154 | JGI IMG/M metagenome (GOLD analysis project Ga0118677, IMG submission 86154) | reverse complement strand
AGGTATCGGCGGGAACCGCGAATTGCCGCCTGAATCAATCTGAAAATCGAACTCCGAACCAAACCCAAATGACCGAAATCCAAGACCAGCCGACAGGCGGCGGGCGGCAGTTCACCCCCGTCTGTCCCTTTCCAATCCAGGATTATCCGCAGGTTTTGCTCGCCCACGGCGGTGGCGGCAAGCTCATGCATCAACTGATCGGCAAGATGTTTCTGACCGCGTTTCGCAATCCCCTCCTCGAATCGCAGCACGATGCCAGCGTCTTCCAAGCCGGGGGCCAGCGCCTGGCGTTTACCACCGATTCCTACGTTGTGCGACCGCTGTTTTTTCCCGGCGGCGACCTCGGGTCGCTCGCTGTGCATGGCACTGTCAATGATCTCGCGATGGCTGGGGCGCGACCGCTCTACCTTAGCGCCGCTTTTATCATCGAGGAAGGGCTCCCAATGGAAACCCTGTGGAAAATCGTTTCCTCGATGCAACAGGCGGCGCAACAGGCGCGCGTGGAAATCATCACTGGCGACACCAAGGTGGTCGATAAAGGGAAAGGCGATAGCCTGTTCATCAACACGGCCGGGATAGGGGTTCTGGAACACTCCCTCACAATCGCGCCCCAGAGCGTTCAACCGGGTGATGCGATTCTGGTCAACGGCGATTTGGGCCGTCACGGCATGGCGATTATGGCCGTCCGCGAAGGGCTCGAGTTTGAGAGCGCGATTGAGAGTGACTCCGCGCCGTTGGCGGAGGCGGTGCTCCAACTCCTGCGCGCCGGGATCGAAATCCGCTGCCTGCGGGATCTGACGCGTGGCGGTCTGACCAGCGTGCTAAACGAAATCGCCGAAGCCGCCAACCTCGTGCACGAAGCCTTCGGCCTCGGCGCGGCGTAGGCGGGCAATTCTCAGCGTCATCGGCGCATATTTTTAGAACAATGAGAACCGGCCCCCTCTCCCTGTTCCGGCGCGCGCTCAAGAAAGCGCCTCCCGTTTCGCACATTGAAGGCGGGATGGCAAAACAGTGGATCAAACGCCGGTTGCGGACCCTCTACCCGGAGCTAAGCAATCATCCCCACGCCTTGGAATCCGCCTATCAGGAACTCGATCTCGAACCGCGCCGGGGAAAGGAGACCGGCGACCCGTTTTCCTACTTCGTGCTCAAACAGTCCGAGTGATTGCCATGTTTACTTTTCCCGTAGCCCCCGAAATTCACCTTCGTCTTCTGCAAAAGCACCATGCAAAAGACCTTTTCCATCTGACGGACGCTAATCGCGATCATCTGCGCCAGTGGTTGCCATGGCTCGATTCAGTCCGGGAGGAAAAGGATTCGTACGCTTTTATCCAATCCGCATTGCGATCTTTTGCGGACTCCGGCGTGGGTGTTTGCGGCATATGGCACGCTGAATCACTTTGTGGCGTGATAGGCTACAACCACATCGACTGGGATAACCGGCTCGCAACTCTCGGCTACTGGCTATCGAAGAAAACCGAAGGAAAGGGAGTCGTGACGTCCTGCTGTCGCGCTTTAATCGATCACGCGTTTACTGAATACCGTTTGAACCGCGTGGTGATTAGAGTGGCCACAGGCAACCACAAGAGTCAATCGATACCTGATCGCTTGGGGTTCGCGCGGGAAGGAATTCTCCACGACGCCGAGTGGCTCTATGATCATTATGTCGATCACACTATCAACGCTCTCTTGGAGAAAAACGATACTCAAAGGCAGTATCGAAATTCGCGCTGAATGGGTTGAAAAATCGTAACGCAAATCCCATTGCAAACCGACGCTTTGACTTTAGGATGCGAACCGCCGCCCATGACGCCAGATTGGAACATCGACTCAGCCATTGAACTCTACAACATCGACCGGTGGGGTACGGGTTACTTCTCCATCAACCCCCACGGTCACGTAGAGATTCTGCCCACAAAGAATCCCGCCGCCACCATCGACATCATGGAGGTCATTGACGACGCGCGCGACCGCGGCCTGACCTTCCCGCTCGTTATCCGTTTCCAGGACTTGCTCCAACACCGCGTGGAGACGATCAACCTCGCCTTCCAGTCGGCCATCAACGAGTTCGGCTACAAGAGCCAATACCGGGGCGTCTTCCCGGTGAAGGTCAACCAGTTGCGCGAAGTCGTCGAGGAGATCGCCGAGGCGGGTCGCCCCTACCACATGGGCATCGAGGCTGGGAGCAAACCGGAATTGCTCGCCGCGCTGGCAATCCACAGCGATCCCGAAAGCCTCATTATCTGCAACGGCTATAAAGACAGCCAATACATCCAGAGTGCGCTCCTCGGCAACAAACTCGGCACCCGCGTTGTCATGGTAGTGGAGAAGCTGGAAGAGCTTTTTCACATTTTGCAGGTCTCCAAGGAAATGGGGGTGGAACCGATGATCGGTCTGCGCGTGCGGCTCCAATCCAAGGGCGCGGGCAAGTGGGCCACCAGCGGCGGCGAAAACGCCAAGTTCGGCCTCTCCACCGCCGATCTCGTCCGCGCCAGCGAAGTCTTGCGCGCGGCGGGGCTCGCCCATTGCCTCAAGCTTGTCCATTTTCATGTCGGCTCGCAGGTGCCGGACATCGGCACCATCAAGCGCGCCGTGCGCGAAGCCGCGCGGTTCTATTCCAAGCTCGTCAAGCTCGGGCACGAACTCGGCTGCCTCGATGTCGGCGGTGGCCTGGCCGTTGATTACGACGGCTCCAACACCGCCTTCGACAGTTCCACCAACTACACACTTCAGGAATACGCACGCGACGTAGTCTATAACATCATGGACGTGTGCGATTCCGAAAACGTCCCCCACCCCTTCATCGTCAGCGAAAGCGGGCGCGCGCTCGTGGCCCACCACTCCGTGCTCGTCGTCGAGGCGTTCGGAGCCATCGAGAAATACGATTCCCACGCCGCCTTCGCCGTGCGTCCCACAGACCACAAGCTCGTCCGCGACATCTTCGACATCGAGAAAAACCTGACCGCCGCCAACCGGACGGAAATGCTCCATGACGCACAGGAAATCAAGGAGCAGACCCTCTCGATGTTCAACTTCGGGCTCATGGACTTGGAGAGTAAAGCCAAGATCGAGCAAGCCTACTGGCGCATCGCCGACCGGAGCGTGAAAATTTTCCACGAGCAGGAAGATCAGGAATACATCCCCGACGAAGTAAAAGACCTCGAAGTCGCCTTGTGCGACCAATACGTCTGCAACTTCTCCGTGTTCCAAAGCCTGCTAGACCACTGGGCACTCGGCCAGCTCTTCCCAGTCATGCCGATCCATCGGCTCGGTGAGAAGCCCGACCGCCACGCCACGCTGGTGGACATCACCTGCGATTCCGATGGCAAGGTGAGCAAATTCATCGACCTCCAGGACGTCAAAGAAACCCTGCCACTTCACAGCTTAAAGGCAGGCGAACCGTATTACATCGGCTTCTTCCTGATGGGAGCTTACCAGGACATTATGGGCGATCTGCACAACCTCTTTGGGCGCGTCAATGAAGCCCACGTCTTTCTGGACGAAGACGAAGAGGATGGCTTCTACATCGAAGAGACCATCGAAGGGAGCACCATCGCAGAAGTCCTCTCCATGACGCAATGGAACCAGAGCGACCTCATCCGCCAGTTCAAGAAACAGGTGGACTCCGCGATCAAAGGCGACCGCCTCAAGCCCAACGAAGGCATGAAGCTCCTCACCGCCTACGAGCGGGCTCTCAAAAACTACACTTACCTGCACTTCCAAAACGGAGCGTAGCGAGGAAATGGGACTTATAAGTCCTATAAAAGCCCGGAGCTACTCCCGTTCGTGGATTGGCGTGTAGTGCGCTAGCGGCGCACCTTGGTAAACCTGCCGGGGCCGATAAATGCGGGCGTTGCGGCCTTCGATGGTCTCGCGATAGTTGGCGATCCAACCCGGCATCCGTCCAATGGCGAAGATCACCGTGAACATCTCCACCGGGATGCCGATGGCGCGCATGATGATACCGCTGTAGAAATCGACATTCGGGTACAGCTTGCGCTCGATGAAGTAAGGGTCGGTGAGCGCCGCCGCCTCCAAATTGCGCGCAATGTCCAAGAGCGGATCCTCCACTTTAAGCGCAGCGAGCAGTTCGTCGCACCGCTGTTTGATGATCCGCGCACGGGGATCATAGTTCTTATAAACGCGATGGCCAAAGCCCATCAGGCGACTCCGGCTTTTCTTGTCCTTGGCGGCCACGATGAATTTCGAGCCGTCGTCGCCATCCTCATGAATCTTTTGCAACATTTCGAGCACCGCCTGATTTGCCCCGCCGTGCAGCGGTCCCCAAAGCGCGCAGACACCCGCTGCTGCGCTGGCAAACAGGCTGGCTTGGCTGGAAGCAACCATGCGAACAGTGGACGTCGAGCAGTTCTGCTCGTGGTCAGCGTGCAGCACGAAAATCAGGTCGAGCGCCCGCACCACCTCCGGTTTTAACTCGTAGTCGCAATACGGCTCCGAGAACATCATGTGAAGGAAATTGGCCGAATATTTATAGATCGGCTTGGGATAAATGATCGGTAGTCCGCGCGATTTCCGGTAGGCAAACGCAGCGATGGTACGCACTTGGGAGACAAGGCGGGCGGCTTGGAGATCGAACGTCTTGCGACTGTGCGCGGCAAGTACTTGTGGCTGGAAACACCCCGAAGCGTTGATCATCGAGGAAAGGATCGCCATCGGATGCGCGTTCGAGGGGAAGCCCTCGAAGTGGTATTTCATGTCCTCGTGAATCAATTCGTGCTCAGTTAGCAGCCGGGAAAACTGGTGAAGTTCTGTCGAATTTGGCAGCCGCCCGAACATGAGGAGATAGGCGGTCTCAATGAAGGAGGATTTCTCGGCTAGCTCCTCAATCGGAATGCCCCGGTAACGCAAAATCCCCTGTTCGCCATCAATAAATGTGATGTTGCTCTCGCAGGAACCGGTATTGCCGTAACCGGGGTCGAGCGTAATGTAGCCCGTCTGCTCACGCAGCGTTGAAATATCAATCGCCCGTTCCCCTGCGGTTCCCTCAACAACGGGAAGCCGCACGCTCTTCCCGTCCAACTGAAATTCAACAAAATCTGGCATAATGCATCTCTTCATATCAGGCGTGAGCCAAGGATGAAGAAAAATTTACAGCGATCCTCTTTCTGAAAAAGTGCTCTTGGCAGAAACCTTAATAATTTGTTATATTTCATTTGCAAAATAGACGTCTTATATCTGTCATTTATTTACATATAAAACATCTTTTATTTATAGTTTGTTTAAACTTAAGAACAACAAACCCTATCTAGAGAGCGAGAATGCTGCATTCGGTTCCGGGTTTGCCTTGACGCTGGGAGCCTCCTTTCTCTAGAAACAGGATGCTCCAAAGCAATCGGGGGTGCCTCATGGTCAATGCAGAGCGTTTTCATACGGCGCACCCTCCATTTCTTCACACCAAATTTCAAACCACTAATACAGAGGATCTTTTAAATGATTAACGGGTTTTTAGGGTTGTTCTCGAATGACATCGGCATCGACCTCGGGACGGCAAATACCCTCGTTTACGTGCGCGATCACGGAATCGTGCTGCGCGAACCGTCCGTCGTGGCGGTTCAGGCAGGCACGAACAAAGTGCTCGCTGTTGGCGATGAAGCCAAACGGATGCTCGGACGCACTCCGGCAAACATTGTGGCGGTGCGCCCCCTCAAGGACGGCGTCATCGCAGATTTCGAAATAACCGAAGCAATGCTCCGGCATTTCATTCGGAAGGCGCATGGTCGCCGCTCCTACTTCCGGCCCCATCCCCGCGTCGTTATTGCGGTTCCTTCGGGCATTACGGAAGTGGAAAAGCGCGCCGTCAAAGAATCGGCCCTTCGCGCCGGAGCCCGCGAGGTGTTCCTGATTGAAGAGCCTATGGCGGCGGCTATCGGGTGCGGCCTCCCCGTGCAGGAAGCTGCCGGAAATATGATCGTGGACATCGGCGGCGGCACCACCGAAGTGGCGCTGATCTCCCTTGCAGGCATTGTCTTTAGTCGCAGTGTGCGCGTTGCAGGCGATGAACTCGACGAGGCGATCATGCAATACATGAAGCGGGCATACAACCTCATGATTGGGGAACGCACCGCCGAAGAAATCAAAATCAAGATCGGCTCGGCCTACCCCATCGAGAAAGAAACAACCATGGAGGTCAAGGGCCGCGACTTGGTGGCGGGACTTCCCAAAACGCTCACCATCACCTCGCAGGAAGTGCGCGAAGCACTGCTGGAGCCCATCTCTACTATCGTTGAAAGCGTCCGCGTCACGCTGGAACGCTGCCCTCCGGAACTCTCGGCGGACCTGGTCGATCGCGGCCTGGTCCTCGCGGGCGGCGGCGCGCTGCTGCGCGGGCTCGATAAACTGTTGGCGGAAGAAACCGGTCTCCCGGTTCACGTGGCGGAGGATCCGTTGAGTGCGGTGGCCGAAGGGACCGGTCGCGCTTTGCAGGAAATCAAATTCCTCCGGCAGGTGGCAACTGCTGACCGCACTTACCGCGCTTAATTCACGGGATTTCCGATTTTGGAAATCCCGGACCATTCCGGTTCAATGAAGAACTTTTGCAGACTCTAGGTCACCATGAGGCGGTTCACCCTATTTGCGTTGATTGTGTTCGCTTTGGCGATGGGCGGGGTATTCACCCTCGGCCCGTCCGGAACGCAACGGGCGCAGACGCAATTTCTGGGCGTGATCGCCCCGTTTTTGGAAAAGGGGTCTGACTTGGAGCGCAAAATCACCGACATACGCCGGGGGCTCAAAAAGCTGGAAGAACTGGAAACCGAAAACAAGCAACTCGCCGTCAGCAACAAGGAACTGCAGGCCATCAACCAGACACTACGCGATCTAGAGGTAGAAAATAATCGCTTGCGCACGGCGATGCACTACCGCGAACGGGCCGCCTTCCAGCTTATTCCAGCGCGGGTCATTGCCCGGGATGCCTCTTCTTGGTGGAACACGATCAAAATTGACCGGGGTTCCGCCGACGGATTGGAGAGCGACATGCCTGTCTTGACGGAAAGCGGGCTTGTCGGCAAAACGACGGTCGTTGCCGAACACGCGGCGTCAGTCATCCTGATTTCCGACGAGAACTGCAAAGTCGCCTCCAGCATCGAGGGGACGCGCGAGCAGGGAATTATCAGCGGGGAACGGGGATCAGGCACGAGCCAGCCGGCTCTTTGCATGCGATTCCTTTCCAAAACAGCCAATTTACAACCCGGGCAGAAGGTTTATAGCTCGGGCGTCGGCGGAGTCTATCCCGCCGGGGTCTTCATTGGCGCCATCAAAGAGTTTCGCATACGCGAACTCGACGGCTACGCAACACTTTTGCCAGCCGTGGACCTGACAACACTCGAAGACGTGTTCGTCGTTCTAGGCAAAAAATGATCCGCTTTTTCCTGATCCTGCTGTTTTCCGCGTTCGGAGCGCTCATTGTCCAGCACTTCATCCCTGCGCTGCCCTTTCTGTCCGGAGCACGGGTGCTGCTGATGCCTTTGGTTTTTTTCTTCGGAGCCCTGACTCTGCCTTTCGGCGGGATGCTGGCCCTGGCCTTCGCCTGCGGGTTTATGTGGGATGCCCTCACCGTGCAAGTGATCGAAGTCGGCATGGGACCATCCAACGCCATGGTTGTGGAGATCGGATTCGGATGGTCGATCCTCCTCTACGCCATGCTGGGGGCCGTGATGAGCGGTTTTCGCCCCCTCTTCAAACGGGGACGCTGGGAAATCCACTGTTTGATGAGCGGCATCTGCACTTCGCTGATTGTGCTCTCGGAGTTTTTGCTGATCTCGATACGCCGCGCCGCGCTTTACAACGTCCCGTTCGAGTTCAACCGCGACATCTGGTGGCGCATTGGCGGCCCCGGCTTGGTAGCACTGGTATTGGCACCGGTCGTTTTCTTTTTCCTGAAATCCCTTGCCACCTTGGTCGGCTACAACCCGAATGAAGTAGAACCGGAGGAGGAAGTTTAAATGGCATCTTTTTCCCGTTCCGATCTGCGGCTCTTTTTCCTGGCGTTTCTCATAATCGTTGGGCTGGGGAGTCTCGTAGCGCGACTCTGGGAGTTGCAGGTGATGCGCGGCGAAGTCTACGCCAGCAAGATCGGCGGTAAATCCCAAGTCACCGTGCGCATCCCTTCCGTGCGCGGGGAAATCCGTGACCGTAACGGCATTCCGTTGGTACAGAACCGCGCCAGCTACAACGTCGATTTCTATCTTCAGGACATGGTGAGCGGCTACCGTCGCCGTTATGGAAGCGTCCCCATCATCAAAGAGCGACGCACCCAACGCGACATGCCCAAGGATGTACCGATTGCCGATGTCATCAAAATCGTCAACACAGCGGTGATCCCCCGACTTGAAGACCTCGATCTGGCCAACGATTTCAACGCCAAACACCTAAAATCCCACTACGACCACGACACCTTGGTGCCGTTCCCCTACATTGAGGATGTCGATTTTGCCACCATTGCCCGGTTTTCCGAGCACGATATCGGCCTGCCCGGCGTGGACATCAGCCAGAAACCGGTGAGGGAATACCTCTACGGTGCATTCGCAGCCCACATCCTCGGCTACGTCGGAACTCCACGCCAGATCGACCAGTTGCCCGATGTGAGAGCTTTCACCTTCTACCAACCGGACGTTGAGGGTAAATCGCAGATCGAGCAATCAATGGACACCTACCTGCGGGGCAAACCCGGCGCGCGCGTTATCCAACGCGATGCCAAGGGCCGCATGGAAAGCGAAGTCCGCGTGGACTCGCCCCAGCCGGGAGCCAACGTCTATCTCACCTTGGACGCCCGCATTCAATACATCGTCGAGCAAGCCCTGCGGCATCCCTCGCTTGGGCGCGCCGCAGCCGTGGTCATCGATCCCAACAACGGCGACATTCTGGCCATCGCTTCCGTTCCCTCCTTCGACCCCAACATCTTCATCCCGAGCGTCTCTACCAAAGACTGGAACATGTTACTTAAAGACCCGGCAGTGCCGCTGGTCAATCGCGCGTTGAGCGGCTTTCCGCCGGGATCGACCTTCAAAATCATAACAGCTCTCGCCGGGTTGACCAAAGGGCTGGACAACGCCCACTTCAACTGCTCGGGCGCGGTCGATTACGGCGGGCGCGACTTCAAGTGCTGGATTGCCGGGAAGGGGTCGCACGGCTCGCTGGGATTGGCGGACGCCCTCAAGGTTTCCTGCGACTGTTTCTTCTACCAATACGGAAATGCGGCGGGTCCGGAAACGATCGCAAGGATCGGCGGCATTCTCGGGCTCGGACAAAAATACGAACTTGGCCTTTCCGACGAGAAGGAAGGCTGTATGCCGGGGCCACAATGGATGGCATCGCATTATTCCGACATAAAATGGACTTCCGCTTACACTGCTAATGTCTCTATCGGGCAGGGATATGTGCTCGCTACTCCGCTCCAGATGGCGATGGCCTACGCCACAGTCGCCAACGGCGGCATCGCTTACGAGCCGAGACTCGTCAAGACGGTCCTTAACCCGGACGGCAAGCCGACTCTGGATGATAACGGACAAATCGCCATACCCGACCAACCCAAAGTGCGCGGCAATCTACTCACTGAGTTCACAAAGGCACAGATTGACGTAGTGCGACGTGGCCTCTGGGAAGTTGTCAATGAAACCGGGGGCAACGGTGGCGGCGGCACCGGCAAATCCGGCCAGGTCAAAGGAACGGTCGTAGCAGGCAAGACTGGAACCGCCCAAGCGACCGACCGCGGCCAAAAAGAAGACATCGCCTGGTTTTGCTGCTTCGCCCCCTACGACCATCCCAAGTATGTCATCGCCGTCATGGTGCAGGGGGGGATGCACGGCGGCAGTGTCGCCGCTCCGGTGGCAGCCCATATTCTTGGACAGTGTCTTGCCGTGGATGAAGGGAGGCTCAAGGTGGAACTCAAACCGCTGGCTCCCGCCCATAGCAACCACCCGTTTGAAGCCGTCTCGGCACTGCCTCCCTACGGCGCTGAATCCGGCATCGTAACAGTAGCTGATGATCTTTCGGACAGCGAACACGCTGCCTCCGCCGAACCCGTCCAGATGGACCGCGGCAATGCGGATCCAGATATCAAAACCGAAGCGGACGAACAAGGCCGCGTGGCCAACAAACCCGCACGCAAAGCCGAGCCCGTTTTCACCAATCAACCCAACCCAACCCTCCAGCGCAGCCGCCCTGCGGCGCAGCCGGAACAACCCCGCAGGAATTTCTTTGAAAGAATTTTCAACCCCAATCGCAATCCTAACTAGGCGTCTTCTTTCCAAAGCAGTCGCCACTCACCCTCCGTGCCAGTAAAAACCCTTCTCAAAACAACCAGATTCATGATCGATAAAGTGAAACGCATGCTCGGCCTCCGACAAGAGACCGGCAACAAGCTCATCATTAACTGCGAACGGCTCGAACGCCGCGTCGCCCTGCTCGAAAACGGCCAACTCGAGGAATACTCCATCGAGCGCACCACCGAGCGCAACATCGTCGGCAGCATTTTCAAAGGCCGTGTCAAAAACATCGAGCACGGCCTCAAAGCCATGTTCGTGGACATCGGCTTTGAAAAGAACGCCTTCCTCCACTTCTGGGACGCCATCCCGGCGGCACTCGACAGCGGCATTGAGGAAGTCGAACGCAAACACGGCAAGAAGCAGCCCAAGAAAATCACCTCGGCGGACATCCCGAAGATTTATCCCGTCGGCTCCGAAGTGCTGGTGCAGGTGACCAAAGGCCCCATCTCCAACAAAGGCCCTCGCATCACCACCAACATCTCCCTCGCCGGGCGCTACCTCGTCCTGATGCCCTTCAGCGACCAGTGCGGCATCTCGCGCAAAATCGAGGAGCCCAAGGAACGCGAGCGCCTGCGCAAAATTCTCAAGAAACTTGAGATCCCCGAAGGCATGGGCGTCATCGTGCGCACCGTTGGCGAAGGCCAGCGCGAACGTCCGCTTGATCCGCCACGAGACGCCGCTCGGATTGGTCCTCAGCTGAAGTTCGGCCTCCGGGAACACGTATTCCGCGTCTTCTTTCCGCTCGGCGTTCCGCGCCTCCAGGACGGTCCGCAGTCTCGGCATGACGGGCAGATAGAGCTCCGCCCGCGTCTTGGAGGTTGTCAGTTTCAACACCCAGCTCTTCAGATCCACGCTCTCCCAGCGCAAACGGCACACGTCCCCGCGCCGTAGCCCGGTCGAGAGCCCCGTCACGATCAGGTCGAAGGCCGTGCGGTCAGAGGAGGCCGCCTCAAGCAGCCGTTCGATTTCCACCGCATTCAGCGGTTCGCGGTTATAAACCTTGTCCCCGTCCGAGGTCTCCACCGCCACACTCTTGAACGGATTCTCAATCGCCCTCGGCAAAGCTAGTTTCAGCGCGTGGCCAACGACGGCCTTGACCTTGCGGATGCTCTCGGCGGTGCGCGTGCGCTCCTGCTCGTTCGGCTGGAACAGGGAATCTATGTATGCACCGGCAACCTCGGGAGTGATCTCCAAGACCTTGAGCAACCCGCGCTCCTTCGCCCATGCCACGAAGTTCTGGACCGTCTTGATCTTCCACACCTCATGCTGCTGGGAACGCTGCCGCCGGTGCTTGGTATCGCGGATCAGGTCCGGCAACACGTCAAGCAGCGGCTCCTCCCATTTGGTGCTCGTCTTCTTCTCAACCAGCTTCTGAATGTGGTAAGCTGAGTCCCGTGTTTCGGTCGCATCTTTCAGGAAGCCGGCGAGTTCGTCTTCGGCGGCTTTCCTAGACGCCTCAAAGACGTCGTCGCCCGTCCGTTTGAGGCTAAACCCTTCCGGGGCTGTACCGGCGACCTTGGTAGTCAGCGCCTTGAAAAGCCGTTTCCCATGCTTATCGGTGTACCGTGCGAACCAGTGGTCAATCGGCTGTCCGTCCCTGCCTATTTTCAGCTCCAGACCCATGACGAACCTCGCTTTCCCTAGCTTGTGTTTCGGCAAGTCCGAGTATGCAAAAAGAGGGGCTGGTTTGCAAGGGCAAAACCACAACAAAACCACAACAAGGGGGTTTTTGACACACAAAACCCAGTATTTATTGGGTTTTTGCGGTTCTACTCCCAGCTTTGGGAGCTGGATGTCGGGGGTTTAAATCCCTCCGCCCCGACCACTTTTTTCTTAGGCAAGCGGCAATATCTGGCTTGCAGTTTCCTGTCCCAGATTCTAATATAGCCCCACTTTTTTGCGCCTGTAGCTCAACTGGATAGAGTGTCGGCCTCCGAAGCCGAAGGTTGTGGGTTCGACCCCCGCCAGGCGCACCACGCACACGTTGCGTTCATCATAGAGACGTATCTGAAAGAGGTGCCCCATGTCTCTGTCTCAGGATATCTGGCGGATCAACATCAACGTGCGTGACCACATCGTCACCCACTACACTCCGTATGACGGCGATGACTCCTTCCTGACGCCGCCCTCTGCCTCCACGCGCGCGCTCTGGAAAAAGGTGTCGGCTCTGATGGACGAGGAACGTGCCCGCGGCGGTCTCTACGACATCGACAACACCACGATCTCTACGATCACTTCGCACGCACCGGGCTACATCGATCGCGAGTTGGAGCAGATTATCGGCATTCAGACGGACATGCCGCTCAAGCGTGCCATCATGCCCTTCGGCGGCATCCGCACGGTCCAAGCCTCACTCAAAGCCTACAACCGCGAACTTCCCGCCGACATTGAGAACGTCTTCCGCTACCGCAAGACCCACAACGACGGCGTCTTCGACGCCTACTCGGAAGAGATGAAACTCGCGCGTCACAACGGCATCATCACCGGTTTGCCAGATGCCTACGGCCGCGGCCGCATCATCGGCGATTACCGCCGTGTGCCGCTCTACGGACTGGACTTCCTGATTGCGCACAAAGAGGCTGCCAAAGCCCGCTACGTCTTCGATGCCATGGACCTTGAAGCCATCCAAGTGCGAGAGGAGATCTCCGAGCAGATCCGCGCGCTTCAGGAATTGAAAGCCATGGCCGCCTCTTACGGCTACGACATCGCGCAACCCGCTCGCGACACGAAAGAGGCCATCCAGTGGCTCTACTTCGCCTACCTCGCGGCGATCAAAGAGCAGAACGGCGCGGCCATGTCGATCGGGCGCGTCTCCACTTTCCTTGACCTCTATGCGGAGCGCGACCTCTCCGCTGGCACCTACACCGAGGAGCAGATACAGGAGTTCGTCGACCACTTCGTGATGAAGCTGCGCCTCGTGCGCTTCCTGCGTACGCCCGCCTACGACGCGCTCTTCTCGGGCGACCCTACGTGGATCACCGAGTCGCTCGGCGGCGTCGGCGTGGACGGTCGCCACATGGTCACCAAGATGACCTACCGCTTCATGCACACGCTCACCAACCTCGGCCCCGCCCCTGAGCCGAACATGACCGTGCTATGGAGCCCGCGTTTGCCTGAGCCCTTCAAGCGTTTCTGCGCCCGCCTCTCGATCGAGACGTCTTCGATCCAGTATGAGAACGACGAACTGATGCGTGAGAAGTTCGGCGACGACTATGGTATCGCCTGCTGTGTCTCGGCCATGCGTATCGGCAAGCAGATGCAGTTCTTCGGGGCGCGTGCCAACCTCGCCAAGGCACTTCTCTACTGCATCAATGGCGGCAAGGATGAGATCACCGGCGATCAGGTCGGCCCCGAGATGGCTCCCGTCACCTCCGAGTATCTCGACTACGATGAGATCGTCCGCAAATTCGATCAGATCTGCCGCTGGCTCTCTCGCCTGTACATTAACACGCTCAACGTCATCCACTACATGCACGACAAGTACTGCTATGAGCGTATCCAGATGGCGTTGCACGACGAGGATGTGATGCGCACAGCCGCCTGCGGCATCGCGGGCCTCTCGGTGGTGGCCGACAGCTTTTCGGCGATCAAGTATGCCAAGGTCAAGCCCATCCGCGACGCACGCGGTCTGGCGGTAGATTTCGAAATCGAGGGCGACTACCCGAAGTTTGGCAACAACGACCCGCGCGTGGATCAAATCGCCGTCGAGGTGGTCAAGACCTTCATGGGGCGTCTCTTAAAACACCGCACCTATCGTCACGCCAAACCCACGCTCTCGATTCTCACCATCACCTCGAATGTCGTCTACGGCCAAATGACCGGTTCCACGCCCGATGGCCGCAAGGCGGGCGAACCCTTCGCCCCCGGCGCCAACCCCATGCATGGACGCGACTCGCGCGGTTGCATAGCCTCCATGAAGTCTGTGGCCCTGTTGCCTTACGACCACAGCGAGGACGGCATATCCTTCACCTTCTCCATAGTGCCCGACGCATTGGGCCGCGAGTCGACGGAGCGCGTCGACAACCTCGTGAGCCTGATGGATGGGTACTTTCTTGAGAAGGGACACCACATCAACGTCAACGTCTTGCAGCGCGAACTGCTGCTCGACGCCATGGATCATCCCGAAAAATATCCGCAGCTCACGATCCGCGTCTCTGGCTATGCGGTGAACTTCATCAAGCTCACACGTGAACAGCAACTCGACGTGATCCACCGCACGTTTCACAAGAAGTTCTGAGTGTACGCTTATAGCGGTTTAGGCTGCTTCTGTTAGCGAGCGCTGAATCCTCGGCAGATTGCATGGGGGACTTAACAGTCTAAACGCCCGCAGTCTATCAGCCCGTTTTCAGCAGAACATCCAACGCTTCTTTGCTGGTCTTTGCGGCCAGCAGCGCTGTCAGTCCCTCACCGTCGAGTGTGCGCGTCAACGCCGCCCGGACGCGGGCGACCTCTTCAGACGCAGAGGCTGGATACAGCACCATGACCCACACGCGGCCGTATCCATCTGTGTCCGCTTCAACTTGCTTTCGCACGCCAAGTGCGACAACCATTCGGTACACGTTTTGCGTCTGAACAGGCAAAAAGACAACTCCCGGAACCAGCGTCTCTGGAGGCAACTCGGGTCGGGCCTGAATGTCTCGGCGGACCTCCTCCACCGCACCGACCGCACCGCTGCGCGCGCACAGCGCCAGTAAAAGTGCGACCGCTTGATCACGGTCGTTTGAAGCCATGTCGAGAGCGATGCTCTGCCACGGCAAGTAGACCGACAACGGTGACTTTTTCTCCTGCGAGGCACCCGCAGCGACACCGCCGGTCAACACGCCGTACATGTCCTCACACGTCTCACAGGCCAGCAGAGCCGCGCGTCCCTGCTCGTTCAGCAACCGGCACATCTGTGCGATAAACTGAAGCTGCGGAGTCGGTGTGCTTTCAGGCGCAAGCACCAACACGACGATGCGCACCGGCCGCCCGTCGAGCGCATCGAACTCCAGCCCGTCTTTCTTGAGGCCTACCGCACAGACCAGCTGAGTCACCGCATCTGTGCGTGCATGCGGAATGGCCACGCCATACTCCATCCCCGTGGAAAGACTCTGCTCCCGGTCAAAGACAGCCCGCACCGCACGCTCGCGGTCTTCGATCAGCCCGTTCTCAAAGAGCACCCCCACCAGCTCAGAAATCACACCCTGTTTGGTTGTCGCCAACAGCCGGGGCTTGAGCGTTTCGGGAAGAAACCGATTGCGAAGCACCCCTCCCGACGGCACCACGGCATTCGTGCGCTGCATACTCTTCCGAAGCGCAACATCGTCCAGCGGCTTCTGAAGTTCACGCAGGCTCTGCTCGACTCCGGAAGAGAGTTCGAGCATCACCGTATTGATCAACGGCCGTTCGCGTTCGGAGCACTCGAAGACCACCTCGCCCTCTCGACTCTGCAGGTGAATCACCTGTGACTCGCGGCTGATCCGGTAGAGTACCTGATGCCGATTGAGCCGATGCGCGTAGAAACCGTCATCTTCAAAAATACTCACGGCTCGGTTGACCATGAGCATGGCCGTCTGGTGGGAAGGAAACTGAAACATGATCTTGACGGAATCGGGCATCGCGAAATTATTTCGCGTACCGTTGCCTCCCGCAGCGAAAGAACGTTCGGTCAGGAACGGTCCGCAAGCGCAAGTGATAGCCACCAGCATCAGTACGCCAAAGAGCACGCCGGGCGGCAGAGCCACCAGCCCCAGCACGGCAGCAACCATCGCCAGGGAAATCTCGCCCCGGGGCAGCAACACAACTCCCACGCGCAAACATCCGACCCTGTTCAGATCGGCAAAGGCCGCAGGTAGCGCGTTGCCCGCCAGCTTGGCCAGCAGGGAAACGAAGACGACGAGGCCGATGCCCGCCGCGACGGGAGCGTCCAGCAGCAGCCGAGGGTCGATCTGCATGCCAACAGCCGCAAAGCAAGCAGGCAGCAGCACGACGCTCACGAAGTCGAGCCGCTCGTGAATCTCGTGACGCAGATCCGTCGTGGAAAAAGCGACGCCCATCACGTACGCTCCGCCCATGACCGACAGTCCCATGGCCCCCATCACTCCGCCGGCGATCAACAGGCAGGCGGCCGACACGGCGAACGCGCTGGTGTAGTTCTTCTCGCGGAGGGCCAGCCCATTCACATAGCGCGCAATGGGGAAACCGCACAGGGCGACCAGGCCGAACCCGAGCAGCGCCCGCAGCGCCATCGAAGCCAGCAGTTTCGGAGCGGGTGTCATGCCCGCGGCCACAGCCGAAACGGCTCCCGAGAACACAGTCAAAAGAAACACGCCTAACACATTGTCGGTCAGCGCAGCCGTGAGCGCCACGTTGCCGGCTGGCGACTCTAACCGCTGCCGCTCCGCCAGCATGCGCCCCAACATCCCCAGCGAAGTCACCGAAATGATCGTGCATGTCAGGAGGGCTTGCGGGGTCGTCCATTCCCACCCTTTGATGCCAACCAGAACGGGTGAGACTTTCTCGAGCACAATAAGTGTCACTGCAAAACAAAAGGCAAAGCCGCCGATGCCAGCAACAACACCGCCCGCCTTGGCGCGCCTGAGTTGTTGAAGGTTTGTGTCCAGTCCCACGAGGAAAAAGAAGACGACCAGTGCGATCGTCAGGACACCGCAAACAGGCTCCAGCGTACGGAACAGAACCGCGGCATCGCCCATCAGGCCATCTGGAAAGAAGGGGAGAGCAAGTCCTCCGAGCAGATGCGGACCGACCAGCAGCCCCGCGCCCAGCTCACCCAGTAGCCGAGGCATGCGCCAGCGGTGAAAAAGCCGCCCCCCGATCTTGGCCACGAGCACCAACACGCCGAGTTGCAAGACGAAACGGGCGGAGGTGGCGATGAGCGCCTGCGGTTCCGACGGCACACCGGTTCCCGCAAAAGCAGCAGACGCGCAAAAAATCAGCGCCCCTGCAACTGTCATCCTATTCCGCATGACCCTCTCCTTTTCATGCACCCGTCAGCCCAAAACCGCCACCGTTGTATGAAGATTCTCATGGAGCATCGCGAGTCACCTGGGAATATACAGGAAGGTCAGTCCAAGTCGAGGTCAGACAGGTCGTCGAACTCCGCATCACGGTCGGACGCTTTCTTCCTGCCAGCGCTCTTACCCTTCGCCGCCTTCTTTCCGTCCGGGTCGGCAGTCCCGCGGCTGCCGGGTTCTGGCCGCGTGCGGGCACGGTAGAGCAGAACAACGGGCGCGCCTTCGAGTCCGAACCGCTCGCGAAGCGACCGCGTCATGAAATCAGTGTATTGTTTGGTCGCCAACTTAGGATCGTTGACGAACATGCGAATGGTGACGGGCGCCACGCCGATCTGCACCGCGTAGTAAACGCGCAGCCGATGACCGGCCTTGGCCGGTGCAACTACCCGGCGCGTCGCCTCCACCAGCGTGCGGTTCAGCATGCCCGTCGGCAGGTTCAAGCGCGTCTGCGCCGCCACCGCGTCGATCACCTCGATGCTCTTGCGCATATTGAGGCCCGTCTTTGCCGAAATGAAGAGGATTGGGCAGAAGCTCATGAACGGCATGATCTTTCTCAGCAGCGGCTCCGCCTGAGTTTGAGTCATGTCCTTCTCCATGGCGAGATCCCACTTGTTCATCAAGATCACGCAGCCCTTCTTGTTCTCCTGGATCAGCGCCGCGATATGCTTGTCCTGGACCGTCGGCCCCAAGTCGGGGTCGAGCACCAGCACGACCACGTCGGCTTCGACGACGCTCTGTTCCGCGCGGAACAGGCTGAAGCGCTCGACCGCATTGTCGATGCGGTGCTTGTGCCGCATGCCAGCCGTGTCTACCAGAATGTAGTGGCGCGCCTGGTCGCCCGACCCGATGGTGAAGGGCACGTCGATCGAATCGCGCGTCGTGCCTGCGACTTCAGAGACGATCACGCGGTCCGCGTGCAACAGGCGGTTGATATAGGAGGACTTGCCAGCGTTGGGGCGGCCGACGATCGCTACGCGTAACGGATTCGTTATTGTCTCATTGGCCGACTCTGGCAAATGCGGCACCACCGATTCCATCAGCTCGGCAAAACCGCGGTTGTGCTGCGCCGCCACCGGAAAGAAAGGGAATCCCAAACGGGCGAACTCAGCCGCGCCGGCCTCGTGCTGAAGCTCGTCGCACTTGTTGACCGCAACCACACAAGGCACGCCAGCCTTGCGCACGATGTTGGCCACCTCCACGTCCAGCGGATGCATGCCGTGCTGCACGTCCACGACCAAAATAGCCACAGCCGCATCACCGAGCGCAGCATCGACCTGCGCACGGATGCCAGCCTCGATCGGGTTCTTCTCTGACTGCTTGTCGAGCACCATCACGCCGCCGGTATCGATCAGACTGAAGCGCTGACCGTCCCAGTCAACTTCGCGCATCAGCCGGTCGCGGGTCACCCCGCATTCATCATGCACGATCGCGACACGCTTGCCCGCGATCCGGTTGAAAACCGCTGATTTGCCGACATTTGGGCGGCCGACGATCGCCACCACACGGGATTTAACCTTTTGCTGTGAAATCATTGCGTGAATTATAGTCTGTATGGGAAGGATAAACAAGCTTAAGCGCGTGAGCGTGGAGGCTCCGCGCTTTTTCAACACGAACACAACGCACGCTGTTTCACCCCGGACCCCGCATGCCTATCAATCTTCAGTTGTCCTGAGACGGATTGATGCGGACGCGCAACACACGGTTGGAGATGGCCGTTTCGATATGTTCGTCACCCTCCATCCCGCAGGCGCAAGGAATACGGAAACGTTGCATCCGAATCGCGCCCGCTTCGGCTGAAGTCATCGCGAGCGTCAGGATGCCGCCTTGCGCGGTGACCCGAACATTTGACGAATCGAAACCCTCAGGCAGAGCGAAAAGTATTTCGAAGCTCTTGCCCTCTTCCCGCATATCCATTGCGGGACTAGCCGGAACCAATTCCCAAGCGGTTTCCACCATCGAACGGGCGATCGTGTTCATCCGCTCACTCTCCAGCGCAACCCGCAAGCCTTCAACAGTTCGACCTGAAGAGGGAAAGTTCCGAGGGGGACGAACACTGGGTGTGACTCCCTCTTTCGCGTCGGTTGTCCGCACAACACCGTCGGCTAAACGAGCCGAATAGAAACAAAACGCCAGCAGGACAAAAACCGTCAGTAAAAGCAGGTTGTCAAAGCCAATCCAGAATCGCTCAAAACCTGTCTTTTTTTCCGTCATGTGTCAGGTTCTCCCAAAGTCCGCCCCTGAAAATAGCAAAATATGTGCCAGAGTGGAGATACAGATTAATTGCCTGAATTCAAGGTCTCATCCCCCCATTCAGTGGCTCTAAACCATCCGTTTTAAGCGCAAACCGTTTCCCGGCGCCAACATGTCACACCTGTCGCGCCAACTTGTCGCGCCTTGCTTGCGTTAGTCTGCCACTTTGCTATCATATGCGTCGAAACAAAGGATTCATGCTCTTATAAGCTGGTTCGCTTCACATCGGCACATTCCGTGCTTAAAGTCTGATATGATTCGGCTTCGCACACTCTACAAACGTCTGTCCGTCACAAGAAGACTGGATTTCGTTCTGTTGCTGGCGTTACTTTCGTGTGCGCTGGCGGGTGGGGGCGTTCTTTTCGTTCTGAAACGGCAACACGACCAGCAGGCGCACCTACAGGCTACAGCGACGGTTCTGAAAGAAGGCGAGTCGCTTCTGAACGCGCTGTGCGAACTGGGTATCGTGTGTTCTACAAACCCGGTTCCTTCCGAATGGCGGCAGTTCTCGACCATTGTGGATAGTGCATTTTCCGTGCGCAAAGATGTGCAATCGGTCTCCATCTCGCGCGATGGAGTAACCGTCTTTCACCGTCAGGCCGGAGGCCTTAACAACCCTCCTCCCGCTCCGTCGGGATGGGTTGACAAAACGCCCCAAAAGATGGCCGACACAGTGATGTCACGGCGCACTCTGGAGATCGGCGGGGTAAAGCAACCGGTCTTTGTCATCTCCCGCGAAACCCGCCTTCGCGATGGCAGCCGGGTTCTGACTGAAGCCACCTTCAAGCGCGAAGCCGTGGGAACAGAGGAGCAGACGGCGCGCAAGTTGGTGTCTTCTCTGTTCGCCTTTTCTGTCGCCGTTCTCATCCTCTCTTTTTCCGTCTGTGCCTTCGTACTGATCGTCGCCGTGGCACGCGACCGCCGCCGTGAACAGCGGTCCCGACAAGAGGAACACCTCGCTTTTTCAGGCGTGCTGGCCAACGGCATTCTGCACGATTTTAGAAACCCCATGTCTGCTGTCCGGCTCGATGCCCAGATGCTCGGCAAAGAGATGAAGCGGCCAGACGGCTTCCGGCCCGAACGGGTGCGCGATCTCTCCGAGCGAATCGCCCGCACCATGGACCGCATGGACAAAGTGTTTCAGGAGTTCCTGTTTCTCGCCAAGCCGGCCGACGAGAAACCCGAAAGCGTCGACATCGAGCAAGTCGTCAAAGAGTGTGTGGACACACTCTCCCCCCGCGTCGAACAGGCGGGAATCACTGTCAAGACTGTCCGTTTGCACGACCTGCCGCGCGCCACAGCCTTCCCCTTCGCTTTGCGTCGCGCCCTTTTGAATGTGCTGATGAACGCAATCCAGTTTGCACCAAAAGGCAGTGAGGTCACCGTCGCTCTCGCCCACCGCGGCGGCGGCGTCACAACGGATGTGCTCGACCGAGGCCCCGGCATTCCGCCGGAAAAGCGACAGAAGATTTTCGAGATGTTTGTGACAGGCCGACCCGAGGGCACGGGCCTCGGCCTCTTCCTCGCACGCACCGCCATCCGCAGGTGCGGCGGCGACATCCAAGCGCTGGCACGCGACGGCGGCGGCGCTGACATCCGTATCACCCTGCCTGCTATTCTAAGTTCGGGCGACCGGTCGGAAGCCCCCTCTCCTAACGCCTAACACCCAGCTCGCAACCATGAACGACACCCCTACGCTCCTCATCATCGAAGACGACCCCGACAACGCCCGCTCGGTCACCGAGGCCGCAGCCGACGCCGGTTTCAAAACCGTTTGCGCCGCGACCGGTGTGGTCGGCGTAGACCTCTTCCGGCAACAAGTGCCGGACGTGGTTTTAAGCGATCTCGTGCTTCCGGACATCGACGGGCTGGAGGTTCTATCACGCCTGCGCAAACTGGATGCCGCCGTGCCTGTCATCATCATGACGGCTTACGGCTCAGTGGAGTCCGGCGTGCGCGCCATGCACGAAGGTGCCTACGACTATGTCACAAAACCCCTCGACCTCGACGACATCCAGTCCAAATTGCGCAGGGCCTACGAGACCTCGCGGCTTCGCCGGCAGGTCGATAAGCTCTCCCAGTCTGTGCGCGAGCGTTTCGCTTCGACCTCGATCATCGCTGAATCTCCTGGAATGAAGGCGGTCATCTCCCAGATCGAAGCTCTGGCTGACACGGGCGCCACGGTCTTGGTCACAGGCGAAAGCGGCACGGGCAAGGAGCTGGTCGCACGGGCCCTGCATGTGGACTCCAAACGTGCGCAAGGCCCTTTCGTGGCGGTCAACTGTGGCGCGTTTGCCGAGACTCTGCTGGAGTCCGAACTGTTCGGGCATGAGAAGGGCGCGTTCACCGGTGCGGCTGGCGTCCACAAGGGCGCATTTGAGCGAGCGGACGGCGGCACGCTTTTCCTCGACGAAATCGGCGACGCGCCGACGTCGGTTCAGGTCAAGCTCCTGCGGGCATTGGAAGAGCGAGAGATCTGCCGCGTGGGCGGTAAAGAGGTGATCAAGGTCAACGTTCGGCTTGTTTCCGCCACAAACAAAAACCTCGAAGCCATGGTCGTTGCAGGCACGTTTCGCGAAGACCTGCTCTATCGCCTCAACGTCGTCACCCTGCGAGTGCCGCCGTTGCGCAGCCGCAAAGAGGACATCCGTCACATGGCCGACCGCTTCATCGCCCGCGCGGCATCAGAAAACGGCAAGCATATCACCACCGTTCGCCCGGATTTCTATGCGGCGCTCGACGCTTACGACTGGCCAGGCAATGTGCGCCAGCTCCGCAACATCGTGGAGTCTGCTGTCCTGCTCTCACCTGGCGGCGTTCTTTCCTCCGACTCCGTAGCCTTGCCCGGTGGCGCGACTCGTCCGTCTGCAACTGCCTCGGCAGGCGCGCTCTCGATTCCGGAGGGAATGACACTGGACCAGCTCGAACGAGCTGTGCTCGAAAACAGGCTCCAACAGAACAGCGGCAACCGCACCCTCACCGCTGACCAGCTCGGGCTATCGCGCCGGACGATCCAGCGCAAAATCAAAGAACACAACCTGCCCTTTTAAGGCAAGCATGGACACGATGGCACAACTTTTGCTACTTTCACCAATCACACCGCACAGTTTAGGGATGCGGAGAGACTTTTTGTCATCCTGTCGGCGGGCGACGGGATGTTCTGACAACCATCAAACAGAGGAATCAGGATGCTGACCGTAAGTAACCTCAAAAAAAACTTCGGCACGATCCAAGCCGTGAAAGGTGTATCTTTCACCGTGGATAAGGGCGAAGTTCTTGGCTTTCTCGGGCCAAACGGCGCAGGAAAATCAACGACCATGCGCATGATCACTGGGTTCATACCCCCCACTTCCGGCACCGCCGTGATCTGCGGGCACGACATCGCCACCGATCCTGTGGCTGCCAAACGCTGCATCGGCTACCTGCCTGAAAATGCGCCAAGTTATCACACCATGACCGTGACAGATTTTCTCACCTTCATCGGCAAGATACGCGGCTTCGAAGGCAACGTGCTGAAAGAGAAGGTTGAAAACGTGATTGTCAAAAGCCGTCTTGAAAGTGTCCGCAAGCAGACCATTGAAACGCTGTCGAAAGGCTACCGCCAGCGCACCTGTTTCGCCCAGGCCATTCTGCATGATCCCCAAGTGCTCATCATGGACGAGCCCACGGACGGACTGGATCCAAACCAAAAGTTTGTGGTGCGCGAGATGATCAAAGAGATGGCCGCCGACAAAGCGATCATCGTCTCGACGCACATCCTCGAGGAGGTCGATGCTGTCTGCACGCGCGTGATCATTATCGCCGGCGGCCAGGTGGTTGCCAACGGCACCCCCGCCGAGCTGCGCGCTAAAGATCCACAAGGACGCTTCGATGTGGTGTTCCGCAACCTGACCATGACGGAGGGCCCTGCCCATGTCTAACGTGAAACATATTAAGGCCATCTTCCAGCGCGAATTCAAAGCTTACTTCGACTCGCCGGTGGCATACGTCTTTCTCGTCGCCTTCCTCGTGTTAGTCGGATTCCTCACCTTCGGTGTGACCATGTACTACGAGCGCCGCCAGGCCAACCTGACACCGTTCTTCTTCTGGCACCCGTGGGTCTATTTGCTATTGGTTCCCGCAGCCACCATGGGCCTCTGGGCCGAAGAGCGCCGCACCGGCACGATCGAACTGTTGCTGACCCTGCCGGTCACACTGGTCGAGACACTGGTAGGTAAATTCCTCGCCGCGTGGGCCTTCATCGGCATCGCGCTGGGGCTCACCTTCCCGATCATCCTGACCACCGCCTGGCTGGGCGACCCGGACGTCGGCGCGATCATCTGCGGCTACCTCGGCTCGCTCCTGCTCTCTGGGGCCTGCGTGGCGGTTGGCGTTTTCGCCTCCGCGCTCTCTCGCAGCCAGGTCATCGGGTTCGTGATCGCCCTTGCGATCTGCCTGTTCATGCTGATCATCGGCTTTGACCCCGTGATCAACGCTGTCTCCGGATGGGGTGTGCCCGCCGGCATCGTCAACGCAGTTGCCTCGTGCAGCCTGATGCAGCACTTCGACGCCATGCGCCGCGGCGTGATCGATTTCTACGACATCGGCTACTATGTCGGCGTGATAGTCTTCATGCTTGCCGCCGCGCACGTTGTCACCGACAACCGCAAGGCTTCCTGAGCCCTTTAGATTAAGGAGTTTCGTTATGTCTGACATCAAAAACAAAACCTTCTCGCGCATCGGCTCCGGTGCGGCAGGCCTTGCGCTCCTGCTGGTCATCATCGGCGCCGCCAACCTGATCATCGCCAATCTGCGCATCCGCGCGGATCTGACCGGCGAAAAACTGTACACGCTCTCACACGGCTCACGCAAAGTTCTCGGCAAACTCACGAACGACGTGGTGCTCAAGTTCTACTTCAGCTCCAGCTCGGCCGAGATGCCCATGGGCCTCAAGACCTATGCCACTCAGGTGCAGGACTTGCTCAAAGAGTATGAGATCGCAGGCAAAGGCCACGTGACGCTTGAGGCCTACGACCCCAAACCTGACTCGGACTCGGAGGAGTGGGCGCAGCGCTACGGCATCGAGCCGCAGCAGACCTCCCCGTTCGGCCAGCCCGTCTACTTTGGACTCGTCGCGGTGTGCGGCGAAAACGAGCAGGTGCTGCCTGGGTTCAATCCGCGCACGGAGGCGACCTTGGAGTACGACGTCACCCGCCTCATTACGCGCGTGGCATGGCCGGAGAAACCGGTGATCGGCGTCATGAGCAGCCTCAGCGTTCTCGGTGCCCCGCAGAACCCGATGATGATGATGCAGCGCCGCCAGCAGCGCGATGAGGGCTGGACAGCCTTCAAAGACCTGCGCAAAGACTACACCGTCCGCGAGGTCAAGACGGACACCGAGGAGATCGATGCCGACGTCAAAACGCTGGTTGTGATCCATCCCAAGGACCTCTCGGATAAGGCGCTTTTTGCGATCGACCAGTTCGTGTTGCGCGGCGGGCGCCTGATCGTCTGTGTCGACCCGTTCAGCGTGGCTGACTTCGAAGCCAACCAGCAGAATCAAATGATGATGCAGATGGGCGGCGGCGCAGGTCAGGCCGGCCCCTCTACCCTCGGTAAACTTTTCGACGCTTGGGGCATCAGCTTCGACACCGCAAAGATCGTTGCGGACATGAGCTGCGCCACCAAACTCAACGGTGGCAACGGCACCGTCGAAGACAACCCAGCCTTCCTTTCGCTGAGCGGGGTGAACATGACCAAAGGCGACCTGCTCACGTCACAGCTTACTCAGGTGATGCTGCCTTTCGCGGGTGCCCTCTCGGCCAACACCCCCAAGGAGCTCACCTTTACGCCGCTCATCACCACCTCGTCGGACAATGCCTGTCTCGTCGATCAGATGAACGCTCAGTTCGGCATGAGCGCGATGCGTGCCCAGCTCAAGCCTGACGGCGCCCAGCGCGTATTGGCCGGCCGCCTGCAGGGCACTTTCAAGACGGCCTTCCCGAAAGGCATTGAGGGCGCAGAAACGAACAATGCACCCAACCGTCTGACCTCAGGAACCAGCACCGTGATGATCTTCGGCGATACGGACTTTCTGAACGACCGCTTCTGCGTTCAGGTCCAGAACACCCTCTTCGGTGCCATTGCGCAACCGATCAACGACAACCTCACCCTTTTCGGCAACACGGTCGAACAGTTCGCCGGTCGCGAGGAGTTGATCGGCGTGCGGTCGCGCGGCCAGTTCAACCGCCCCTTCGCCAAAGTCGACGCATTGGAAGTGAAGGCCATGAAGAAGTGGCAGGCCGAAGAGGAACGTCTTGAGAAGACGCTTCAGGAGACCCAGCAGCGCCTCAGCGAACTGCAGCAAAAGAAGACGGGCACTGAGCGCCTGATTCTATCCAAGGAACAGCAGTCAGAGCTGGAGCAGTTCCGCAAAGCCCAAGCTGAGACACGCTCACAGCTCAAGGGTGTCCGAAAGAACCTCAACCGTGAGATCGAGCACCTCGGGCTCACGCTCAAGGTTGTCAACATTGCGCTGATCCCACTGTTAGTGATCGGGTTCGGCATCTTCCGCGGTCTCCAACGCCGGAAACGGTAACCGATCGGTTTGGGCAGGCCCCCCTGCCTGCCCAAAACCTCCACTTTCAAATTCAGGAGTAATTCGCAATGACATCCCAAAAACTTATTTCGCTCACTGCAATCGCGGCCGTGCTGGCAGGCCTCGCCTATCTCAGCAACACCAGCAAAAAAGTGAAAACGCCGTCGCTAGTCGGCAAACCCGTGCTCAGCTCGCTCGATCTCAGCGATGTGCAGAAAATCGAGATCGGCCTCTCAGGCGGCAAAAAGCTCATCGTCGAAAGCTCGGACGCCGGGTGGGCGATCAAGACCCTCTTCGGTTATCCTGCCGATATCGCCAAGATCCGCGAGAATCTGCTGAAGCTCAAAGACCTCAAGGTCGGGCAGGTGGCGGCCGGCAAAAAGCTCGACTCGCCTGCGCTTGTCGATCTGCAGAATGCCGCCGGCAAGTCGCTGGCTACCCTGCGCTTGGGAGGCCAGCACATGCGGCAGCCCACCGGCGAGATGGCGCAGTTCGGCGGCGGTGCAGCCCCCGATGGGCGCTATGTTTCCGCAGCGGGCGCAGATACGGTCTTCTTGGTGAAGGAGACCCTTGAGGCTTTCGACGGCGACCCTAAGAGCTGGGCCGATACACAGATCGCCACGGTCTCCTCCACTGAAATCACCACCATTGAAATGACCCACAATGGACAGACGACCAAGATCGTCAAAAAAGATGGCGCGTGGACGATCGGAGGCCTGACAGAGAAGGAGGAGTTCGACTCTTCCAAGAGTTACGGTGTCGAGTCGGCGCTCAGCTCACTCAACTTCAACACGGTTGCCGATCCCAAGCAGACCGAGGAACAACTCGGCATGACAACCGGCGCAGTTTACACGGTCACCCTCAAAAACGGCGAGAACTATACCGCAAAGATTGGCTCGCCGGTTGCCAACAGTTCTGACCGCACCTTTAAAATCAGCGGCAGTTTCACCCCCGTTGGCACCAATGCCACGGAGAACGCCGCACTCGCGAAGAAGATTGAAACTTTCAACGCAAAGACCGGCAAATGGACTTACGTCATTCCTTCGTACAATGCGGATAACATGATCAAGTCCCGCGCCGACTTCGTAAAGCCCAAAGAAGAGCCCAAGAAAGAAGAGAAAAAAGACTCCTCCAAACCGGAGTAGTCGCCCGTTTCTCGACCTCCAAACTCCTAAACCATACCTACTCCTATGGACCTTCAAAACACCACCAACCTCATCGCCGCACAGGCGGAAACTCTGACCAGAATCCGTCAGGAAGTCAACAAGGTGATCGTCGGCCAGGAAAAGCTGATCGACCGCCTCATCATCGCGCTCATCACCGGCGGACACATCCTGATCGAAGGCGTACCCGGACTTGCAAAAACAACCGCAGTGCGCACACTGGCAGACGCGCTGGGCTTGCAGTTCCAGCGCATCTCCTTCACGCCGGATCTGTTGCCCGCCGACGTCATCGGCACCATGATCTACAACCCAAAGGATGCAACTTTCACGCCGAAGAAAGGCCCCGTCTTCACTAACCTGCTGCTCGCGGACGAGATCAACCGTGCCCCCGCCAAGGTGCAAAGCGCCCTGCTTGAAGCCATGCAGGAACACCAGGTCACCATCGGCGAACACACCTACAAGCTGCCTGTGCCGTTCCTCGTGATGGCGACACAGAACCCCATCGAGCAGGAAGGCACCTATCCGCTGCCCGAAGCGCAAGTCGACCGCTTCATGCTCAAATGCATCATCACCCATCCGTCGCGCGACGACGAGCGCCGCATTATGAACCGTTTCACCCACAAGCAGACCGCCAGTGTGCAGGCGGTCATCTCAGCACAGGATGTGCAGACGCTGCGCGACACGCTGGAACAGGTCTATTGCGACGAAAAGGTCGGCGACTACATCCTCGACATCGTCTTCGCAACCCGCGATCCGAAGTCCTTCAAGCTAGACGCCCTCGCGGGCCAAATCCAAATGGGCGGCTCGCCGCGCGCCACGCTCTGCCTCAACCTCGCGGCACGCGCCAACGCCATGCTTCATGGCCGCGCTTACGCTACGCCGCAGGACGTCAAGGAGATCGCCCACGACGTGCTTCGCCATCGCATCATGTTAACCTACGAAGCCGAGGCTGAAGAGGTCACTACCGACACGGTCATTACCAAGATCCTCAGCGAAATCCCCGTACCCTGAGTAAGGGCACGGCACGGCCGTGCCTTCCAAACTATGCCAATCGACACCACAGAACTGATGAAGCAGGTGGGGAAGATCAAGATCCTCACCTCGCACTTGATCGACGACCGCCTCTCCGGCGACTATCACTCAGTCTTCAAGGGCCAAGGCGTCGAATTCGATGAGGTGCGCCCGTATGTGCCCGGCGACGATGTGCGTTCGATTGACTGGAACGTCACAGCACGCACGGGTTCGCCGCACGTGAAGCGTTTCTCCGAAGAGCGCGAGCTCACCGTGATCTTTCTGGTCGACGTCTCGGGTTCGCAGATCTTCGGCTCCGGCACACGTTCAAAATCCGAGCTCGCCGCTGAAATCACCTGCCTGCTTGCAATGACCGCAATCCGGAACCAAGACAAAATCGGGCTCATTCTCTTCAGCGACCGCATCCTCAAATCGATTCCGCCTCGCAAAGGGCGGACCGCAGTCATGCGCCTCGTTCGCGAAGTGCTCGCCGCAGATGAAACGCGCGAAGGAACCGACATCACCGCCGCCCTGCGTTTCCTCAACAATGTGCAGAAACGCAAGGCTGTTGTTTTTCTGGTTTCGGACTTTCAGGACACAAACTACGATAAAGAGCTGCGCGTCACCGCACGCCACCACGATGTCATCGCCTGCCCCATTTCCGACCCTTGCGAGTCCGCCCTGCCCGACGTTGGACTCATCGAACTGCAAGATCCCGAATCCGGCGAGTTGCTTCTGGTGGACACGTCCTCCGCCTCCGTGCGCGACGCCTTCAAGTCGCAAGCGGCCCTCGCGAACGAGCAACTGACGCGTTTTCTGAAACGGACCGGCATCGATTTCATTCGCCTGTCTACCGACACCCCGTACATCGACGACGTGCGTGCGCTATTCCGCCGCCGCGCAAGGAAACACTGACATGATCACACGCAGGACTCACGACGCTCGGCAAGCGACTTGCGGAATGCTCCACATCCCGCAAGTCGTTCGTCGCCTGTCGCGCGTCGCCCTTCTCTTCACCCTCCTCCTTTCCCCTTCCGCTTGCCTCCCAGCCCTCGCCGCATTCACCGCCGATCTCTCCTGCGGCGACATTTCACTCAAGCTTGAAGCCACGCCCGACAAGGTCTCTCCCGCAGAAGACCTGATGATGACGCTCACGGTTGAGGCCCCTTCGAGTCTCGCTGTCACGCTGCCCGATCTGCGCGACCGCTTCTCAGGCTTCGCGACAGCTGAGGACTTCGCGACCGATCCCGTTGAGGCCAACGGTAAGATGCGTCAGACCTACCGGTGGCGGCTCACCCCGGAGCCTGCTGCCAAGCGTTACCGCCTCGCACCTTTCGCCGTAGAAACACGGGATAAGCGGAGCGTTCCCGCTCAGCGCTCCACATTCGCCACCAAACCCGTTCTCTTCCCCTGCGAAGGCGCACGCCCAGTCGTAACCGGCGATCCGGAGGTCAATCCTGAGCCCGAGTGGATTCCGCCCACTGCGAAAACCGTTACTCTTTGGATTTTCGCAGCGCTCGCTGGCCTGGCCGCACTAGCCGCGATTCTATACGGACTGACCAAACTGTCTCGTCGTGTCCGCGAATATCGCATGTCCCCTGTGGAGCGCGCCATTGCCGAACTCCAACGCCTGTTGAGCCGCAACTTGCCAGCCCGCGGACTCTATAAGGAGTTCTACATTGAACTCACCATGGTTGTTCGCCGCTACATCGAGCGCACACATGGTATCCGCGCGCCGGAGCAGACCACCCAGGAGTTTTTGGCTGCAGCCGCTAACCAGCGGACCTTCACACCTGAAGTGATCGCCCAGCTCCGCACCTTCCTCGAATCCGCCGACCTCGTGAAGTTCGCGGGACAGGAAGCCACGACCTCCATGACCGAGGACGCGACCTCTAAAGCCCGCATCTATATCGAAAAAGATGCGTCAGCAAGCGACGCGAGTCGAATCCAGCCGAAATAACAAGCCATGACCTTCGCCACTCCACTTGCCTTTCTTTTGTTGATTCCCTGGGCCGTAGCGGCTTGGCGCCTATACCGAACAGGCGTTCGCGCCGGCGTGCTGTTCGCCCCAACTCACCGTTTGCCAGCCAAAACCGCAGGCTGGCGCGTCGCGTTGGCACGCGCCGTGCCGGTTCTCTTTTTGGCCGGTTCCCTGCTGCTCGTCATTGCCGCCGCTCGGCCGCGCACCACGCTTGCCCGCGAACGCCGTTCCGTCAACGCCATCGCCATCGGGATGGTGGTCGATGTCTCGGGCTCAATGGAGGCGCTCGACCTGACACCTCAGGGGCAGGACTACAAAACCCGTCTCGATGCGGTGAAGGAAATGTTCGCCAAGTTCGTCGAGGCGCGTCCTGACGATCTGATCGGTCTCGTCACCTTCGGCGGGTATGCTTCCACCCGCGCTCCGCTCACCGCTGACCACCGTGCCCTCCTTCACGTGCTCAAGGGAGTCGAAATCCCGCGCGCACAAGTCGACGGCCAAGGCCGTCCGGTGGACCAGGAGGAAACCCTCACCGCAATCGGCGACGGACTCGCCACAGGCGTGGCCCGTCTCACTGACGCCGAGCCCAAAACACGCATCGTCATTCTGCTCTCCGACGGCGAATCCAACACCGGCATCATCACGCCCGACCAGGCTGCCGATGCCGCCGCAAAATCTGGCGTACGCGTCTACACCATCGGCGTGGGATCGAACAGTCGCACGCCCTTCAAAGCCCGCGACATGTTTGGCCGGGAGACCATCGCCTACGCCGACGCAACCTTCGATGAATCCCAGCTTAAGGCGATCGCCTCTAAGACCAGTGGCCGCTACTTCAGCGTGCGAGACAACGAAGGCCTGAAGACGGCCCTCGATGAAATCAACACCCTTGAAACAACCAAGATCGACCGACAGGTCTATGAGCGTTTCGACGAACACTTTGTCGACTTCCTGCTCTGGGGGGCGGCTCTTGCAGCCCTCGCCATCACGCTCAACATGAATTTGACGCGTAGATTGTTGTGAACGGGGGAGGACGCGCAGGTCCGCCCCTATTGAACCCCGAACACTGAACCCTCATTCCTATTATGCGCTTCGTATATCCATGGCTCTTGTTGTTGCTCTCGGTCATTCCGGTCGTCGGCGTGGCGTGGCTCTGGCTGTACCGCCGGGCGCAGGCTCGACTGTCATTGCTCATCGCTCCGGCCCTGCAAGACAAACTCATGCCCTCGCGGCCGAAAGCCACCTTCTACATTCAGTTCGTGCTGGTGCTCACAGGCCTGACGCTTCTCGCCTTCGCCGCGGCCCGTCCGCAGTGGGGCCGCAAGGACGAGAAAGTATTCACACGCGGACGCAACCTCGTCATCGCTCTAGACGTCTCGCGTTCCATGCTCGCCGAAGACGTCCACCCCAACCGTCTCGAACGCGCCAAAACCGACATCATGGATCTTATCGCAGACCTCAAAGGAGACCGAGCCGGACTGCTTGCGTTCCGCAACAAAGGCAGCTTGCTCTGCCCTATCACCACCGATTACACCTTCCTGCGGCAGGCGCTGGACGGTGTAAGCCCCGAGTCTGCGCCACGCGGTGAAACCGACCTTGGCGACGCGATCCGCAAGTCGCTGGAGGCGCTCGACCCCGCGCTCGACGAATACAACGCGATCCTCCTCATCTCCGACGGCGAAGACCTCAAAGGCGACGCCGTCGATGCGGCGCGGCTGGCGGCAAGCCGCAACATTCCGATTTTTACAGTCGGCATTGGGGATCCCTCTGGCGCCACCATCCCGAACGAAGATGGAAAGGGCGCGCAGCAGTTCAAAGGCACTGTGGTTAAGACTCGGCTCATGGACGAAACGCTTTCCGCCATCGCTCAAGCTTCGAATGGCCGTTATATCCCGCTCGGAACCGCAGGAACAGCCCATACTACGCTCGGCGCCATCTACCGCCGCCATTTGCGCCAAATCGCCGCCAAGGAGCAACAGGAGCAGATCGAAAACCGGTATCAGGAACGGTACCAGCTTTTCCTCTTCCCGGCTGCGCTCTGTCTGCTTGTCGCAGCGTGGTTCAGCCGTGGCAAGCTCTGCGGCAACCGTACGCGCACGCCTGCCTCTGCTGCCGCACTCGTCCTTCTCTCCGTCTTCACAGCCCGGTCCGACACCAACTTAACTCCCGACGCCGCCATACTGACGCCGCCATCAACCAACCACGTCGCAGTCGTAGTTGAACCCGGCCGCGCTGGCGCGCGCACTGCCCAAGCCTGGCTGCGCAAAGGCAAGCACATCGAAGCCGCCGAGGGCTTTCTCTCCGCCGCACGTGGAGCGGACATAGAGGAGGCCGAGACCTACCGGTACAATGCGGCTTACGCCTATTATCTTGCCAAAGATCTCGACAAGGCGACCCAGACACTGCGGCCGCTGCTGACCTCCAAAAAGAACGGTGCCCGCGCCGGCGAACTGCTGGGCAAGCTTCTGATGGAACAGGCAAAGGAGAAGGGCGCGGAAGATCCCTCCGCAAAAGCAGGGGCGCTCGAAGAAGCCGCAACCGGGTTTCAGCGCGCCTTGCGCGACACGCCGAAAGACGAGCGCCGTAACCGCAACCTCACCCGCTCCGTCTCGACGCTCCCTGAAGCGCGCGAAACAGCCCACATCGCGAAAGTCATGAAAGAGAGCGGTCAGACGTCGCCCGACCAACTCATGGGCACGATGCTCGCTGAGCAGCGCGCGATCCTAGAGGAGTCGTTCACGGTCGTCACAAATGACGCGCCGACGCTGATCAGCAAAAGCGAAGCACTGGCCAAACGCCAGGAGAAACAGTCCGACCTCTGGATTCCGCTCAAACAGCACATGTTGCAGGCCGTCACCAACCAGCAGCAGCAGGCACAGTTCGCACAGCAGATCGAACTCGCCCGCGACAGCATGAAAGGTGCGACCTCCGCCCTGCAAGATCTGCTGCCCGAAGCCGCGACCGATACCGCCCAAATTGAACCGTTGGTTTACGTTTTCTGGAAAGCGGTCGTCATGCCACCGGCGGCCGTTGACGAAGACATTCTCTGTCAAAGCAACGCGATACAGAAAATCAACGCCCGCTATCTGGAGAACCGCGAAACTCAGGGTGAAGCGCTCCAGCTCACGAAGCTTTTCCGTGCGCGTTTCCCCGATTGGGCCAAGCAATACCAACAACAGGCCAAGGCTGACACCAATATGCCGCCCTTCACGGCTGAAGACCAAGCCAAGATTGAAGAGATCGCGGCCCACACCGAGAAACTGCAGGCAGAGGTTGTTGAAAAGAAACCGCTTGAAAAAGAGCGCCGCTCGCTCCAAGAGCAGGCGCTGAAGAACCTGATCGAGATTCGGAATCTGCTTCCCAAGCAGAAGGGTCAAGGCCAGAGTCAACAGCAGCAACAGAACCAGCAACAACAGCAGCAGCAAAAGCAAGAGGAGCAGCAACAAGACCAGAAAAAAGAAGAGCGAAAGCAAGAGGAGCAGAAAAAGGAAGAGGAACCTAAGAAACAAGAGGCCCCTCAGGATGTGCAGGAGCTCTTGCGCAAGGCGCTTGATCGGGAAAAAGAGCACGAGCAGGACAAAAAAGAAAAGATGCGCAAGATACCCATGTCCCCCTCCGAACGCGACTGGTGAGAGAATGCTGTCGGCTGTAGGTAAAACGCTGTGAAGAACACGTTACAACACATCCGTGCCTCCACTCAAACCGTTGGGTTCGCCCAGCGGTTTTCGCGGCTACGATTTTCTCTGTCGCAGCGTCTAGCTTGCTGCCTTCAGTCTATCGCCTACAGCCTTTTCTTTCTCTCCCTTCCCGCCCTCGCCGACGTCACGTTGAATGTCACCTCCTCCCGTCCTCGCATCTACCTTGGTGAAAGCTTCAACCTCACCATCGAGGTCAACGGTGCCGACCGCGACGTTAACGCACCCGATCTCTCCGCACTCACGGGTTCTGATGTCCAGTTCCTCGGACAGCACAGCAACAGCCGTTCCAGCATCACTATCATCAACGGACGCATGACGCGCGAGGTGTATGAAGGCCGCGTCTTCGCCTACCAGATCAAACCCGCTTCAGAAGGCATGTTCAAGGCAGGCCCCATCAGAGTCAACGCCTCTGGCAAGACCTATACCCATCTCGGGGTCACCGTGCAAGTGTCCGGCATTGAGCGGCAGGACAGCGTCATCGCTGCCGTCACAGCTTCGTCCACCTCCGTTTTAGTCGAAGAGCCTTTCACCGTCACTCTCTCGGTCGCCGTAGCCGAACTGCCCGACCCCTACGCCGAAAGTAACGAACCGATCCACCCCAATTTCCTTCCGCAACTCTCTGCCGATTTCCTTGAAATCAAGCAGGATACGCCGGGGCTCAAGAGCCCCGATATGAACCAGATCCTCAACGGTCTGATCGACCAGAGCGGACGCCAGCCCGGATTCGCAATCAACAATTACCAGACACGCGACATGGGCGGTTTCGGCAATCTCTTTGGCGACGGAGACCCGTTCCGGCCTCGCCCTATCCGTTTCCGGCTCGAACCTAAACGGATCACCCTGAACAACAAGAAATACCGCGAATACACGCTCTCGCTCACCTACACGCCAACCAAAGAGGGAGAGTTCACCTTCGGTCCGCTCTCATTCAAAGGCACGATTATTGCGGATGTTAACGCTGCCCGCCAAGCTGTCAACAAAGATGTCTACACCATTGGTCCGGCTGTCACGGTGCGCGTTATTCCGCCCCCCGACGAGGGGCGTCCAGAGTGGTTCACCGGCTCGGTCGGCAAGGCTATGAAAGCCACCGCCGCCTTCGACACTACGGTCTGTAAGGTGGGTGATCCACTGACACTCACGCTCGAACTCACCGGCCCGATCAGCATCTCGAACCTGCGCACACCGATCCTCAACCTCCAGCCGGAACTTGCCAAAGATTTTCGCATCTACGACGACAACGTTACGTCCGATACGCTGCCCGACGGCAAACGCTTCAAATATCGCGTACGCCCCATGCGCGAAGGCACGCTCGAGTTTCCGCCAATCAAAGTGGCCTACTACGACACGGCCGCACGCGCCTACGCCACCGTCACCACGGCACCCGTGCCAATCCAGGCGCGCGCTACCACGCAGATTGCGACGGCGAACGACACAGGGAAAGACGGTCAACCCTCACCGCTTGACACGCCGGCGCGACCGTTGCCCGCGGGCATCACACTTTCGGCGCGAGGCGCACAGTCGAGTGCACTTCTGCCGCCTCTTCGCGTCATGCAGCCTCTTCTGCTCGCAGGTCCGCTCCTTTGCCTGTTCGCTTCGCTCATGTTGCCACTCAGCCGCGGTGTCAGCGCGTGGCGTGCGCATCGACGCCGTTCGGGAGCTTTGCACCGCACGCACGCCGCGCTGCGTCATGCAGCCACCCCTGACCTTGTAGCACACGCGATGCGCACGTACCTCGCAGACCGTCTCAACGTACAGGGCAATGCGCTCACGCCGTCCGATTCCGCTTCGCTGTTGCTGCAAAGAAAGGTGCCATCCGAATCCGCTTTGTCCTGCCGTGATTTGCTTGCCCAGCTCGACGAGGCCATGTACCGGCCTGATGCTGCTGCACCAGTCTCCGTCATCGTCCGTTCCTTGCAAACCCTCCTGCCCCAACTTGACGCAGCGCTCGATGCGCCACCGCCCAAGACGGAGGAACCGCTATGAAGAACAAGGGACACGTTGCTGTGTTCAGAGCTCTGGTGGAGATCCGGAGCCTTACGTCCTCGGTTAATTCATGGTGTTTTCCGCTGCTCTTTGCGTCTTTTTGGTGTCTCGGCCCTTCTCTCCACGCCGATGAAACCCCCCGTTCATTCCTCTGGGAGCAAGCCAACACGCAGGCCGCCTCCGCTACGAAACCGGGGGGGTACCTCAAAGCAGCGAATACCTACAACCGCCTTGTTTCCGACGGCGTGTGTAACGGGGCCCTTTTCAGCAATCTGGGAAATACGCTCGTCATGGCTGGTGACGGTGCGAACGCAGCGGCTGCCTTTGCCCGGGCGGAACGCTACGTGGGGGCAACGCCCGAAACGCGCCAAGGTTTGATCGCCGCCACAGAACTCCAGACTGGACGTAAACAGGCGGATTTGCCTTGGTCGCGTTCTGCCTTCTTCTGGCACTATGCGTTTCCCTGCCCCATGCGCGCGCTCACGGCTCTTGCCGGATGGTGCCTGTTCTGGTTCGGCGTTTTCTGCCGTATCGTGTTTAAACGCAGGCGAGCGCACACATTCTTCAGAAGCCTTTCCGAGACGTGCATGCTCACTGGCGGCCTGATAGCCATCGTGTTCGCAGCCTCCACGCTCATGACTCTTGCCTACGAACGCCACGATGCAGCCACGTGGGGTTCCCGCATCTTCACCTCATCCGCCCCCTCTGAAGCGGAGGATGCCCCATGATGTTCAGGGTTCATTGGTCGGGGCTCAGCGCTCAGAGGGTTGCATATACCCTTTCCGCTCTCTTTTTCGCTCTCTCCGCTCATGCGAGTGAAATCTTCTCCGGTCGCCTCTATACCGTCCCGGAAAAAATATATGTGAACCAAGCGTTCGAGATTCACTTCGAACTGGAGGTCTCGTCTGGCAGCGAAGTCGAAGACCTGCGCATTGGCGATTTCCCGAACAATCCCGACCTCATCACCGTCGGCCGGCTGGAGACAACCTCACGCAATCGGATCACAAGGGACAACCGAGCCATCGACGTTCTCACCTTCACTGCTGCGGCCAACTGCCACCACCCCGTCGAACACACGTTCAACCCAAGCCTGCAATGTATGCTCGTCGAGCGCAGGACAAGTGGTTTCTTCTCGCATTGGCAGTCCTATCCCGCACAGCGTCAGCTCGACCCCTTTACGCTGCGCGTTTTGCCGCTGCCAGAGGCAGGACATCCGGCATCCTTCAACGGTGCGATAGGCACGTTCAGGCTCGTAGGACGGCTCTCACAAACGAATGTCCATCCCGGCGACATCATCACACTGACACTTGAACTCGCCGGCCAAGGGTGGCTGGGCCAAGCCGCTATGCCCGCGCCTATCGCCTCGCCGCTCTTCAAGTACTATCCAACGAAAGAGATCCTGCGTGAGCCGCTTCGCGTGACAACGGAACAGGTGATCATCCCCACCGTCACCAACGCCACCGAAATTGCCGCTGTTCGATTCTCCTACTTCAACCCTGCTACCGAGCGTTATGAAGAGAGCGTCGCCGGCCCGTTCCACCTGACCTTCACGCAAGAGGCCGCTCCCAAGACTGAGGAGGTGCGTGTCATCAGCACTGTCCGCGCGGACGCTTCAGACGCAGCAGTCGGTATGCTCAACGTCAAACATGCCGACATGACACTTCGTCAAGCGGCACCCCTCATTGCGGTCTGTCTCGCTGGAGCGCTCGGTATCCTTCTGTTCTTCATGTTGTACGGACGCCACACCCGGCTCGCCTTGCTTGCAGCTGTCTCAGCACTTGCGTTTGGCATCGCCGTAGGCTATGCGCTCAGCAGAAGAGCCACGGCTGCCACGCGGACACTCACCCATCGCGCAGAAGTCCATTTCGCGCCCTCGTCGATTTCGGCCTCACTCTTTTCTCTCAACCCCGGCACGCCTGTCGTCCCGCTGGAGAAAGCCGGCTCCTGGACGCGCATCGATGCCATGGGGCAACGCGGATGGATTCCAGCCGATGCGCTGAACGGCGTTCCGCCGGCTCAGACTACGCTTCAGAAATGAGTCTGCAGACAGTTGCGCCGCCACACACTCTACGGTATAATTTAAAAATTAGTACGTAAGGTGTGACATGACATGGAAACCGGTTGTGTTCGTTCGCGAGTGGAAACGGATATGTGCGTCAACGCATGCTGCGTTAGCCATCCTCCTGTTCGCCAGTTTTCCAAGTCAGGGGCAGGCGGCCGTTCGGATCAATGAATTTGTCGCCGAAAACAGCGGCGGGCTGAAGACACTGTCCGGCGACTCCTCTGATTGGATTGAGCTATATAATGATGCCGCCAATTCAGTGGCTGTCGGCGGCTGGTATCTCACCGATAAAGCCTCGAACCCGACCAAATGGCGCATACCGGACGGCACTTCCATCGCCTCGAACGGCTATCTGATCGTCTTCGCCGACAGCTCATCCATCTCAGCAACCAACAGCGAACTGCACGCCAATTTCAGCCTCTCCAGCGACGGGGAATACCTCGGTCTCATGAAGTCGGATGGCGCGACCGTCGCCGATGCCTATGAACCGCTCTTCCCGAAACAGTACGAAGATGTCTCTTATGGCCGGGCTCCGCGCGAACGTGAACTGATGGGCGCGGGCACGCCTGCCCGCTACCGCATCCCGAACGCCAGCGGCACAGCCTCGTGGACGAATGCGGCTGGCGCGCTGGGCTTCGGCAGCACCAATGCCGCATTTACGGTGCGTTACTACGAGATGAACGCCGCCATCGTCAACGTTAACACCGCCGAGTTGATGGTCGCCAACAGCGCGTATTGGAAGACGGATCGCACCTATCCACTCGTGGGACAGTATGCCTTCATTGATTTTCACGAGTCATCCGCCTCGGGTTCTTTCACCAACAATCTGCTTTTTCCCAACCATACGACGGGCCAAGACAAGAGCTGGTTCGTAGTCGTTGCTGACACCTCAATCTACGTGCCACAGGCGGGCCAGTGGACCTTCTGCGTTGGCAGCGACGATGGCTTTCGCCTCCGCATCAGTGGGCACGGCGTGAATTTCGCTTCCGAATTCGCTGCAGGACGCGGCTTCGGGATGACGCTCGCCACGTTCACATTTCCCGTGGCCGGCGTCTATAGCCTGAATCTTATTTACAACGAAAACACCGGGGGTGCGACAGTGGAGTTCTCTGCCGCCCAAGGCAACCCGAGCGTCTTTTCCTTAACCAACTTCTTTCTCGTAGGTGACGCCGCATGCGGCATCCAGCACGCGGGAGCCATCGGAGCCATCGCCGAAACCGATGTCGCCAACGCCATGTGCGGCATCAACGCGCGCCTCGACGCCGAATGGGCCTTTGTGTCAAATGAAGTTCCTGCAACTAACGATTCTGTCACGCTCTATCTGCGTTGCGCGGACGGGTTCAGCGCTGCCTTGAACGGCACGCCCCTCGCCTCGCTCAACATGCCGACCCCGCTTCTCTGGAACAGCGTTTCCATCACTAACCGACCCTTGGCGAGCGTCCTGCAGTGGCTGTCGTATTCCATACCCGCTTCCGCCTTCCTTGCTGGCACCAACACGCTTGCTGTCACAACCCTGAACGACACCATCACGAACGCCGATTTCCTGATCCAGCCGCGGCTTGTCTGGCGAACGGCCGAACGTTTCCCCTGTTTCTTCAAAACGCCTACCCCCGGAGCAGCCAACGGTCAGGCCTACACCGCGCCCACACCTAAAGTGACAGTCAACGAGCCGCGCGGCTACAAAACGGCTCCCTTCACCGTCGCACTCGCCTGTGAAGACAGCACGAACGCCGTCATCCGCTACACTTTGGACGGCAACACCCCTTGGACGAACTCGGCCGCCTACACAGGGCCGCTCACTGTCACGAACACCACGGTCCTGCGTGCCGCCGTCGTGGATCCAGAGACCCTGAAACTGAACATCAAGACCGTCACATGGATCTTTCTCGAAGATGTGCTCCAACAGGGCTCGGCTGCGCCCAGCGGCTGGCCGACGAATGCCCAAGTGAACTCGCAAGCCATCGAGTACGGCTTGCGGCAGGCCATTGTCACTGGCGACCCCGTTCGTCTCCGCAACGGCATGACCAATGCCGTTCCCTCCATCTCTCTGGTGACGGACCTCACAAACCTCTTCAGCGCGACAAGCGGCATCTACGTCAACCCCAGCCAGGACGGCATCTCTTGGGAACGCCCGGTCTCGGTTGAACTCATCGACCCCGTGCTCGGAACAAACAGCGAGTTCCACATCGACGCGGGCCTGCGCATTCGCGGGGCCGCCAGCCGCACCACCGTCGACCCGAAACATTCGTTCCGGCTCTTTTTCCGCTCGGACTACGGCGAGAGCACTCTGAAGTTCAAGCTCTTCGGCGATGAAGGCGCCAGCGAATTTGACAAGGTCGACTTACGCACCTCTCAGAATTACGCGTGGGCGAAAGAGAACTCGACGCAGGAGACATTCATCCGCGAAACCTTTTCGCGCGATTCACAGCGCGATATGGGCATGCCTTACACCCGCAGCCGCTATTACCACCTCTACCTCAACGGCCAGTACTGGGGACTTTATCAGACTCAGGAGCGCGGCGACGCCGACTACGCCAGCCAATATATCGGTGGCAGCAGCGATGATTGGGACTGCATCAAAACCGTCAACGATGGTGGTTATGTCACATCAGCCAGCGATGGAACTTTCGACGCATTCTATGCGCTTCACAACCTCGCCATCAATCAGGGCTTTACCGGCACCTACTCCAACAACTACTGGCGCGCCAGAGGACTCAACCCCAATGGCACAATCAACACCAACTATCCGGTTTACCTTGACCAAGACAATTTGATCAAATTCATGCTCATCGCCTACTACACGGGCGATCCCGATTCACCCGTCTCGATTTGGGGCGGTTTCCCCAACAATTTGTACGGGCTTTTTGACCGTGCGAACCCCGATGGTTTCAAATGGCTCCGTCACGACGCAGAACACTCGCTTGGCGCGAACAGCAGTTATCCGGTCACGTGCGACACCACCTATGCGGGCACAAACTTCACCACACAAGCGCTCTTCAATCCTGCGACACTCCACCAGCGGCTCTGCGAACATCCAGACTACCGTATGCGCTTCGCCGACCTCGTCCGAAAGCATCTCTACGGCGACGGCGCACTCACGCCCACTAACGCGCAGATGCGCTTCCGCAGCCGCATGAACGAAATCGACTTCGCCATCATCGCCGAATCCGCCCGCTGGGGCCGCGGCAAGACGCGGGATGCGAACTGGCTCCCCACCTGCAACAGCGTGCTCGGCTCCTACCTGAACCAGCGTCGCGACATCATCGTCACCCACTTCCGCAATCACGGTTGGTATCCCTGGCTGGACGTGCCAATCTACTCTACCAACAACGCCGCTGTGCCTTCAGGAAAACTCCTGCGCATCAGTGCGACCAACACTTTTTACTACACGACTGACGGCTCGGACCCGCGCCTGACCGGCGGCGGCATCAATCCTGCCGCCGTCGCCGTCATCCGACCTCCGGATTGGCGTGATGAGACTCGGCGATTCGTTTCGAGCAACTCAGTCTGGCGCTATTTCGACGTGGGCGCTGAGCCCTCCAACGTGGGCAGCCTCTCTTGGAAAGACACGGATTATCCAGACTCGTCGTGGCCTCAAGGGCCTGGCATTCTCGGCTTCGCGGGCAGCACCCCAACCAGCGTGGTGGCCACCGTCACCCGGCGTTACACAAACGGCGTCAACGGTGTGCAAGTCACGACCACTTACTTTCGGCGCACCTTCACCCTCGAGTCGACTGCGGGCGTGACGAACATGGTCTTGAACATCCTGCGCGACGATGGGGCTGCAATCTATCTTAACGGCATCGAGATTTTGCGGGACAATATGCCTACAGGAGTCTTGTCATACACGAACTTCGCCAGTGCCGGCGCTTCCTCTGTCGAGCAGACCAACTATCTCACCCGCATCGTGACCGCTACGAATGCCCTCCACCGTGGCACAAACGTTCTCGCCGTCGAAATCCACCAGATCAATGCCTCCAGCACGGACCTTTACTTCGATATGTCCATCACCGCCAATGTCGACCCCGTGCAAGCTGCCACTTGTTTCGCAGACATACCGATTACCAACGCCGTTACCGTAAACGCCCGCTCCTATGGAACCAACGACTGGAGCGCGCTCTCCGAGGCCTCACTCTCGGTCTACCGCACACCGGTAGACTACACGCCTCTGCGAGTCTCTGAACTCATGTATGCCCCCCCCTCTCCCACGCCTGACAGTCCGTATGTCAACGATGATTTCGCCTGGATTGAGCTGCGCAACACCGGAGCGTCCTCTCTCAATCTGGAGGGCGTCCGTTTCGCCTCAGGCATCACCCACACGTTCGAAGCCTTCACCCTGGCGCCTGGCACCCGTCTGGTGCTCGCCAAAAACCCCGCAGCCTTTGCCACGCTTTACTCAACCAACTCGGTTAACTTGTTGGCCTGGACAAGCGGCAACCTCGCACGCAAAGGTGAGTCGCTCTCGCTCGTGACCCCTGACGGCACCAACATCCTGACTTTCACGTATTCCAACGCGTGGTATCCGTCGACCTACGATAAGGGACTTTCTCTGGTAGCAGTGGATCTTGCGGCCGCAGAACCGCTCTGGAGCACCGCCGCGAACTGGCGTCCAAGCCGCACGACCTTCGGTTCACCGGGACAGCCGGACGCGCCGTGCTTCAAAACAGCTGCTGTCAGTGGCAGCAGCCAGATGACTCTGAGCGCCGAGGGCCTCGAAGGCACCGTTGAACTCTGGTTCTCCGAAGACCTGACCACTTGGTCCCGGTGCCCCAATTCCGTCTGGTCGCGCGATGGCAATTCTGTCATTATCGATCTTCAGAGTCCGCAGCTTCCTGACAACACCCGCGGCTTCTTCCAACTGCGCATACGCGATTGACGCCTGTAATTTTGCGGTTGACCTTCAGGTTTCGACATGTTAATTTTTTGACATGTTAAATGACCTAGGCATTTTCAACGAACCTTGCCTGTTGCAGACGAGGCCACATGAACACACGCACTGAATGCTGTCTTCTCGCAACCGTTATCACATTCTGCCAGTGTGGCAGCCCAAGCGTGTCGTGGGGTGACTCTCACACCAATTGCAGCCCCTCCTATGTCAACCATCAAAGGGGCGCAAAAATACGCGTAGTCGGCGCTGACGCGGCGCGGGTCTGCATGTTCTCGACCGATGGCACCCTCAGAAAATCGATGTTCCTTTTTTCCGACCGAAGCTACAAAGCTCTCGACAAATTCCCGCTTATCCTCGATGGAAGTTTGTTCTACGAACTCTCAATTAATACGCCATATATCTATGAATGTCTGGAGGCCGGCGAGTTGTTTGCGCTCGCGCCGGTCAACGCTAAGCTAGACCGAACGGCCGCTCTTGAAAAAATCGGTTTCATTCGGATTTCCGAAATCGATCCCTTTCCGCTCTTCGGCGAAAACCCCGCAGATGTCGTCACGCTCTTCAGAAAACGCGTCATCACCGGCGAAACCTTTCAGCCACCCGTCTGGACAGTGATCGCTGGCTTCACCCTCGAACGCGCGCCCAAAGCCGGCGAGTTACTCTACAACGGCATCCGACTCCCTCGTGAGTGGCCACCGCGCATCGACTGGAACACCGATGAGCCGATGCCGGTTCCCTACCTGGCTAACCCGCCGAAACTCATCTCCATCGATGTGGGCAGGCAACTTTTCGTGGACGACTTTCTGATCTCGAAGACGGATTTGACCCGTGAATACCATCATCCGCAAAAGTTTGAAAAGAACCCGGTTCTCAAACCCGAAACCGCGATCGAACACAGCGGAATCAACGGCCTCTCTGTCGCAGGGCCTAAGAGTGGCGGACTCTGGTGGAATCCCGAGAAACGCCTCTTCGAACTCTGGTACGAGGCGGGCTGGGTCTCCACCATCGCCTACGCCACCAGCCGCGACGGACTCGCATGGAAGCGTCCCAACCTGCCGTTGAAGCCGGGCACCAACCAAATTCTGCCGGACACCATCAAGCCCGACTCGTGGACCGTCGTGCGAGACTACCGGACCACCGATTCCAAACAGAACTTCAAAATCTTCCTGCGCGGCGGCGGTGGACGTGACCGAGCCCGCGCTTTCGTTTCCGAAGACGGCATCGATTGGGGCAAACACACCGAATGTGGCACGACAGGCGATCGCAGCACCATGTTCTACAACCCCTTCCGAAAGGTTTGGGTCTACAGCCTGCGCTGGAGTAGCCCCGGAGGCCGTTCGCGCGCTTACTGGGAATGTGACGACTTCTTGCAAGGCATGCAGTGGCTGCCCGACGAGCCGATGCCCTGGGCACGCACCGACAAGTTGGACCTGCCCGACCCGCGCATCGGCGATGCTCCGCAGCTTTACAACCTCGACGCCGTGGCCTACGAAAGCATCATGCTTGGCTTTTTCGAAATTCTTCACGGCCCCTCGAACGACATCAACGCCGCCAAAGGCATCCCCAAAAACACAGGGCTTTCCTTCGCCTACAGCCGCGACGGGTTCCACTGGCACCGCCCCGACCGCACCCTGGCGATCAGCTCCGAGCAGCGCGCCGTGTGGGACCGCGGTTATGTCCAGTCTCTGGGCAACATTTGCACGGTGCGCGGCGACAAACTCTGGTTCTACTACATCGGCTTTGCGGGCGACGAGACTCTCAAGCTCGGAGACCCGCGGATAAAGAGTTCCATGCAGTCTGGCCTTTACGGGAATGCCTCCACTGGCGTCGCCTTCCTGCGGCGCGACGGATTTGTCTCGCTCAACGCAGATGCGACGGGCGGCAACCTCACCACACGGCCCCTGACCTTCTCGGGCAAACACCTGTTCGTGAACGCCGATGCTCCGCAAGGCACCGTCACCGCCGAACTGCTCGACATGAATGACAAGGCCATCGCTCCCTTCACGCTCGACACCTGCATACCCGTCAAAGCCGATTCGACCCTCGCGCAGCTGCGCTGGCAGGGCGGCAGCGACCTCACCGCTCTCGCGGGCCGCGCCGTACGCATTCGTTTCCACCTGACAAACTGCAAGTTCTACGCGTTCTGGGTCAGCCGCGACACCAGCGGCCGCAGCGATGGCTACGTGGCAGGCGGCGGTCCCGGCTTCACCTGCGATATCGACACCGTCGGCAAAGCTGCGCTTGAAGCCGAAGCCGAACTTCAACACACAGGGAAACAGAAGTGACCTCGCGCAACACGCATCCCTATTCTAGCATCACGATGGCCCTGGCTCTGGCCTGCGCCACACAGTTAGTTGCCGCCCCCTCCGAACAGCCATCTCTGGGCATCACAGCCTTGACGCCGCCCTATCTTGAGCTGATGCCGGGACCGCACTACTGGGCGCGAGTGAGAATCTGGCAGGGCATTCCCGGCATTACCATAGCTGCGAACGGGCGTTTATGGGCCACGTGGTACACCGGCCTGCTGGGCGAGGGAAAAGGAATGAATTACGATGTGCTCGTCACCAGCGGCGATGGCGGGAAAACGTGGTCTAAGCCGGCCGCTGTTTATGATCCCAGCCGCAATTTCTTGAACGCGGACACGGGCGATCCGATGCTCTGGACCGACCCGAACGGAAAAATGTGGTGGTTTGTCAACCGCAGCATGAAGGTTGCCGATGATGTCAGCGGAACATGTTGGGGATTCTGCACGGACAACCCCAGTGTGGCGAAACCGGTCTGGAATGCGCCAGTCCTGGCGGGGCGGGGCGGTGGCACGCTCAACAAACCGTTCGCCTTTGCCGATGGAGGCTGGCTCCATATGTTCGACTGTCGCCAGGCGAGAAATAACGATCCGAGCCTGACCCGAGGTGCTCATGTCTATCGCTTCACAGGATATGGAAAGCCGTTCGAGGATGTGGGCTGCAGCTTCTTCAAAGACTCTGTTTTTTCCGAACACATGGTCGTTGAGCGCAAGGACAAAACGCTCTGGATGCTGGCGCGTGCGAACTATGGCATTGCCCAAGCGGAGTCAAAGGACGGAGGTAAGACGTGGAAAGAGTTGGAGCCCTTTACCAAGAGCTTCAGCGTCAACACCCGGTTCTTCTTCCGGCGTTTGAGTTCCGGCAATCTGATTTTGGTTGTAAACGATCACCCCAAGGCCCGCTCAAATATGACCGCTATGCTGTCAAAGGACGACGGAAAAACCTGGCCATATAAACTCGTGCTTGATGAGCGGGACTCGGTCAGCTACCCCGACGGCGTAGAAGACAAAGAGAAAAGCATTTATGTCATCTATGATCGCGGGCGCTACAAGAAGGACATGCAAGAGATTCTTCTCGCCAAGGTGACCGAGGCTGACATCGAAGCGGGAAAACTGGCAACCCCTTGCAGCTACCTCAAGCAAACTGTCAGCCGTCTAGCCGATGAAGGTGGCGGGGTGCATTTCGACGGAGAGACCACAAAGATGCGCGAGGAGTTCGCCAAGCTTACCCCGGACAGCATCGAGGCCCAAAAGCAATTGATGTTGGAGGCGGGAGAGAAAGCAGAACACATCATGCCTAAGTCAAACCACTAACTGTAATTTCTGATGTTATGTCACTAACGAAAGGTCCGTCACCTATGCACATCATCCCCACATCGATTCTAAGTGCCTTCGGGAGATATTTCGTCGGAGGGGTTGCTGCCCTCTTCGCTTTCGCGGGCCTGTGTCAAGATCCCGCCCCAGTCATTCCGCCGCAGCACGCGGGAGTGCCGCTGCCACAACATGCGGTCACCAACCGCGCGTTCACGGGCATTCCCAGTGTGGCGGTCTCATCGGGCGGAAGGCTGTGGGCCACGTGGTACGCGGGCGTCACTCCAGGCGAAGACCTCAACAACTACGTGGTTCTCAGCACCAGCGGGGACAACGGCAAGACATGGAAAGAGGTGCTGACCGTTGATCCTGACGCTGGCGGCCCTCGGCGTGTTTTCGATCCTGAACTGTGGCTCGCTCCAGACGGGAAGCTGCGCTGGTTCTGGGCCGACCGGATCGGCGGTGACGTTAAAACAGATGGTCTCTGGATGATCGAGCTCACCGAGCCCGACTCCGAGACGTCGAAGTGGATGAAGCCTGTCTGCATCGCACACGGCGTGATGATGTGCAAGCCCGTCGTCATCTCCTCTGGCGAGTGGGCGCTGCCCCTTTGCACATGGTATACGGAGCAAAGCTCGAAGATGGTCGTCTCGTCCGACAAGGGCATGACCTGGACCACCCGCGGTGGAGCAACGATACCGAAAGAAGACCGCACGTTCGATGAGCACATGTTTGTGGAGCGCAACGACCATTCGGTCTGGCTGCTGTCACGCACGAAATACGGCATTGCCGAGAGTCTCTCGACGGACAGCGGAAAAACGTGGCCCGACATGAAACCGTCTGTGATCCCTCACCCTAGCGCGCGCTTTTTCATCACTCGCCTCGCCTCCGGCAACCTGCTACTGGTCAAGCACGGGCCCATCGACAAGAAAACCGGGCGCTCACTTCTGACGGCCTTCGCCTCCAAAGACGATGGCAAGACGTGGGGCGGCGGACTCCTTCTCGATGAACGTTCCGGCGTCTCATATCCCGACGGCCAACAAACCGCCGACGGACTCATCCGCATCATCTATGATTTCGACCGAACGGGCGCACGCAACATTCTGCTGGCCACCTTCCGCGAAGAGGATGTGGCTGCCGGAAAACCGGTCAGCAACGCCGTTCAGCTGCGTCAACTTGTCAGTGCAGGATCAGGTGGACAGGAAAAAAGAATAGCGGATGTGAACGCCAATTCAGACGGTGCACCGTTGCTGAAGACTTCCGCAGGCGCACTGTCAGTGCAGGGCGTTCAGGCGGCGCCACTGACCGTCAGCGCCAAACTTTTCGCCGACCGTGCCTACACCTGCGCTGAAGTCCCCTCAGCCCTCGCTGGCGTGAAATTCCTTGCCGTTCCTATGGAGGGGAAGAAAACGCTGCGGTGCATCCGTGCAGGTTCGGTCTACCTTCTCACCCCAGAACCGGCTCGCAATAAAGACAGCGTATCACAGGCTCTGGTGACCCAAGGTTTCTCAAAAGTCCTCCTGCCTGAAGTCCGCCTCTTCGACCCGTCCAACACGGGCAACTTTTGTACCCTGTATCAGAAAGTGTGTGCCGAAGGCGAAACGGTTTCCTTCGGCAAATGGGCCGTGCCCCTTTTCTTTCAATAGCCGGGGCGTCCGCCCATTGCCCTGTTGACACGCATCAGTTGTCTTTGCTATAAACCAGTATACCGCTTTGAGCATCTGGTATTTCTTTTTCTACCGTTGCGCCTGAATATCCAATCAAAAACTGGAGTGACTCATGAAGAACGCCATCCGTTGCTTTGTCAAGAATACAGCTTGTTTCGCTCCTCTAGACAGGGCGCTTCGCGCATGTATGCTGGCTCTTGCACTTTTCCTGCCTATCGGGCTGATGGCCGCCGACCACGCCCTCACGTTTACAAACAACACCCACTATGTCTCAACAACAGGCCGAGTCAGCTCGCTGTCGTTCACGATCGAGGCGTGGGTCAAACCGACGACGTTCATCGGAGAAAACCAAGTGGCCTCGCAATACGATGGAAGCGCCGGACGCATGATTGTCGCCCTCCGCAGCACCAAGGCCAGCTTCTTCATCGGCGGCACGTGGTTGGACGGCAATGCTACCCTCACGCTGAACGCCTGGACTCATGTCGCAGTCACCCGCACCGGCAGCACGGCCAACATCTACGTGAACGGTGCATTAGACAAGACTCTCACCACATTTCCTTCCAACGCGCTTCCATCTGTTGGCATCATGATCGGAGGCATATCGAGCTTCAACAACGGCTTCAGAGGCCAGCTTGCGGAAATCCGCGCATGGAATGTCGTGCGCACGCAGACCCAAATCCAAGGAAGCATGAGCAACCGGCTCGCCGGCAGCGAAGCCAATCTGGCCGGCTACTGGCGTTTGGACGAGGGCATGGGCACCTTCGCACTCGACCACGCAGCCAACGCTAACGGAACCATAACAGGCGCTACTTGGGCGTACGGCGTCGGCCTGCCTGTTTCGTCAACGGATCCCTCAGGCTCATGGCGCTCTGCCTCGGGCGGAAACTGGTCCGACACGGCCAACTGGGTGAGTGCCACTTCTCTCAACGGAGTCAACGGTTATGCCTTTTTCACAAACAACCCGCCCTCCGCTATCACTGTCACAAACAACCTAGCCTCGCTCCAAATCGGCAGATTCCTTCTGTCGGGGTCTTCTGGGTACACTTTCACCGGAAACGCCCTCACGCTGACTAACCAATACGTTTCTGCCCTGATCTCGAGCACGAACGGCTCGCACACGTTCGGGATGCCGATCACCACCTCAGCAGGCTCCCTGCTCATCGAAGCCCGGTCTCCGGCGTCTGTGGCCTTTGCGAATGTTGTCAGCGGTCCAAGCGTTATCTCCATTAACCCGATCACCTCCGGGGGCGGCACCGTAGCCCTTTATGGCGCAAATACGTTCACCAGCCCCGTTTCGTTAGGAAGCGGCACGCTGACGGTCGGCGCGCTGGTTAATGCGGGTCTGGCAAGTTCGCTGGGCACCTCTCCTTCTGGCGCGGAAAACCTGCTCATCGGCTCAGCCACTTTGCGCTGCGCCGGACCGAGCTCTTTAACTGATCGTGGCCTGACGATGAACCCCGGTAGCGGCAAAGCCACGCTGATCTCTGTTGACACCAATGTGACCTTTGGAGGCACCATCAATTCCCTGTCCGGCGCATTCATCAAGCGTGGAAAAGGCATACTGTCCTTCACCGGCACAGGGCCCAATGTGCTCAGCCGTGCAACAGCTGGCAATATCAACTACTTCGTCGACTACCCCTCCAACGGTGATTCACCAACAAACGGTTTCGGCGGCCTCAATGTCACTGAAGGCAAGCTGATTCTCGGTGCAGCGGGCCAGACCAACACCATTAACGGCGAAGCGTGGGTCGGCACACGAACCACCAGCCTTGCAGGCAAGGAAACCACCGGCGAGTTGGAAATCGACGGCGGCTACACGCGCATGAACAGCTACCTCTGCATCGGACGCGACAACGGCACGACCAACACAGCCGCCACGCCTCTCCAGCCTGTCGTGACACTCAACAGCGGAACGCTCTCCCTGCTCAACCTGATCGTCGCATACAGTGTAACAACTAACAACGCCCGTCCGGTTCTGAACGTCCGTGGCGGCTCGTTCGAAGTGGATAACGAGTTTCGGATCGGCGACCAGCGCGGCGACACCACTTCGCCCGAGTATGCCACCGTTAACGTTTTCGGCGGGGCCATCAAACACACGAACACCACGCAGGGCATCGTCTTCGGCTGGCGTGATCCGTCCGCCAGCGGCTCGCTCAACCTGTTCGGCGGCATCGTCGATGAGGCCGCTCTGGTGAAAATGGGGCAGTACGGATCACGCTCGGACATCAACTTGCACGGCGGAATCTTGCGTGCACAGAACATTGTGCAGAGCAACCCGAACACCAACTACGGCCAATCCTATCTGTTCTTTAACGGCGGTGTCTTCCAACCCGTCGGATCGGCTCAGACCTTGAGCGGGCTCACCACCGCCTCGGTCTCAACCAACGGCGCGCTCATCGACACGACATATGCGGATTACTCGATCAGTCAGAGCCTGCTCCACGATTCTGCTCTGGGGGCCAACACAGACGGCGGACTCATCAAATTAGGCACAAACGCGCTCACGTTCATCTCCTATTCCTCGAGCTACACTGGACCCACAATCGTGTCCAACGGTCTGATGCAAATTGCCGGACTCCTGCCTTCTAGCACCGCGCTCACCGTCGCCGATGCAGGCGAGGTGCTGATCGGCGGCAGCGCAACCCAAGTTGTATCGGTGGCCAGCCTCACTCTCCGCGGCAACCTCGACTTCGCCTTCGCCTCCGACGGTAGCACCAACGACAGCCTGTCCGTCGCTTCGTCGCCCCGTCTCGGTTTCAACACGATCGGAATCTACATTGCCAATTCCCGCGCTCCCTTCGCAAAGAACGGCACCTACACCGTCTTGACCTATAAGGACACTGTCCCCGACGTCTCCAATCTCACGATCGCCAACCCCGTTTTCGGCAAGACCTATGCATTTGCGGCTTCTGGCGGCAACGTGACACTCACAATCGGGCTCGACTCGTCGAGCGCGAGCATCTGGAGTTCACCGACAAGCGGCGCCTGGGGCAACAGCGGAAACTGGACTTTAGCGCCCGACAACGTAAACGGCGGAGCGGTTCGCTTCGACAGTGCCATCTCAACCCCCGTCACCGTGCAGACAGCCGGAGAAGCTGTCCGCCAGATTTTCATCAACAACGTCACCGCGTCCTATACGCTGGGCGGCACAGGACTGCTGCTGACCAACGACGCCACTCTGGCGGCCGTCACCGTCGAGAGCGGTACGCACACCATCTCCGCGCCGCTGACGCTCGCCAGCAACACGACCCTGAATCTCTCGCCGTCTACCGTTCTGAACCTTGGCGCCGCCACCGGAGCCACCTTGACAGCGCAAGGCACCGGCGCGCTCAAGCTCACCGCCGACCTCGCAGTCCAAGCGCTTGAAATGAATGGCGCAGAACTTGGCGCCACAAATACGCTAACACTCACCGCGCCTGTGAAATTGACACAAACAGCCACAGTGCGGCCGGACATGAGCACCACGGTCACAGTCAGCAGTGTGGTTTCGGGCAGCGGCGGCCTTTCGAAGGCAGGCTCCAACGTTCTGGCGCTTGCGTCCGCCAACACCTACACCGGTGTCACGCGCATCGACGGCGGCACCATTATAGCGTCCACCCTCGCGAACGGCGGCCTGCCCAGTTCCATCGGCGCGTCGTCCTCCTCTTACGACAACCTCATCCTCAGCACTGGTACGCTGCGCTACACAGGCCCCTCCGTCACCATTGACCGCGGTTACACGCTGAATCCAGGTGCCCTGCGTTGTGCGGTCCTGTTCACGCAGAACGATCTCACCTTCGCGGGCAGAATTCAGGGCACATCCGGCGGTTTCATCAAGACCGGCCCCGGCACGCTCTACTACACTTATCCGGGCGCACAAACGCTTGGCGCAAACGAAGGAAACATTGACGTTGTACAAAATATCGGGCCGTTCGGCGACACACCGACGAACGGCTTCCAGTCCCTCACGATCTCGAACGGCAAGGTGGTCGTGGGTGTGCCAGGCCAGACCAACACCGTCAACGGCCGCATGTGCGTCGGCCAGTGCACGACGAAAACCGGAACTGAAACCGCAGGAGAACTTGAAATCGACGGCGGAGTTTTCACCTGCAGCTCAACGGTTTCTCTCGGGCGCAGCAACGGAACATCCACAACCGCGCCGGGCGGAATCTCTTCGCGCATCACCATCAACGGCGGCGCAGTCAACTTCACCTTGCTGGCGCTTGGCTACAATAACGTCTCAGGACTCACGGGCTTTAATGCGCGACCGATCTGCGACGTAAATGCCGGCACGCTCACGATCTCCACCTATTGCAACCTCGGCGAGATTGCGGGCTCGACAGCCACATTGAATGTGCGCGGTGGCACGGTTTTGGCCAAAGGTTTCAATGTCTCGGGTAATGCGTATGCAGGCTTTTGCGTAGGTGGTCCGGGAAGCGGCGGCACCGGCATCCTGAACATTTCCGGCACAGGCGTGGTCACCTGCGTGCATAACATCAGCCTAGCCTCCATCTCTGGCGCAACCGGCACGCTTAATCTGAACGGCGGATTCCTCAGCGCCAGCAACATCGTGAAAGGCGCGGGCAGTTCCGCGACCCTGCGCTTCAATGGCGGCGTCTTCCAGCCAGGATCTACCAACAACGCGGGCCTCGGGGGCCTCACCGCCGCCTATGTTTCGACCAACGGCGCACTGATAGACACCTCGTTGGCCAGCTACACGGTTGCGCAGAATCTCCTGCACGAGCCCGGCCTCGGCATTCTTGCCGACGGAGGTCTCGTCAAGCTGGGCACCAACATCCTCTCGCTCATCGGCACCAACACGATGAACGGCCTCATCGACGTCCGCGCCGGCGCACTCCTCGCCCGCGTTTCTGCAACCAACGACGTGAACCTGGCAACCAACACGCTCTTCGATGCGCTGGGGCTGCGCGCCACCGTGGGTGACCTGACCGGCAGCGGCACGCTCACCAACGGCATCATCGCCGTCACAGGCAGATTGGATGCGGGTACGAACGGCGCGCCCGCCGGCGCTAAAATGACCGTGCAGAACCTCAGCCTGGTTCGCAGTTCGACCTTCGCTTGCGATTGCTCCACGAACGGTCTAGGACAAGTCACCAACGACTTCGTGGCCGTCACTGGCGCCCTTGCCGCCGAAGGCCCCGGTTTCATCGACTTCGGCCGCACCCAAGCGAACCCAATTTCCACTCCGTTCAACACCACGATCCTGTCTTTCGGAACATTCAGCGGCAGTTTCGCGGGCTGGAAGGCCATTAACACCGGCTTGAGCGCTCCCATCGCTTTGGTTGTAACCGCCGAAAACAATCTCGTCAAAATCAATGTCCGCTACAGCGGCACGCTGCTCATTGTGAAATAACACATAGAAAACGGTTGAGGTCATGGTAGCAGAAACGTTAAGCGACAGAGCCTATCGGCTTATCACGAAGAAAATGCTCTCGTCGGAGCTTCTTCCAGGGAAGAAAATCTCCGAGCAACAACTCGCGACCGAGTGCGGGATCAGCCGCACTCCGGTGCGCGAGGCTATTCGACGTCTCACCGAAGAGGGCGTACTCTATCAAATTCCCTCCAGTGGCACCTATGTCTCGCGTGTGGACCGCCATCACCTCACGGACGCCTATGAAGTGCGCATGGCGCTCGAGTGCTTCGCGGTCGAACAATCTCTGCGCAACCTCACCAAAGAGATGCGCCAAGAACTGCGCCGCCTCTGCGACGAAATGCATGGCGTCATTGTCAAAATGCGGAACAGAAAACAAAAAGTGCTCGACGGCAAACCCCTCGTCGACTTCCTTTCAGCCGACCTTTCCTTCCATCTGCTACTTCTCAAAGCCACGGGAAACCGACTTGCACTCAAGATCGTCAGCAACACGTACCAGCGCAACCAGTTCTTCGGGCACCACAGCCACCGGCGCGATCTGCGACATCTGGCCTGGGTCTGGCTGCATCACGCCAAGATTGAACGCGCCATCCGCCGCAACGACGCCAAAGGGACGAAGCGCTGGCTCAAGGCGCACATTACCCGCAGCATGACCGACGCCCTCGCCGCCTTCGACCAGGCCGCCGCCCGCTCCGCTGACGGTCGCCACGATCCCGTCGAAGAGGCTCTCGACCAACTGACCAGCCGTTTCACCTGAGGCTCCCCGCTTGACACCGCACCCTGCACTCTGATATAAACCGGTATACAGGTTTTGGATAACCGGTGTTTCGGTTGTTTGCTTTGTACAGACACTATGCGCTACACAGTCATCCCTCTATTTTGCCTTGTCGCGCTTTCAATCGCACGCGCGCAGTCGTCTGTGCCGTCGTTTGACGCAACAGAAGGCACCATCGTTCCGCTCGCTTTCGGAGTCCAGCTCTTCAGTGACCGCGACTTCACCGCACTCACAGTGCCTCCCGCGCTTGAAGGAACCTGTTTTATCCGTGCGTCGATCGCCTGCAACCAGACTCTCGTCTGCAAGCGGCCTGGAACTCTTTACGCCGTCACACCCGCAGTCCACCCCGAGAACAGCCTCGCCGCCGATCTGCTCAAGCAAGGCTTCGAGCAACTCCCCGGAAAACCGGTACAACTCTTTGGCAAGCAACCCGCCGACAAAGCCCTTGTTTTCCGCAGAACAGTGGTTGCGGGCGATTTCCTCGTGACTCGCAAGTGGATCATTTTCTTTGCGCACGGCAACCTTGGCCTGTCACTTATAACGCCCAACCGCCACTGGCGCGATAACGACGGCGAGACGCTCGGTAACGGCATCCGACTGCCGCGCGTCTGGCCCCCACGCTATGTTGACCAGTCTTTCTTCGAGCCCATGGAGACGCCCTACCTCGACGCACCGCCCCCTGTCATTCCGATCGACACCGGCCGCCAACTCTTCGTGGACGACTTCCTGATCGCGCAGACCGATCTGACTCGCACGTTCCACACCGCCGCAAAATATGAAGGTAACCCCGTCTTCACGCCGACAACGCCCGACGAACTCGCGGCGAGCAAGAGCGGCGAACGCGGCCAGAAGGCAGTCTGCTATCTCGGCCACGGAGGGGTCTTCTTCGATCCGTCGGAGCGCCTCTTCAAAATGTGGTACACCGCCGGCTGGCGCGGTCCGCTCGCCTATGCCACCAGCAGGGATGCGCTCCACTGGGAAAGGCCCCTCATCGGACTCACCAACAACGTCGTCTTGTCCTCAGGACTCGCGGGTGGCGATAACTGCGTGTGGTTCGACGCCCTCACCACGAACACGTCGGAGCGCATCAAATTTCTTGCCGACAGAGGCGGGCGTGGCCACATGCTGCGGGTCTCGCCGGACAATCGCACTTGGTCTGACGACCTGTCTGCCGGCCAGGCCGGCGACTACTGCTCATTTTTTTTCAACCCTTTCCGCAACGTCTGGGTCTACAGCATCAAGCGCGGCGGTTCACACGGACGGAACCGCTACTATGCCGAAAGCCCGAGCTTCCTCACCGAAGGCGCTTTTAACAACTCTGTCTATTGGTGCAACGCTGACCGCCTCGACGAACAGGACCCTGTGGCCAAGTGCGCCCCTCAGCTCTACAGTCTCAGCGCCATCGCTTACGAGTCGCTGCTGCTCGGAGTCTTCCAGATCCACCTCGGCCCGCCGAACGAAGTCTGCGACAAAGGCAAGTTTCCGAAAATCACCGAGCTCAAGCTCGGCTTCAGCCGCGACGGCTTCCACTGGCAGCGTCCCGACCGCCGCGCCTTCATCCCTGCAACGCGCAAAGAAGGCGCATGGGACCGCGCCTATCTGCACAGCACGACCGGCGTTTGCCTCATCGACGGCGACCGACTTCTCTTCCCCTACTGCGCCTACTCCGGCGTCGCCCCGGACGGCACCCGCGGCATGTATACCGGCGCAAGCGTCGGCCTTGCCACGTTGCGGCGGGACGGCTTTGCCTCGATGGATGCGGACGCCAAAGGTGGCACGCTCACAACCCGCCCCGTCACCTTCAACGGCAAACACCTGTTTGTCAATGTCGCCTGCCCGCAGGGTGAACTGTTAGCCGAAATCCTCGACTCCGATAGCAATGTGATTGCGCCCTTCACGGCCTGCAAACCGATTTCGGTCGACACGACGCTTCACCGCGTTGAATGGCCTGATGCAAAAGACCTCTCTCCACTTGCCGGCAAGCCCATCCGTTTCCGTTTTCACCTAAGGAACGGCAGTCTCTACGCCTTCTGGGTCAGTCCCTCCACCACTGGTGCCAGTTGCGGCTATCTCGCAGCCGGCAGCCGCGGTGCGTCATCCGTTGTCGACAAGGACTAACGTCAGTCGACTTACGACGAGCGAGTCAAATTATGAGAATCCTTTACTGTTTGCTCCTCCTTCTGCTGACTGCCACTGCCCATGGCGCCGACGGCTCCGTCATCGAGGTCCTTCTGCGCGGCCGCAGCAACACCTGCGAAACGGCAGCGTTTGAGCGCGGTGAGCGCCTCTTCTGCGACCGTCCCTACACGCTCGCCGAAGCGCCCGCATCGCTTCGCTCCAAACCCTTCCTGCGAGCCAGCATCGAGGGCGTGAGTGTGCGTTGCACCCAAGCCGGGAGTCTCTTGGCTCTCACTCCGCCCCTTGTGCCGCACGCCACGTCGGCCTCCGAAAGCCTCGTCGCCTGCGGGTTCGTTCGCGTTCCCTCGCCCGACTCGTTCCAGCTCTTCGGCACGAACACACACGAGCGCGTCCATATCTATCAAAAGAGCGTTGCCGCGGGCGAAACTTTCAAGCTCGGCAAATGGTGCATCGTGCTCGGCTTCGAAAGCGCCACCGTGAAAACCATCGTCGAAACAGCTTGGCCACAGAACGCAGGCGAGCGCCTTTACAACGGCATCGTGCTGCCCGAGGAGTGGCCGCCGCAGGACATCGATACGAAGTCGGATGAGCCCATGTCCGTACCCTATCTGGACCACCCGCCCAAGGTGATCTCCATCGACATCGGCCGCCAATTGTTCATCGATGATTTTCTGATCGAAAAAACCGATCTGCTGCAGACATATCATCTGCCGGAAAAATACGAAGGCAACCCTGTTCTCAAAGTCGAAACCGCTCTCGAACGCCAAACCGGCATCATCGGAGGCACCTGTCGGCCGTGCATCTGGTGGAACGGCAAGAAGCAGGCGTTCGACCTGTGGTATCAGGCCGGAACGTATTTCCGCGGTACGATCGCCCTCGCCACCGGCAAGGACGGAATCCACTGGCTTCGTCCGTCTCTCGACGTCAACCCGGGCTCGAATCAAGCCCTGCCTCTCGGATTCCAGCCAGATTCCTACGGCATCGTACCCGACTGGGAGGCGAAAGACCCCCGGCAGCGCTTTAAGCTGTTCTGCACAAACCCGGGCGGCACGCAGCCCGCACACAGCTTCACCTCGCCCGATGGCATCCACTGGACCAACCACGTAGTCACAGGCCGGACCGGCGACCGCAGCAGCATGTTCTATAACCCTTTCCGTAAAAAGTGGGTCTACAGCCTGCGCACCAGCTTCCACGGGCGCTCGCGCCACTACTGGGAGTGCGACGATTTTCTTGAGGGCGCAAAGTGGAACTCCGCCGACCCGGTGCCTTGGATCGCGGCCGACCGGCTAGATGCACCCGAACCGGGGTATCAGCACAAAACGCAGCTTTACAACCTCGACGCTGTCGCTTACGAGAGCCTGATGCTCGGTTTCTTCGAGTTGCATCGCGGGCCCGAAAACGGGCGCTGCGAACGGATGGGGCTGCCGAAGCTGAACGAAATCTCGTTCGGTTACAGCCGCGACGGCTTCCACTGGGCGCGGCCTGACCGGCGCGCGCACATTCCCGCCAGCCGCAAAGACACGTGGGATCGCGGCTTCATTGAGGGAGGCGGAAACCTTTGCGCGATCGTCGGCGACAAACTTTATTTCTACCACTCGGGCTGCCGCGGCGATATGGATGGAACCATCAAAACGGACGGTTCACTCAACACCGGCAGCATGTATGACCCGAACTGCATCGGGCTCTCCATGCTCCGCCGCGACGGCTTCGCGTCACTCAACGCGGGCGCATCGACAGGACAGATCACCACTCGCCCCGTAACCTTCACCGGCTCGCGACTGTTCGTGAACGCCGACTGCGCGCAGGGCGAACTCAAAGCCGAGGTGCTCGGCGATGACGGCAAGGTCATCGCGCCGTTCTCTTTGGGCAACTGTGCTCCCGTCGCTGCTGACACGACCCTTACACCAGTCACGTGGCATGGCGGCGCCGACCTCTCCTCGCTCAACAGCAAACACGTGCGCTTCCGCTTCACGTTGCGTCGTGGCGCGCTTTACGCCTTCTGGGTTAGCAAAGACGCCACTGGCCGCAGCGACGGCTATGTTGCCGGAGGGGGCCCCGGCTTCACCGGCCCAATCGACACTGTAGGAGCACTCCCATGAAAAACCTTCTTCTCTTTTCTGTTTTATCCGTTGCGTCCGCTTCTCCTCTCTCAGCCCAGCCTGCGCCTGAAGCCCGCTTTGCGGCCATGTCGCCCGCCGAAGTGCGCGCCTTTGAAATCGAAACCATGGAGCGGATCGCCGACCTCGCGCTGATCCCGCCGAAACTCAACACCGATCCGCTGCCACAGTACGACTACGACCAGCTCGACTACGGCATGACCATCGGTATCGCACGCACAACCGGCGGGCGCCTCTGGGCCTGCTGGGTCGCGGGTGAGGACGGACCCAAGGCCTTCTTCGTGCTCGCCACCAGTGACGACGACGGTGAGACCTGGTCCAAGCCACGGCTCGTCATTGACCCTCACTCAAAGAGTCTGCCGATGGATCGAAGCGTGCTGGTCGGCAACCTCTGGACCGATCCCAACGGAAAACTGTGGCTCTTTTTCAACCAGTCCATGATGCAGTTCGACGGCAGGTCCGGCGTCTGGGCCGCGACTTGCGACAACCCGGACGCCGAAAACCCTGTGTGGTCAGCCCCCCGACGCATCTGGCACGGCTTCACCCTCAACAAACCGACAGTCCTCTCCACTGGCGAGTGGCTCCTGCCCGTCTCGCTCAACCGCAGCGGCGGAATCGGCCCTTTCCGAGGCGCATTCAAGGAACTTGATCCTATGCGAGGAGCCAATCTTTTTGTTTCAACCGACCAAGGCGCAACCTGGCAACGCCAAGGCTGCGTTGCTTTCCCGCATTCGGACTGGGACGAGCACATGACCGTCGAGCGCAAAGACGGCACGCTCTGGCTGCTCGCGCGCACCGGCAAGGGCATCATGCAGAGCACCTCCTCTGATCGCGGCAAGACGTGGGCCGAGCCGACCGACCCCCAGGGCATCCGCCAGCCCGTCGCCCGCTTCCACATCCGCAAACTGGCCTCGGGCCGCATCCTGCTGGTCAAACATGGCGACACGGCAGACACAACCGAAGGCAAACGTAACAAGCTTAAGGCGTTTCTATCCGAGGATGATGGCCTGACATGGAAAGGCGGGCTCATGCTGGACGAACGCAATGGCGTTTCATATCCCGACGGCTTCCAAGCCCCAGACGGCACGCTCTACATCTCGTATGACCACAACCGCAGCACAGGCGAAATCCTGATGGCGCGCTTCAGCGAAGATGACATCCTCTCAGGAAAACTCATCGGCCCCAAATCGAAGCTTCAGATGCTCATCAGCAAACCTCTCAAAAACCGCAAATAGGATGGGGCGAACACGCCGGTTCGCCCTCCCCCACTCATCCCATGAAACTCATCGCCTTTTTCGTCAATCTTTACCCCCTCTGGATCGTCCTTTCCTCCGTGCTCGGCATCCTTTACCCACCGGCATTCCTTTGGTTCTCGGGACGGTGGATTGAAAATGCCATCGCACTCGTGATGCTTGGCATGGGGTTCACGCTGACGATCGATGATTTCAAGCGCCTCTTCATAATACCCGGTTCGTTCGCGCTCGGCTTTGGTTGCCACTATACGGTTATGCCGCTTCTCGGTTGGAGCATCGGACGCATTCTGCACCTGGAGCCGGGTTTCGCAGTCGGGCTCATCCTTGTTGCGTCCTGCCCCAGCGGCGTGGCCTCCAATCTGATCTGCTACCTCGCACGCGCCAACGTCGCGCTCTCGGTAGTGCTCACGCTGGCCTCCACTCTGACGGCCTTTATCATGACGCCGCTCTGGTGTAAACTTTTAGCTGGCACCTACGTTGAAGTCAATGCCGGGGGCATCTGCATCTCGACGCTCCGCGCCGTCGTCGTGCCAGTCCTCATTGGTGTCTTCTGCAATTGGAAGTTCCCGCGTGCGGTTGCGAAAGCCTCCCTTTACGGACCGCTCATTTCAGTTCTCGCCATCATCATGATCGCGGGCAGCATCGTTGCCCCGAATGCTGAAAAAGTCGTCGCTAATGCCGGACGACTGACCTTTGCACTGACACTGTTGCACGGCCTCGGCTTCGTCTTGGGATATTGGATCACGCGCTTGCTGCGCTTCGATGATGTCGTGGCCCGCACTGTATCGATCGAAGTCGGCATGCAGAACGGCGGTATGGCCGCCATGCTCGCCAAAAACCACTTCGCCGCTTGTCCACTCGTCGGCGTACCCGCTGTTTTCTGCAGCGTCGTACAAACCCTGCTCGGCAGCCTCCTTGCCGCCTACTGGCGTTTTCGTCCTCTTCAACAGTCTCGTTAGCTCCTTCGTCCTATGCTTATCCGATCCTCACAAGACCGTAACTTTATCTACTACTGGAAATGCGACCGAACCGCCGCTTTCCATGGCACAGAAACTGTCCGTCCCGACAACTCGCTGTTGGAGACGCAGCTTCTTTACGCCCTGAAAAAGCGCTTTCCAGGAACGCCCCTAGCCCTTTGTCCCGCTGACGGACAAGGCAACCACCGCACGTTCCGTCTTTCCATCGGCGCACAGGAGGCCTTCGTACGTACGGAGGACGGGCCGGAGCGCGACAACTATTTCGACGTCGAGACGTTAGTCATTGCCGAGCTTAACAGGTGCGGAATTCCCGCTCCACATGTGCTTGCATGCGATTGCACCCGAACCGAAACGGCCTTTGCGTGGCAGATGCTTGACTATCTTCCTTTTCCCGACCTTAACCACCACTATAAACTGGGGAAACTAGCCTTAGAGCAACTCTCAGAATCCATCGGCGAAGCAATCGCACGCTGGCAAGGCATACAGCTTTCCGGTTTTGGGCCCTTCAGCGCCAGGCAGGCCCATGCAACTGGCACACTCGTAGGTTTGCATCTGTCCTATCAGTCGTATTTCACACTCAAGCTGCAGAAGCACGTCGCCTTCCTCCTGACGCGTGGCTTCCTCTCCGAATTACAGGCCGTCATCGTGCTCGAAACCATCTCCCGCCATCAGCATTTGCTTCACATCCCACAGGGTTGTTTGGTACATAAAGATCTTGCGCTCTGGAATATCCTCGGCTCCCCACAGAGCATCGAGGCCTTCATCGACTGGGACGATGCCATTTCGGGCGACCCGATGGACGACCTCTCGTTGCTGGGATGCTTCTACGGTGCTTCAGTGATCGAGCGCGCATTGTCAGGGTATGCTCACGTGCGGCCATTGCCGGAGAACCACCTGCCGCGCTTTTGGCTACACCTGTTGCGCAACATGTTGGTCAAAGCCGTGATCCGAGTCGGTGCCGGTTATTTCAAACGCAACGACAGTTTCTTTCTTATCGGTGCGGGCGGCACGGGTGCGGACCTCGAGGCTTTCACGCACGCTCGGATAGAAACCGCCCTGCGCGGCCTGAACGAAAATTGCGATCTCACCATTTTATGAGCATGGGCGACCCGCCGGTCGCCCTACCCCATCGACGTACGGGCGACCGGCGGGTCGCCCTCTTGGAATTCCCCATGAACGCCAACGCCCTCTCCCACCTTCGCTCCCCCAAGTTCCACCTCGGCACCTGGCTCTCCATTGGATCCCCAGTGATCGCTGAATTGGCCGGCCTTTGCGGCTTCGACTGGCTCTTACTCGATCTCGAACACGGCTGCGGTGGCGAGGCCTCACTTTTCCAAAACCTCCAAGCCCTGCGAGGCAGCTGTTCCGCCGTCATCGTGCGTGTGGGCGCGCCGCACCCCGACCTGATCCAGCGCGTCCTAGACTGGGGCGCCGATGGCGTGATGATCCCACATGTGGACACGGCCGAAATCGCGCGGGAGTGTGTCCGCTGTGTGCGCTTCCCGCCTCAGGGACGCCGCGGTTACTCGCGCTCCGTTCGCACATGCGGGTACGGCTTGAATGTGCCGGATGCACCGGCACAACCGCTCGTTCTCGCCCAAATCGAAAGCGAGGAGGCTGTGGCCAACGCCCGCGCAATCGCCGAGATCGACGGCGTGGATGTGCTTTTCGTCGGCCCAGCTGACCTTGCTTTTGATTTGAAAGCCTCTGGCTCCAAGCGCACTTATGACAGTTGCCTCGCCGATGTTGCCGCCGCCGCACGTGCAACAGGCAGGCAGGCGGGCATCCTCTGCCGCAACGAAAAGGAGATCGAATCGCTGAGTTCTCAAGGCTTCACCTTCCAAGCAGTCGATTCAGACGTCGCTGTCCTGCGGCAGCGCTACCTCGACTTGGTGTCGCGCTACATCGCGCACGGACACCCTTCGCAAGCTTGACTTGGCCTTGCCGCATCCGGCCAACCGTGCTATAGTGAAAACTTATTATTAACGACTTTTCCGGAGCTTTCATGAAACTCGTACTCGGATGTGACCACGGCGGCCTGACGATCAAAAATGCGCTCAAATCCTATCTCGCGACCCGCACCGACACGGTGACCGATCTCGGAACATACACGGCCGATTCCGTCGATTACGCCGACTATGCGGTTAGCGCCGCCGAGGCAATCGTAGAGAAAAAGGCCGACGCGGCTATTCTTCTTTGCACCACGGGAATCGGCATGAGCATTTCAGCCAACCGCTTCTCTGGCGTGAGAGCTGCGCTGTGCGACTCCGTGGAGACTGCGCAGAAGATCCGCACCCACAACAATGCCAATGTCCTAGTGCTTGCGGGTGGAGCGCTCTCGCCTGAAACAGCGATCGCCATCACACGTGTCTTTCTCGACACACCGTTCTCTAAAGAGCCGCGCCATCAGCGCCGCGTCTGCAAACTGGAACGTGCAAACCGCCTCTCGGAGATCGCCCATCTCGCCGATGCCGACCCCGAGGTTCACGCCTCCATCCTTGGACAACTCGCCCAAGAGAACAGCACCATCAACCTGATCGCCTCTGAGAACACGGTCACGCGCGCCGTGCGCGAGGCCTCAGGCAGTGTGCTGACGAACAAGTACGCGGAAGGCTATCCGGGCAAGCGCTGGTACAGCGGCTGCATCCCGGTCGACACCGTCGAGTCGCTAGCTATCGAGCGTGCCAAGAAACTTTTCGGCGCGGAACACGCCAACGTCCAGCCGCACTGCGGCAGTTCAGCGAACATGGCCGTTTACTTCTCCGTACTCAAGCCCGGCGACACCATTCTCTCCATGAGCTTGGACCAAGGCGGACACCTCACTCACGGCAGTCCGGTGAACTTCTCCGGCCAGCTTTTCAATATCGTGCCTTACTGTGTGTCGGCCGAAACCGAGTCGCTCGATTATGACGCCATCGAAAAGCTTGCGATGGAAAAGAAGCCGAAAATGATCGTCGCAGGTGCGAGCGCCTATCCCCGTGTTCTGGACTTTCCCCGGTTCCGTGCCATCGCCGACAAGTGCGGCGCTATGCTGATGGTCGATATGGCCCACATTGCTGGACTTGTTGCAGGCGGTGTCCACCCCAACCCGGTGCCCTATGCGGAATTCGTAACCACCACGACGCACAAGACGCTGCGCGGCCCACGCGGCGGCCTTGTTCTCTGTCGCGAGGCTTTCGCGAAAGCAATCGACAAGACAGTTTTTCCCGGGCTCCAGGGCGGCCCCCTCGAGAATATCGTCGCCGCCAAAGCGGTCTGCTTCGGCGAGGCCCTCCAGCCCGCCTTTAAGGACTATGCGCGCCAAATCGTGACGAACAGCAAGGCGCTCGCAGCTACGCTCACCGCCCGCGGTTTCCACCTCGTCTCCGGCGGCACGGACAACCACCTCATGCTGGTGAACGTCGCCCGTAACGGCCTCACCGGCAAGGATGCTGCAGCCGCACTCGATGCCGCAGGAATCATCTGCAATAAAAACACCATTCCGTTCGACAAGAACAGCCCGTTCGTAACTTCAGGCATCCGCATCGGCACTGCTTCGGTCACGACGCGTGGCATGAAAGAAGCCGAAATGCGCAAAATCGGCACATGGATTGCAGATATTCTTGGCGACCTTTCTAACACGGGTCTTCAGGCCAACGTTCGCTCTGAAGTCGCCAGCCTTACAGCTCTGTTCCTCGTTCCCTGATCCGTTGACTGCATAACGGGAAAAGCAAAGGTTCTCCGCGATGAATGCGAAGAAGAAGATTTATCTCAGCGGACCGATCATGGATGAGCATGCCGACCAAGCCACGACATGGCGCGAAATCGCCAAGTCGCGGCTTCAAGAACATTTCGTTTTGCTCGACCCTATGCGCCGTAATTTCAAGGACCGCGAGGTGGACAGTGCAAACGAGATTGTGGAGTTCGACCTTCAGGACGTGCGCGATGCGGACATCGTCCTTGTCAATTACAGCAAGACCTCGATCGGCACCGCGATGGAGGTCTTCTACGCCTCACACGACCTCGGCAAGTTTGTTGTCGCCTTCTCGCCCTTCAGCTTCAAAGACTGTTCGCCGTGGATGGTCAAACATTGCACCAAAATACTGCCGTCACTCGGTGAAGCCCTCGCCTACATCCGCGAAAACTTTATAGCCAAGCACATCGACTGAGCGAGCACCCGTCCATGCAACTTTCAGTCAAAACGTCAACCGGTGCCACGTATGACATGGATTGGACGGTTTGGCGACCTGTCGATACGGCGGTGCTGACCTTCATCCGTCGCGATGGGAAACTCCTGTTAATTCTGAAGAAGCGTGGCCTCGGACATGGTAAATTCAATGCCCCGGGTGGACGACTTGAGGCGGGGGAAACGCCTGAGCAAGCCGCTGTGCGAGAAACACAAGAGGAGGTCGGCCTCACGCCGCTTCATCTGCGTGCGGCCGGACAGCTCGACTTCGCCTTCACAGACGGCTATTCGCTTAGCTGCCACGTCTTCACAGCCGACGCCTGCGAGGGCACGCTCACGGAGACCGACGAGGCTGATCCATTCTGGTGCGACGAGACTGATATCCCCTATGGACGCATGTGGGCGGACGACAGGATCTGGATTCCGCTGATGCTTCAGAGTAGGCGCTTCAAGGCTCAGTTCATCTTCGACGGCGACCTCATGCTCTGGCACCTGCTCGAAGCCGCGCAAGGCTGACGCCGCACCCTGCACCACAGTCGTCACGAGAGGATTGGAATCTTCGTGCCACTCTCATTCACCCTTACGAACGTGACGTCCGTATGGAAAATGGCCTCGTCCGTGCTCTCATGCAACTCGCGGCGAAACACGTCCGCACAGTATGTCACCGACGTCTTGCCCACGCGCTGACGCTTGACTTCAAAACGTAGGATCGAGCCCCCCGTCACACCTTTCCTGAATTCTACGCGATCCATGCCGATGGTCACGAAGCGGAATCCCGGATAGTCGAGGCTGACGGCCGTCCACGCGGTTTCATCAACCCACTTGAGCATGTTGCCGCCGAACAGAAAACCGTAGTGGTTCATGTGTTCCGGCATCACTAGTTTGTATGAGATCACAACGCTCTCCTCTTCAATTTCAAGGCACACCATCATCAATATCAAAAGTCCCTCACGGCGGAAATCGGATTCTGAGTTTATTTGAGGTGAGTCGGACTTCAATAACAAAGGATCGAGCCACATAAAAGAGCAAACACCTCGTGCGAAACCTCGGTTGCGTGGAGACGATATATGTCCACTAAGCCGCGAAATCTGCGTTGCTGACGGTGTGTTGCCGCGAATCATTAGACCTGGGGCTGGAAGTTGATTCTGCGCGATCTTGATGTGGTTGAAGATAGTGCGGGCCTGAGCCTCATGCCCAATTCAGTGCTGACCTAGTTGTAGGACAGCCCTGACACCGTAGTTGAAGTCGCGAAGGTGCGGGTCGTCGTAACCACGGGCAGCAGCCCGACAGCCATTAGCGTCGTAGTTCCAACTGCAGCCGCGGATTAAACGGTATGAGCCCTCACCTGGACCAGTCGGATCCGACGAAGGCGAAGTCCCGTAATAAGTGTCCCCGTACCAGTCAGAGCACCACTCAAAAACATTGCCCGCCATGTCGTACAGTCCATATCCGTTCGGCGCAAACGATCCAGCAGGACTCGTATAGGGCAGAGACTCATAGCTATAGCTGGGGTGATAGCCATCAGTGCCGTTGGTGTCGTACCATTGCATTGACGACATTGCGTAATAGTTCGCATTGCTGTGACTAATCGTATCCCCCCACGGGAACCGGTTGCCCTCGCGCCCGCCACGCGCAGCCTTTTCCCACTCTGCCTCGGTGGGTAGTCTGTAGCCTTGCGCCGACCAGTTGCAGATGATGTCATCGTACTCTCCGGTCTTGTACGTACTCCCCCCGCGCGTGTAGCACGGCGTCCGGCCCTCCTTCTCGCTGCGGGCGTTGCACCACTTTACGCAGTCGTACCAGTTGACACTCTGCACCGGGTGACTCTCCGTCTTTCCCTCGCCCACGGTCTCCAGATCATAGCTGTTAGTGACAGCCCACTCACGAACCTCCAGCCACTTCGCCCACGTCACCTCGGTTTTGTCCAGGTAAAAGGCCTTCAAAAAGACTGTGTGGACCGGCAATTCACCCTCGCCGCCGTCGTCCAAAGTATCGCCCATCTGGAAACTGCCCGCCGGAACCAGCGTCATGCCTGTGGGGGGGACAGGGTCAAACAGGCGCAGAGCCATCACGGTGTTCGTCGCCGCATGCTGCACGTAATCGACCCAGTTGTCGGGCCCGACCAGCGAGACCGCCCGCTGCACCGTGCAGGTAATGCCCTCCGTCGCGACACTCGTCCAAACCAGCGTGCCGTTAGCGCCAAACGCAGTGATTGTCGTCTTCGTTGGCGAGCGTATTCTGAAAAATATCGATTCCTGTTGCCCGACCCCGGCCGACGCGGTAAGCAGGGCCATAAAACTGATAATAACGCGCATCTTTCTCATACTCATATCGGCAACCTTTCCTTTGACACAAATAACGGCATGTTGATGTCAACCTTTCTAACGCTCAGCGTCAAGCCCGCTAAAGCCCGATGCATTTAATCGGATGGTTTACCGCACGATCGCATTCTGCCGGATCGGCACACGGAAGCGCATGTCAATCGCCTTTTCAATGGCGGCAGCAACCTCAATTCCGCGCGTCAGTTCATACACCTTCACCTGATGGGAAAAACACGGACGGGTCATTTGCATCGCGACAACTTTCAGCTCAGTCAGGACGGCGGCAAAGTACACCATCCCGTATCGTTTCCGAATTGGGTCATCGCAACGGTTATAAGGTGTCTGCCTGGCCGCGCAGGGATATCAGACACAATCCCCCTAGTAATGGGGGCGCCGGCTGCAGGCTGTCAGACATAGGCTGGGATACCCTGCTAGTAGATTATCAGATCGGTGCGCTTCGAAAGAGCGTCGATCTCCTTCGGCTTCAGAGCGAAGGGATCGTTAGGGGCGGCTTTGGCCGCATATTCTTCCAGGCTGCACAGCGTTGCATACACGTGTTCTTGGCCGTAGATATAGGCGTAGTCCTCATCC
>Ga0118677_10000806_pt1 | contig 68076 bp, 58 predicted proteins | sample AliMusrvi5mmetaG_FD_86154 | JGI IMG/M metagenome (GOLD analysis project Ga0118677, IMG submission 86154) | reverse complement strand
AGTCCTGGAGGGCATGAACAACAAGGTCAAAGTTCTCAAACGCATGGCCTACGGCTTCCGCGATGACGACTACTTCTTCCTCAAGATCAAGGCCGCCTTCCCCGGTAAAGCGCGATGAACCAAAGAAGAAGTGGTGGTCTACTCCGCCCACTGGGATCACCTGGGCGTGGGCAAGGCACCCGCCGAGGACACCCACCCGGGCCACGGCACGGACACCATCTTCAACGGCGCCGTGGACAACGCCTCTGGCTGCGCGGCCCTGATGGCCATGGCCCAGGCGGCCATCCACGCACCCGCCCGGCGCAGCCAGATGTTCCTCTTCGTCTGCGCTGAAGAGCAGGGCCTCCTGGGCTCCAAGGCCTACGCGGCCAACCCCCTCTGGCCCCTGGCGAAGACCGCCGCGGACCTGAACCTGGACAGCCTCAACTTCGTCGCCCCCACCCGGGACATGGGCCTGCCCTTCGGCGAGCGCAGCACCCTGGGCGAGGTGGGCGCCGCTGTCGCCAAGGCCTCGGGCCTGAGCATCGCGCCACCACGTCCTGACACCTCTGGCGGCTATTTCCGTTCGGACCACTACAGCTTCGTGCAGGCCGGCGTGCCCGCTCTCTCCGTGGGCGGCGGCCACGACTACATCGGTGATGCCAAGCTGTTGAAGGCCAAGGCCGAGGCCTATGGCCAGCGCTACCATCAGGTCACGGACGAATACGACCCCACCTGGGATCTGCGTGGCATGGTCCAGCAGGCACAGTTCACCTTTGACCTGGGGCAGTTGGTGGCCAACACGGCGGAGAAGCCGCGCTTCCGCTAATTGGGCCTGGAGCTCATGGGAATTTTTAAGCCGCGAGTGGGCGCGGGGGGAATCCCCGTACGAGGTCTAACCCGGCTCCCGCGTCCCCTTCAGCGCCGCCTTGGCGGTTTCCATGCGGGTGATGGCCTCGGGGCCCTTCCGCAGGGCCAGGGCCACCGTGAGCACGTCGATGATGGTGAGGTGCAGGAGGCGGGACACCATCGGCGCGTAGACCTCCGGATCCTCCTGCACATCCGCGGGCAGCACGAGATCCGCGGCCTTGGCCAGGGGGCTGTCGGAGCGGGTCAGGGCCAGGATGGTGGCCCCGCTGCGCTTGGCCAGCGCCACCACTTCCAACAGGGCCTTGGTACGACCCGAACTGGAGATGACCAGCACCACGGAACCCGGGGGAAGCAGGGCGGCGGCGACCCGCTGCATCTGCGGATCCACGCAGGCCACCATGGCCGTACCAAGGCGGAACAGCTTCATCTGAGCGTCCTGGGCCGTGACGCCGGAGTTGCCCAGGCCGTAGCACTCGATGCGGCTGGCCCCATGCAGGGACTCCACGGCCTGGGCCACCACGGTCGGCGCCAGGGCCCCGCGGCCTCGGGACAGGCCCGCCGCCGCGTGGTCGAAGACCTTGGCGATGAGGTGGGCCAGGTCGTCCCCGGGCACCAGGCGGGCATGGACGAAGGGGATGCCCGATCCCAGGTCTCCAGCCAGGCGCAGCTTGAAGCTGGGCAGGCCCGCGAACTTGAGGCGCCGGCAGAAGCGGATCACCGTGGGCTGGCTCACTTCCGCCCAGAGCGCCAGCTTCGAGATCGGCGCCGACACCACTTCTACCGGGCGCTGGAGAACCAGTTCCGCCACCTTTTTTTCTGAGGGCGGAAGCTCCGGGAGGAGGGCCTGGATACGGCTCAGCAACGACATCAGGGCGCCCAGTAGATGGAGACCGGCACCGCGGATTGCCGCAGGATGGCCCGCACCGGGAGGTCTTCCACAGGCCCCTCACCCAAGGCCTCTTCCAGCACTTGGCGCTTGGCGGCCCCGGAGATCATGAGCACAATGTCGCGGCTCTGGAGAATGCGATTCAGCGAGAGGCTCATGCGGGCGTGGGCCGCATGGGTGGGGTTCACCGCCAGCACCGGGTCCGGGGTAATGAGGCCCGCGGCCAGCTCGGCGGAGCCTGGGAACAGCGAGGCCATGTGGCCGTCCTCGCCCATGCCCAGGACCAGGGTGCTGAAGGGACTTGGCAGCTCCAGGAGGCTGGCGCAGAGGCTTTGCGCGGCGGCTTCCGGGGTAGCGTCGCCAGTCCAAAAGGGCAGGAAGGAGGCCATGGCCGCCCGCTGCTTCAGGAGGTGGGTTCGGACCAGGGCCTCATTGCTGTCGGCGTGATCTGGCGGCACCCAGCGCTCGTCCGTGAGGGTGATCACCACGCGGCTCCAGACCAGGGCCTGCGTCGCCAGAGCTTGGAAGAGGGCCACCGGGCTGCGCCCGCCCGACACCACCAGCACCGCCTGCTCCTGCCGGGCCAGATCCTCCTTGAGGCGCTTGGCCACGTGCTGCGTCAGGGCCGCCGTGAGCTTGGGGGTATCCGTACACTCTCGAAGCGAGGGCAAGTCAGTCCTCCTCATTCCAGGCCAGACCGTCCCTGGACAGGAGTGCGCTGGAGGCCGCGGGGCCCCAGCTGCCGGCGGTGTAGAACTTGGGCCGGTCCTCGTTGGCGGCCCAGCTGTCGAGGATGGGCTCCACCCAACGCCAGGCGGCCTCCTGCTCGTCCCGGCGCACGAAGAGAGTCAGTTTGCCGCGCATGGCGTCCAGCAACAGGCGCTCGTAGGCCTCCAGGCGGCGGGCCTTGAAGGACTCGGCGAAGTCCAGGTTCAGATTCACCGGGTGCAGGGCCATGGCATCGCCGGGCTGCTTGGCCTCCAGATAGAGGCGCATGCTCTCGTCGGGCTGCATGCGGATGATCAGGCGGTTCGCGCGGTTGGTGTGGTGGGCCTCACCAAAAATGGGATGGGGCACCGGGCGGAAGTTGATGACAATCTCCGCCAGCTTCTCGGGCATGCGCTTGCCCGAGCGCAGGAAGAAGGGCACACCAGCCCAGCGCCAGGTGTCGATCTCCGCCTTCACAGCCACAAAGGTCTCCGTGCGGCTGTCCGGCGCCACGCCCGCCTCCTCGGCGTAGCCAATGACGGGTTGGCTGGCCACGGCCCCGGCCTTGTATTGGCCCCGCACGGTCTTGGTGGCCACGTCCTGGGGGCGGAAGGGCTTGAGGGAACGCAGCACTTTCAGCTTCTCGTCGCGCACGGCATCGGGGTCGCTGCTGGTGGGAGGCTCCATGGCCACAATGCAGAGCAACTGGAGCAGGTGGTTCTGCAGCATGTCCCGCAGTGCTCCAGTGCCCTCATAGAAGTCGCCCCGGCCCTCCACACCCAACTGTTCGGCCACGGTGATCTGCACGTCCTGCACCCACTCGCGCCGCCACAGGGGCTCAAACAGCACGTTGCCGAAGCGCAGGGCCAGCAGGTTCTGGACGGGCTCCTTGCCCAGGTAGTGGTCGATGCGGAAGATCTGGCGTTCCGTGAAGTGCTGCCCCACGGCGTCGTTGATCTCGCGCGACGAATGGAGGTCGTGGCCCAGGGGCTTCTCCACCACCACCCGGGACTGGGTCGTGATGAGGCCGGCTGAACCCAGGTTGGCGGACATGGCCGCGAAGAAGTCCGGCGAAGTGGAATAGTAGAAGACCCGGACCCGCTCCGGGTGCTGCCCCAGGGCCTCGGCCAGGGGGCCGTAGCTCTCCGCCTGAACTGCATCCATGGGGAAGTAGTGGACCCGTTCCGCGAACGCAGCCCAGGTCTCCGCATCAAAAGCGTCCCCCAGAAAGGGACGGCAGGTGGCCTCGGCCAGGGCCAGAAATTCGGCGCGATCCAAGGGCTTCCGCGCTGCGGCCAGGATGCGCGAGGCGGTACTCAGGGTGCCCGTCTTCACCTGCTGATAGAGGGCCGGCAACAACTTCCGCATGGCCAGGTCCCCGGTCCCGCCGAACAGCACCATATCAACATCGGGCAGGCTCTTCATGCGGGGCTCCATACGTAGGAATACTACATTATTTGAGATTGGAACCGCTTACACAATGTAATATTGTTACGTTCCGGCCTGACCGGGAAGGAAGGAAGGAAGCCCATGGCCCTGCATCCCCAAGTGGCCGCCATCACGGAGCGGATCCGCCAGCGCAGCCGCGCCAGCCGCGAGTCCTACCTGGCCCAGATTCGCGATGCCGCCTCCACCAAGCCGCATCGCTGTGATGTCTCCTGCGCGAACCTGGCCCACACCTTCGCCGCCGCGGGCACGGACAAGCCTGCTCTGCGGGAGGGGCACAGTCCCAACCTGGGCATCGTGACGGCCTACAACGACATGCTCTCAGCGCATCAGCCGCTGGCCGCCTTCCCCGCCTGGATCAAGGAGGCCGCCCGCGCCGAGGGGGCCACGGCCCAAGTGGCCGGGGGCGTGCCCGCCATGTGCGACGGCATCACCCAGGGCCAGCCGGGCATGGAGCTGTCGCTGTTCTCCCGGGACGTCATCGCCATGGCCACGGCCGTGGCCCTCTCCCACAACGTCTTTGACGGGGCCCTCTGCCTGGGCGTCTGCGACAAGATCGTGCCGGGCCTCCTCATCGGGGCGCTGCAGTTCGGGCACCTGCCGGTGATCTTCGTGCCGGGCGGGCCCATGGTCAGCGGCATTTCCAACACCGAAAAGGCCCAGGTGCGCCAGCGGGCCGCCGCGGGCCTGGCTGACCGCGCAGAACTGTTGGAGGCCGAGGCTCGGTCCTACTCGGCGCCGGGCACCTGCACTTTCTACGGCACAGCCAACAGCAACCAGATGCTCATGGAAGTCATGGGCCTGCACTTGCCCGGCGCGGCCTTCGTGCCCTCGGGGAGCCCCCTGCGAGAGGCCCTCACGCGCCACGCAGCCACCCGCCTGACCCAGCTGGGCGAGGGCCGAGCCGACTACACGCCCCTGGGCCTGGTCATCGACGAGCGGGCCGTGGTGAACGGCATCGTGGGCCTGCTGGCCACGGGCGGCTCCACCAACCACACGCTGCACCTGGTGGCCATCGCCCGGGCCGCGGGCATCCACATCGACTGGACCGACTTCGACGAACTCTCGGCCTGTGTGCCCCTCCTGGCCCGGGTCTATCCCAACGGCCCGGCTGATGTGAACGCCTTCCATGAGGCCGGTGGCACCAGCTTCCTGATCCGCGAGTTGCTGGGCGCCGGGCTCCTCCATGGTGATGTGCAGACCGTGGCGGGCCCGGGCCTCCAGCCCTACACCCAGGCGCCCAGCCTCGGCCCAGCGGGGCTGATCTGGACCGAGGTTCCCGCCGCCAGTGGCGATGAGGCGGTCCTGCGCCCCGCCGCCCGGCCCTTCTCGCCGAATGGTGGCCTCCGCCTGCTCCAGGGCAACCTGGGCCGTGCGGTCATCAAGGTCTCGGCCGTGAAGCCCGAGCACCACCACATCCTGGCCCCAGCGCGGGTTTTCGACAGCCAGGAGGCCCTGCAGGCCGCCTACAAGGCCGGGAGCCTGGACGGGGACTTTGTGGCCGTGGTGCGCTTTCAAGGCCCCCGTGCCAACGGCATGCCCGAACTGCACCAGCTCACACCTCCCTTGGCGAACCTCCAGGACCGTGGCTGCCACGTGGCCCTGGTCACGGACGGCCGCATGTCCGGGGCCTCGGGCAAGGTGCCCGCCGCCATCCACGTCTCGCCGGAAGCCCTCGCGGGCGGCCCCTTGGCCAAGGTGCAGGACGGGGATCTCATCGAACTGGACGCCGAGAGCGGCTTCTTGAACATCAGGGTAGACCCAGCCCAATGGGCCCTGCGCCCCTCGGCCCCACCCCCCGGCAAGGGCTCCGAACGGGGCTCGGGCCGGGAGCTCTTCGGCCTGTTCCGGGCCCACGCCACGGAAGCCGAGGCTGGGGGCACCTCCTTCGGCGCCAGCTTCGATCGGAGTCAGTCATGAACCCCAGCCTCGACCAGACCCTCCAGCGCATCCTCGCCGCCTCGCCGGTGATGCCCGTCATCGCCATCGAGCGCCTGGACCAGGCGCTGCCTCTGGCGGAGGCCCTGCTCACCGGGGGCCTCAACAGCCTGGAGATCACGCTGCGGACCCCTGTGGCCCTGGAGGCCATCCGCCTCATCGCCCGCGCCTTCCCCGGCGCCCACGTGGGGGCCGGCACCGTCACCACGCCCGAGGCTCTGCGCCAAGTGGCCGATGCGGGCGCAGTCTTCGCCGTGAGTCCGGGCCTCACCGCCTCTCTGCTCGAGGCCGCCACCACCAGCCAGCTGCCCCTGCTGCCCGGGGTCATGACCGCCACCGAGGTCATGACGGCCATGGAGGCCGGGTTCAGGCACCTGAAGTTGTTTCCAGCGGAGCAGGCCGGGGGCGTGGGCATGTTGAAGGCCCTGGCGGGCCCCTTCAACAAGCTGCGCTTCTGCCCCACCGGGGGCATCAGCCTCCAGAATGCCCCGGGCTATCTGGCCCTGCCCAACGTGGCCTGCGTGGGGGGCTCGTGGCTCACCCCCAAGGCCCTACTGGACATAGGCGACTGGAAGGCCATCATAGACCTTGCCCGTCAGGCTGCGGCGCTTCCACGCCCCGCTGCTTCCGTCCGCTAGGCACTCCCAAACCAGGCACCCACCTCTCAGGAGAAGGCATATGACGATCAAAGTAGGCATCAACGGCTTCGGCCGTATTGGGCGCATGGTGTTCCGCGCCGCCGTCCAGAACTTCGCGGACATCGAGATCGTGGGCATCAACGATCTGCTGGAGCCGGATTACCTGGCCTACATGCTCCAGTTCGATTCCGTGCACGGCCGCTTCAAGGGCACCATCGCCGTGGAGGGCAACACCCTGATCGTGAACGGCAAGAAGATCCGCCTGACCCAGGTCAAGGATCCCGCTGAGCTGAAGTGGAACGAGGTGGGCGCCGACGTGGTCATTGAGTGCACAGGCCTCTTCCTCACCCAGGAGACCTGCCAGAAGCACATCGCCGCCGGAGCCAAGAAGGTGATCCAGAGCGCCCCCAGCAAGGACGACACGCCCATGTTCGTCTTCGGCGTGAACGACAAGGAGTATGCGGGCCAGACCATCATCTCCAATGCCTCCTGCACCACCAACTGCCTGGCCCCCGTGGCCAAGGTTCTCAACGACGCCTTTGGCATCAAGCGCGGCCTCATGACCACGGTGCACGCGGCCACGGCCACACAGAAGACCGTGGACGGCCCCAGCAACAAGGATTGGCGCGGCGGGCGGGGCATCCTGGAGAACATCATCCCCAGCAGCACCGGCGCGGCAAAGGCCGTGGGCAAGGTCATCCCCGCCCTGAACAAGAAGCTCACAGGCATGGCCTTCCGGGTGCCAACCTCGGATGTCTCCGTGGTGGACCTCACGGTGGAGCTCAACAAGGAAACCACCTACGAGGCCATCTGCGCCGCCATGAAGGCCGCCTCCGAGGGCCCCATGAAGGGCGTGCTGGGCTACACGGACCAGAAGGTGGTCTCCACGGATTTCCGGGGCGAGAGCTGCACATCGGTCTTCGATGCCGAAGCTGGCATGGCCCTGGACGGCACCTTCGTGAAGGTGGTGTCCTGGTACGACAATGAGTGGGGCTACTCCAGCAAGGTACTGGAGATGGTGCGGGTCATTTCGAAGTAGAACGGCAATCCCAGCCTCTGATTAACCGCAGAGGACGCAGGGGGCGCAGAGAAAAGAAGGTGTTTCTCTGCGCCCCCTGCGTCCTCTGCGGTTGAGTCTTTTCTCGGGTGTTCCTCGATATGCTGAGATCACTCTCGGAGTCGCGCATGTTCAAGCCCTTCCTGCTGCTGTCAGCTCTGGCTCTGGTGACGATGGGGCTTCCAGCCCAGGCTCAGAGCCTGACAGTGTCCACCGCTGCGACGGAACTGCCCACGGGGGCGCGCTGGCTGCGGCACTTCAACGAGGATCTGCTCCCCTTCTGGAACTTGCCGGATGCCTGGGGCCAGCCCGAGGGCAACTTCCCCACCTTCCGGGGCAATGATGGCCGGGCGGTGGACTGGGCCAAGCCCCCGGAGGAGCTTTCCGACGGCCCTGGCTGGATCAAGGCGGAGTTCGGCCGGGACTATGTGCGCATGAAGTCCCGCCAGACCTACTTCTACGGCGTGGCCTACCACCTCACGGGAGATCCCCGCATGTTGGAATTGGCCCGCGCTGGTGCGACCTTCATCCGCACGAAGGGCATCGACCGCAGCACGGGCAGCGCCGTCTCCTACTGGGAAAAGGGACTGCCCAAACCCGAGCTGCTGGCCCGCAGCAGCCAGGACCTGGCCTATGCGGAGTTGGGTCTGGCGATGTACTACTACCTCACCCGGGATGAAGCGGTGCTGCGCGACATCCAGAAGCTGAAGCAGCACATCTTCTCCCAATACTGGAACCCGGCCTGGAAGGGCCTGCGTTGGGTCGTGAAGGAAAACGCCGATCACGAAGAGCAGCGTCAGGAACTGGTGGCCCAACTGGACCAGGTCAACGCCTACCTGCTGCTGTTGACCCCCATCCTGCCACCCCGCGCGCGCAAGGCGTGGACCGTGGACCTGCAGCTTCTGGCTGAGGTGATGGTGAAGGACTATCACGAGGCGGACCGGCACCTCTTCTGGGGCACCATCCACGACGCCAAGCAAAAGCGCCTGGGCGCTCGGCACGTGGACTTCGGGCACACGGCCAAGGCCTACTGGATGCTGGAACGCATCGGCCTCCTCACCAAAGACCAGGCCTTGGTGGACCTGGCCACCACCGGCGCCGCCGCGGTACTGAAGCAGGCCTACCTGCCTGACTCGGGCACGTGGGGTTCGCGCCTGCGCCCCGATGGCAGTGTGGACTCAGGCAAGGAGTGGTGGATCTATGCGGAGCTGGATCAGCTCAGCGCAACTCTGGCGCTGCGAGATCCAGCCAAAGCCGCGCCCCTTGGGCGCACCGCAGACTTCTGGTTCCGGCGCATGGTGGACCCCGTGGGCCACGAGGTCTGGGGCGGGGCCGGTGGTCCCGACTTCGAGCCCTACCAGGGCCCCAAGATCCACCAGTGGAAGAGTGGCTACCACTCCGCCGAGCACGCACTGGTGGGCTACCTTACGGCTCAGGCCCTGCACGGTGAGCCAGCCACCCTCTACTTCGCCCCACCCAGTGCCAAGGCTCTCCTGCGGCCCTACTTCTTCGAAGGCAAGGCCACCGTGCTCAGCACGGCACCGCTGCCAGGCTTTCCCGGCCATGTGAAGGTCCAAGCCAGCTTTACGGACCTGAAATAGGGGTTCTGTTCAGGGCTTGCGCAGGATCGCAGAGGTGAAAGGTTGCAGGGTCACGGCGGTGCCGATCACGGACACACCTGTGGGGGACGCGATGGAGGTGAGGCCCGCCTTGGCGCCATCAGCCAGTAGCGCCGAACCACCCAGGTCCACATCCGCAGTGAAGGTCTTGGCCGTAGCATCGGCATTGTGGAAGACATAGTAGGCGGTGAGATTCGTGGCCACGGCCTTGTAGCCGAAAGCCAGCGTGGTGGTGCCCACGCCTACAGGCGGGATGGCCGTGAGGTTGGCGGCGCGGTTAGCGTCCGGCAACCGGAACGCATCGGTACTCTTGCGGATGGCCGTGAGGCCCTGCACGTAGCTGTACAGCAGGTAGCCATTGCTGGTGGTAGCGTAGTTCGTGAAGTGGCCACTGATGGGGTCGCTGGAGTAGACATTGGCCCACTTCACCATGTTGATGGCATCCGAGGCGTTGTAGGAGTTGTCCACGAAGGAGCGGATGCTGTTGGACTTGGTGTTGGCGTAGCCGCCGGTCGTCTCCTTGGTGCGGAACATCTCGTCACCCGCGTGGATGAAGGCCAGTCCCTGGGAAGTCAGCAGCACCGCATAGCCCACCTGAGCCCGCTTCAGGATGACCCCGTCATCGTAGGCTATCTTGGTGGCGTTGGTGGCCATGGCTAGCACATCATAGAGGCAGAGGTTGTCGTGGCAGGTGAGGTAGCTCACGACGTTGTTGGTAGAACCGGGGGCGAAGGTGGGGCTGGTGTTGGTGGGCAGTCCGGCGATGTTGGCGAACAGGTTGGCAGGATTCTGGGCGGAGCCAGTCAGGAAGGCAGGTGCCCCATCGTTGGGATAGCCGTTCTTGAAGATCTGCCGGTAACTGTCCGAGAACATGGCCACGTTGAGCCCCTTGAACTGGGCTGAGGCGCTCTGGTCCGCGCCCGCGATGGGATCGCCGTTGTAGTCCGTGGCACCACCGCTGTAGAAGCCATTCCAGCCTTCGCCCAGGAAGACCACCTTGGGGTTGAGGGCCGCAGCCGCGGCATAGGCGTCCTTGACCGTCTGGGTGTCCAGAACCCCCATGAGGTCGAAGCGGAAGCCATCCACCTTGTACTCACTCACCCAGTGGACGATGGAGTCCATGATGAGCTTGCGGACCATCTTGGCCTCGGACTTCACATCGCGGCTGCCGGCGCCGTTGTTGCTGGTGCTGCGATAGAGGTAGGACTGGAGGCCCGAGTCCCCCAGCACTGCGTTATTGGCCGTGTGGTTGTAGACCACGTCCAGGATGACGCCCATGCCCTGCTTGTGGATCTCGTTGACGAGGGTCTTCAGCTCATTGATCCGGGCCGTTGGGCTCGTTGGCGAGGCGGAGTACATGCCCGTGGGGGTGAAGTAGTTCTGGGGATCGTAGCCCCAGTTGTAGTTGGCCCCGGAGGTGATCCGCACATCCAGTTCCCGGGTGCCGATCTTGGTCTGGTCGTAGGTGTAGTTTTCGAGGGGGCAGAGCAGCTGCACGTGAGTGACGCCGAGCTTCTGGATGTGGGGCAGCAGGTCCACCAGGCCCTTGTAGGTGCCCCAGGTGTGGCCGGAGGCAAAGCCGGTCAATGCTGGATCCACGGTGAGGTCCCGCACGCCAGCCTCGTAAACGATGGCATCCCGGTTGCCACTGAAGGCATAGGGGCTCGCGGCGCCGCTGGCATCCTTCATGGCTGAGCCATCGAAGAAGTAGGAGCTGCCCGCATAGGCGGTCCACCCGCTGTCTGGCCCGGTGCTCGCGGGGTTGACGATGGCCCCCTTGCCGATGGTGTCGCCGCTGATGGTGGCGCCGTTGGCGTGAACCCACTGGGCCATGGACTTGGCGTAGGGATCCAGGACGAATTCGCCACCCACTTTGTAGACGTAGAAATTCTGGCTGGGCAGGGCCACCGAGCCCGTGCTCCAGACGCCACCACTGCCGCGGGTCATGGCGAGGGTGCCGGCAGGGGCGCTCAGGGAATCGCTCCAGGCCGAATACAGGTTCACCGTGACGGAACTGGCGTTGGGGTTCCAGTAGTTGAAGGTCACATTGGCGCCGCTGACCAGAGCGCCCAAGGCCGTGCTGGGCACCTTGAAATACGCGGGGTCTGCCGGTGGGGTCGAGTTGGCATCGGTGTCGATGTTGACGGCGGGAGGCGTGGGAGTGGAGCTGCTGCTGCCCCCTCCACCACCACAGCCAAGGAGGGCCAACATGCCTGCGCTCAGGGCAAAAATTGTAAATCGGGACATGCGCACCTCCTTGGTAGGTCGATTCACAGCGGGGTGATTACCGGGCGCTGCGCTTGTACATCCGGGTGTAGTACTCCTCCAGCATGCGCTGGACGCCGAAGGCCTCCCGGGTGCTGCGGATGGATTCCACCATCATGTCCACCCAGGCCTCGTGGCGGTCGTAGTAGGTGGGCAGCACTTCCTCCGCCAGCACCTTCTTGAAGGCCTTGAAGTCGTGCTTGTCGAGGACCGCTTCATCCTCACTTTCGAAGCCGTCGCCGAACTGCCAACCATTCACACCGTGATTACAGGCCTCGGGCCACCAACCGTCCAGGATTGACAGGTTCAGAGATCCGTTCATCGCGGCCTTCATGCCGGAAGTGCCAGAGGCCTCCTTGGGACGGCGCGGATTGTTGAGCCACACGTCAGAACCCCGGGTGAGCATGCGCCCAATCTCCATGTCGTAATTCTCCAGGAACACGACGCTGTTCGGGTACCGCTTGGTCATGTCGAGAATGTTTTCGACGATCTTCTTGCCGTTGTCATCCAACGGGTGGGCCTTGCCGGAGAACACGATCTGCAACTTGCCGCTCTTGAGGAGGGGCTCGATGAACTTGCGGTCCGTGAAGATGAAGTTGGAGCGCTTGTAGGGGGCGGCCCGGCGGGAGAAGCCGATGAGCAGCTTGTCTGCATCCAGCTTCACGCCCGTACGGCCCTCCACGAACTGGATGAGCTTCTTCTTGTTGTCCATGTGCGCCTTCCAGAGCGCGTCCTTGGCCTTCTTGGAACCGGCACAGACCGCGCCCAGATCCAGCATGCGCGGGTCCACCCATGTGGGGAGGTGGATGGCGTTGGTGATGCCGATGATCTCACTGCGCCCTGAGATGTTCTTCCACATCTTGTTGGAGGTGACCCGGTGCAGGTCCGCCACGGCGTTGGAAATGCGGGACAACCGAAGGGCGCCCACCGTCATATTGAAGGGGCTGCCGCCCAGCTGTTTGAGCTGGGCCTTGGTCAGGCCCAGGTTGGCGCCGAGATACATGAAGCGGTCGATGGGGTGGGACTCATTGCCCTGCACGATGGGCGTGTGGGTGGTGAAGACCACCTCCTCCCGGGTCTTCGCCCAGGCGGCCTCGAAGGTGGCGCCCTTGGCCATGCGCTGGTGGATCAGTTCGAAGCCCGCGAAGAGCGCGTGTCCCTCGTTGAAGTGATAGACATCTGGCTTGATGCGCAGGGCCTGCAGGGCCCGAACGCCGCCGATGCCCAGCACCATCTCCTGCGCCACCCGCTCCTCACCGAACCAGCCGTAGAGCTGCCCGGTGATCCACCTGGATTCGCCGTCGTTCTCCTCGATATCCGTGTCCAGCAGGTAGAGAGAGTCCACGCCGAAGGAATTCACACGCCAGACCTTGATCTTCACGGGCTTGCCCTTGATCTCGATCTCCACCAGGACGCCCGTATCCTCAAGGAACTCGTGGTCGCCGCTCTTGTAGGCGTCATAGACCTTGCCGGTCCCGGCATCCACCATCTGTTCGCCGTAGCCCTGCTTCCAGCGGATGCCGATGCCCACCAGGGGGTAGCTGTGGTCCTTCACACCCTTGAGGTAGTCTCCAGCGAGAATGCCGAGGCCCCCCGCGTAGATCTTGAAGGGGCTGTCGAGGGCGTATTCCATGCAGAAATACGCGACCTTGGGCAGTTTCTTGGTGGACATGGAGGCTCCTTCGTCGTGGGCACTGCTCCCCATTCCTGTAGAACGGGGAGTTTGAAAATGATCTCGAAACTAGGGTTTGATGCGCTCTAGGAGGACGTAGCCATCGGCCTGGAGGCTGACCTTCCCGGCGGCCACGATGGCAGAGCGGCCGGTGTAGGCGTCCTGGAGGGTCTCCCCGTCTGCAAAGGCGCCGGCGACGGTGAGGCTCACGGGGCCCTTGGCGCCCATGGCCACAACCACCCGGTCACCACTGACGGGTTCGATGCGGCTGAAGGTGTAGGGGACCTCGCTCAGTTGCTTGTGCTCGCCATTGGCCAGGGCCCGGTGACGGGACCGGAAGGTGCCCAGCTTCCGCCAGTGCTCCAGAACATTGGAATTGGGGCTGGACCAGTTCATATCCGAGCGGGTGGCTTGCTGTTTGTCGGTGCGGGGCGCGATGCCTTCGGGGCGGGCGGTCTCGTCGCCGTAGAAGATCTGCACGCCGCCGGGAGCCAGCAGGAGGGCGGCGCCAGCCTCAATGAGGTGACTGCGGTCCAGCAGCTCGGTGTCGTGGGAGGAGATGTAGTTCAGCATGTGGACGGGCTTGCCGGCCTGGGCCTGGGCATAGCTGCGGAAGAGCTTCTCGGGCTTGGTGAAACCCTCCTCCTGCTGCTGGAAGTCGAAGTTGATCATGGCGTCGAAGCCGGAATCGATCAGCTTGCTCCGCGTGGGGCCCACGCCCCAGTACTCGCCCACCATCCAGAAGGGCGCGTCATCCACCTTGCGGGTGGGGTTCTTGGCCTTGAACTCTGCCAAGGCCTTCAGGGCTTCGGCCTTCAGGGCCACCCAGGCCTCAGGCTCCACGTGCTTCACGGTATCGGCCCGGAAGCCGTCGATGCCGTAGTCGCGGACCCACCGGGTGAGCCAGTTGATGAGGTAGCCCCGCACGGTGGTGTTGGGCAGATCCACGGCCTTGGTGTCCGCCTTGGCCTTCAGGAACTTCGGCAGCGTTACGAACTCCGTGCTCTCCGTGCGGAAGTCCGGCAGGTAGGCCAGCTGCATGGTGAGGTCGTCACGACCTCCATCCATGTAGCCCGGCAGGCCAGCGCGCACCCAGGGACGGCCCCACCAGTCCAGGAACTTGAACGAGTTGTAGTCGATGTAGTTGTGGTAGTTCCGCAGGAGGTTGGCGTCCTTCTCGGAATCGGGCCACAGGATGTCGATCTTAAAATCTTTGGCAGTCTGGATGTCCAGGTAGCCGGGGTGGTTCATGACGATATCGAAGAGGACCCGGATGCCCTGGCCATGGGCTGTGTCCACAAACTCCCGCAGCTCCTCGGGAGTGCCCATGTTCTGGTCCAACACCGTGTAGTCCAGGGCGTAGTAGCCGTGGTAGGCGTAGTGTTTGAACTCCTTCTGGCCGCCCTGCACCCAGCCATGGATCTGCTCGTAGGGTGCCGTGATCCAGATGGCATTCACACCGAGCTGCTGGAACCAGCCTTCCTTGAGCTTAAGGGTCAGGCCTTTGAGATCGCCGCCATGGAAGGTGCCCACGTCATCCTTGGGCGCCTGTTCCCGCTGCCGCCCATAGGCGTGGTCGTTGGCGGGGTTGCCGTTGTAGAACCGATCCGTCACCACGAAGTAGACGATGGGGTTTTCGGCGAAGGTGCCTGGCACGGCGACGGGCTTGGAGGCCGCCACGGGTGCCTGGGCCCAGGTGGAGAGGCTGGCCGCGAGAAGGCCCGCGGCCAGGCAGATGGCGCGGAGGGGTTTGGTGAAACAGGCATGGGGCATTGACAGACTCCGCGGTGATTCGGACCAGGTACTGCACCGCCCCAGGGGCAGGGCCCCTGGGGCGGCTCAAACAATTACTTCTTGCAGACGTGGTCCTTCAGGGCCTCTTCCTTGGAGAAGTAGATGGCGCGGTCATTGGTGACGACCCAGATGGCCTTGTGGGCATTGCCGTCAAAGGCCATATCCTTGGCGCCCTGCTCCTTGATGTCACCCTTGTGGATGATGTAGTTCACCTGGGCCTTGGAGCCGGTCTTGAACTCCTCCAGGTCCGCGTGCCAGTAGACGCCAAAGTCGTTGGTGCCCGTGGGCTTCATGGGATTGGGCCATTCGATGTCGGGCAAGGGCATGTTGGGGCTCTTCCAGAGATGCACACCCCACTTGTCATACTTGCCATCGCAACGGTGGTAGTTGATCTCGATCTTCCCTTCCGGCGGGGCGGCCAGGGCAGGCGAGATGGCGAGAGCGATCACGGCGATCGCCTTGAGGAAGGTCTTGCAGAGGCTCATGCGTGACTCCTGGGTGGAAGATGGGGGCGAAGGCCCCCGAGGTGGAAAAGCTCAGCCCTTGTTGGCGCCGGAGGTGAGGCCGGAGATCATCCACCGCTGGGCGAGGATGAACACGGCGGAGATGGGCAGGCCGGACAGGATGGCCGCCGCGGCGAAGTCGCCCCAGAGGTACTTCTGGGCGTAGAGGAACTGTTTGGAACCCACGGCCAATGTCAGGTTCGGCTGGGTCCGCAGCAGCACGGAGGCCTGGGGGTACTCGATGATGGCGCCGATGAAGGCCAGCAGGAACACCACCACCAGGATGGGCAGGGACATGGGCAGGAGCACCCGCCAGAATGCCTGCCAGGGCGTGGCGCCATCCACGATGGCCGCCTCCTCGATCTCCACGGGGATGGTTTCGTAGAAGCCTTTGATGGTCCACACATGCAGGGCAATGCCGCCCGAGTAGGCCAGCACCAGGGCCCAGTGGCTGTCGATACCCAGGAGGGGGAAGGCGTGGCCGATGCGGGAGAAAATCGCGTGGATGGCAATTAGCGCCAGGATTGTGGGGAACATCTGCATGAGCGTGAGCCCCAGCAGAGCGGACTTCTTGCCCACGAAGCGCATGCGGGCGAAGGCATAGGCGGCCGTGGTGGAAAGGAAGAGTGCCACCGTGGCCGAAGCCGTGGCCACCTTCACGGAGTTCCAGAGCCAGCGCAGCACGGGCAGATCCGGGGTGATCATCTGCCCGTCGGGTCCCGGGGTCGGGATGCCCAGGGCGAAGCGCCAGTGCTCCAGGCTGATGGTCTCGGGGATGAGGCTGCCGGTGGCGAAGTTGCCCGGGCGGAGTGAAATGGCCACCACGATCAGGAGCGGGAAGATGACCAGGGCACAGAGGCCGATCATAAACACATGGGCCGCGACTACGCGCCAGCGCTGGGATTTGTCGATGACGATCGCCATGCTTGTCCTCCTCAGCGCCTGTCGTCTTGGGTGATGTTGGTGGCCCGGATCTGGATGATGGAGATGACCGCCACCATGAGGAAGATCACCGCCGAGATGGCCGCGGCCAAACCGAACTGCTGTCCCGAATCCTCGAAGGCGATGCGGTAGGTGTAGGTGGCCAGAAGGTCCGTGGTGCCTGCGGGGAGGCTGGTGTTCAGGATGTCGGGCCGGCCTCCCGTGAGCAGGTTGATGAGCACGAAGTTGTTGAAGTTGAAGGCAAAGGACGAGATGAGCAGGGGCGTCAGGGGCCTGATCACCAAGGGCAGGGTGATCTTGAAGAAGTTGGTGAGAGGCCCCGCTCCCGCCACGGCCGAGGCCTCGTAGAGGTCTGGCGGGATGGCCTTGATGAGGCCCATGCAGACCACCATCATGTAGGGGAAACCCAGCCAGGTGTTGACGATCAGGATCATGCTCTTGGCCAGGAAGGGATCTGAGAACCAGGAGGGCTTTAACCCGAAGAGGCCGTGGAGGATCAGGTTGATCTCACCAAAATTGGCGTTGAAGAGGCCCTTGAAGACCAGGATGGAGATGAAGCCTGGGATGGCGTAGGGCAGGAAGAGCATGAGCCGATAGACGCTGCGGAAGCGGAGGGCCTCCCAATTCAGGAGCACCGCCAGCACCATGCCCAGACTCACGGTGAACAGCACCGACAGGAAGGCGAAGGTGACGGTCCAGACGAAGATCTGCAGGAAGGGTTCCCGGATGGCCGCGTCAGTGAAGATGCTGAAGTAGTGTTTCCAGCCGATGTCCACCTGGAAGCCCGGATCCACCGGATCCCCTGAGGGTGTCTCATAGAAGCCGGTTTTCATGTTCGGGCGCAGGAGGCTGCCGTCCTGATGGTTGGTGAGGCTGCCGTCAGGGTTCCGGGTGTACTGCTGCTTCGACGGTGCGAACTCCCGCAGGCCCGTCATGCGCACTTGGTTCCCGTCAGGCATCTTCACGGTGATGCCCTTGAGAAAGGCCTGCTGCTCGATGAGGTCCTTCATGGGCATCTCGTCGCCCATGAGTGGGATTCCCAAGGGTTCGGCCTTGATCGTGAGGGGTTTCTCGGGGCCCAGGGTGATGGGTTCGCTGACGAAGACTTTGCCGCTCTCGGCATCTTCCAGACGCAGGCGCCACCGGCGCCCATCCGCGTGCAACTCCGAGGTGTAGGTCGCTCCCTCGCCCCGGTAGGTCTCTTCCAGTAGGTACTGGGTGGACCGCTGGAAATTGAGCAGGTTCTTGGAGCTGTAGTTCGAGAACCCAATGCGGATGGTGTAGAGCATGGGGAAGACGACAAAGATCAGGGCCGCACCGATTCCAGGAAACAGGTAACGATAGGCGTAGGTCTTCGAGGAGGTGTAGATCCAGAGGAAGCAGGCCAAGGTGACCAGCATGATGCCGGCCAGCAGGCTTTCCCCAGTGGCGTAGACCTGAGTCACCACCAAGAGCCCCGCCAGGCCCACGAGGATCATGAGGACGGGGTGCAGAAAACGTTGCAGGACCTTGGGCATGCGCATGGGGTGATCCAGTACTCGAGTCGGGGATATCCCGGCAGGCGGGACGGGCCATCAGGCCCGCCCCGCGCCGGTAGGTGCTACTACTTCAGGATGCGCTTGGCAGCGGCATCCAGGGCTTCCTTGGGGGTCTGGCGACCCTCGGTCATGTTGTTCAGGGCCGAGACCATGGAGGCCCAGAAGCGCCCCATCTGGGGGTTGTTAGGCATCACCACGCCGTCCTTGGCGCTGGCCATGGAGACCTGGATGAAGGGGTCGTTCTTCATCTTGGCGAAGACCGCCTTGTTGGCAGGGGCGCCGATGGCCACATCCGCGTTCATGGTCTCGAGGCCCTTCTGCGTCAGCATGGCGTTCTCAATGAACTCGCGGGCGATGTCCACGTTGCCGGCGCCGGTGGCGGCCTTGGTGATCATGGCGCCCAGGTAGCCCACGAAGGGCGAGGCGGCCTTGCCACCCACGCTGGGGATCTTCGCCACGCCGAAGTTGATCTTCGCCTTCTTGAGGTTGTCCCAGGCCCAGGGGCCGCTGATCATCATGCCGAGCTTGCCCTGCGCCATTTGGGATTCCATGTCCGCATAGGAGGCGCCCTTGGGCATGACACCCTCCTTCACCAGGCGCGTCAGCATCTCGGCGCCCTTGAGGGCCCCGGCGTTGTTCACGCCCGTGTCCTTGGGGTCGTAGGTGCCGTCAGCCTTCATCTTGAAGGCATAGCCACCATTGGCGGCCAGCATCGGCATGGTGAAGTAGGTGTTGGTGTAGTCCCACAGGATGGCCTTCTTGCCCTTGGCGACCATGGCCTTGTCCATGGCGAAGATCTCTTCGAAGGTCTTGGGAGGGGTCTTCACCAGGGCCTTGTTGTAGATGAGGCTCACGGCCTCGATGGCCACGGGGTAGGCCCAGACCTTGCCCTTGATGGTGAAGGCCTGCCAGGCGGTGGCATCGATGTCCTCTTTGATCTTTTTGCCCGGGGTCACGGCGTTGATGACACCAGCCTCGGCCCACTCGCCCACGCGGTCGTGCGCCCACATCCAGATATCGGGGCCCTTGCCCTCTTCTGCGGCCGCCTGGAACTTGCCGGGGGCGTCTTCGGGGTGCTCGACTACGACTTTGACGCCGGTCTTCTTGAAGAACTCGTCGCCCACCTTCTGGAGTCCGTTATAGGCCTTGTCGCCATTGATCCAGATGAGCAGCTTGCCCTTTTCGGCAGCCCGGGCGGTCATACAGGCCCCCGCGACCAGGGTCAGGGCGGCAGCGGTCACCAGCTTGCTGAGGATGGATGTCTTGCTCACGTCAGTCTCCTTTTGCGTGGCCCGCAGGCCCAGTGGAACGGTTGGAAGGCGCCTAGGCGATCCGTGGGAGGGTCCGGTCATCCGCGCCGAAGAGGTAGCAGCGCTGTGCCGGGAAACAGAGATGAGCCTCGTCGCCCATGTGGAGGGGATCCTCGGGTTGGGCCTTCACTGTCAACTGCCCAGCGCCGCCCGGCGAATCCACGTAGAGGAAGACTGTGTCGCCCAAGTGCTCGGCTACGCGCACCGCCGTGCGGGCCCGGCCCTCGCCGCCGGTGCGGGAGGCCTCCAGGTGCTCGGGACGGATGCCCAGGATCAGCGCCGCGCCGACCGCCTGCCCCGTGGCATCAACCGCCACGGCCACAACGGTGCCGTCTTCCAACCGGACCGTGGCCCCGGTGGGCGCAGCTGAAATCAGAGTGCAGGGCAGGAAGTTCATCTTCGGCGAACCCATGAAGCCCGCCACGAAACGGTTGATGGGCGCGTTGTAGAGCTCGAGCGGCGCTCCAACCTGCTCGATGCGGCCCTGGTTCAGCACCACGATGCGGTTGGCCAGGGTCATGGCCTCCACCTGGTCGTGGGTAACGTAGACCATGGTGGTGCGAAGGTCCGCGTGGAGCCGAGCCAGTTCGACCCGCATCTGGACGCGCAAGCCTGCGTCCAGGTTGGACAGGGGCTCGTCAAAGAGAAAAACGCCGGGCTTTCGAACGATGGCCCTGCCGATCGCCACCCGCTGACGCTGCCCCCCCGACAGCGCCTTCGGACGTCGATCTAACAGAGCTTCGATCTGGAGGATCTGGGCGGCCTTTTGGACCGCGTCCGCCACCTCCACCTTCGAATGCCCGGCGAGCTTGAGACCGAAGGCCATGTTTTCGGCCACGGTCATATGGGGATAGAGGGCATAGCTCTGGAAGACCATGGCGATGCCCCGCTTGGAGGGGGGAATGTCGTTCATGGGTACGCCGCCAATGAGCAGTTCCCCGCTGGTGATCTCCTCCAGGCCCGCGATGCAGCGCAGGAGGGTGGACTTGCCGCACCCCGAAGGGCCCACGAAGACGATGAACTCCCCGTCCTGGATCTCCAAGTCGACGCCATGGAGAATCTCCATGTCACCGAAGGACTTGCGCAGCGCTTTGAATTGGAGGTTGGCCATGGGGGAATCCGGGGTGGAGTCTGATGGAATAGGCTGCAGGAGGTGAGGCTCGGTCAGGGCAGGTCGCCATGGAGGGTGGTCTGGAAGCCGTTGCCCGCCAGGTAGAGCACGCGCACACCAAAGGGAGGGATCGCGGTCGCAGTATAGGCGTCCCCGGCCAGGGCCGACACACCCTTGAGGTCACCCAGGACGGCCTGGACAGGGGCCCCGGCTGCAACGCCCTTGCTGCTGAGCCCGGGGACCACCACGGTCTGGGCCGCGGCACTGAGGTTGGCCACCACCAGTACCCGCTCGGTGCCCGCAGAACGGAGGTAGGCCAGGGCCTTGCTGGGGCCGACATCTGTGGTCAGGGTCTGGTAGGCACCGCGCAGGGCGGGGTAGGCCTTGCGGGCCTGGATGAGGTAGCGGCACCAGCTAAGGATCGATTCGGAATCCGTGGTCTGAGCGCTCACGGCCCCCCAGTCCATGGCCTTGCGCAGGTTCAGGTCGGTGCCCGAGGCGCCGAGCATGCCCACTTCGTTGCCGTAGTAGATGATGGGCGTACCTGGGGAGAGGAGGTTCAGGGCTTCGGCCAGGATGATCTTGGGCTTGCTGGCGGCGTACTGAGTCCCGGGCCTTGAGATCAGGTTGTCGTGGTTGGAATCGAAGGAGGCCGCCCGGTACCCACTGGGGTAGGTGGCCTGCTCCAATTCCCAGAGAGAACTCAACTGAGTGGCGTCCCCTTTGCTGATGGCGTTGTAGGTAGCCCAGGGGGCGCTGAAGTCCAGGGCCATGTGGAACTCGTTGTGGCCGTTGCCGTAATAAGGCGCCACGCCGGAGGCATCGTTGGTCCAGGCTTCGGCGATCATGACCTTGGCGCTGTGCTTGGCCAGGTCACCGCCCGGATGGGGATGGAGATCCCCGGTGTTGTATTCGTCCAGGAGGGCGCGGAAGCCCTGCAACTGGGTGTGGGTGTCCGGCTGATCCGCCTGTTGGCCGGGGCCGGTCTCACAGAGGTAGCGCACGGCGTCCACGCGCATGCCATCAAAGCCCCGGTCGAGCCAGTAGCTCTGGACCTTGCGCATTTCAGACTGCACCGCCGGGTTGTACCAGTTCAGATCCGCCAGGCTGTTGGTGTTGAAGGAGGTGTAGAAGTAGCCGGAGGTCCCGCTCATCCAGACATCCGAGGGTGTACCGCCCCCCCAGGGCAGACCCCAACCCGCAGGCTGGTTCGGCTTCCAGATGTACCAACTGTCCCGCGTCGCAGACTGGGTGAACCAGGCGTGCTGGGTGGATGTGTGGTTAGGGACATAGTCGAAGAGGATCCGCATGCCCCGGGCATGGACCGCATCGATGAGGGATTTCAAGTCCGCCTTGGTGCCAAAGCGATCGTTCACGGCGTAGTAATCCGTGGTGTCGTACCCGTGCATGTTGTCGCCCTTGTAGGCGCACTCGAAGACGGGGGAGAGCCACAGGGTGGTCACACCGAGGTTCTGAAGGTAGTCCAGCTTGGACTGGAGTCCGGGCAGATCACCGATGCCGTCGTTGTAGACGCCATCCGAGAAAGCCCGGACCCAGACCTGGTAGATCACCGCGTCGTTGTACCAGCCGGGAGCGTTCTCCAACTGCTGGCCGGGCGCGATGGTCGTCGCATCCGTAGGGTAGTGGAAGCTGCTGGCATCCGCCTTGGGCCCACTGCAGCCCAGCCCGGCCACCAGGAGGGAGGCCAGCAGGGTGGTGCCGAGAGCCGAGCGGAGTTTCACAGCTTGTCCTTTATGACTTCAGCCAGGAAGCGGCCCGTCCCGGAGGACGGGCCGTTCTGTCAGGCAGCTCTTACCACCAGGCCTCAACCTGGGCGCCGAAGGTCATGCCCTGCATGGCGGTGCCGAACTGGCCTTCACCCACCTTGTTCCAGTTGTTGGCGTTCTTGTTCCAGTCCGCGCGTGTGGCGAAGAGACGGATGACCGGGCGGCTCCAGAAGGAGGCCTGGGGGCTCCACTGCAGGGCCACGGTGTTCTTGAGCAGCTTGCGGGACTCGGTCTCGTTGTCAAACTTCAGCTGATCGAGGCCGATCTCGTAGGCCACGCTGAAGTGCTTGGTGAAGAAGTAGACGGGACGGACACCGGCAGAGGTCCAGGCATTGGTGTTCCCCTTCATGCTGCCCTTGCCGTCCTGCTTGCGGTACTGGACAGTGCCTTGCATTTCGAGGTTGGCCATGGGCTTGATGTAGAAGACATCCATGACCTGCCACCAGGTGTTCTCGGTCTTCACATCGGGGTTGTACCAGTTCCAGAAGGTGGAACCATTGCCGTAGGTGGCATAGACGCGGTTGTCGCCGCCCATGAAGCCAGCCTGGTTGATGATGACGTTGAACTGGGTGCCCTTGTTGTCGTTGGAACCAACAACCGCCGTGCCGCTCTTGTTGCTGGCGTCGTTGTACTGGATGCCGAGGATCAAAGACCCGCCCGACCAGGGAAGCTTGATGTCAGAGAGGCGCAAATCGTGGGAGCCCACGATGTTGTGGCCGGCCCCGCCCACCCACTGGCTGTAGGGATTGACCGCGCCTGCGATGGCGCCGTTGTTCCAGTTGCTGCTAATGTTGCCCGTGTCGTGCTGGATGTAGGCGTAGTGCAGCTTGGCGCCGCCCAGGTCGATGTTCTCGATGCCCACGCCGTCGCCGCTGTTGTTCCAGTACCACTGATCGCGCATGTGCAGGTCCTGGCGCATGTAGAAGCGGCGGCCAGCCCAGAGGGAGGCATCCTTGAACGCGCCCGTGGTGCCGAAGATGCCCGTGGCCTCGCCCCAGGCTTCCCGGATCCAGATCTGCTGGTTGGGGTTCGCGAGCTTGCTGTTGTCCACATTGCCGCCAGCGTCGGTGGACGCGTCACGCACCTGGTAGTACTCGCGGAAGGCGGGGCGGAAGTGCAGCTTGAAGCTGGTGGTGCCCTTTTCGTAGGCGCGCACATCGACGGCCAGCTCAAGATAGTTGTCGGTCTCGTTGCCGAGACGGTAGCCGGGGCCGCCTGTGGGGCTGCCACCGGTGTTGGCGAGGAAGAAGGAGACCTGCTCGCCGCCGTTGGAGGAGCGGCCGACGCCGGCGCGCGTGTAGCCGTGGATTTCGACGACGTCCTGGGCGAGGAGCGGCCCGCAGACCAGCGCCAGGGGGAGCGCGGCCTTGATGAGGGAGAAGGACTTCATGGTCTTGCCTCCAGAGAGAGGAGCCGCTGAGCGGCAGGTTGGGGGGTTGGGTTCAGGAACAGGCGCATGGTCGTCAGGCCAGGCGGCCAAAGAAGCCTCCCCAGGGGGGGAGGTGAAGCGTCCGGCCTTCGAGTCGGCCGGCATTGAGCCCGTGCCCCGCCATGGGCTGGACGGGTGCGGGAAGGGTGTACTGGGTCTCTTGGGGACTCAGGTTGAAGGCTGCCAGGATCCGCTCGCCATCGGCCTCCCGGCGCAGGGCCAGGATGGGCTCAGGGCTGCGGTAGAAGTGGATTGAGCCGGTGCGTAGTGCCGCAGAAGCCTTCCGCCAGGCCAGGAACTGCTGGTAGAAGTGCAGCACGGAATCGGGGTTCAGGGCCTGGGTCGCCACGGCACGGCTCAGGTGGTCCGGGTACATGGGCAGCCAGGGTTCCACGGTCGAGAAGCCGCCCCAGGGCTGTTCCGTGGTCCAGGGCATCGGGGTCCGGCAACCATCCCGACCCTTGAAGTCCGGCCAGAAGGTTATTCCGTAGGGATCGATGAGGCGGTCATAGGGGACTTCGGCCTGGGGAAGGGCAAGCTCCTCGCCCTGGAAGATGCAGAAGCTGCCCCGGAGGGAACCCAACACAGCCACCAGCAGCTTGGCAAAGGCGGGGTCGTCGATGCCCTTGCCCCAGCGGGTGACGACCCGCACGCAGTCATGGTTGGAGAGGGACCAGCAGCCCCAGCCGCCGCCGGGCCGGATCAATCGCTCATAGTCCTGCACCACGGAGCGGATCCGGGCGGCGCTGAACTCCTCCGTGAAAAGGCTGAAGCCGTAGGCCATGTGGAGCTTGTCGCCATCGGCGGTGTACTCGGCCATGGTGGCCAGGGCCCCTTCGTCACCCACCTCGCCCACACTCATGACGCCGTACTGGTCCATGAGACTGCGGAGCCGCTTCAGGAAGGGCAGGTTCTCGGGCCTGCTCTTGTCGTAGCGGTGAATCTGGCAGCCGTAGGGGTTGCCCTCCTGCACGGTGGACAGCTCCAGCTTGTTGTAGCGGGCGGGGGGATTGTTGCGGAGCTTCCGGTCGTGGAAGTGGAAGTTGCAGGCGTCGAAGCGGAAGCCATCCACGCCACGCTTCATCCAGAAGCCGACCTCCTCCAGCACCTGGGCCTGCACCGCTTCATGGTGGAAGTTGAGGTCCGGCTGGGACTCCAGGAAGTTGTGCATGAAGTACTGGCGACGACGGGGCTCCCAGGACCAGGCAGAGCCACCAAAGACCGACTGCCAGTTGTTGGGGGGCGTTCCGTCCGGCCGGGCTTCCGCCCAGACATACCAGTCCGCCTTGGGATTGGTCCGGTTGGTGCGGCTCTCCTTGAACCAAGCGTGCTGATCCGAAGAGTGGGACAGCACCTGGTCGATGAGCACCTTGAGCCCCAGGCGGTGGGCCTCGGCCACCAGCTGGTCGAAGTCCGCCAAGGTGCCGAAGGTCGGGTCCACATCCCGGTAGTTCGACACGTCGTAGCCGAAGTCCTTCATGGGCGAGGTGAAGAAGGGCGAGATCCAGATGGCGTCCACACCCAGGTCCGCCACATAGGGCAGGTGGGCAGTAATGCCTGGCAGATCCCCCACGCCATCGCCGTTCGTGTCTTGAAAGCTTCTAGGGTAAATCTGGTAGATGGCCGCGCCGCGCCACCACTCCGGGGCAGACTGCACAGGAGTCGACCCGCCCGGGGCAGGCGTGACTTGGGGACTGTCGGAGGCGAGCAAGGGCGACATCGGGCGACCTGGGGAGCGAGGCGTTGCAGGAGAGCAAAAGCAGCATTAATTTGCCAGGATTATGGCGTTGTAAGCGGTTACACGAACAGCGTGGGGCATGTTGAAAACCAGGGTTCATCAGGGTTGGCGTCGTGCAAGGTGAACCGAAGGGCCGTCGGGTCTTGATTGTGTAAGCGGTTACAAGAGGGTCGCAGGTATGGTCGTCCGCCGTTACAAGGCTGTCAAGCGGGTAATCCAACTTTGGTGGGACTTTTTGCCGAAGCTCACAGCTCCGCCTTCATAGCGCGTTTACCTACAGTCAGTTCCAAGTTAGCGGTCTGACACCAGTGGTTCCAGAACGTCGAGAAGCGGTGGACGTTCCACCTCTATGCGGGGACCATGGAGTCTTCTTGGCATCTATTCCGCTGGAACCCAATAGCCATGGCCCTTTATGTTGTTTTGAGGTGATCTTCACGTGATTGCAACCGTTGACAATTCCATCCTGGTGGCCGATGTGGGCGGTACCAACCTGAACCTGGGCCTCCTGGCCCCGGAGGGTGCCCGGTATCGCCTCCTTCACAAGGAGCGCTTCAATACCCAGGCTGAGTCCTCCCTCCTGGAGCCCATCCAGCGCTTCCTCAGCTCGGCCCCCCACCTGCACCCGACCCGCGCCTGCTTTTCCGGGGCCGGTCCCGTCATGGAAGAGCGCATCCACCTCACCAATGCCCCATGGGACATCGATGGTCCCGCCCTGGCGCGAAGCCTGGGGATCCCGGTGCATCTGGTCAACGACTTCACGGCCCTCTCCTGTGGTGTGCTGCAACTCGACCTGAGTGACCCTCAGCAGGTGACAGCCCTTCCCCATGGCGACGGCTCTCTGCCCGCCGCCCAGCCCCACGGGTTGGCCCTGGTGGTGGGGGCTGGCACAGGACTTGGCGTGGGTTTCGTGGTTCCCACACCCCTGGGGCCCCGCGCCTTTCCCAGTGAGGGCGGGCACATCGGCCTGCCTGTCTTCAACGAGGACAGCTTGGCCCTCTGGCGCCACCTAGCCCGGGGCCTGCCCGGCCCTCCCGGCGCCGAGATGGCTGTTTCAGGCCAAGGCCTGGCCAATATCTTCCGCTTCCTACTGGATTCCCGGCGCATCCCCTGGACCGCAGAAGCCACCACCATCCTGGGCCTCCCCACAACGGAGCAGCCTGCGGCCATCACGGCCCGGGCCGATGCAGACCCCGCCTGCGGCCGCACCATGGCCCTCTTTGTGGAACTCTATGCCCGGGTTTGCGCCGAGCTCTGCGCCGTCTTCCTGCCCACCGGGGGGCTCTTCCTCGCGGGGGGGGTCACTGCCAAGAACCGGGAGCACTTCCTGGCCGAAAACCGCTTCATGGCCCGCTTCGAGCAGAACTACCGGGTCCACCTGGACCAGCTCACCCGGCACACCCCGGTCTACCTGGTCCACGACTACAACCTGAGCCTCTTCGGCGCGGCCCAGGCTCCGGACTGCACGCCCTAAACCTCTTCAAATCTGCTATTCCGCATTGACGACCTTCCGGTTGAACGTTATTCATGGGGAGTAGCTTCTTTTAACCCTCTTCTTCCGCCCCGGCCCCCCATGAAGATCACCATCGGCGAGATCGCCAAGCAGGCTGGCGTGTCCACGGGCACGGTCAGCCGGGTGATCAACGGCAAGCCCACCGTGGCCGCCACCACCCGGGCCACCGTGCTGGAGGTCATGAAGAAGCTGGGCTATGAGCCGGATCCCGTGGCCCGGGAGCTGTCCCGTCGCACCAAACACACCCTGGGCATCTGGGTGGGGGCCGGTGAGAACCCGCTCTCGCCCTACTTCAACGTCATCTGGCGGGCCCTGCTGCGGGAGATGCAGCTGCACGCCACCCAGTTTGTGGAACTGCCCGTGGACATCACGGCCGTACGCCGGAAGATGGACGCGGTCCTCATGTTCCACTGCGCGGACATCGACCAGCGCCTGGCCACCCTTTGGCGCCGGGGCGTGCCCGGGGCCCTCATCGGCCACCACCCCGGCATCTCCTGCGTCGCGCCCGATGACATCAACGGCGGTCGCCTGGCGGCCCAGAGCCTCTTGGCCAAGGGCCACCGCGACCTGCTGCACCTCACGGGCAGTGATGAGCACCAGTGGTCCGTGGATCGTGCCGAGGGCTTCCTTCGCGCCGTGGCGGAGCACGTGGGCACGCCTGTGCCCACGGTCTTGCGGGGCGGCAGCTCCGTCCTGGGCGGCTACCGGCTCATGTGGGACGCCTGGCAAAAGGGCCACCGTCCCACCGGCATCTTCTGTGGCACGGACGAGATGGCCGTGGGCGCCCTGGGGGCCCTGGAGGATCTCGGGATTGCCGTACCTGGCGAGGTATCGGTATTGGGCTTCGATGGCCTCGTGGACCTCTACCCAGGCCTGGCCTCCGTGGCCCAGGACATCCCTGCCATCGCCCACGAGGCCGTCACGCTGGCGCTGGGCGCCATCGACCGCGAGGCCATCCGGCACATCACGGTGCCCGTGACCCTCATCGAGGGCCGGACCCTGGGGCCCGCGCCCAAGCGCACCTCGTCGACCAGCTAGGCCTTGCGGCACACCGCGAAGCCCTGAAACCCCTCGCCCTCCCAGCGCAGCGGATGGGGCTGGAAGAGGGCGGTGGTTGAAGCGTCCGCCTCGGCGGAACGGCCCATGATCGCGGGCCAGACTTCGGCTGGTTGCAGCTCTGGCCGGGACTCCGCCAGCCAGTCCCGGTGGAGCACGCCTTCTTCCGGCAGCCAGGAACAGACGGCGTAAATGAGCAGCCCGCCCGGGGCCAGGCGCTCCACCGCGGCCAGCAGCAGGCGGCGCTGGAGGCCCGTGAGCCGGGGGAGGTCGCTGTGGTCCACCCAGGGCCATTCTGGGTGCTTCTGCAGGGTTCCGCTGCCACTGCAGGGGGCGTCCAACAAGATGAGGTCGAAGGTGGCCGCCGTGCTTTCCAGCCAGGCCGCCGCGTCTGCCTGGACCACCTCGGCCTTGACGCCGCGCTGTGCGAGGGTCTGCCGCAGCCGCTGCACCCGGCGGGGGTGAACCTCCAGGGCCGTCAACTCGGCACCGGGATGGCGCAGGGCCAGGGCCGTGGTTTTACCGCCGGGGGCGGCACAGGCATCCAGGATGCGAGTGACGGGCCGATCCCAGGCGTAGGCCAACAGGGCCTGGGAGCTGCGGTCTTGCACCATACCCTCGGCCGCCTCCAGCCAGGGCCGGGGGAAGGGCAGACCCTCCTCCAGGTGCAGGCAGTCCGGCAGCACCGCATCGGGCACCAGGCCCTCGGGCAGCTCCCCGCGCAGACTGCGGAAAGTGGGGCGGGGAGGCTGCTGCAACCGCGCCCACAGGGTCTCGAGTTCCGCCTCGGCCCCATGGGGCGCCAGGGCGGCTTGGAGGGCCCGATCCGCTGCGGGGCTGCGGTCCAGGGCGGCGGGCAGGGCCTCCAGTTCGGCAGCAAGCCCCTGCCGATCCTTGGCGGCACGGCGCAGCAGGGCATTGACGAGACCCTTGTGCGGCACGAAGCCCAGCTCGCGATCCGCGCACAGGTCCACAGATTCGTTCACGGCTGCGTGGTCACTGACACCGGGCAGCCAGGCCAGCTGGGCCAGTCCCATGGCCAGGCTGACGCGGGTACCCAGGGGCACGCCCCGGTCAGGATCCTTCAGCTTGGGCTTCACCCAGGCCTGGAGGCGGCCCCAACGGCGCAGACACAGACCCAGCATGGCCTGAGCCAGGCCGGCGTCCTCGCCGAGGTCCCGGTCCCAGATGTCCGGTACCCGACCGCCCTCTCCGAACACTTCGTGGAGGGCGTGAGCGACGTGGATACGACCCGGTGTCGGCATTACAGCTCCTTGAGGATTTCCGCCTTCTTGGCGTCGTATTCCTTCTTGTCCAGCAGGCCGCGCTTGTAGAGCTCCTGGAGCTTCTGGAGCCGCTCCTCGGGACCGGCCTTGGTGCTGACGGACTGGGCCACCGGCTTCGGCTCGGGCCTGGTCGCGGGCTCGGAGCGGCTCTCTGCCCGGCGCAGGGCCTCCTGCAGGTCGATGGCCTCCCGGCATTCCCGGAGCGCCGTCTGGAAGATGCTGGCGTCGGACTGCATGTCGAGGGCCGTGCGAAGGTAGGGCAGGGCTTCCTCGTAGTGGCCCAGGGCGAAGTGGATGATGCCCACGTTGTAGTGGACCCGGGGATAGTACTTGGGCTTCTGGCCAGGGTCGCGCTTGGCCTGGTCCAGGCCGTCCAGAGCCAGGTCCAGGGCCCCCCGGACGTCGCCGGATCGAAGGCGCTGGTGGGCCTTGGCCATGCCGAAGGTGTCGTCATCGAAGAAGGTCAGCTTCCGCACCTCGCTCCAGGAGAGCAGCATGCGCAAAACCTTCAGCTTGGCGCCATCGAAGGCCAAGCGGCGCACATCCGAATCCCGCGGAAAGGCCGGAAAGCCATCGTACGAGGTATTGGCGAGACTGGGTGCGTCCTCCAGGCGCTGGGCACCAAAGACGCGCCCCGTACTGAGGTCCACCACCTGTACCGTGGCGCTGAAGTCGAGGCTGGTGATGCTGGTGCGCTTGTGGCGGATGGTCTCCTGCTTGGTCTTGGGATCGATACTGCGCTCTTCCTTGCTGGACTGGTTGCGGCTCAGTTCCGAGCGGTTCACGTTCACGATGACGAGCACACTCGGACCCAGCAACTTGCCCAGCTTGGCGATGGTGGCGGGCTCCACGTAGCCGTTGGCCCCCAGTTCCTGCTCCTTGAGGATGGCGTCCAGGTGCCCGCGATCCACCACCTCCACCTGGCGGCTCTGGACCAGGTCCGCCGTGAGGGCATCGGCCAGCTCACGGGAGTTCAGGTCCCGGGAGGGGGCGAAGGCCAGGCGCTCCACCTTGAGCCCCAGCCCTGGGGGGTGCACCAGGGTCACCTCCACCTTGGGGTTGGCGATTTCACTCCAGAACTGGGCCTGGACCGGTACGGCCAGGAGGGCCAGGGCGGCGGGAATGAACAAGCGCATGAAAGCTCCGCAAAGGGCTGTCCAGGCTAGCACGCAGGCTGTGGCATCCTGAGCGCAGGCTTCCCAAGGAGCACCCATGGCCCACAGCTACCCCCTGCAGTTGAAATGGACCGGCAATACCCTCGATGGCACCTACAACCGGAACGCCACCGCCACAAACCCGGGCAAGCCCGGCCTTGCTGTGAGCAGCGCGCCGGAGTTCGCGGGCGACCCCACCCGCTGGAATCCCGAAGATCTGCTGGGCACGGCCCTGGCCACTTGCCACATGCTCACATTCCTCGCCCTCTGCGCCAAGGCCAAGGTCCAGGTGCTGGACTATGAGGACCATGCCGAGGCCATCCTCGACACGGTGGACAAGGTCACGCGCATCACTCAGGTGCACCTGCGTCCCGTCATCCGCGTGCCCCGCGGCACCAGCATGGCCAAGGTCGTGGATCTCTTCGAGAAGGCCCACAAATACTGCTTCGTGGCCAATTCCATCACCTGCGAGGCCGTCATGGCCCCCCGTGTGGTGGAGGTCTAGACCACCCGATGACGAGCTTCTAGCATGCGCTGCCCCTTCTGTGGACACCTCGAGGACAAGGTGGTGGACTCCCGCGAGTCCCGCGAGGGCGACTCCATCCGGCGCCGTCGGGAGTGCCTCTCCTGCTCCCGCCGTTTCACCAGCTATGAGCGGGTGGAGGAAGTGCCCCTGGTGATCCTCAAGAAGGATGGCCGCCGGGAACCCTTCGATCGCCAGAAGCTCATGAAGGGGCTGCTGCTGGCCTGCCAGAAGCGGCCCGTGTCCCTGGCCCGCATCGAGGAACTGGTGGGGGATCTCCAGGCCCGGCTCATGGAGCGCCCGGACCGGGAGATCCGCAGCCGTGACCTGGGCGAGCTCATCATGGATGAACTGAAGGGCCTGGACCAGGTGGCCTACGTCCGCTTCGCCAGCGTGTACCGAGACTTCAAGGACCTGCCGGACTTCGTGCGGGCCTTCGAGGGCCTGGTCCACAAGGAGGCGGCCTCGGGCCGCGCCGCACCCAGTACGGCACCCAGCCCGGCCCTCCGCCCCGTGGCGTCCAAGGCTGAGCCCGCGAAACCACTGGTTCCAGCCCTCTTCCCAGGCGAAACCGTGGATATCGCACCAAAAAAGGGTCGTCGCAAGTAGGGCTACACTGGAGGCTCGAGGTTTCCCTGTGGCCGATGACATTCTCCTGCCCCCATTACCCGAGGAGCAGCCCAAGCTGCCCGAGGAGTTGCCGGTCCTGCCGCTTCGGGACGTGGTGGTCTATCCCTACGTGATCCTGCCCCTGAGCATCAGCCGCGAAAAGTCCATCCGCGCCGTGGACACGGCCCTGGTGGAGAACCGCATGATCCTGCTGCTGTCGCAGAAGCAGACAGAGATGGACAATCCACGGCCCGAGGACCTCTACCAGGTGGGCACGGCGGCCCTCATCATGCGCGTCCTGAAGCTGCCGGACGGGCGCATCCGCGCCCTGGTGCAGGGCCTCCAGCGGGTTCGCGTGGAGTACTTCACTGAGACCGAGAACCTCTTCAAGGCCCGGGTGGAGCCCCTGGCGGAACCCGAATTGAAATCCCCGGACCTGGAGCAGGACGCCCTGCTGCGCAGCGTGAAGCAGACCCTGGAAAAGGCCGTGGCCCTGGGTAAGACCCTGCCCCAGGAGGTACTCGTCATCGCCAGCAACCTGGACAATCCCGGCCGCCTGGCGGACCTGGTGGCCTCCAACCTGGACCTCAAGCTCCAGCAGACCCAGGAAGTCCTTGAGATCGCCCACCCGGGGCTGCGGCTCAAGCGCGTGAACGAGTTGCTGCAGCGCGAGATCCAGCTGCTGGAAGTCCAGCAGAAGATCACCATGGAAGCTCGCGGCGAGATGGACAAGAGCCAGCGGGAATACTACCTCCGCCAGCAGCTCAAGGCCATTCAGCAGGAACTGGGCGAAGGCTCGGAACTGGGCGAGGAGGTCACCGCCTTCCGCGAGAAGCTGGCGAAGATGAAAGTGCCCGAGGAGCCCCTGGTCGAGATCGAGCGCAACCTCAAGAAGCTCGAGCGCATGCACCCGGATTCCAGCGAGACCGCCGTGACGCGGACCTACCTGGAGTGGATGACAGAGCTGCCCTGGGGCCAGACCACCGAGGACAATCTCGACCTGGTGCAGGCCCAGACCGTGCTGGACGAGGACCACTTCGGGCTGGCCAAGATCAAGGACCGTCTGCTGGAATTCCTGGCCGTGCGCAAGCTCAAGCCGGATCTCCGCGGCACCATCCTCTGCTTCGTGGGCCCTCCGGGTGTGGGCAAGACCTCGCTCGGCAAGTCCATCGCCCGGGCCCTGGGTCGGAAGTACTCCCGCATCTCCCTCGGCGGCGTCCACGACGAGAGCGAAATCCGTGGCCACCGGCGCACCTATGTCGGCGCCATGCCCGGCCGCATTGTGCAGGCCCTGCACCAGGTCAAGAGCATGAACCCCGTCATCATGCTGGACGAGGTGGACAAGATCGGCCGCGATCAGCGCGGTGATCCCAGCGCGGCCCTGCTAGAAGTGCTCGACCCCGAGCAGAACCACACCTTCCGGGACCACTACCTGAACGTGCCCCTGGACCTCTCCCAAGTCCTCTTCCTGGCCAACGCCAATGAGTTGGAGCCCATCCACCCGGCCTTCAAGGACCGCATGGAGATCATCTATCTCAGCAGCTACACCTTGGAGGAGAAGCTGGGCATCGCCGAACGCCACCTAGTGCCGAAGCAGCTTGAGAAGCATGGCATTACCGGAAAGCAGCTCAGCATCTCGAAGAGGGCCATCCGCGCCATCATCACGGGCTACACCCGTGAGGCGGGCCTGCGCCAGCTGGAGCGGGAGATCGGCGCGGTCTGCCGCAAGGTGGCCCGCCGGGTGGCCGAAAAGAAGCTGCGCAAAAAGCTGGCCCTGGATGACGCCAGCATCCACGAGCTGCTGGGCCCCGTGAAGCTCCTCCAGGACGAGCGGCTCAAGGCTCCCCGCATCGGCGTGGTCACGGGCTTGGCCTGGACCTCCGTGGGTGGCGACGTGCTCTTTGTGGAAGCCCTCAAGATGCCCGGCAAGGGGCAGCTGATCCTCACCGGCCAACTGGGCGACGTCATGAAGGAGAGCGCCCAGGCAGCCCTCAGCTACATCCGCAGCCGGGGGGAGGCCTTCCAGATCGACCCGGAAGTCTTCCAGAAGCAGGATCTCCACATTCACTTCCCGGAAGGTGCCATTCCCAAAGACGGTCCCAGCGCCGGCCTGGCCATCGCCACCGTGCTGCTGTCGGTCATCAAGGGCGTGCCTGTTCGAAACACCTTCGCCATGACCGGCGAAATCGACCTGCGCGGCGAAGCCCTGGCCATCGGCGGCCTCAAGGAAAAGGCCCTGGCGGCCCTGCGGCTAGGCATCAAGGAGATCCTCATCCCCCACAGCAACCTCAAGGATCTCGAAGAAATTGACCCCGAGTTGCGCAACCAGTTGCATTTCCACCCAGTTAAGCACGTGGAAGAAGTCTTCGAGCAGGCCCTGGTGGGCTGGGTACGCCCCGAGGCCCCCCCGACCCCTCGACAGCCAGCCAAGGCCAAAGCGAAACCCGCGGCCAAGCCCAAAGCCGTGGCCAAGACGCGGCGCAGGAAATAGGACGATTAACCGCTAAACCACTTGGTAACAGACACATCCCTTGCCTCGACCAACCGGAGACCTATCCTTCAAGGGAGGTTCGCCATGTGGGTCGAGGCTTTCTCCTTGGTGCTGCAGCTCCCACCCCTGGCCTTCGGCCCGGCTCGCCCCCTGGAGGCCTTCATCCCACCCCGGGAGTTGATTTGTCCCGTGGGTGAGCTGGGGCACCCCCCGGCTGAATTCCGGTTCTCCACTCCGGTTGCCCGCTCCAGGCCAGCCCTCGGCCCCCTGCAACCCGCCCCAGAGACCTACCTCATCAACCGTCCAGTGGACATCCTCCTGCTCCTGTCCATGGCCTATGCGGGCAAGGCCAGTTGGGATACCACCCCCTGGTCCACCCGGACCTGGGGGGCCGCCGGCGGCGTCGCCCCCGTCCTTATTCCGACCGTGGCGCCGCCTTCCTGGGTCTTCTCACACTAGGGGGTTCCACGTGGAACACTACCGCGTCTTGAGTGAAGCCAGGTACTTGCCGACCAGTTCCGCCTCTTGCTCGGTGCCCGCAAAGGGGGGCATGCGGTCCAGGTAGGGATTCAGGGTCGGGTCCAGCTCCCGGAGGCCCTGCACGATGAACACATTGTCCTCGGGACTGTTGGAAGCCGTGAGGGCCCGCAGGCTGCGGTAGCCCTCGCGGGTGTGGCAGGCTAGGCACTGGGCCCGGAAGATGGCCTCACCCCGCGCCAGGTCGGTATCACCTTTGGAAGCAGCAAAAGCCCGTGCCCAGGCATTGCCCGCCAGGAAGCCTTCCCTCTGGAAGCCCGCCACCTGATCGACGCGAATGCCATTGGAGTACATGACCTCCCGGATGACGAAGGGCTTCCGGGCGACTTCGCGGATCCATTCGAAGCCGCCAAAACCCCAACAGGCCAGCAACAAGCCCAACAGAGCCGCAGGCCGCCGGAAGGAGGCCGGGGACAGGCGCGCCCAGAGGGCCAGGAGCCCAGGCACCAGGAAGGCGCCCAATCCAAACAGGGCCCAACGGAAGCCCTGGGCCAGGCCCGTGCTGCCCTGCAGGTTGCCCAGGACCAGGGCCCGGGCTGGGGCGGGAAAGCTTTGGAAGTAGTACCAGCCCGACAAGGCCGCTGTCAGCACCCCCCCGCCCACGAAGAGGGCCGAAGGACGGAGGATGCGGGAGCGCAGGGACGGTTCCAAGGGGCAACCCGCCTGGGCCCAAAGCCCCCCCAAGGCCAGGGCCACGCTGCTGCGCAGCAGGAGGCTGGGCAGATAGGTGGTGTTGAAGAAGCCGTCCCACATGGCGTGACTGGTGGTCCAACCCTGGCCGGGGCTCAGCATGAAGGTGATGATGCCGTTGATGACCACCAGGCTGAGCCAGGCGCAGAGGGCATAGAGCCAGGCCACGATGACCCTCTGGTTGGGCCGCAATCGGTGGTAGGCCAGGACGAAGACCACCAGGGTCGCCATCTCCCCGGCGAAGAGCACCCACTCAATGGCCCAGCCCATGACGAAGGCCCGGATGAGGTGCTGGGTGGCCGTGGGATTCACGAGGCCGATGGCCACCCAGATGCCGACCCCCGTGCCCGCCCCGAAGATGCTGGAGAGCCAGAGCAGGGCCTTGGCCCGCTGCCGCAACCAGGCCAGCAGCTCCGAATCTGCGGCAGCTTGGGCCCGACGCTCCATGATCGCCAACCAGATCCCCGCCCCCACGACCAGGTGGGCGATGGACACATGGATGATGCTGATGAGGCCGATGATCCAACCACTGCCCAAGAAAGGGATGTCCCACACTGGATGGTTCATGGGCGCTCCTCGCCTTGCACCGACTGGTTGGCCCAGCGCAGAAGGAGAACCAGCAGGGCCACCAGGCCCGCCAGGCTCAGGGCAAAGAGGCCCGTGGAGAACCAATCCGTGCGATGGGGCAGGGTCTGGACCTGGAACCCGAAGGCCCCCAGGGCCAAGTCCCGGATCTTGTCCCGCAGGAGGATCATGCCCAGCACTGAGACTCCAGCCAGGCCCAGGGGCGGCCAAACAGCCTTCGGCTGGGCGCCCTCCTGGCTGGCGGGGATGGCCATGAAGAGGGCCAGGAAGCCGCAGGCCAGGGAGCCCCAGAGCAGGAGGCTGGCCCCGCTGGTGCCGGCAAGCAAGGGGTCCAGCACCGCGGCCGGCTGTTTCAGCAGCAACCAGGGGCCCCAGGCCAGCTGGCTGAGGGTCGCCCCGATGAACCAGCGCAGCCCCGCCGACTGGGCGAAGAAGACCTTCCGCCAGGCCCCCCAGGCCGCGAGGAACAGCCCTGCCACGGCCACCATGCTGGCCACCATGTGCAGGTAACGGGGCCAGAAGGTGGGGTCCGTGTGGTTCATGCGCAGCCCATGGACCGAGGCCGCCGCGTGGGCCGCCCAGGCATCCAGGCGCAAGGAGAGCGTACTGACGTTCACCAGCATGAGCCCCACCCCCGCCAGCAGAAGGGCCGAAAGGAGGCCACTGAAGGTCCGCGGTTTCTCTCCACCCCCCACAAAGCGGTAGAGCAGCACATAGCCGCCCATCAGCAGGAAGATCACCGACAACCAGGGGAAGGCGCTCAATACCGAGGCCGTGTAGAAGAACTGGCCGTAGAGCAGCTGCAGGAAGAGCAGGGGTGCCACGCCCAGGGTGATGGTGAAAGTGAGGGCCGGGGGCAGTATGGGCCCCAGGCGCCGCAGCAGCTCCCGGTCCTGGCTCCGCCCCAGCATTGCGTGGCAGGCCAGCAGGATCGTGCCGCCCACCGCCAGGTTTACCGCCATGAGGTGCAGGGTGAAGGTGGCCGTGAGCAGGGCCTTCAGCACTCCGGGCGGGAGAGGCAGGAACAGCGGGTCCGGGACCGGAAGGGGTGGCGGCATACAGGTGCTCCTGTGGGTTCAACGAGGGCCCGGAAGCCTCGCCACTCCAGGTTAGCGTCGGATGCGGATTCCGGGCGCGGGGTTCACGCTTTGCTTCGGTAGACTGAGGGTTCGCGAGGTGTGCGTGGGTCTGCTTGACGGCTTGTTGAACCAATTCAAAAAGGGGCTGAAACGCACCCAGGAGCTGGTGCTGGCGCCCATGGGCCGCCTGCTGGGCCTGCGTCGCCTGGACGAGGCCCAACTGGAGGAGCTCGAGGATCTGCTGCTCCAGGCGGACCTGGGCGTGAAGGCCGTGGATCAGCTCATGACGCGGCTCCGCACCGAACTGAAGGGCGGCTCCGAGGTGGATCCCAAGGCCATCCTCAAGGAAGAACTGCTGAAGCTGCTGCACCAGCGGCCAGCCCTGCCCTTCCAGGCGGCAGGCACCCAGGTGGTGCTGCTGGTAGGCGTCAACGGCGTGGGCAAGACCACCACCCTGGGCAAGCTGGCGGCCTTCCTGAAGCGCCGCGGCGAGGGCGTCCTGGTGGTCGCGGGCGACACCTTTCGTGCCGCGGCCATCGATCAGTTGGAGCTCTGGGGTCAGCGGGCTGGAGTGCCTGTGATCCGCAACCAAATGGGCGGAGATCCTGCCGCCATCGCCTTTGACGGCGCCACAAGCGCCAAGGCCAAGGGCACCTCCTGGGTGCTCATCGACACGGCGGGCCGCCTGCACACCAAGGACCACCTCATGAAGGAGCTGGATAAGATCCACCGCAGCCTCCAGAAGGTGATCCCCGACGCTCCCCACCGGGTCCTGCTGGTGCTGGACGCCACCACGGGCCAAAACGGCCTCCAGCAGGCTGAGGTCTTCGCCCGGACGGCCGGGGTCACCGATCTGGTGCTCACCAAGTTGGACGGCAGCGCGAAGGGGGGCGTGGTGGTGCCCATCCTGGACCGCCTCCGGCTCCCCATCGCCTTCGTGGGGGTGGGCGAGGGTGTTGACGACCTCATCCCCTTCGACGCCGAAGCCTTTGTGGACGGCCTTCTCGATGTCTGACCTGGCCCTCGTCCCGGCCAGCGCCTGGGCCCTCGCCACGGGTGGGCCCTGGCCCGAACCGGAGGGCCTGAGCGGTGATGCCCACTTCATGGCCCTGGCCCTCCAGGAGGGCTTGAAGGGGGTGGGCCTGGCCAGCCCCAACCCACCCGTGGGCTGCGTCCTCGTCCGAGGGGGCCAAGTCCTGGGTGCAGGGGTCCACACCCGGGCCGGGGATCCTCACGGCGAGATCATGGCCCTCCGCGATGCCGAGGCCCGGGGCGAGGACCCACGGGGTTCCACGGCCTACGTCACCCTGGAACCCTGCTGCCACCAGGGCCGCACGGGTCCCTGCACTCAGGCTCTCCTACAGGCGGGAGTGGCCCGCGTGGTCGTGGGCGTACGGGATCCCAACCCCCGGGTGGACGGCGGTGGCTTGGCCATCCTCCGGGCCCAGGGCCTCGACGTTGAAGAAGGCGTCCTGGGTGACGCCTGCAGCCGCTTCCACGCCCCTTTCTTCAAGCTGATCCGCACCGGGCTGCCCTGGGTGAGCCTCAAGCTGGCCATGGGTTCGGACGGTTCCCTGGGCCCCGTGGGTCAGACCACCTCCGTGACTCCGCCCGAGGTCCAGCGCCTGGCCCACGCCCTGCGCCGGGCCTCGGAAGCCATCGTGGTGGGCCGACACACCATCGAGGTGGACAACCCCCAGCTCACGGACCGCTGGCCCGCGCCCACAGCCCCTCACCGCAGCTTTGCCCGGGTGGTCATGGACGAGCAGGGCCAAGTGCCCCCCACGGCCCGGATTTGGGGTCCCGTGGCGGGTCAGCCCGCCTATCGCGCCGTCACCGGCGAGCCCATGCCCCTGCGGGGGGTGGAGGACCTGCGCCTCCCCCCGGCGGGTCACGGCTGCAGCCTGCGTCACCTCCTGCACGAACTGGCGGCCCTGGGCGCCGGACGGGTCCTCATTGAGGGGGGCGGCACCCTGGTCCGGGCCTTCCTGGAGCAGGGTCTGGCGGACGAATTCCACCGCTTCCAGTCTGATCAACCCGCAGGCGGGCCACCCCTGGACTTGCCCCTGAACCCCGCCTGGACCCGGCGAGCCACGGCGAGCTGGCCTGGCGGGCGCTGGGAGGTCTGGCGCTAGGGAGGTCTGGATATCGAAGGCCTCAGGCCAATAGACGGAAGACGGGATCTACCCCCCGCCCACCAACCGCACGACTTCCAGGCGATCTCCCTCCTGGAGGGGCGTGGCTCCATGGTCCGCCCGGCGGATCACCTCGCCATTCAGCTCGATGGCGCTGCCATAAGACGGCAGGACCAGCCAGGCCGCCAGATCTGCCAGGGTGGTCAGCTCGGGTGTGTCTCGTGGCTCGCCGTTGAGCAATAGCCTCACCGGGCCTCCGCCGCCGCCTGGAAGCCCTTTTCCAGGTCCGCGATGAGGTCCGGCTGGTCCTCGATGCCCACCGAGAAGCGCAGGAGGCCGTCGCTGATGCCCAAGCGGGCCTTCACCTCCGGGGCCGTGCGCAGGTGACTCATGCTGGCGGGGTGCTGGATGAGGCTTTCGACACCCCCCAAGCTCACCCCCCGGGTAATGACCTCCAGAGCCTCGCAGAAGCGCTGCCCTGCCAGGAGCCCCGCCCCCAGCTCGAAGCCCACCATGGCGCCAAAGCCGTTCACCATCTGCCGGGCGGCCACATCGTGACCCGGGTGCGTGGGCAGGCCGGGGTAATCCACCCGGGCCACGTGGGGCTGCCAGAGCAGCCACTGGGCCAGGGCTTGGGCGTTGTCTGAGGCGCGACGCACTCGCAGGGCGATGGTCTTGAGCCCCCGGTGCAGCAGCCAGGCGGCCATGGGATCCAGGGTGGGACCCGTGATCTTGGCTAGGTGCCAGCAGGCCACCACGTCAGCGTCTGATCCCGCGATGACCCCCGCCACCACGTCCGAATGGCCCGCCAGATACTTGGTGGCCGAGGCGACACTGACGTCGATGCCCAGGCTCAGCGGTTTCGTATGGATGGGACTTGGGAAAGTGTTATCGGCTACGGTGCGAATGCCAAACTTCTTGCCCAGGGCCGCCACTCCCGCCAGATCTGTAATGGCCAGGGTCGGGTTGGAGGGGGTTTCCACCCAAAGCATCCGGGTTCGGGGCTGGATGGCCGCTTCCCACTCCGCCAGATCCAGGGTGTTCCGGATCCAGGTGATGCGCAGGTCCCGCTCCACTTCCCAGCGGCGCAGGAGCTGCTCTGTGCCCAGGTAGATGGCCGCCGGGGCCACCACATGGTCACCGTGCTTGAGGAAGGCCTCAAAGACCAGGGAGAAGGCCGCCATGCCCGAGGCGGTTACCAGGGAGCGTTCGGCCCCCTCCAGCTCCGCCAATACAGCCTCCACCTCACTGGAATTGGGATTGCCCCAGCGGGTGTAGAAGGCCGGCGGCTCGACACTGGCCGAGAACTCAGCCCCCTCTCGGTTTTCCATCAACTGGAAAACAGAGGTCTGGAAGATGGGCGTGGTCACGGCGCGGGTGGTGTTGAACTGTTTCCCGGCGTGGATGGCGGTGGTGGTGGGTCCCCAGGGTTTGGGCATGGGCATCGGGCTCCTGTCACCAGAATAGGCCCGACTTGGCTATCGCTTCCAGAAGACGATGGCCAGGGCCACCACGGCGAAGGTGATGACCGTGATGAGGCGCCAGACCGTGGGCTTGTCATCGGGCACGTCGAAGGGGCCCCGGTCCTCCAGGGCTGCCCGGGTCAGCTCATCTTCGGGAGGAGCCACCAGATGGCGGCAGCTCACGCAGCGGAAGGGCTCGCCCGGAGTCTCGATGGCATCCACCACGGAGCTGCCGCAGCTCTGACAGATGTGAACCAGCCCAGGATGGCAGGCCTCAAGGGCGGAAGGGATCTCGTTGCTCATGTCCCCAGCATCGGGTCAAACCTAGGCATTGGCCAGCCTATCGCTCAAGACTTCCTGAACAAGGGCCGGGTCCACCTTCCCACCCCCCGCCTTGAGCACCTGGCCCACCAGGAAGCCCCGGAGGCTGTCCTTGCCACCCTTGATCTGGGCCACAGGGCCCGGGTGGGCAGCCAGGACCTGGGCCACCAGGGCCTCGATGGCCCCGCGATCCCGTACCTGGGCAAGCCCCTTGGCGGCCACGATGGCGTCGGCGCTGCCCTCGCCGGCCAGGAGAGCTGGGAAGACCTGATCTTTGGCGGCGCCAAAGGAAATGGTCCGGGCCTCCACCAGGGCCACCAGGCCCGCAAGGCTTTCTGGGCTCAAGGGAAAGGCCTCAATACCGATGCCCCGCTCGTTCAGGGTGCGGCTCACCTCGCCCAGCAGCCAGGCTGCGGCGCCCCGGGCGGTGCCGCTGAGGCGGGCCAGGGTCTCGAAGTAAGCAGCGAAGGCAGGACTCTGGGCCAGGGTGCGGGCCTCGTCCAGGCCCAGGCCGTGGACCTCCACCCACCGCTGGATCTGCCGCTCGGGCAGCTCTGGGAGGCTGGCCAGTACGGCCTCGATCTCAGTGGACTCAATGCTGAGGGGGGGGAGATCCGGCTCGGGGAAGTAGCGGTAGTCCATGGCCGCCTCCTTGGTGCGCTGGGCTCGGGTCTCCCCGGCCAGGGCATCCCAGCCCCGGGTCTCCATGAGCACGCGCTGGCCCTGGCCCAGCAACCCCGCCTGCCGCTGGATTTCGTGGTCCAGGGCCTGGCGTACGAAGCGGAACGAGTTCAGGTTCTTCACCTCGACCCGAGTGCCAAAAGCCTCCCCGGAGCGACGCAAGCTCACGTTGGCATCACAGCGGAAGCTGCCGTCCTCCAGGTTGCCATCACAGATGCCCAGAGCCACCACCAGGCGGTGCAGGGTCTTGAGGTATTCCGAAGCCTCCAGGGCGCTGCGGAGGTCCGGAGCTCCCACGATCTCCAAGAGGGGCACGCCAGCCCGGTTCAGGTCCACGAGGCTCTGTCCTTCGGCCTCGTGATGGCTCTTGCCTGCGTCCTCCTCGAGGTGGGCCCGCTCCAGGCGGATCCGTACGGGACCGGTGGCGCCACGGACGGTAGGATCACCAGGAATATCCATATGACCGTCTTCCACCAGGGCCACGGGCCCCTGGGTGATCTGGTAGCCCTTGGGCAGGTCCGGGTAGAAGTACTGCTTCCGGTAAAAGGTGCTCCGGGGCTGGATGCGGGCCTCCACAGCCAGACCCAGGGCCAGGGCCATGCGGACCGCCTCGGCGTTGAGGGCGGGCAGGGCGCCAGGTAGCCCCAGGCAGACCGGACAGGTCTGGCTGTTCGGGGGGGCCCCCACCCGGTTGGCGCAGGCGCAGAACATCTTGGACCGCGTACGCAGCTGGACGTGGACCTCCAGACCGATGACCGCCTCATACCCGCTCATGCCGCCCCCAGGAGCCAGTGTAGCCCGGAGGCCCGCGTCTACTGGATGGTGAAGCTGCTGGTGTCGCGCAGGCGCTGCTTCTCGCCGGCCCCGCTGCCGCTGGAGCTGAATTCTGACTTCACGCAGACCAGGCGGTCCCCAACCTTCTGGTAGGTGTAGGACTCCTCGCGCTCCTGGTTGAAGCTCGCGACCAGGAAGAAGCGGCCCTTCACACTGGCCTTGGTGCTGGTTGCCAGGGGCACCCCGGCCTCGTCGATCCAGATTTGGACCGTGCCTGTGAATTCCTTTACATATTTACGCGTCTGTTTGTTGAGCCCCCCAGTGGTCAGGTCGAAGCTGAGGAGCCGGGCGGGGCGGCCGTTCCAGGTCTCGGCCTTCTCGCCCTGGAAATTGGCGTGCTCCAGCTCCCCCGCCACGGCCTCCGCAGCGTTGATGCGATCCGCCACCAGGCGCGGCGTAAGGGCGTTGAGGCCCATTGTGGTGGGAGTCTTGGCATCCGGATCCTTGCGGGTGGCCCGGCCCTCCTGGCCGAATTTGCTGAGCAGGGCCCGATCCCACATCACCCGGAGACCCAGGGGGCCATCCTCCACCCAGGCTGAGGCCTGACCCGAAAGCTCCACAGCCTCCTTGCCTTCGCCGTTCTTGTTCCATCGATTCACAGTCAGGGTGCCCTTGAGGGGGGTGCTACCCGGGAGACGGGCGAGGGCGGCTTTCAGGTCAGCCACTCCGTCGGCCTGAAGCCCGGACACCAAGAGCAGAAAGAGGGCGGGCAACAGGGGACGCATGGTGGCTCCAATGGGACTACAAGGGCAGAGATGCTGGACCTCAAGCAAGGGTTCCAAGATTACTTGCCCAGACAGAAGCCGCTGAACAGCGCGTCCAGGGCACTATCGGCGCGGTCGTTCCCTGTGAGCCGGGCCAGGAGACCCCAGGCCCCCTGCAGCAGTGAGGCCGGCAGTTCGGGGGGACAGCCAACCTTCAATTCTGTCAATAAATCCAGCTGTGTGACCAGGTCATCCAGCAGGCCCAACTGTCGCTCCGTGGCCAGGGCGCCCAGACAGGACTCGGGGGCCAGCCCACCCAATAGTCGCTCCTTCAGGGCCGTCTCCAGGGCATTCAGCTCCCCTTTCAAGGCACTGATGAGGGTTCCTTCAGGTTGTGCCTGATCGCCAAAGGTTCGGACCTCCAGGACCTTGGCCAGGAAGGGTGTCAGAACCTCCAGGATCATCACATCAGCGCTTCCATCCGTTGCGGGAATCAGGTGCAGGATCAGGTCCGCAGCCGCCAGGAGGGGGGCCACCCGGGCCACACCCAGGCGCTCCACGGGTTCCGTGGCCTCCCGCAGTCCAGCCGTGTCAAAGAGGCGCAGGGGCAAGCCCCGCCACTCGCAGCGCACCTCCAGCACGTCCCGGGTGGTGCCCGGCAGCTCGGTGACGATCGCCCGGTCCTCGCCGGCCAAGGCGTTGAAGAGGGTGCTCTTCCCGGCATTGGGCCGCCCCACCAGCACCAGGCGCAGGCCCTCGCGCAGGTGGTGGGCCGCCCGGGCACGGGATTGTTCCACGTGGAACCGGGCACGGAGTGGGATCAGGCAGGTTGACAAATAGCCTATATTCAACAAAATGCCTTCTTCTTCGCCGTAATCCACCGCTGCTTCGGCCCGGGCCATCCAGGGTGCCAGAGCCTCCTGGGCCTCCTGGATCCAGGCGGGCTGGGCCCCGGCCCGGGCCTGGGCGAGGCGGACCTGGGTGTCCGTTTCAGCTGCCACCAGGTCCCGCAAGGCCTCGGCCTCCAAGAGGCCCTGCTTGCCGTTGAGGAGGGCCCGTCGGGTGAATTCGCCAGGCTCCGCCAACCGGATGCCCAGGTGGCCCAGGTGATCCAAGAGGCGGCGCACCAGGAGGGGATTGCCGTGGACCTGCAGTTCCACCAGGTCTTCACCCGTGTAGCTGGCGGGGCCTGGGAAGTAGAGCACCAGGGCCTTTTCCCGGAAGCCATCCCAGCAAAGCTGGCGCAGGGAGGCCACCCGGGGTTGGGGCAGGCTCAGGAGTGGGGCCAGTTGGCGGCCTAGATCCGGCCCAGAAACGCGCAACACCGCCACAGCCGAGGGCAGCAGCGGTGTGGCGGGGGCGCAGATCGGATCCGGAAGCACCGGTTCAGTCTACTTGCGGAAGACCTTCACGGGCTTGAAGGTGCCGGTACCTTCGCTTTCGGTGCCCAGACCCGCCTCGCGGCTGACCACCAGATGCACCCAGCGACGCTCCCGGGCGCTGAGGGCGCCCAAGGTGTGGCTGCCCAGTTCCCGGGCCCTCTCGGCGGCATACTGGCCCATGGCCATGACCTCCTGCATGCGGAAGAGGCGAACGCCCTTTACGTCCAGATAGGCCAGCTTCTGATCTTCGCGCTCACCCTGGGCCTCGTGGACCAGGAACTGGAGGGCATCCAGGGCCACACCCCGGTTGGCGCCCAGCAGGGCGGCGTCGGGACCGGAGACGGCCACACGGTTGGGGAAGGCCTCCTCATCCCCAGAGGGGGAGAAGCGGGCTTCTACGCTGAGGCCAAGGTGGGTGGCCCAGCGGGTCAAGAGCTCGGGGACGGATTCCAGACTGGCGCCGCTTTTCCGCATGGTGGGCTCCTACAGCGTGATGGGCTGGGGCTCGTAGGTCCGCATGATCCACCAGGTCTGTGCCAGGCCGATCATGTTGAACACGAAGTAGTAGATGGCCACGCCCGCGGGGCTGCCGGCGAACATGAAAGTCATCATGGCGGGCATCATGACCAGCATCATCTTGCGCTGGGCGGGGTCACCCATGGCCGGAGTCATGGCCTGCTGGGCGAACATCGAGGCGCCCATGAGCACCGGGAAGATGTAGTAGGGATCCTTCGCGGAGAGATCCACGATCCAGCCAAAGAAGGGGGCGTGGCGCAGCTCATAGACGTTGTTTAGCATGGACCAGAGAGCCAGGAAAATGGGCATCTGGAGCAGCATGGGGAGGCAACCACCCATGGGGTTGTGGCCATTCTTCTTGTAGAGGGCCATGAGCTCTTTCTGCATCTCGGCCTTCTTGGTCATGTCGCTGCCGAACTTCTCATACTTGGCCTGGATGGCCTTCTGGTGGGGTTCGAAGTCCTTCATGCGGAGCATGGAGATGGTCTGCTTGCCCGACAGGTGCCACATGAAAGCCACGCGAATGATCAGCGTGAAGACCACGATGGACCAACCCCAGTTGCCCACCACGGCGTGGACCTTCTTGAGGATCCAGAAGAGCAGGTGGGAGACCGCGCCGAAGAAGCCGTAGTCAATGACGTCTGTGAAGGGCTTCTCGAAGGCAAGGAGGGGCTCGGCCTGCTTGGGTCCGAAGTAGAGGGAGGCCTCGGCCTGGCCGTTCTCGGGCAGGAGCTGGTAGCCGGCATTGTCCCGGGCCGCCGGGCGGGGCAGCTTCCAGAGGGCGGCGAAGTAGTGATTGCGCTGGTTCTTGGCGTCCTTTTCCAGGCCCGCGTCCATGCCCAGCCGCTCGGCCGAGGGGGGCAGCACCTTGCGCTTGGCGCCCATGAAGCTGAAGAATGGGTCGCTCAGCATTTCGGACCACTTCACAGCGTCCACACCCTTGGTCGACAGCGTGAAGACACGATCCAGCCGCTTCACGGGCTCTTCGGTGGCGGGGTTCACTATGAGCTGCAGGGCAGCATTGCGGGGGGTCTTGACCTCCACCTTGAGCACATGACCCTTGGCAGGGACCGTGTAGGTGAGGCTTTCCCCAGCGGCATTCTCGAAGATGACCCGGGTGTTGGGGCCATCGACCTCGTCCCGCGCCGTCTCAAAGCCAGCGCCATTCAGGGCGCCCAGGCCCGGGAAAGTGTCTGGAAAGAAGGGGGTTCCGTCGTGGCGCCACACAGCCTGCTTGATGGCGCCCGTGGCCACCTGCCAGGTGAGCACCAACTCGTCGGAGGAGAGGCTGTGGGTGAGGGCGGCGTCAGCGACCTTCACACCCTCGGCGCCGGCCATGGGCTTGGGCGCAGGGGTCAGGACCACAGGGGCCTGGGCCGTGGGGGCGGAGGCGGGGGTAGGTGCGCTCTGGACGACCTGGGTCTTGGGGGCGGGTTTCGCAAAGTGCGAGGTCAGCCAAATCTGGCTGATCACCAGGACCGCGCTGCCGAGGACGAAGTAGAGAGTGTTGCGATTGATCATGGGGTATCCAGGGCGGGGAGTCGGCGCAGGGCCAGCCGGAGCTGGTTTTCAATGTCCTGGTAACTGAGGTTGGCAAGGGGCGGGGTGCTGCGTCCAGGACGAACCCACACGATCCAGGGAAGGTCCAGCAGTGGTTCCACACTGGCCAGGAAGGCCATGCGGACCTGGCGGCGGAAGCGGTTGCGTAGGACCGCGCGGCCCGTCTTCCGGGGCGAGGTGACCAGCAGCAGGGGGCCGAGGCCTTCCGTGCGGCGCCAGGCACGGATGTCCAGCAACGACGTCTGCCCCAGCAAGGGCCGGGGCAGGGGGGCGGGAACCACGTGGTCCTTGTGGCGGACCGTGCGAAAGCGGCCCTTGAAGATCACGGGATACCGATCACGGGACAGTACCCGGGCCGGGACAGTGGGGGCCTAGAGCGCCAGGACGTGGCGACCCTTGGCGCGGCGGCGCTTGAGCACCAGACGACCATTCTTGGTCTTCATCCGGCTCAGGAAACCGTGGGTCTTGGCACGGCGACGATTATTGGGCTGAAAGGTCCGCTTCATGATTCCACCTCAGGGGTCCCCTCCCTGGGAGGAGGACGAACCTTCAACAATACCAGTGAGGTGCTATGGCCTCAAGGGTAATTCCACACTCCCATCACAGCGCCGGGGTGCTAGATTGAGAATCCCCCCCGCGAGCCTGGCGTGGCCGGCGTGTGCGCTGCACATTCCGTCGTCCCGGCGTGTCCGCAGTCCGCCCTCCACTGGTGAAAATCTCATGCGCTCCGCAGATCCCGCCATCCTTTGGGACACCATTCGGCTGGGGCTATCCAAACAGCTCCCCGAGGCCAGCTTCAAGGAGTGGATCGCCCCCTGTGAGCCCCTGAAGATGCAGGATGAAGCCCTGTGGATCCAGGTACCCAGCGCCGCCGCGAAGCTCTGGATCGAGCAGCAGCTGCCGGAGGAGTTCACGGATGCCCTGGCTCAGGGCAATCTGGCAGATCTGCGCCTCGAGTTTGTGGTGAGCGGCACGCCCACGGCGGCCCCCAAGCCAAGCCCCAGGCGCAGTGGCACCGGACCTGCGGCCCCGGTCGAACCTGCCGTGTCCTTTCCACACCTATTCAATCGCTACACGCTGGATCGCTTCGTGGTGGGGCCCGGCAGCCAGCTGGCCTTCGCTGCGGCCAAAGCCGTGGTCGACAACTTCGGCAAAGCCGCCACGCCCCTCAATATGAACCCGCTGTTCATCTATGGCGGCGCGGGCCTGGGCAAGACGCACCTCATGGTGGGCATCGGCAAGGGCCTGCTGGCGCGGGATCCCAAGCTGCGGGTGGTCTACATCAAGGTCGACAACTTCTTCAACGAACTTACCGTCGCAATCCGGGCCAAGAACACTGAGCCCATGCGCAAGAAGTACCAGCAGAATGACGTTCTGCTCCTGGACGATGTCCAGACCCTGGGGAAGATGGAGCGGACCCAGGAAGAAATCTTTCACATCCTTGAACACCTGCTCCAACACGGGAAGCAGATCGTCATCACCTCTGACAAGCCCCCCCAGCGCCTGGAGGGCTGCCACGAGCGCCTCATCACGCGATTCAAATGGGGCCTCACCGCAGACATCCAGCCGCCGGACTTCGAGACCCGCATCGCCATCCTCAAGAAGAAGCTGGAAGAAGCGGATTTCCAGGGAGTGCCCGCCATTCCTGAGGACGTGCTGACTTTCATCGCCCACAAGGCCAAGGGCAGTGTCCGCGACCTGGAAGGATTCCTCACTCGAGTGATCTTCCAGGCCAGCCTCATCGGCGTCCCTCCCTCTCTGGAGGTGGCCCATGCCGCCTTCCAAGGCCAGAGCGGTGAAGAGCCCATGGCCCCAGTCTCCGCGGACCGCATCTTCCGCATGACCGCAGAGACATTCAACGTGTCCCACAGCGACCTGCTCAAGAAGCGCTCCCGCCAGCAGGCCATCCTGGTGCCTCGTCAGGTGGCCATGTATTTGGCCAGGGAAATCGCCTCCCTGCCCTTCACGGACATCGGCCGTGCCTTCTCCATGCATCATTCGACCGTCATGAACGCCATCGACTCCGTGCGAGAGCGAATGAAGCGAGATCCGGAATTCCACAGGATGGTCCAAGCCCTCTTGAATAGCATTCATTGATTACAAACAGTTTGCTTTCTTTTCCACAGGGCGGTCGCCGATTGGGTCCACAAACCCCCTCCTGGCTCGCCTCCGAGGCCTTCCAGGGGCCCGCTTCCACCGGGTACCGGCGGCTTTCCACAGCCTGTCCCAGGCAGGGAAAGTCCGGTAGGATAGAGCTTTCACACGGCTTTCCACAGGTTGCCCCGCTCCTCAGCATCATCAAGGGTGATTCATGAATCTTCAGTTACAAGTTTCCAAAGATCGTTTGGATCGAACGCTGGGGCTCCTGAAGCATGCCCTCGACCGGAGGGTGACTCTGCCCATCCTCCAGCACATCCTCGTGGACGTGCGGCCCAAGGAAGTGGTCCTGAAGGCCACAGACATGGAACTGGCCTTCGAAGCCACCGTTCCAGGCGAAGGCCAGGGCCAATGGACCATGGCGGTCCCCGGCAAGAAGTTCATCGAGACTGTGAAGGTCTTCCCCGAGGGCATCCTCAGCCTCGAATGCCCCGACGCGGGCGGGCGCCTCTGGCTGCGGGCTAAGGGCATGAACTCTGAGCACAACATCCAGCCCGGCGAGGGCTTCCCCGAGCTGCCGGCTCCTGGCAAGGATTTGCCGGTGGTGAAGATCCCAGTGTTGCGCTTCAAGCGGGCCATCCAACTGGGCTCCATCGCGGTGAGCCGGGATGCCACCAAGCCGACCCTTTCGGCCGTTCTGGTGCATCTCTCCAAGAATCATGTGCGCGTGGTCTCTACGGACGGTTTCCGGCTCGCCGTGGCCGAGGTTCCGTGCGACACGAGGCTCAAGGAAGAAGTTCGACTGATCGTACCCAAGCGAGCCCTGGATCTCATCCCCACCCTGCTGGGGGACGAGGGCGAGGTGGAACTCTGCTGGGATGGCACCACGCTCTTCCTGGACCAGCCTGGTCTCAAGTTCAGCACCCGCCTGGTCACGGGCAACTACCCTGCCTACGAGAAGGTGCTCCCGGCAGAACTGCCCAAGCGCGTGATCATGGACCGGGAAGTATTCCTCCGCACCCTGCGCTTCGTGGGCCTGAAGAAGGACGACTACAACAAAAACGTGCGTCTTTTCTACGAATTCCCCAGCTTGCGCACGGTCTTCCAGCACCCGGACGAGGGCGTCAACCAGGCCACCCTGCCCTTCACGGGCGAAGAGAACCCCTTTGAGCTGGCCTTCAACATTGACTACCTCACCGAGCTGTTGGAACGGCTCCCCGGCGAGGAAGTCGTCTACCAGTTCAAGGACGAAGTGGGTCAGGGGGTCTTCATGTCCCCCAGCCTCGAGGACTTCAGCTTCCGCTATGTCCTCATGCCTGTCCGTTTTGCCAACAGCGCCACGGCCTGAGCCGAGGCCGAACACCGCACTTCACCGCACCCAACCAAGTGAGTCTTGATGTCTGAAGAAGTCCTTAGCAAGCACGTGCACACTCCTCTGGAAACCGACAGCTACACCGCCGACAACATCACGGTCCTGAGAGACCTCGAGGCCGTCCGCAAGCGTCCTGGCATGTACATCGGTGATACCGACGACGGCAGCGGTCTCCACCACATGGTCTACGAAGTGGTGGACAACGCTGTAGATGAGGCCCTGGCGGGCTTCTGTAAGCGCGTGGACGTCATCCTGCATGGCGACGGCAGTTGCACTGTGGAAGACGACGGTCGCGGCATCCCTGTGGATATCCACAAGGAAGAGGGTCGCAGCGCCGCGGAAGTGATCATGACGGTCCTCCATGCGGGCGGAAAGTTCGACAACACCAGCACTGATGGCAAGAACGCCTACAAGGTCTCTGGCGGCCTCCATGGCGTCGGCGTCTCCTGTGTGAACGCCCTGTCCTCCAAGCTCTGGCTCACGGTGTGGAAGGAGGGTCAGGAGTACGCCATGACCTTCTCCCAGGGCAAGGCCGACGCTCCCCTCAAGCCCGTGGGCCCCACGGCCCGTCGGGGCACGCGCGTGCGGTTTCTGCCGGATCCCGAGGTCTTCAACAACGTCCTCGAATTCAGCTTCGAGACACTCTCCCAGCGCCTTCGCGAACTGAGCTACCTGAACCAGGGTGTGCACATCCGAATCACGGATGACCGCACGGGTGACACCCATGACTTCGTGAATGCGGGCGGCATCGGCTCCTTCGTGGAGCACCTTAACCGCAACAAAGTAGTGCTCCACAAGCCCCCGATCTACATCAAGGACGAGAAGCAGGACACCACCGTGGAGGTGGCGCTCCAGTGGAACGACTCCTACCAGGAGACCCTCTACTGCTTCACGAACAATATCCGCAACCGCGACGGTGGCGCTCACCTGGAGGGCTTCCGGGCCGCCATGACCCGCGTCATCAACACCTACGCCGAGAAGAACAACCTGCTCAAGAGCGCCAAGGTGACCCTTTCGGGCGAGGACGTGCGCGAGGGCCTCACGGCTGTTGTTAGTGCAAAGGTTCCTGATCCCAAGTTTTCCAGTCAGACCAAAGACCGCCTCGTCTCCAGTGAGGTCAAGGGCATTGTCCAGACCATCGTCTATGAGAAGCTCTCGGCTTTCTTCGAGGAGAACCCCCGGGAGGCCAAGGCCATCCTGGAAAAGGCCATCGAGGCCGCCCGAGCCCGCGAGGCGGCCCGCAAGGCCCGTGAGTTGACCCGCCGCAAGGGCGCCCTGGACGGGGGCGGCCTGCCCGGCAAGCTGGCGGACTGCCAGGAGAAGGACCCCGCGCTCAGTGAGATCTTCCTGGTGGAGGGCGACTCCGCCGGTGGCAGCGCCAAGCAGGGCCGCCACCGCGCCACCCAGGCCATCCTGCCCCTCAAGGGCAAAATCCTGAACGTGGAAAAGGCCCGCTTCGACAGGATTATCAGCGCCGTCGAGTTGCGGATCATGATCCAGGCCCTGGGCACGGGCATCGGCAAGGAGGAGTTCAAGGTCGAGAACCTCCGCTACCACAAGATCGTGCTCATGACCGACGCCGACGTGGACGGGGCCCATATCCGCACCCTGCTGCTGACGTTCTTCTACAGGCAGATGCCGGAACTGGTGGCGCGGGGGCATCTCTATATCGCCCAGCCCCCCCTCTTCAAGGTTAAAAAGGGCAAGACCGAGAAGTACCTTAAGGATGAGCGGGCCCTCGAGGAGTTCCTGTTCCAGAAGGCCCTGGACGGCTGGAGTCTGACCCTGCCCGACGGCAGCGAGCACAAAGGCGCGACCCTGGTCCGCGAGATGAAGAAGTGGGGCGAGGTGGCCCAGCTCTACACCAAGCTCAACCGCCGCGGCTACAGCCAGCCCCTGGTGGATGCCCTGCTGGCTGCAGGCCTCCTGGACGCTGACCGCTTCCAGTCCGACGGGGCCCTGGCCCAGATGGGCGAGGCCATCGCCAAGCAGAAGCTCGGCACCTGCGAGCTGGAGACCGTGGAGGCCATCGAGGTCCCCAGCGAAGTCGAGGGCGAAGCCCCCTCGGTCATTCCCGCCGTCCACCGCCTCAGGGTGGTGCGCATGCACATGAACCGTCCCATCACCCTCTGGATTGACACGCAGGTCGCCCACTGGGGTGAGTTCCGGCGCCTGGCCGCCCTGCACGTGGAACTGGCCGCCTTCAAGGGGGGCGAGCTCAAGCTCCGCCGCGTGAAGGACGTGAAGGAAGGTGCCAAGGAGAAGGAAGAAGAGGGTGAGGAGACCACCAAGCTGGGCAAGGAGCTGGTCTTCAACAACCCCGAGGCCATGCTGGCCATGGTCATGGAAGAGGGCAAGCGGGGCCTTGGCATCCAGCGCTACAAGGGGTTGGGCGAAATGAACCCTGAGCAGCTCTGGGAGACCACCATGGATCCCGAGCGCCGCACCCTGCTCCAGGTGCGGGTGGACGACGCCGTGGAGGCGGACGAGATCTTCACCATCCTCATGGGCGATGCCGTGGAACCCCGACGCCGCTTCATTGAGACGAATGCGCTGTTGGCTGAGAATATTGACATTTAGGGCTCGGAATTTGGCCGACGGCCAAATTCCGGGTTAGAAAAAGCGTTTGTTCCACGTGGAACCCCGGATCGATGCCATCCCCACTGATTGAATTTACGGGGATTTTGGCCGCAGGCCGAAATCCCCGCAGCGAGAACCCATGAACCGTGTAGAGCCCCTCGAAATCGAAAAGGAAATGCGGAAGTCCTACTTGGACTACGCCATGAGCGTCATCGTGGGCCGGGCCCTGCCCGATGTCCGCGACGGCCTCAAGCCCGTGCATCGCCGCGTCATGTTCGCCATGAAGGAGTCGGGCAACGAGTGGAACCGGGCTTACAAGAAGTCCGCCCGCACCGTGGGTGACGTGATGGGTAAGTACCATCCCCATGGCGATTCCGCCATCTACGACACCCTCGTCCGCATGGCCCAGCCCTTCTCCATGCGCCACGTGCTGGTGGATGGTCAGGGCAACTTCGGCTCCATCGACGGCGATTCCGCCGCGGCCATGCGCTACACCGAGGCCCGCCTTTCCCGCCTCGCCAACGAGCTGATGGGCGACATCGACCAGGACACTGTCGACTTCGGGCCCAACTACGACGGCAGCATGGAAGAGCCCCTGGTCCTGCCCGCCAAGTTCCCCAACCTTCTGGTGAACGGCTCCCAGGGCATCGCCGTGGGCATGGCCACCAGCATCCCCCCCCACAACCTGCGGGAGTGCGTGGGCGCCCTGGTGACCCTCATCGACCACCCGGAGACGGCCATGGACGGTCTCATGGCCCACATCAAGGGGCCGGACTTCCCGGGCGGTGGCCTCATGCTGGGCACCGAAGGCGTCATGGACGCCTACCGCACCGGCCGCGGCCGCTGCGTGGTGCGCGCCAAGTCCCACGTCGAACAGATCAAGCGGGCCGGGGACCGGGAGCAGATCGTCTTCACAGAGCTGCCCTACCAAGTGAACAAGGCCACCCTCACCGAGAAGATCGCCGAGCTGGTCCGGGAGAAGAAGATCGACGGCATCAGTGACCTGCGAGACGAAAGTGACCGCGAGGGCATTCGCCTGGTGGTGGAGCTGAAGAAGAATGAGCCCAGCGACATCGTCCTGAACCAGCTCTACCAGCAGACCCAACTCCAGAACAGCTTCCCCATCACGATGCTGGCCATCGTGAACGGCCAGCCCCGGGTCTGCACCCTGCGTGAGATCCTCCAGGAGTTCATCGGCTTCCGCCGTGAGGTGGTGACCCGCCGGACCATGTTCCAGCTGCGGAAGGCCGAGGAGCGCCACCACGTCCTCATGGGCCTCAAGATCGCCCTGGACCACTTGGATGCGGTCATCAAGCTCATTCGCGCCGCCAAGAGCCCCGAGGAGGCCAAGGCTAGCCTCATGGCCGGGGCCTTCGCCACCGCTGCGGCCCTCAAGAAGGACCCCAGCCTTTGCCTCTCGGCCGTGCAAGCCCAGGCCATCCTGGACATGCGCCTCCAGCGCCTCACGGGCCTGGAGCGGGAGAAGATCCTCGATGAGCTGGCCGAGCTTGAGAAGACCATCGCCAAGCTCAAGGCCATCCTGGAGGACGAGAGCCTCCTCCTGAAGGTCATCAAGGAAGAGCTGCTGGCCGTGGCTGAGCAGTTCGGGAACGACCGCCGCACAGAGATCGTGGGCTACACCGGCGAGATCCGCATGGAGGACGTGGTCCCTGACGACCCCATGGTCGTCACCATGTCCAAGGCCGGCTACATCAAGCGCACGGACCTGAACGCCTACCGCCGCCAGCGGCGCGGGGGCCGGGGCAAGGTGGGCATGAAGACCAAGGACGAGGATTTCGTCGAGCAGCTCTTCATGACCAAGGCCCACGACACCCTCATGGCCTTCACCGACAAGGGTATCGTTTACGCCCTCAAGGTTTATGACCTCCCTGAGGCCGCCGCCTCCACCCGCGGCAAGCACATCAAGAACCTCATCTCCCTGAAGGACGGGGAGAACGTGGTAACTCTCATGGCCCTGAGGGACTTCCCTGAAGGCGAGTGCCTGGTCTTCGCCACCAGCGATGGCACCGTGAAGAAGAGCAGCCTCGCGGCCTACTCCAACATCCGGGCCAACGGCCTCATCGCCCTGAACATCGACGATGACAACGCCCTCGTGGCGGTGCGGCGGGCTACGGGCCAGCAGCAGATCGTCCTGGCCACCGCCCAGGGCAAGGCCATCCGCTTCCCTGAGGACGACATCCGCGCCACGGGTCGCGCCACCACGGGCGTCCGCGGCATGAAACTGGCGAAGGGCGACCACATCGTGGATATGGAAGTGGCGGATCCTCTGCCGGACCTCCCGGAGGGCGTGGAGCCCGACGAGAGCACCGAGGACCACGGCATGCTCCTCACGGTCTGCGAGAAGGGCTTCGGCAAGCGCAGCCTCGTGCAGGACTACCGGCTCCAGGGCCGGGGCGGCACGGGCGTCATCAACATCCGCGCCGGCGTCCGCAATGGCCGGGTGGTGGGCTTCAAGCTGGTCAAGCCCGGGGAAGGGTGCCTCCTCATCAGCCAGGAGGGCATGGTCATCCGCTTCCTCATCGACGAGGTCCGCAAGACCGGCCGCAACGCCCAGGGGGTCAGCCTCCTCAAGCTGGCCAGCCCTGAGGACCGGGTGGTGGGTCTCGCCAAGATTGACGCCAGCGCCATGGCCCTGGACGAAGAAGAGGACTTGGCCGAGGTCGACGTGGCCCATCCTGGCCCAGATGAAAGCGGCGAGCAGCCTAAGCTGGGGTTGTAAACGACCCAAGAACCAACGATGAAGACAGGAAGACCACGAAGGAAAGCCCGGTGCTTCTTCGTGGTCTTCTTGTATCCGTTGTCAATCTATTGATTGTTTCAAGTACGGTGCCCAATCCCCGCCGGGAATCTCCGTGGCCTCCCGCTCCAGGCGGGGCAGACGTTCTACGTGGAACAGGTAGACCCATGCCAGGTAGGAGGCCCCCCCCTCCAGCCGCACCGGCAGGATCTCGCGGGTGAAAAGGCCCTCCTCAACCCCTTCCAGGGGGTCCAGGTCCGCCAGGGCGGAATCCAGGTCTGTTTCATCCTCGTAGCCCACAAAGTCGCCGCGGACCCAGCCCGGCCCTGGTGGTGGAGTGTCGGGCTCAGCGGTGGGAACCAGGGCCGGGTAGCCCGCCGCCAAGTGGAAGAGTCGCCCGGCGACCCAGCCTCCCGTGACGCCCTCTGGCTGGGTCCGCATCAGCCACCCATGGTGTGCCGCGCCCTCCCGGAGCGTCCCATACACAAACAACCCATCCGCAGCCTGCATGAGGCCCCCCTGAAAAACACGCAGCCAAAACGCATGGCGTTTTGGCTGCGTGCTGAGTGCTCGTTGGAACGGATTTATTCAGGAATGGGGAACTGGTCGGTGAGGTGGAAGACCTCCTGCCGGACCCGGGCAAAGGTGCTGTCGTCGGCCCGATGCCGGAGCGTCACATCGAAAAAGCGGGCGATGTGATCCATCTCTTCTTCCTTCATGCCACGGGTGGTGAGGGCTGGGCTGCCCAAGCGAATGCCCGAGGGCTTGAGGGGGGGGTTGGGGTCAAAGGGGATGCCGTTCTTGTTGGTGGTCATTCCAGCCCGGTGGAGGCAGTTTTCGGCCTCGTTGCCGAGGAGACCATGGTCGCGAAGGTCCACCAGGAAGAGGTGGTTATCCGTGCCGCCGCTGACGATGCGCCAGCCGCGCTCCTGGAGGCCCTTGGCCAGGGCATGGGCATTGCGGATGACCTGGCCGCTGTAGGTCTTGAACTCCGGCTGCTGGATTTCGTGCAGGGCCACTGCCTTGGCGGCGATGACGTGCATGAGGGGGCCACCCTGGACGCCCGGGAAGACCGCGCGATCGATGTCCTTGGCATAGTGGGACTTGCAGAGAATCAACCCGCCGCGGGGGCCACGCATGGTCTTGTGGGTCGTGGTGGTGACGAAGTCCGCGTGGGGCACGGGGCTGGGGTGGTGTCCCGTGGCCACCAGGCCAGCGATGTGGGCCATGTCGACCATGAGCATGGCGCCCACCTCGTCGCAGATCTCGCGGAAGAGGGGGAAGTTCCAGGTGCGACTGTAGGCCGAGGCGCCGACAACGATCATCTTGGGGCGGTGCTGGAGGGCCAAACTGCGGACCTCGTCCATGTCCACCCGCTCGTCTTCCTGGCGCACATGGTAGGGCACGAACTTGTAGAGGATGCCGGAGCTGTTGAGGGGGTGGCCGTGGGTGAGGTGGCCGCCGTGGGCTAGGTCCAGGCCCATGACCGTGTCGCCGGGTTTCAGGGCCGCCAGGTAGACCGCCATGTTGGCCTGGGCGCCGCTGTGGGGCTGCACATTGGCATGCTCTGCGCCGAAGATCTCCTTGGCGCGATTCCGGGCCAAGTCCTCGATGGTGTCCACATTGCTGCAACCGCCGTAATACCGCTTGCCAGGGTAACCCTCGGCGTACTTGTTCGTGAAGTGCGAGCCCATGGTCTGCATGACCGCGCGGGAGGCATAGTTTTCCGAGGCGATGAGCTCCAGGTGGTGCCGCTGTCTCTGCACCTCCAGTTCCAGGGCCTGGAAGACGGCAGGGTCAGAGGTTCGGATCACTTCATACATGGTGGGGAGCTCCAGGTGATGCCCCTATCCTAGCCTCGCTGGCGCAGAGCCACGAGACCCTCTTCGTGAGCAGGATCACAGCTCGGGCCCTGTGCGACACTGAAAGCACGGAGATTCCATGTCCTTCCTGCCCCCCCATGATGGTCCCGAGCTGGAGCGTTTCGAGCACCCCCTGGCCACCCGCTATGCCAGCAAGGCCATGGTGCGCCTGCTTTCCCCGCTCTACCGCCAGCGGGTCTGGCGCCGCCTCTGGATCGCCCTGGCCGAGGCTGAGTCGGAGCTGGGTCTGCCCGTGACGGCCGCCCAAGTGGCGGAGTTGCGGGCCACCCAGGACCAGGTGGACCTGGAGGCCATCGCGCGGCACGAGGCAGCCCTGCGCCACGACGTCATGGCTGCCATCCACGCATGGGGCGAACAAGCCCCCGGGGCGCGGCCCATCATCCACCTGGGCGCCACCAGTTGCTTCGTGACAGACAACGGGGACCTGCTCATCGTGCAGGAGGCCCTGGCCCTGCTGCGCCGCCGCCTGCAGGATGTCCTGGCCGCGCTGGCCACCTTTGCGGCCCAGTGGCAGGATCAGCCCACCCTGGGCTTCACGCACTTCCAGCCGGCCCAGCCCACCACCGTGGGCAAGCGCGCCAGCCTCTGGATCCAGGATCTGCTCCTGGACCTGGAAGACCTTGACCACCTCATGCGCACCACCCCTGTGCGGGGCGTGAAGGGCACCACGGGCACCCAGGCCAGCTTCCTGGAATTGTTCGAGGGCGATGGGGCCCAGGTGGAGGCACTGGAACAGCGCTTCTGTCAGAAGGTGGGCTTCCCGGCCATCCCGGTTTCGGGCCAGACCGCTTCCCGAAAGCTGGAGGATCGCTTCGGCCAGGTGCTCTGCGGCATCGCCGCATCGGCCTCCAAGTTCGCCTGCGACCTGCGCCTGCTTCAGCACCTGAAGGAAGTCGAGGAGCCCTTCGAGACCCAGCAGATCGGCTCCAGCGCCATGCCCTACAAGCGCAATCCCATGCGGTCAGAACGTATCAACAGCCTCGCCCGCTTCGTGCTGGGCCTCATGCCCAGCACCTACCAGACCAGCGCCAGCCAGTGGATGGAGCGAACCCTGGATGACAGCGCCCACCGCCGCCTGACCATCAGCCAGGGCCTGCTCGCCACGGATGCCATCCTTGTGCTGCTGCGCAACGTGGCCTCGGGCCTGGTGGTCTATCCCCGCATGATCGAAGCCCGGCTTTCCCAAGAACTGCCCTTCATGGCCGCCGAGGTGCTGCTCATGGAGTCCGTGAAGCGGGGCGGCGACCGCCAGGACCTGCACGAGCGCTTCCGGGTGGCGGCCCTCGAGGCCGGTCGTCGCATCAAGGCCGAGGGCCGGCCCAACGAGTTGCTGCAGCTTCTGGCTGCGGATCCCGCCTGGGCCATGACCGAGGCCGAACTGGTCGCGCTCTTGGACGCCAAACGCTTCACTGGCCGCGCGGGCGATCAGGTGCGCCAATTCCTGGCGGGCCCCGTGGCCGCCGCCCTCACGGATCATCGGCCTGCTGACGAAGCAGCTGTCCGGGTTTAATTGAAAGATCCACCACGAAGCAGATCTGCCCAGCCTTTCCTTTGCGTCTTCGTGGTGGATCAGTAGTTGTTTTGATTTCGAAAGGTCTTCCATGCTGAAGCTTGCTGTCATTGGCGCCCAGACCCTCCTGGGACGTGAACTCGTCGCTGCGCTGGAGGCCCGGGAGGCCTCCATCGTGCCGCTGTCCATCGGGGCCCTCACAGTGGCTGAGGAGGAGGGAGACTTGGTGGTCTTCGCGCCCAGCCGGCTTCTGCTGGAGGGCCTGGACGGCTTGATCCTCGCGGATACCCCCGACATGAATTTGCTGGAGGGCTTCCCGGGCTGGATCCTGGACCTGCGCCCCGAGCCGGAGATGCGCATCGAGGCCATGCCCCTGGCGGGTTCCTGGCCCAAGGGTGTGAAGTCCCTGCGCGGCCGTCCGGCCCTGGAACTGGTGCTCGCCCTCCTGCCCTCGCTGCTGGAAAATCTGGGCGAGGTGGGCGGCACCCATCTGCGCTCCGTGGCCTGGATGGGCGATCGGGGTTTGGACGGCCTCGTGGAACAGACCCTGGCTGTTCTCAATGGCGAGGATCCGGACCTGACCAAGATGGGCTACCGGCAGGCCTTCGAGGTGGTGCCCGTCACTCCCGTGGCCGGCAAAGGCCGACTTATGGAAGTGCGGGTTCCCTCCTTCCACGGAGACCTGCTCATCCTCCAGATCCGGGCCGCCGAGGGGAAGACCCTGGTCAAGAAGGAGGCCCTCCCCGGTGTGAAGTGGGTGGACAGTGTGCCCAGCTCTCGGGACGTGGCCATCAGCGCCGACCTGCTGGCCCACCTGGATCTCACGGCGGATGCCAAGGCCGCGGTGCTGACCCTCGGCTTCGACCCCGTGCTCTGGGGCGTGCTCCGTCCCACCATGCGTGTGCTGGACCTGATGTAGCCATGGCCCGGAAGCTCGACGAACCCCAGGAACGCGGCGACTTCTTCAAGTCCCTGGGGACCCTCTTTGCCGGCTTCGTGGCCAAGGGCGTCGAGGATGCGGTCGTGAACCTGGGCCCCAAACTGCTGCGCCCTCCTGGCGCCCTGGACGAGCTGGAATTCCTCACCAAGTGCACCCGGTGCGACCTGTGCATGCGGGCCTGTCCCGAGAATTCCATCAACGTGGCCGGGGCCAGTGGCGGTCTGGCCCTGAAGACCCCCTTCATTGATCCCCGCTCCGTGCCCTGCTTCCTCTGCACCTCCCTGCCCTGCATCTCGGCCTGCGAGGATGGTGCCTTGGTCTGGCCCACCCGCAAGCGCAAGGACGGCACCACCGTGGAGGGCCCCCGGGCTGTCCGCATGGGAACTGCGGTGGTGAAGCCGAGCCGCTGCATCACCTGGGATCATGGCGACCGGGAGGCCAGCGCCTGCCGCCTCTGTGTGGACCGCTGCCCCTATCCCGAGGAGGCCATCCGCATCGCCCCGCCCGAGGAAGGGGAGCGCATCGGCCACCCTGAAGTCATCGCGGACATCTGCACGGGCTGCGGCCTCTGTGTCTTCTCTTGCCCGGCCGAGCCCACGGCCATCATCGTGGCACCGCGCCGCGATTGACCCCGTCGCGGGGGGTTTCGCTCGCGGGCTAGTGACACTTCCTAGGCGATGCTGACGCCTTGCATCTCGGCCACTTCGTGGGCGTTGAAGCTGGAGCGAACCAGGGGGCCGGCGTACACGGTCTGGAAGCCGAAGGCCTTGGCCTTGGCGCCCAGGGCGGCGAAGGAGTCGGGATGCACGTATTCCTTCACGGGGAGTTGGTGCCGCGTGGGGCGCAGGTACTGGCCCAGGGTGAGGATATCCACGCCGACACCCGCGAGGGCCTCGAAGGTGGTGAGCAGCTCGGCCTCGGTTTCGCCGAGGCCGAGCATCAGCCCGCTCTTCGTGCGAAAGGACGGCCCATACAGGGCTGTTCCCAATTCCTTCGCGTGCGCCAGCACGCGGAGGCTGCGATCAAACTTCCCCGCGGGCCGAACCTCAGGGTAGAGGCTGGGCACGGTTTCAGTGTTGTGGTTGAACACGGCGGGACCCGCTGCCACCACCCGGGCCACGGCGTCAAGGTCGCCCAGGAAGTCTGGCACCAGCACCTCCACCCCCACGCCAGGGTTGCGGCGGCGGATGGCCAGGACGGTCTCCGCGAAGTGGGCCGCGCCCCCATCAGGCAAGTCGTCACGGTTCACACTGGTGAGGACGGCGAAGCGCAGCCCCAGGCTGGCCACGCGCTCGGCGGTGTCATGCGGCTCCTGGGGGCTCAGTGGCCGGGGCTTGCCGCTCTGGATGCTGCAGAAGCCACAGGCCCGGGTGCAAACCTCCCCCATGAGCAGGAAGGTGGCGGTGCCCTGGGTGAAGCAGTGGGACCGGTTGGGGCAGCGCGCCTCTTCGCAAACCGTGTGCAGGTCGGAAGTCCGGAGGTCCTTCTTCATGGCGTGGAGGTCGCCCAGCTTCACCCGTTCCTTGGTAATCCACTCGGGAAGGCGGGGGTGCCCCTCCAGGACTTCACGACCGACACGCTTTGAGTAACGGGGCATCCAGGCTCCTGACACTCCAGTTTCGCCCGGTGGATGCTCCAGGAACAGGCCTCGATTAAGATGCAGGGATGCCCAAAGCCCTCGACCGCTTGCTGCGCCGGGAACAGTTTGCCTTCCTGGCCCGGAACCATGTCGGCTGGGACGAGCACCTGAGCCGCGTCCGGGCCTTCCTTGGCGAGGGCCTCCGGGGAGCGGACCCAGCCCGCGCCGTGCTCATTCTGGGGGCGGGCTCCGGTCTGGAGGTGCCCTGGGAGCTGGCACCCCCCCGGACCACAGGCTGGGATGCGGATCCCTGGAGTCGGGTCTGGACGGCCCTGCGGCACCATCAGTGGCGGCCCTGGGTCTTCGAGGACCTCACGGGCGGCCTGGCGGACCTGGAGGCGGCCACCCGGCGCGCTGTGGCCGAGCCCTGGTCAGGTCGGCGCCGGGACTATCGCGCCGCCGCGGGCCGTCTGGCAGGGCTCCTCCCCTCCTTGCACCCAGAGCCCAGGGCTCTGAGGGCATGGATCGCCGAGCAGCAGCCCGGCACCATCCTGGTGGCGAACGTCATGGGCCAATTTGGTGTGGTGGCGGAACGACTGGTTGAGGCTCTGTTTGGCGGGCCGCCCTGGGTTCTGGATCCCGAGCAGCGCGACCCTCTGGCCGAGGCGCTGGAGGCCTGGACCCGCCGGACCCTCACTGCTTTCTTGGAGACGCTGCGGGAGAGCGGCGCGGACCTGTGGCTGGTGCACGACCGTGCCGTGGTGTTCAGTGGGGGGCGATTGGCCCTGGGCCCCTGGGAGGAGGCCTGGGCGCGGCAGATGCAGGCAGAGTCAGAATTGGAAGTCAGCGATCCCCTGGCGGGGCTGGAGGTGGCGGACTTGTTCCGGGGCGGGGGCAAGCTCAGCCATCAGGAGCGCTGGCTCTGGCCCCTGGGGCCCCAGCAACGGCACTTGGTGGAGGCCTTGGCTTTCCACCCCGATGTCGTGAAAAGAACCGGGTCTGTCTGAGCACAACCTTTCCCCCACGGCCCCTGGGCGCGCCCATAATAGAATCCTTTGAGGTAGACAAGGGATGATGGCGGACGGCGAGGCTTTGGTTGGATTGATCTCGGGGGAAAGCAGACATCATGGCTAGCTTTCGCAGACTGGTTCTGGGGCGTCGCCTCGCCAGCGAAGAGATCTCCGAGGCACGCATCAACAACCCCATCGCCCTGGCGGTGTTCAGCTCGGATGCGCTCTCCTCCGTGGCCTACGGCACCGGCGAGATCATGGCCGTGCTGGGCCCCTACATGGTCATGGCCTCCTTCGGCCCGGCCGTCCTGTCCTGGTCCTGGCCTGTGGCAATCGGCATCGTGCTCCTGCTGAGCATCCTCACGATCAGCTACCGGCAGACCATCTTCGCCTACCCCAGTGGGGGTGGCGCCTACATCGTGGCCAAGGAAAACCTGGGTGAAGTCCCGGCCCAGGTGGCCGGCGCCTCGCTGCTGGTGGACTACGTCCTCACGGTGGCCGTGAGCGTGTCCGCAGGCGTCACTGCCATCACCAGCGCCTTCCCAGCTGCGGACCCCTACCGCGTGCTCATCGCCCTCTTCGTGGTGGCCTTCATCGGTACCGTGAACCTGCGAGGCGTCAAGGAGAGCGGTGCGGTCTTCGCCGTGCCCACCTATGGCTTCGTGGTCTCCATGTTCTTCATCATCATCCTGGGCTTCTTCCGCTACTTCACCGGCGGTGTGGAGATGGGAGCCCACCACACCGTGGTGCCACCTCCCCTGCCAGGTTGGCTGGCCATCTGGGTCTTCATGAAGGCCTATGCCGCAGGCTGTACGGCGCTCACCGGTGTGGAGGCCATCTCCAACGGTGTGTCCGCCTTTCGCGAACCCACGGCCCACAATGCCAGCAAGACCATGATCTACATGGTGCTGATGCTGGGTGCCATGTTCCTGGGCATCACCTGGCTGGCCAACCACTTCGGCATTGTGTATCTGGGCGAGGGCGAGTCCCTGCTGTCCATGTTGGAGCACCGCATCCTGGGCACGGGTGGCGGCCTGCCCCACGCCACCTACCTGCTCATGCAGGCCTTCACCATGCTGATCCTCTGTCTGGCGGCCAACACCGCCTACGCGGACTTCCCCCGCCTGGCCGCCATGATGGCCCGGGACGGCTTCCTGCCCCGGCAGTTCTCCAGCCAAGGGGACCGCCTGGTCTTTTCCAACGGCATCTTCATCCTGTCCCTGCTGTCGGGCCTGTTGCTCTGGCTCTTCAACGCCCGTGAGCACCACCTGATGCCGCTCTACGCCGTGGGTGTGTTCCTGGGCTTCAGCCTCTCCCAGACGGGCATGGTGCGCCACTGGTTCAAGCTGCGGGGTGCCCGCTGGGCCACCAAGGCCATCATCAATGGCGCTGGCGCCATCACCACCACGGTGGTCATGACCGTCATCATCGTCACTAAGTTCTCGCATGGGGCCTGGGTGGTGGTTCTGGTCCTACCCCTCATGGTCATGACCTTCTTCAACATCCACCGCCACTACATCCGGGTGAAGTCGATCCTGGCGGGGAGCCGGGCGGACTTCATCAGCCCCCGGAAAAACCGCGTGGTGGTGCTGGTCTCGGGCATCCACTCTGGTGTCGTGCAGTCCCTGAACTATGCCAAGCTCATCGCCGAGCGGGGTGAGGTGGAAGCCATCACGGTCGACTTCCCCAACGAGCACGGCCAGGACAGTGCCGCCCTGGAGAAATTGCGGGCGGACTGGCCCCGCTACTGCGAAGGCATCCCCCTGCGCGCCATCCGCAGTCCCTACCGGAAGATCGTGGAACCCATCGTGGAAGAGTTGGATCGCATGCGACGGGTGGAGCCGGAGTATACCATCACGGTCATCCTGCCGGAGTTCGTCACGGGCCACTGGTGGGCCAACATCCTGCACAACCAGACCGCCTGGCGCATCAAGACCACCCTGCTCATGAAGCCCAAGACGGTGGTGATCTCCATCCCCTACCACCTGGAACCCATCATCGAGTGAAGGGTTCTAGCTAGCGGAGCCTCGTCACGGGCCGCGACAGGAGTTCCTGGCCGCTCAGCAGCTCTGCCAAGGTCTGGTGGCGGGGGCTGAGCACCATGCAGAGAAAGCTCAAGGGGAAGCAGGCCACAGACAGCAAGTGAACCAGAGAAAAGGTGATGCGCCGCTCCGGGGAATTCTCAGGCAGGGTGACGCCGAAGAGACCCATGGCCGGGGACTGGCCCGTGAGCACCAGGGGTGCCATGAAGAGCACCCAGGAGACGCCCAGAAGGTAGGGCAAGAGGAAGGGCCAGGCGCCCGTGACCAGACGACTGGGGGAAACGCCCATCACCAGGGAGGGCAGCAGCACCGCGAGGCCCTGAACAGCCAGAAGGATCAGCGCTTCCGTGGCCTCCACCCGCACCAGGGGCCAAAAGCTGGCGGCGGGCTCCTGACTGTCCAGGGTGGGGCGGGCGGCGGGAGGGGGCTGGGTCAGGGGCTCGGCGGCATCGGTATAGCTCAGTTCTTCGGCGCTGACCTCCACGGCCACCGGGGCCACACGCCCCAGGGCTGGGGCGCGCAGGCCCCGGGTGGGCTGCAAATAGGCGGCCTGATCCAGGGCCGAGGCCTGGAAGAGCAGGGGCCGGCTCTGCCGGGGCGGCGCCAGCGCCAGTCCGCACTCCGGGCACTCCGCCGCGAGGGGCGAGAGGCGGGTGTGGCAGCTGGGGCAGGTGCGGCGGGTGGCGTGGGCCATAGGGTTCTACTATCGGGCAAAGGGGGCCGTTGGTGAACCACCCAGGATGAGCGCGAGGGAAAGCCCTGTCCCCGCCCCCTGGGCCCGTGGGACCATCGTGGCTTCGGGCACCGCGCCCTGCCCATGGGCCCCACCCTGTTCCAAAGGAATCGACGATGACGACCGACCTCCCCGGCGCCTTCCATCCGAGCACCAAACTCTACCGCTTCACCATCCTCATCTTCATCAGTCTGCTGGTGCTGGGGAGCTACTTCGCCTACGACAGCATCGGGGCCCTGGAAACCACGCTCATGGCCGAACTGCATCTCGATCGCAGCACCATCGGCAATCTCTATACGGCCTACTCTGTGGCCGCCGTGGCCATCGTCTTCTTCGGTGGAATGCTCTATGACCGCCTAGGCCCCCGCAAGGCCAGCCTGCTCTTCAGCATCCTGGTCTTCATCGGCGCCGTCATCGTGGCCGTGGCCAAGGGCAAGTGGATGCTCATCTTTGGACGCCTCATCTTCGGGGCGGGTTCCGAGTCGCTCATCGTGGTCCAGAGCGCCATCATCAGCCGTTGGTTCAAGGGCAAGGAGATGGCCATGGCCTTTGGCATCACCCTGACCCTGAGCCGCGTGGGCACCCTCTTCTCCTTCAACACCGAGGAACTCATCGCCGACCACTTCCACAGCTTCCGCACGGCCCTCTGGGCCGCGGCTTTGCTTTGCCTCTTCTCCGTAGTCTGCAACCTGGTCTTCGTCGTCATGGACAAGCACGGGGAGAAGGTGCTCTCTCTGCCCAGGGCCGGCGCCGGGGACACGATCGTCTTCGCGGATCTGAAGAAGTTCAACTCGTCCTACTGGTACGTGGTCCTGCTTTGCGTGACCTTCTACAGCGCCATCTTCCCGTTCACGGCTCTGGCCACGGACATGTTCCATGAAAAGTGGGCCATCCCCTTGGTGAACGCCACCTCGGGCGGTTTCCTCACCCGGGTCTTCTACAACTTCACCCACATGTTCAACACCGCCCCCGGCATCACCAGTATCGCCATCGCGGCCTCCATGATCTTCGCGCCCTTCGCTGGGGACCTGGTGGACCGGCTGGGCCGGCGGGCCTCTCTCATGATACTGGGCTCCCTGCTCATGATCCCCGCCCACCTCCTGCTGGGCATCACCCACTGGAGCCCCATTCCCATGATGGTGATGTTGGGCGCGGCCTTCGTCCTGGTGCCCGCCGCCATGTGGCCCTCAGTGCCCTTGGTGGTGGAGGAGAAGCGCGTGGGCACGGCCTTTGGGCTCATGACCGCCATCCAGAACCTGGGCCTGGGCCTCTTTCCCTACTTGAATGGCAAGCTGCGCGACGTCACCGGCACCTACACCTCCACCCAGATCATGTTCGCTTGCCTCGGCATGGCGGGCCTGGTCTTCGCCTTCCTGCTCCTGCGGGCGGACAAGCGGAATGGCGGCGTGCTGGAGGCGGGCTCCGCAGCCAGGACCTGAACAATGTTCTGGAGAAGGATAGACTGAAGGCCGATTCCGGAGGATGCATGACCCGGTGGCAAAGGATGCTGGCATTCCTGGCTTCGGGCCTGGTCTGTCTGGCTGTATTGCTGCCGCTTTCCGCCTGTGGGGCGGCCCCCTCCCCTCAGGCACCTGCTGTGGCCCAGGTGCAACCGGCTCCGGACTCAGTGCCGGTCCATGTCCGTGAAACCCTCGCGTATATCCGTCAGCACGGATTCGCCCCGCCGGGTTACGTGGGGGGGCGGGTCTTCGGGAATTACGAGGGCGTCCTGCCCCGCTACAACGCCAAGGGCAAGCGCATCGAATACCGGGAATGGGACGTGCGGGCCAAGGCCGAGGGCCGCAACCGCGGCGCCGAGCGCTTAGTGACGGGCAACGACGGCCGGGTCTGGTATACCGCCGACCACTACCGGACCTTCACTGAGGTCAAATGAGCGAGCCCAGCAACCCGTTCTCCTCTAGAGCCCTGGTCCAGGCCTGGCAGGGCTCCGCAGCGGAGCTGGTGGAAGCCGCTTTAGGGCAGCCCACCACCTGGTGGCTTCGGGGTTCCCACATGCGCACCAAGGCCGCCCTCATGGATGAGTGGGCTGCCGCCGCCCAGTTCCCCCCCTACTTTGGTGGCACCTGGGATGCCCTGCGGGACGCTTTGGCTGACCTGCCCAAGGGGGGTACCTTCCTGGTGTTGGAGGCCCAGCAGCTCTTCCAGGATGCCCCTCCCGAGGAGGCCCGGACCTGGCTGGAGGTCATGGGTGCCGTGGCCGCCGAGCTGGCGCCCCATCCCTTCCGGCTGATCCTGCAGGCGGAGCCGGAACACTTCCTGACCCTGCTGGTAGGACTCCGGGCCCTGGGCGTGAAAGCCTAGAACTGGTCCTTGAAGGCTTGGAACTCCTGTCTCAGGCTGCCCAGTTCCGTTCGCAGGCTGGCCACTTCGGCTTCCAGTTCGTCGATACGGGAGGCGCGCAGCAGAGGCGCCACGGCGTTGGGAGCCGCGTCCACGCTCACGGGTCCCGCCAGCATATGGGCCACGCGGGCCTCCCGGGCGCCAGGGGCGCGGTTCAGGCGCAGTACCAGGGGCGGCTCCGCCTCCATGAGGACCTCCAGGCAGGCCTCCACCTCGGCCAGATCCGGGAACGCGTACATGCGGCGAGAGTTGGTGCGCAGCTCGCCGGAGGTCTGGGGGCCACGCAGTAGCAGCTCCGCCAGCAGGGCCGACTCCTGGAGGGAGAGATTCCAGGTGGGTTTCGCCGTGTGCGCGATCTTCATCACTCGGCCGGGCCAGTGCTCTGCAAGACCCCAGGTGATGAGGGAGGCCACGGCCACCTGAACCTCGGGCTCGGTGACCGCCAGGACGGGCTCCCGGTTACTGGACTGGTTGCAGGCGTTCAGCAGGCCGTTCACGGAGAGGGGATAGACGTCCGGCGTGCTGATCTGCTTTTCCAGCAGGCAGCCGAGTACGCGGCACTCCAGGGGGGTGAGCTCAAGGTCAGGCATGAACCATTATCCACAGGGCTGGCAGGACGCCACAGGCTCACCTGTCGCAGTGCGTCCCCGGTAGAAATAGGCTATTCTGATTATCGGCGAGCCTCAGCCTAAAGAACAGATGCCTCTGCTCGGGCAACTCCGAGGTCTTTAACCATTTAGGCACAAGTGGACAGGATGTGTCGCATCCATGACGCGATGTTTTGGCGTGGAGGTGTGCCATGCCGAGATATGACATCCAGTTCCAGAAGGGCCTTTCCCTGCGGGAGTTCATGGCCCGATACGGG